>SESD01000505.1_pt1 | contig 24038 bp, 22 predicted proteins | sample 3171411 | NCBI WGS metagenome assembly SESD01 (sample SAMN06051880, study PRJNA518727) | freshwater metagenome | biome: subpolar coniferous forest; feature: holomictic lake; material: water; isolation source: holomictic Lake 442, 16.5 m depth | place: Canada: near Kenora, Ontario | collected...
CTTGCACCGCGCTCAGGCCATTGACATGGCTGGCTTCAAAGCTGGCAACGGCGGCCGGGGTGAGTGCCGCCACATGGGTGCCCAGGGCGCTCACCTGCGCGGTCGTCAGGGCTGCGACCTGCTTCGGGTCCATGCTGGCAACCGCCTCTGCGCTGAGCGATGCCACCCGGTCGTCCAGCGCGGTGATTTGCTCTTCGCTAAAGCCATCGACATCGGTCGCAGTGTATTCCGCCACCTGCGCCGCGGTGGCCTCGGTTACGGCAAGCATGGCGGCAACAGCCTGATCGTCTTCGGGCTGCGGACCAACCGCCAAGCCGCCCACCACCTTCTCCAGGGTATCGAATGACAGTTCGATCGGCGCAGAGGAGGGCTTGGCCTTGCCGCCAAGTTTATTTTTAGCCATGAGAGTTGTCCTTGATAGGGGGGGAGACAGGGGCGCGACAGGGGGAGACAGGGGCGCGACAGGAGGGGCCGGGGAGAGACAGATGAGAGACAGGGGGGGCTGCTTGCTGCTAGTTCATGCTTGGCCTTTTTTTTGTGTCTTTCTTTTTTTCAGCCGACACTTTTTAAACCGATGCATGCATGAACTGTTTTCCTGATGGTGCTTATCAACGTCAACTTGCATGGTCCCGGCGCAAGCCGGGATCCGCAAAAAACACGCGCGAGCGCCTGAATTCGGGCGCGCGCGAAAATGACCGGCGGGCCGTGTCGTGGTACGTCCGCTCCAAAGCGCCGGGGACCAGTTCGCCTGAGTCACTCCTGATTTTTGACGCGCACACCGATTCGGTATGGGCATCTCAGTTATGCGGCCGCAGAATCCACTGCCAAAGGGTGCTGCCCGTATAGCGGGGCAACAGCCAGAAATAGGCGACCACCACGGCCATCAGCACCAGTGCGGGCAGGCCCCTGAGCTTGAACCCCGCATGCGTGTCCTGCCCCAGCAGGCTGGATATGACAAAGCCACCAGCCAGGAAGATGGTCACAAAATCGAGAACGCCGGCCAGCACCTTCAGCCATGTCGGAAAGTTGTCTTCAATACCCATCGCGCCCTCTTTGCCGGGAATCGCACCACAAGGCCGCGCAAGCATCGCCGGACCGAACCGCGCAGAGCATACCTCAATGCCCGCCGCGCGCCGGCTTTTCATGCCAGATGAATTCCCCTGCGCAAACCCGACTGCAGGCGGCGCCGAACCGGTCAAACGCGGATATTCTTGAACTGCCAGGGGTCGTCGGTATCGAGGTCTTCGGCGAAGAGTTGCCGGCGACCGTCGAGCGGGGTCCAGTCACTGTACACACCAACCAGTTCGCCCAGATACGGCCGCGCCACATCCAGCACCTCGCGATAGTCCATTTGCTCAGGGTCGACGATGCCCATCTGCGGGTGACGCATCGCCCAGACCACGCCGCCGAGCACGCCGGCGGCCGTTTGCAGGCTGGTCGCGTTATTGAACGGGCACAGGGCGCGTGCCTGGGCGATGGAAAGGCGCGATCCATACCAATAGGCATTTTTCCGGTGGCCACAAAGCAAGACACCCAGCTCATCCATGCCCGAAACGATGGACCCGTCAGCCAGTTCCCTGCGCGATTCCTGCAGGTGCCAGTTCTTGCCGGCCAGTTCGTGCAATGACAGCACGGCATCGTCACAAGGGTGATAGGCATAGTGCACGGTTGGACGATAGACAACCGTATCGCCCTGACGAACCGTCAGATAGTCGGCGAGCGAGATGGCTTCGCCATGGGTGATGAGAAAGCCGTGGTAGGGCCCCTCGAGTGGGGTCCAGCTGCGAACGCGCGTTGTCACGCCCGGCCGATCGAGATAGACCGCCGCATCGCATCCGTAATCGTGCCGGTGCGCATCTATCGGCCAGTGCCGTTCGTGGCTGCCCCAACCGAGTTCGGCCGGTTGGCAACCCTCGCCCGCGAAGCCCTCGATCGACCAGGTGTTGACGAATTCCCCGGGCCGCTTCGGCTGGGCCGAGACCTGCGAGTCGCGCTCGGCCACATGAATGACTTTTATACCCAAACGATATGCAAGGCCGGCCCAACCGGCCTTGTCGAGCGGTACCGTCCGGATGCCGCTGGCCACGGCGATATCGAGCAAAGCCTGCTTGACAAAATGCGAGACCAGTCCGGGATTCACGCCGTGGGTCAGCACGGCCGTCGGCCGGGCCGATGAGCCAGCGCCACCCAGTGCCAGGGCTTCTTCCCGCAGACCATAGTTCGAACGTTGCGAAGGGGTCAGGGTTGAATCGTAGTAGCCGCCCAGCCATGGCTCGATACAGGCATCCAGATAGAGCACGCCATTGGCCTGGCACCAGGCAATCAGGTCAATACTCGCAACATTGATCGACAGGTTAAGCAGGAAATCTCCCGCGCTCAACTCTGCGGCGAGAATGGTCCGGTAGTTTTCACGGGTCAGCGCCTCGATACGCATGGAAACCGAATACACATCCGCGATGTCACGGTGGGCATCATGTTCGGTTATGATCCGGATCTGCTGCGCCGGCATCCCGATGTGACGCAAGAGCAGCGGCAGCACCCCGCGGCCGATGCAGCCGAAGCCCAGCAAAACCAGGCGGCGGGAAAATGTGACGAGACAGTCATTCATTGACGTCGGATTTTATCTTAGTATCTTTGCCCCCTTGCATAAATATATCCGGCCATGCCCGCGTGCGGGACGGCCTTTAACCATGGTTGGTGTTTCAGCGCGTTGCCAGAGGATTGATTCATGCGTAAAAGATTAATCGCCGCGCTTGACATCCAGACGACCGGGTATCGTCCCAAATCGATGGCCTCTGATCTGATACTCGCGCTGGTTCCGGGCATCGATTACATTCTCTGGGGATATGCCTTTGCCGCGCTTGTCTTCACCGGCGGGTTGGCGAACTACCTGCCCCTGGCGGTGACACTCATGCTGGTAAGTTGTGCCCTGGTCGGAATTACCGTGGCCTGCACCTCGAGCTTTGCGGTCAATGTCGGCGGCATCGAAGAGCAGGCGGTGGCGATCCTTGCCACGATAGCGGTACTGCTCAATGCGCGCATGTACCAGTTCGCCGGGCCGGATGCGGCCGCGGCCACCATGTTCGTCATCATGGCGTTGTCGGCGCTGCTGATCGGCATCTGTTTTCACCTTGCCGCCTACTTCAAGCTAAGTCCGCTGATCCAGTTGGTGCCCTTTCCCGTGGTGTGTGGATTTCTCGCCGGCACCGGCTGGCTTTTCTTTGCCGCCGGGATCTCAATGATGAGCGATATAGAAGTCGAGGTGACGAACTTGGCCCCGCTTTGGGCCAGCGACAGACTGGCTCACTGGCTGGTGGCGCTCGCCTGCGGACTCGCACTTTATGTGGCGATCATGCTCAAGGATCATTTCATGACGCTTCCGCTGGCACTATTGGCCTGTGCCGGCGGCTTTTATGCGTTTGCATGGTGGCAGGGCATTCCTGCGGAGGTGCTCGTGCGCACGGGCTGGATGTTTGACATTGACGTCTCGGAGGGCGCCAAGGGAATTTCCAACCTGGCGTTCAGCCAGATCAATATCGGATTCATCGTTTCGGTTATGCCGCAGATCGGAACGATTGTGCTGATAACCCTGTTGACCGCTTCGTTCTCTTTTTCCGCGCTGGAACTGGGTACCGGAAAGACGCTGGACCTGGATGTCGAATTGCGCGGACACGGCACCGCCAACATACTCAGCGCCATCGGTCTTGGCGTGCCCGGGTCAAGCGAGGTGGCGTCCTCGCTGATGCTGTCTCGTATGGGCGGAACAAGTCGTTTGCTGCCCTTGTTTTGTGCCGCGCTGTGCCTGGTCGCGGCCGTATCGGGCGGCGAGTTTATCGAATATGTCCCCAAGGTCGTGATGGGAGCCCTGGTGTTCATGGCCGGGATACAGTTTATCCACGATTGGCTGCTGAGCGCCTGCCGGCAGATGCACTGGCCGGACGTCGCCGTCGTTTGGCTCATCTTCGCCGCGATCGTTGTCTTTGGCTTCATTCCGGGGGTCGTCTTTGGCATCGTGATGACCTCGGTGCTGTTCCTGATCCAATACGCGAAGACCGATGCAGTCGAGTCCTCTTTCACCCTTGACCAGTTGCAAAGTTCTGTCGAGCGATCGTTGACCGAACGAAGTTTTATCCAGCAACACGGCCAGGACATCAGGATATTCAACCTGCGCGGCTTTCTTTTTTTTGGTTCGTCCAGCGCGTTCTTTGAACGCATCAAGGCGATCTGCTCTGATGCACGCACGCATGACACCAAGACGCCCTATTTCATTTTCAATTTTCGCCGGGTGACAGGCATCGACAGCACGGCCGTGCAGGTTTTCCTGAAGATCAACAACCTGCTCGCCACCAAGGGAATACATCCCGTGTTCTGCGGGCTTGACGAGCGCGTGTTGTCGTCCTTTACGGTGGCAAAAGTGTTCGAGACCGATGCGACGCTGACCTTCTCCGGCCTGGATCGGGCGACAAAGTATGTCGAGGACAGGCTGCTTGCCGAGGAGTTCAAGGAGGGGCCCAAAGATATCGTCGCGGTACTCGAGGACATTCTTGGCGATCACGCAAAAGCTGCGCAGTTGGCCACCATCATGGAGCGATTTACCATGGACGCGGGCTCTTGCCTGTTCGAGCAGAACGACATCGAAACGACGCTCTATATCCTCGAATCGGGCACGGTGGAGATCCAGGTCAAGGACCGCGACGGCAGGATGGTCAGGCTGCGCGAGTTCAGGCACGGGGCGATGATTGGCGAAATGGCGGCCTACAGCACCTTAAGGTCACGCTCTGCCTCGGCCATCGTTACCGAGGCTGCTGTTGTGTACAAACTGATACCCGAAAATATTGAACTTCTGGGCGCGCAGGCGAGCCAGTACCGGGCGATCCTGCATGAAATGGTAGCCCGGCTGCTCGCATCCCGGCTGAGCGCGATGAACCGGAACGTTGAGTTTAACGCGTAGCGCAGGCCGGCTGACAAAACACTGAATGAGTGCCACCTTAGTTGCCGCATGAAACCGAACCGTTCCGAATTTGTCACAATCCGCGGTATTCAATACCACTGCCGCATCTGGGGCAGGCCGGATGCGCCGCGCCTGTTTTGCCTGCACGGCTGGATGGACGTTTCGGCCTCGTTCCAGTTTCTTGTCGACGCGCTGGCCGGCGACTGGCAGGTGATTGCGCCGGACTGGCGCGGCTACGGCCTGTCCGGCTGGTCCGGCAGCGACAGTTACTGGTTTCCGGACTATCTGGCCGACCTGGACCGATTGCTCGAGCACTTCCAGCCTGAGGCACCCGCGACCCTGGTCGGACACAGCATGGGCGGCAATGTCGCCAGCCTTTACGCCGGCATACGGCCCGAGCGTGTGGCCCGCCTGGTCAACCTGGAGGGATTTGGCATGCCTGCGGGCCAATCCGCGGATGCGCCAGGGCGCTATGCCAAGTGGCTGGCGCAGATCGACGCCGACGAGTCTATGCGCGACTACGCCGATTTCGCAGAGCTGGCGGCGCGATTGCAGCGTAACAACCCCAGGCTTATGCCCGGGGCAGCGTTGTTCCTGGCCAAGTGCTGGGGAAGGGAAGAGGGCGGGCGCGTCAGCCTGCGCGCCGACCCGGCGCACCGCAGGATCAATCCGGTGCTCTATCGCCTGGAAGAGGCCGAGGCCTGCTGGCGGCAGGTAAGTGCCCCGGTACTGTGGGTCGAAGGCGCCGAGACCAGGACCCCGGCACAGATCGGCCTTACCGCGGCCGACCTGGCGCAGCGCAAGGCATGTTTCGCCAGGCTGGAGGCCCAGGTCATCGCCGACGCCGGTCATATGCTGCACCACGACCAGCCGCAACGCTTGGCTGGAGTGATCGAAGATTTTCTGGCCAAGACGGGCAGCCGGGGCTGACGCGGATTTCCCGCGGTTGACACAGCCGCTTCAGGGCTTGCGCGGCACGTCGAAGAATTCCCACAGCATGAAATCCTCCAATCCGGCATTGTCGGACGGGCGCGCCGACAGCGTTATGGACTTGCGCAGCTTGGCCGAGTCCCAGGAGAATTCCGCCGGCTCATATTCACGAATGATGGCGATCATTTTGCGCACCACCGCGATGCGGATGTCGGGGTTGTTGCCCTTGCGCACTTCGATGTGCTGCATGGTGTTGCGCTTGATGTCCTTGTTCCAGCCAAAGAACAGGAATTCGGCCGCATCATAGCCAATGCGTTCAATCTGGAACACCCCGCCGCTTTTGCTCGGGTCATAGCCAAATACCCTTGCCTGCGCCGGCGCAAGCCCCATGTTTTCGCGCTGGATGCGCAGACGCTTCGCCGTTTCGTCTTCCACCGCCTGCGGCTGGGGTTCGAGGTTTTGCGGCGCCGCCGCGGCAAGATTGGCGCGGGCGCGACGCCGCGCGTCGATGGCGGCGCTCATGTCCCCTTCTGCCGGCGCGCGCGAGGGGGTGGGCGCGGGCACCGGTGGGGCGATAAGCGCGGGGGTCGTCGGGGCAATGGATGATTGCGGCGCCGGGCGCTTGAGCGCCAGCACGGCGGGCGCTTTTGGCGCTGCCGGTGGTTTTGGCGCCGCCTTGCGCGGTACGGCGCGCTGGGCCTGGCGGGGCGGCGAGGGCGGTGTTGGCACAAGGGCGGGGGCGGGGGCGGGGGCGGGCGCCGGGCGGGCCGCCGGCATGAGCTGCACGGTAAGCCGCTTCTGCGCGTCTTCCTCACCGCCTTTTTTGCGATCAAGCGGAGAGTGCCACTGCCACAATACGGCAATGTGGATGAGCAGGGAAACCACCACCGCAAACCACATGAGTTTGGTGGAAAGCGCGGCGGACGACCTGACCGGTTGTTCGATTGGGTCGTTCATCGGTTGCAAATAGGCAAAATTGCCGCGCGCTAGCCTGAGGCTGCGGAAATGCGACCGGAACAGCGCGTGCTATGACAAGGCTCAAGGCCAATTTGATCGGCTGCGGTCATGCGGTTTTAAGGTCCTGCAATGCGTTGATCAGGATGTGCGATTACCCGCACAGGGTTCAATTTTACCTGTCGTCGAGTCGGACGCTGTGAATTAGCTTGCAGCGGCAAGTCGGCGGGCGCTACCCGCAGCGTCGGACATGGGGGAGGAAGAGAGTTATAATTGTCTGTATCTTCAGGAAAAAAGTTTGAATTTCGATCTTCATTGCCATTCCACCGTGTCCGATGGACTGCTTGCGCCGCAGGCGCTTGTCGCACGTGCCGCCGCCAACGGCGTCACCACGCTTTCGCTGACCGACCATGATGAATTAAGCGGCCTGCCCGAGGCGCGCAGCGCGGCCGCAGAACTGGGTGTGGCCTTTATTGATGGCGTGGAAATTTCCATCAGCTGGCGCGAGGTGACCATCCATATCCTCGGCTTGCGCCTCGACCCGGCCAACGAGGTGCTCAAACTGGGGCTGGAGGCGACGCGCACCGGGCGCACCGCACGCGCAAAAAAAATGGCGGCGCAACTGGATGCAGCGGGGATTCGCGGCAGCCTTGAGGGCGCCATGGCCTACGCCGGCAACCCGCACCTGATCAGCCGCACCCATTTCGCCCGTTTCCTGGTGGAAAACGGCTACGCCAAGGACGTCTCGGCGGTGTTTCGCAATTTCCTGGTCAGCGGCAAGCCCGGCTATGTCGAGCACGAATGGGCCAGCGTGGCCGATGCGGTGAACTGGATTCACGCCGCCGGCGGGCTTGCGGTGGTGGCCCACCCCGGACGCTACAAGCTCAAGCGGCCGGCGTTAAGGCAGTTCTTCAGCGAGTTTCGCGACCTTGGCGGCGAGGGCATAGAGGTGATTACCGGCAGCCATACCGCGCACCAGTACGGCGAGTTCGCCATCCTCGCGCGCGAGTATGGTTTTCTCGCCTCGCGCGGTTCGGATTTTCACGGCCCGGGCGAAAGCCATGTCGAACTGGGCCGGCTGCCGCAGCTGCCCGATGACCTGAAACCGGTGTGGCACGACTGGTGACTGTGGCCGTAACGCGGCGCTTGCGCCGCATGTCACTTTTCACTCCTGCACTCCTTCACTTTTCACCGTCTCATGCGTCAGCCATGGCCCAATTGCTCGAAGTCCATCCCAGCCATCCGCAGCCGCGCCTGATCGCGCGCGCGGCGCAGATCGCCCGTGACGGCGGCGTGATCGCCTACCCGACCGATTCCTGTTACGCGCTGGGCTGCCATATCGGTGACAAGGACGCGATGCTCAGGCTGCGCGCCATCAGGGGATTTGAGGACACCCACCATCTCACGCTGATGTGCCGCGACCTGTCGGAAATTGCGCTCTACGCCAGGGTGGACAACAGCCAGTTCCGCCTGCTCAAGCGGCTGACACCGGGGAGCTACACCTTCATTCTCGAGGCCAGCCGCGAACTGCCGCGGCGCTTGCTGCATCCGAAGCGGCGCACCATCGGATTGCGCGTTCCAGGCCACCCGGTGGCGCATGCGCTGCTCGAGCAAATGAACGAGCCGCTGCTCTCGACCACGCTGCTTGTCGCCGGGAACGCTATTGCGCTCAATGACGCGCACGAGATCCGCGAGCACCTGGAGCACAAAATTGAGGCGGTCCTCGACGGCGGATCCTGCGGCATCGAGCCCTCGACCGTAATCGACCTGACCGGGGAAATGCCGCGGCTGGTTCGCCGCGGCAAGGGGCCGATTGAGTCGCTCGGTTTGGACTAAACAGGTAAAATCGCGGTTTCGCCTTTCTCTCCAGCATGGAATTCAACCTAGTACAGACCATCGCGATTTACGCGCTACCGGTCATTTTCGCCATCACGCTGCACGAGGCTGCGCACGGTTATGCCGCCCGGCATTTTGGCGACTCCACGGCCGAGCGCGAGGGGCGCATCAGCCTCAACCCGATACGCCACGTCGACCTGGTCGGCACCATCATCGTTCCGCTGGCCATACTGCTGACCAGCAAGTTGTTCGGCGGGGCGGGCATGCTGTTCGGCTGGGCCAAACCGGTGCCGGTGAATTTCGGCGCGCTGCGCCAGCCCAAGCGCGACATGTTGTGGGTCGCCGCGGCCGGGCCGTTTTCCAACCTGCTCATGGCGCTGGGTTGGGCCGGCCTGCTCAAGGGCTCGACCCTGATGGCGACCAACAGCTTTTCGCTGCCGCTCGGTCTGATGGCCGAGGCGGGCATCACCGTCAATGTCGTGCTGATGGTGCTCAACCTGCTGCCCATCCTGCCCCTTGACGGCGGTCGCATTGCCGTCAGCCTGCTGCCCAACCGCATGGCGTATGCCTACTCGCGGCTCGAGCCCTACGGTTTCCCCATCCTGCTGGTGCTGTTGTTTACCAATATGCTCAGCGTCATCCTCAATCCGATGGTACTGGCTTCGATCGGCTTGATCGAAACCATTTTTCAGCTTTAAGCGGAAGAGACCAAAACCATGTACGCAGAACGGGTCGTCTCCGGCATGCGCCCGACAGGTGCGCTGCACCTGGGGCATTACCACGGCGCGTTGAAAAACTGGGTGCGCCTGCAAAGCGAGCATCCGTGCTACTTCTTTGTCGCCGACTGGCATGCGCTGACCACCCACTACGAGAACTCCGGTTCCATCGAGTCAAGCGTGTGGGAGATGGTCATCGACTGGCTCGCCGCCGGCGTCGACCCGGCGCAGGCGACCTTGTTCATCCAGTCGCGCGTGCCCGAACATGCCGAGTTGCACACCCTGCTGTCGATGATCACGCCGCTCGGCTGGCTGGAGCGCGTCCCCACCTACAAGGACCAGCAGGAAAAGCTCGCCGACCGCGACCTGGCGACCTACGGTTTCCTCGGTTACCCGCTGCTGCAGGCCGCCGATGTGCTGATCTACCGCGCCAGCTTTGTTCCTGTGGGCGAAGACCAGGTGCCGCATATCGAGTTCATGCGCGAAATGGCGCGCCGTTTCAACCACGTTTATGGCAAGGAGCCGGGCTTCGAGGAAAAGGCGCTTGCCGCGGCAAAGAAAATGGGCAGCAAGAAGGCCAAGCTCTACCTGCAGTTGCGTACCCGTTACCAGGAGCAGGGCGAGGCCGAGGCGCTCGAATCGGCCAAGGCCGTGCTCGACGGGCAGCAAAACCTGTCGGTGGGGGACAGGGAGCGCCTGTTCGGTTATCTCGAGGGCGGTGGCCGCATGATCCTGGTGGAACCGGACGTCCTGCTCACCGAGGCCTCGCGCCTGCCCGGCCTGGATGGCCAGAAAATGTCCAAGTCCTACAACAACGCCATCGCGCTGCGCGAAGATCCCGAGAGCGTGCAGAAAAAAATCCGCACCATGCCGACCGATCCGGCACGGGTCAAGCGCACCGACAGCGGAACACCGGAGAAATGCCCGGTATGGCAGTTTCACCTGGTGTATTCGGACGCAAACACCCAGGACTGGGTGCGAAAAGGCTGCACCAGCGCCGGCATCGGCTGCCTCGAATGCAAGCAGCCGGTGATCGACAAGGTGCTGGCCGAGCAGGGACCGATGCACGAGCGCGCGCAGCGTTATCTTGACGACCCGACCCTGGTGCGCAACATCGTCGCCGACGGCTGTGAAAAGGCGCGCAAGCTGGCGACCGAAACAATGCGCGAGGTGCGCGAGGTGATGGGGCTCAACTACTCATGAGCGAAGCCGAACAACCGGTGCAGGCGAGCATTGCCACGCCGCAGGCGGCGGCGCATGCGATCAGGGTGCGCGGCGAACTGATGACCGATTTGCCGGCGGACCTGTACATACCGCCGGACGCACTGGAGGTTTTTTTCGAAACCTTCGAGGGGCCGCTCGACCTGCTGCTCTACCTGATACGCAAGGCCAACGTCGACATCCTCGATATTCCGATGGCGCGCCTGACCGAGCAGTACCTGGTCTATGTCGAGGCGATGCGCCACAAGAATCTCGAGCTCGCCGCCGACTACCTGGTGATGGCGGCAATCCTCATCGAAATCAAGTCGCGGATGCTGCTGCCGCGGCCAAAGGCGGTGGCGGGGGATGACGACCTTGACCCGCGTGCGGAGCTGGTCCGCCGCCTGCTCGAATACGAGCAGATGAAACAGGCGGCACAGCGCATCGACGCGCTGCCGCAACTGGGCCGCGATTTTTATTCGGTCGAAATCTGGATAGAACAGACCCTGACGCAACGCCTGCCGCAGGTGAATGCGGCCGACCTCGAAAACGCCTGGCGTGCGCTGTTGCGCCAGGCCCGCGTGTTAAGGCATCACAAGGTGACGCGCGACCAGTTGTCGGTCCGCGAGCACATGACGCTGATCATGCGCCGCTTGGTGCCTGGAAAATTCGTCGAGTTCGAGGACTTGTTTGACGTCAGCCGCGGCGTGCCGGTGCTGGTGGTGAACTTCCTGGCGGTACTCGAACTCACGCGCGAGACCCTGATTGAAGTGGCGCAATCCGAACCCTTTGCCCCGATATATGTGAAGCTGCGTCAGCAGTCGATCCACGCCGAGTAGTGCTCGGACTGTCCCTGAAACCACACTTACTTTTTCCATCATCATGCTCAATACCACCGACGTAAAACTGGTCCTGGAAGCCGCGCTGCTCTCCAGCCAGCAGCCGCTGAATCTTTCCGAGTTGCGGAGGTTGTTTGAAGAGGATGTCGGCGCCGACACGCTGCGCCGCATCCTGGACGAGCTGCGCGAGGACTGGAACGGACGCGCGGTCGAACTGGTCAACCTCGCCACCGGCTGGCGGTTCCAGACCCGTGTCCAGTACCAGGAGTACCTCGAGCGCGTCAGCGGCGAAAAACCACCGCGTTATTCGCGCGCCGTGCTCGAGACCCTTGCCATCATCGCCTACCGCCAGCCGGTCACGCGCGGCGATGTCGAGGATATCCGCGGCGTGGTCGTTTCCACAGACGTGATCAAGAAACTTGAGGATCGCGGCTGGATCGACACCGTCGGTCACCGCGATGTACCGGGCAAGCCGGCCCTTTACGCCACCACCAAGGCCTTCCTCGACGATCTGGGACTGCGTTCTTTGCAGGAACTGCCGCCGTTGGAGGAGATTGCGAGGTCGATTGAACGCACCGAAGAACGCACCGAAGTCCCGCAAACGCTCGCCGCAGCGCCGGGCACAACCCCCGGCGAACGGACCGAAGAGCCGGCCCAGTCCGGGCCTGTCGCCGACCCGGTCGAGAACGAGCCGGAAAACGGCAACGGGGAGCAGTCCCGGTCCGCAGGCGCGGCAAGCTGAAGCGGGCGGCCCGCCCAAGCTGCAAAAAGCCCTGGCGCAGTCAGGGCTCGGATCGCGCCGCGACATGGAAGCGCTTATCGCAGCGGGGCTGGTAACGGTTAACGGCGAGGTCGCCCTCACCGGTCAGCGCGTGGCGCCAGCCGATCGCATACAAGTGCGCGGCCGGCCGGTGCGCTTGACGTTTGACGACGTCAAGACGCGCGTGCTGATTTACCACAAACCACCCGGTGAAATCGTCAGCCGCGCCGACCCCGAGGGCAGGGCCAGCGTTTTCGACCATTTGCCACCGATCAAGGGCGGGCGCTGGATCGCCGTCGGCAGGCTTGATTTCAATACCAGCGGCCTCTTGCTGTTTACCAATTCGGGAACGCTTGCCGAGAGGCTGATGCACCCGCGCAATGAAGTCGAGCGCGAATATGCGGTGCGCGTCACCGGCGAATTGACGGCGGAGCAGCGCCGGCAGCTGGTGCTGAGCGTGGAACTCGAGGACGGCCCGGCGCGCTTTGACAGCATAGAGACCGGCGGTGGCAGCGGGACCAACCGCTGGTACCGCGTGGTGCTGCACGAGGGGCGGAACCGCGAAGTGCGGCGCATATTCGAATCGCTGGGCCTTACCGTCAGCCGCCTGATGCGGGTGCGCTACGGCGCGATCTCGCTGCCGCCGCAGCTGCGCCAGGGCAAGCTGCGCGACCTTCGCCCGGAAGAAATCGCCGAGCTGGAGGCCGCAGCGGCGACCAAGCCGCCCAAGACCGCCTGAGCAGCCGGGGAAAGGGCGGCGTTTGCGCCGCCGACGTTGTCTGGGAACTATTTTTTTGCTACAATATGAAGGCTTTAGATATCAGGGCTGGTCGGCCCTTTTTTTATTTGTGGCGAGAGAAATGAACGCTTTGGTGAATCTGCTGGAAACGACCCTGGCCGGCATGGGTTACGAGCTGGTCGATTTGGAGCAGTCCAACCGGGGAAAAATGCTGCAAGTTTTCATCGACTTGCCGTATAACGCCGGTGCGCCGGCGCGAAATATTACGGTTGATGACTGCCAGGCGGTCAGCAACCAGTTGACGCGGCTGTTTGCCGTTGAGGGGGTTGATTACGACCGGCTCGAGATCTCTTCGCCGGGGATGGACAGGGTATTGAGGAAGCAGTCGGATTTTGAACGCTTTGCCGGTGAACAGGCCAGCGTAAAGATGCGCCTGGCGGTGGACGGGCGCAAGAAATTTATCGGCGTCATCCGCGGTGCTGACGACGGACGGATTGAATTGGAAATAGAGGGCGGCAGCGTAAGCCTTGAGCTTGCAAATCTTGACAAGGCGAGACTGGTGCCGAAAATTGAATTTTGATGTTGGGAAAAACCGGATAAGTACGCGATTTGGGCCGCGCCGCGCAAGCAGTGCGGCGTGCAACATGCTGGTTCAAGGGCGTATGCCCGTTACGTTTGAGGCAATGCATCCGGTGTTTTTTCACCGGAGCTTTTTACAGATGTTGGAGGTAGTGAAATGAGCCGCGAAATACTGCTCTTGGTCGACGCCTTGGCGCGTGAAAAGAACGTGCACAAGGAAGTGGTGTTTGGCGCCCTTGAGAGCGCCATTGCTTCGGCAACGAAAAAACGCTTCCCTGAAGAGGTCGAAGTGCGCGTTGCCATAGATCGTGAAACCGGTGATTTCGAATCATTCCGGCGCTGGCAGGTGGTGCCCGACGAGGCGATTGAATTCCCTCCGCACCAGATCGGGCTGACCGAGGCGGTCAAGCAATACGGTGATGTCACCATCGAGGACTATATCGAGGAGCAGCTCGAGCCGATCGAGTTCGGCCGCATCGGCGCCCAGGCTGCAAAACAGACCATCCTGCAAAAAATCCGCGATGCCGAGCGTGAGCAGGTGCTGCAGGATTTCCTTGCGCGCAACGAAAAGCTGGTATCTGGCACGATCAAGCGCATGGAGCGCGGCAATGCCATTATCGAAGCGGGCCGTGTCGAGGCCATCCTGCCGCGCGACCAGATGATCCCGAAGGAAAACCTGCGCGTCGGCGACCGCACGCGCGCCGTGCTGATGAAGATCGACCGCAGCATCCGCGGGCCGCAGCTGGTGCTCTCGCGCACCTCGCCTGAATTCATCATCGAGATGTTCCGGCTCGAAGTGCCGGAGATAGAGCAGGGCCTGCTCGAGATCAAGTCGGCCGCCCGTGACGTTGGCGTGCGCGCCAAGATCGCCGTGCACAGCAACGACAAGCGCATCGACCCCATCGGCACCTGCGTCGGCATGCGCGGCATGCGCGTGCAGGCGGTGACCCAGGAGCTGGCCGGCGAGCGCGTCGACATCGTGTTGTGGAACGCCGATCCGGCGCAGTTTGTCATCGGCGCCCTGGCGCCGGCGGAAGTGTCGTCCATCCTGGTCGACGAGGACAAGCATGCGATGGACGTGGTGGTGGACGACGAAAACCTCGCCATCGCCATCGGCCGCAGCGGACAGAACGTCCGGCTTGCCTCCGAACTCACCGGTTGGACCATCAACCTGATGACCGAGGCCGAATCGCAGGAGAAGAACAAGGCTGAAAGCGAAGTCACGCGCACGCTGTTCATGCAAAAGCTCGACGTCGACGAGGAAATGGCCGACATCCTGATCCAGGAGGGCTTTGCCACACTCGAGGAAGTCGCTTACGTGCCGATCACCGAGATGATGGAAATCGAGTCCTTCGACGAAGCCACGGTGAATGAGCTGCGCAACCGCGCACGCGACGCCCTGCTTGTGCAGGCGATAGCAAAGGAAGAGCAGGTCGAGGGCATGGAGCAGGACCTGCTTAATCTTGAGGGCATGGACAAGGAGCTTGCGGCGACGCTGGCGCTCAACAAGGTAAGGACGCGCGATGACCTCGCCGACCTTGCCGTGGACGAGCTGTCCGAAATGACCGGAATGGATGAGGAGCGCGCCAAGGACCTGATCATGAAGGCACGTGCGCACTGGTTCGCCGAGGAGCAGAAATAATCATGGCCCTTACCAGCGTTTCACAATTTGCCGGCGAGCTGAAAATGCCCGCCACGGCCCTTATCGAGCAGCTGCGCGCTGCCGGGGTGATCAAGAAGGTTGCCGAGGATACGCTGACCGAGCAGGACAAGACCATGCTCCTCGAGTACCTGCGCAAGTCGCACGGTGCTGAAGCCGAGCCGAAAAACAAGATCACACTGACGCGCAAGCAGACCTCGGAAATCATCAAGAAATCCGATTCCAGCGGCAAGGCGCGGACCATCCAGGTCGAGGTGCGCAAAAAGCGGGTATTTGTAAAACGCGACACCGAGGCGGGCGGCACGATCACCCCGGAAGATGAAATCGTCCCGGTCGAGGCGCTTGCCGCGCCGGTTCCGGTTCCGGTTCCGGTAGCAGTGGCAGTGCCAGTCCCAGTCCCCGTGGTCGCGCCGGATCCCGTGGTGGAGGTCAAGCCCCCCGTGGTCGTCGCGGCTGCGCCGGTGGCGGCCCCGACTGCCCCAGCACCGCTGCAAAGGCCCCCTCATACCATTGATCCGCAACAGCTCGAACTGCGCGAACTTGAGCGCCGTCGCGACCAGAATCTGGCCGCGCGTCAGGCTGCCGAACTCCTGGAAAAACAGGAGCGCGAGAAACGCCTGGCCGAGATGCGCGATGCGGACCAGAAAAAAACCGCGGCAAAACTCGCCGATGCCGGCGCGGTGGCGCCTGCAGGCGTGACGCCGGCCCCGACGGGTGCGACAACGCTGCACAAGCCCAAGGCGGTAGATGGTGCGGCCAAAGGCGACACCAAGGCGAAGAAAAAAACCGTAACCGTCTGGAAGGACGAAACGGCCAAGCGCCGCGTCATCAAGACACGCGGAGACGTGGCCGGTGCCTCGGGTTGGCACAACCCCAAGGGCGGCCGCCACAACAAACACGCCGCCGATACGGACAATAGCGCCAACCAGTTCAGCGCCCCTTCAGAGCCCATCGTGCGGGAAGTGCACGTGCCCGAGACCATTACCGTTGCCGACCTGTCGCACAAAATGGCGGTCAAGGCGGCCGAGGTCATCAAGGTGCTGATGAAACTGGGCAGCATGGTCACCATCAACCAGGTGCTGGACCAGGAAACCGCGATGATCGTGGTGACCGAAATGGGCCACAACCCGGTTGCGGCGAAACTGGACGACCCCGAGGCGTATCTGGACGATGCCCCGGAACAGCAAAAACACGAGGCAGAGTCGAAACCGCGGCCGCCGGTGGTCACCGTAATGGGCCACGTCGATCACGGCAAGACCTCACTGCTTGACTACATCCGGCGCAGCAAGGTGGCAAGCGGCGAGGCGGGCGGGATTACGCAGCATATTGGCGCCTATCACGTCGAAACGCCCCGCGGCACCATCACCTTTCTCGATACGCCGGGACACGAGGCATTTACCGCCATGCGTGCACGCGGCGCCAAGGCCACCGACATCGTCATCCTGGTGGTGGCCGCCGACGACGGCGTGATGCCGCAGACCAAGGAAGCGATACAGCACGCCAAACTGGCCGAAGTGCCGATCGTGGTGGCGATCAACAAGATCGACAAACCGGACGCCAATGCGGACCGGGTAAAGCAGGAACTGGTGGCTGAAAGCGTGCTGCCCGAGGAATATGGCGGTGACTCGCCGTTTGTCCCCGTATCGGCCAAGACCGGGGAGGGCATAGACGCCCTGCTCGAGCAGATCCTGCTGCAGGCCGAGATACTGGAACTCAAGGCGCCCACCGACGCCCCTGCCAAAGGATTGGTGATCGAGGCACGCCTGGACAAGGGCCGCGGCCCAGTGGTCACGCTGCTGGTGCAGTCGGGCACACTCAGGCGCGGGGACATCGTGCTCGCCGGAACGTCGTTTGGCCGTGTCCGCGCCATGCTCGATGAGTCCGGTCGTGCCATCCAGGAAGCCGGCCCCTCCATTCCGGTGGAAATCCAGGGGCTCGCAGATGTACCGCACGCCGGCGACGAGATGATTGTCCTCACCGACGAGAAAAAAGCGCGGGAAATCGCGCTGTTCCGCCAGGGCAAGTATCGCGACGTAAAACTGGCGAAACAGCAGGCGGCCAAGCTCGAAAACATTTTCGAGAATATCGGCGAAGGCGCGGCGCGGGTGCTGCCACTGGTAATCAAGGCCGACGTACAGGGCTCGCAGGAGGCCTTGCTGCAGTCGCTGACCAAGCTCTCGACCAGCGAGGTCAAGGTCAATGTCATTTATTCGAGCGTCGGCGGCATTACCGAATCTGACGTCAACCTGGCACTCACATCGAAAGCCGTGATCATCGGTTTCAATACACGGGCCGACGCCGCCGCGCGCAAGCTGGCCGAATCCAATGGCGTTGATATCCGCTACTACAATATCATCTATGAAGCCGTGGATGACGTCAGGGACGCACTCTCGGGCATGCTCGCTCCGGAGAAAAAAGAGGCCATTCTGGGCATGGTGGAGATCCGCGAGATCTACAAGATCTCGAAGATCGGCACCGTCGCCGGATGCATGGTGCTCGACGGCGTGGTGAAGCGCGGTTCGATGGTGCGCCTGCTGCGCAACAACGTCGTGACCTGGACCGGTGAACTCGATTCGCTCAAGCGCTTCAAGGACGACGTGCGCGAAGTGAAAGGCGGCTTCGAGTGCGGTTTGTCGCTCAAGGGTTTCAACGACCTTGAGGCGGGTGACCAGCTCGAAGCCTATGAAGTGCAGGAAGTCGCCAGGACGCTTTGACCAATTCCGGCGCCTCGCCCCGGCTTGACCGGGAACGGTGCCGGAGCGCGATCCCCCGACCCAAGGCGCTGATGATTCCCAAAGGGGCATGACCCGTGGCCAATTCCGCACGCCTGCATCGCATAGCCGAGCAAATTCAGCGCGATCTCTCCGAGTTGATACGGCTGGAAGTGAAGGACCCGCGCGTCGGGTTCGTGACGCTGACCGGCGTCGAGGTCACCGCCGACCTGGCGCACGCGAAGATCTGGTTTACCACGCTGGGCACAAAAGCCGACCATGAGCAAACCGGGGAGGGCCTGAACCGGGCCTGCGGTTTCCTGCGCACCGCGCTGGCGCGCCGCATCAAGACGCGCATCATGCCCGAGCTGCATTTTATTTTTGATGCCTCGGTAGAACGCGGCATGTTTCTGTCCGACCTGATAGACAAGGCCGTGTCGGGCAAAACCGAGCAGTGAAACCCAAGCGCATTACCCGTGCGCTGGACGGCGTATTGCTGCTCGACAAGGGGCTGGGCCTGACCTCCAACGCCGCCCTGCAGCAGGTGCGGCGTCTGTACGAGGCGGCCAGTGCCGGCCACACCGGAACACTCGATCCACTGGCCTCCGGATTGCTGCCGGTTTGCTTCGGTGAGGCGACCAAATTCTCTTTCGGCCTGCTCGACGCGGACAAGGAATACGAGGCGCTGGTGCGCTTGGGCGAGCGCACCACCACGGGCGACGCGGAGGGTGAAGTCATCGAAACCTGCCCGGTCGATGTGACGCAGGCGGCGGCGGAGATGGCCCTCAACGGGTTTCGAGGTTTGATCAGCCAGGTCCCGCCGATGTACTCGGCGCTAAAGCGTGACGGGCGGCCGCTGTATGAATACGCCCGCGCCGGCCAGACAGTGGAGCGAACACCGCGCGCCATAACCATAACCGCCCTCGATTTGCTGGAATTCTCCGGGCGTGAATTTCGCATCCGCGTACGCTGCAGCAAAGGCACGTATATCCGGGTACTGGCCGAGGATATCGGGTCGGTCCTCGGATGCGGCGCCCACTTGGGCGCATTACGGCGTACCGCCGTCGGTCCGTTCCGTGTCAGCGAGGCGCTGCCATTTTCCGCCCTGGAAGCAATGTCGCGCGAACAGCGGGACACGGTGCTGCTGCCCGGCGACAGCCTTATCCGCAACCTGCCCGAGTTTGTCCTTGATGAGGCCCGGGAGAAGCGATTTGCACAGGGACAGGCTGTGGACTGCCCGCCCGGGGCACCCGGACTGCTCAGGGTATATTCCGCACCCGGCCGGTTTCTCGGTGTTGCCGAGCGGGATCCGGCCGGTCGCCTGCAGCCTAAGCGACTGATTAGTTTGCAGGTGCCGCCAGCCGGACCGAACAAAACCGCAGGGCAGGGCATTTGAGGCGCCTGCCGGCCCGATTTAGCCCGTGGATTCACTTGTGGAACGCTATGATTTTAAGGTAGAATCCGCGCTTCATTAATTCAACGAGCGTACCTCCATGCCGGCTACTTCCGCGCAAAAAGCGCAGACCATTCAGGATTACCAACGAATCAAAGGCGACACCGGATCGCCAGAGGTACAAGTTGCGCTCCTGACCTCACGTATCAATGAACTTACCGGGCACTTCAAGGCCCACGTCAAGGACCACCACTCCCGCCGCGGCTTGCTGCGGATGGTAAGCCAGCGGCGCAAAATGCTTGATTACCTCAAGCGCAAGAACGCCGACAGCTACCGCAAGCTGATCGAACGCCTCGGCCTGCGCAAGTAACCAATACGCAACGCCCGCCTGTTTCCAGGTGGGCGTTTTGTTTTTCGGGCGGGTCTTCCGCACTCCTGTATCTCCAGCCAGTAACGTCGGCGGCATGGGCCGCTTGCGATTGAAAAGGACACGATTTTGAACCCAGTAAAGAAGACATTCATGTATGGCGCGCACCAGGTCACCCTGGAAACGGGCGAAATCTCCCGCCAGGCTGATGGTGCGGTATTGATTCGCATGGACGACACCGTGGTGCTGTGCGCCGTCACCGCCAAAAGAAGCGCCAAACCCGGTCAGGATTTTTTCCCCCTGACCTGCGACTACCTCGAAAAAACCTACGCCGCGGGCAAGATTCCCGGCGGTTTTTTCAAGCGCGAAGGCCGGCCTTCGGAAAAAGAAACGCTGACCAGCCGCCTGATCGACCGGCCCATCCGCCCGCTGTTCCCGGATGGTTTTTATAATGAAGTGCAGGTTGTCGCCACGGTGATGTCGGTCAATCCCGAGGTTGATCCGGATATCGCCGCCCTGATCGGCTGTTCGGCTGCGCTGACGCTGTCCGGCGTTCCGTTCAACGGCCCCATCGGTGCCGCGCGCGTCGGTTACGTCAACGGCGCATACGTGCTCAACCCGACGCCGGCACAACTTGCCGAGTCCAAGCTCAACCTCGTCGTCGCCGGCACCGAACACGCCGTGCTGATGGTCGAGTCCGAGGCGCAGCAGCTGTCCGAGGAGATCATGCTCGGCTCGGTGGTGTTCGGCCACGAGCAAATGCAAGTCGCCATCCAGGCGATAAACGAACTGGCCGATGAAGCCGGCAAACCGGCCTGGGACTGGCAGCCGCCGGCCAAGGACGAGGCGCTGGCCGCAAAGATTTCATCCCTCGCGGAAACGGATCTGCGCGCCGCCTTTGACATCAAACAAAAGCAGGCGCGTTCGACCAAGATCGACGACATCTGGAAGCGGGTGTTCGAACAGCTGGGCGTCGGTAGCGAAGGCGGACCGGACGCCAACGTGGTCAAGGACCTGTGCTTTGCGCTCGAATCGAAGATCGTGCGCACGCAAATCCTTGAAGGCGAGCCGCGTATCGACGGCCGTGACACGCGCACCGTGCGTCCGATCACCATCCGCACCGGCGTCCTGCCGCGCACCCACGGTTCGGCCTTGTTCACGCGTGGTGAAACCCAGGCCATAGTCGTGGCGACGCTTGGCACCGGTCGTGACGAGCAGATCATCGACGCGCTCATGGGCGAATACAAAGACCGCTTCATGCTCCACTACAACATGCCCCCCTATGCGACCGGCGAAACCGGTCGCGTCGGCACCCCGAAGCGCCGCGAAATCGGCCACGGGCGGCTGGCCAAGCGCGCGCTGCTTGCCGTCCTGCCCTCGGCGGAGGAGTTCGGTTACAGCATGCGTGTTGTCTCGGAAATCACCGAGTCGAACGGTTCCTCATCCATGGCTTCGGTGTGCGGCGGCAGCCTCGCGCTGATGGACGCCGGCGTGCCGATGAAGGAGCATGTGGCCGGAATCGCGATGGGCCTCATCAAGGAAGGCAACCGCTTTGCCGTGCTGACCGACATCCTCGGTGATGAAGATCACCTTGGCGACATGGACTTCAAGGTGGCCGGCACCGAAAACGGCGTCACCGCCCTGCAAATGGACATCAAGATCGAGGGCATCACCAAGGAAATCATGCAGGTCGCCCTGAGCCAGGCGTGCGAGGCGAGACTGCACATCCTGGGCATCATGAAAGACGCACTGGGCACCTCGCGCTCCGACATATCGAGCTTTGCCCCGCGCATCATCAAGATCAAGATCAATCCGGAGAAGATCCGCGACGTCATCGGCAAGGGCGGTGTGGTCATTCGCGGCATCCAGGAAGAAACCGGCACCACCATCGAGATCGGCGACGACGGCACCATCTCCATCGCCTGCGTCAATGCCGACGGCGGCATGATTGCCAAGAAGAAGATCGAGGACATCACTGCCGATGTCGAAGTGGGCCGCGTCTATGACGGCACGGTGCTCAAGCTGCTCGATTTTGGCGCGATTGTGCAACTGCTGCCCGGCAAGGATGGCTTGCTGCATATCTCGCAAATCAGCAAGGAGCGCGTGGCCAACGTTTCCGACCACCTCAAGGAAGGCCAGCAGGTCAAGGTCAAGGTGCTCGAGGCTGACGAGAAGGGCCGTGTACGCCTGTCGATGAAAGCCATTCTTGAGGATGCCCCGGCGCCCCAGACCTGATCCGCTGCTGCAAATAGAAAAGGGCGCCCAGGCGCCCTTTTTTATTGCCTGCCAAAGCAGGCGCGGCCGGTGTTACTTCGCGACCTGCCGTTCGCGCAGTTCGTCCAGCGTCTTGCAGTCGATGCACAGCGTGGCGGTCGGCCGCGCTTCGAGCCGCTTCAACCCGATCTCGACGCCGCAACTCTCGCAATAGCCGTAATCCTCGCCGTTGATCTTGGCGATGGTTTCGTCTATTTTCTTGATCAGCTTGCGTTCACGGTCGCGGTTGCGCAGCTCCAGCGCCATATCCGATTCCTGGCTGGCCCGGTCATTGGGATCGGCAAACACGGTGGCCTCGTCCTGCATGGTGTGCACCGTGCGATCGATATCCTGGCCCAGTTCAGCCTTCAGGGCTTCGAGGATTTTGCGGAAATGCGTGCGCTGCCGGGCGTTCATGTATTCCTCGCCTTTTTTCGCAACGTAGGCGGGAAATTGCTTGTGCAAGAGATCAACTGACATTTTGAAACCTACTCCAGATTCAAAATCGAAGGCGACTTGATACCAGAAAAACATCGACCGGGCAAGCCATAATTTGGGACCAGCGCAAACAACAGCTTATGCCGCTTCCCCCGAGGGGAAAGCGCGTTCGACAGCTTAGCAAAAATCCGCCTTTCAAGGCGCCGATTACGCCACCGCGGCACGCGCGCGCCAAAGTGATGATGACGCTTTTTTTTCGCCGAGGCCTTGATTGACCGGCATGCCTCCGAGGAGTTACAATTCGCCGCCTTTCGGGGTGTAGCGTAGCCTGGTAGCGCGCCTGGTTTGGGACCAGGATGTCGGGAGTTCAAATCTCTCCACCCCGACCAACAACAAATGCGCCGTCCGCACCCAGCGGACGGCGCGGTGCCCGACGGAGTGCCCGTAGCTCAACTGGATAGAGCACCGGCCTTCTAAGCCGGCGGTTACAGGTTCGAGTCCTGTCGGGTGCGCCAAGACGTTTTGTACGACGGTGGCTGTAGCTCAGTTGGTAGAGTCCTGGATTGTGATTCCAGTTGTCGCGGGTTCGAGTCCCGTCAGCCACCCCATAAAATAAAGCACTTGGCGCAGCACCGGCTAAGTGCTTTTTGTTTATGGGACACTGGCGGGACACTTTAGGGGAGGAGTCCACGCAAATGCGGGCCTGAAGCTTCCCGTATCCGTCGGCACTACTTTCCCTCTGGAAATTAGCAGTGCAATCTGTGCATAAGTAGCGATTACGACGTGAGGTGGACACAGTGGCACCCTTGAGCTTGTTCTGGTCGATCAACATGGCGACATAGGGGCGGCTATACCCCAACAACGCAGCCGCTTGCGCCGTGCTGTGCAGGGCATTGGCGGAGGCAGCGGAATTCGGCATGACGATACCGACCGATTGGCTCTCAATGTCCACCACGTGGCGAATCAACTGCAAGCGGGCGCTACGGCTTGCCGGGGTGGTGGCCTCAAGAACCTGGTGCAGGGCGTCAGCAACCTGACTAGACAAGGTTCCGGTCATCGAAGCGATGGCATCGCCGACAGGCGAGGGCCCTTGACATCAAAAGACAGCGTGGCTACAGTAGGTGTTACCTTGTGTTCCCTGGTGACGCCATGAAGACATCTACCGATGAAAAGCCCCGTAGCGGGTCCGTCACCATCAAGTTGGACGCCGCCGATCGGGAGCGCATTGCGTCCTTGGCGACGGCAAAAAAGCGCACGCCGCACTACCTGATGAAAGAGGCCATCCTCGACTATGTGAAGAAGGAAGAAGCCCGGCAAAACTTCATCGCCGCCGCCGAATCCGCCTTCGAGCACTACAAGGAGACGGGGCTTCACATCACCTTGGATGAGTTCAGCCAATGGGTAGACAAGGTTCAAGAAGCCCCTGAAACCCCCGTTCCTGCATGCCACACGTAAGGCTTTCGGCTCGGGCGCAATCGGACCTGTCCCGTCTGTACACGTTTCTTGTTGGCAAGGATGTCAACGCGGCCAAGCGGGCGATGCTGGCCATCCTTGAAGCGTTCCGGCCCCTGACCCATGCGCCCCACATTGGCAGACTGGTTGAGGACAGCGAAGATCTGCGCGAGTTGGTCATCGACTTTGGTGCCAGCGGCTACCTGGCGATTTACCGGTTCGAGCCTGCGGTGGATGCGGTCACGATTTTGGCCGTGAAG
>SESD01000506.1_pt1 | contig 24019 bp, 24 predicted proteins | sample 3171411 | NCBI WGS metagenome assembly SESD01 (sample SAMN06051880, study PRJNA518727) | freshwater metagenome | biome: subpolar coniferous forest; feature: holomictic lake; material: water; isolation source: holomictic Lake 442, 16.5 m depth | place: Canada: near Kenora, Ontario | collected...
TAACTCTTTGAATTATATGTAAATAAATGCATATCAGAATTGTGACATATAAGTTGAGATTGTTGTAAACTGTTGAATATGTACTCAGCATATCCAGCGCTCGCCCACTCAACAATCTATCCAGACCTTAGGTTTTTTTGGGGGGGGGGGCAGCTTCAATTAAGAGCAAAAATCCCCACGTTCTGTTCTTTAGTGCTAGATGAGATCACAGAGTCTATGATCGATCTAGATAGAAGCTTTTTTCAAGAGTTTCTTTAGTCTCCTCACTCTATGAAAACTATTCGTCCGGGGAACGATCAATCAATACGAGCTCAAGATGACTTAGATCTAAGTAAAGTAAAAGGACGTAAATTATTTGAAGAGTTGCCCTGCGAAAATAATAAAGATCTATACGAGTTCTCACCGGTCGGACACCTTACCCTTGGTCAGGATGGGCGAATTGTAGAAATCAATATCACCGCATGTGAGATGTTAGGTCTGGATCGCATGGACCTCATTTATCGCAGGATATCAACGTTTGTTGATAAAGATGATCAGAAACGGTGGGGTCGCCTGAAATTAAAGCTGTCAAAAGCTACGTCTCTTCTAAAAGCAGATATTCGGCTGCATCTTAACCCCCAAAATAACCATAAATTCTATGGCCATCTTTTCATCAGGAATCGTCCGATAGAGGGATTCCCAAATGGGTTTGAAGTTGTAATTATTGACATTACTAGACAGGAACAAATAGCCAACAAGAATAAGGTTCTGAAGGTGTCGGCGGAAAATCTACGTGCGCTGCTATCCCATGAGATTCAAATCCGAGAGGATGAGCAAATTCGGATTGGACGCAATTTACATGATCAGATTGGAGGCGATCTTGCAGCTATAAAATCCCAAATATTACTTGCGCAGGATGACGTTAATTCCGGTCGCTCACCTGATGCCCATTTAATGGCTACGCATGATATGGCAGTCAATGTGATCGGATCCATACGATCCACAATATCCAGGTTGCATCCCCCCGTACTTGATGGACTAGGGATATGGGAAGCGCTTAAATTACATTCAAGTTTGATCAGAGTTCAACACGAGATTGACTGCGACTGTATTCTCGATCCTGCCATCGAATCAATCGAGCCTTCTAATGATGTAAGCGCCATGATTTTTAGGGTTGTTCAGGAAGCGATCACCAATGTGATACGTCATGCTCATGCCTCAAAGATAATCATTGAGGCACAGCGCCATTCCAGCATCATGAGAATCAGCATAAAAGATGATGGCATCGGAATCTCCCATAATCTTAAGCGTAATAAAGACTCACATGGAATATTTGGTATGGAGGAGAGAACCAAGATTCACGGTGGAAAGTTTACGATTCATGGGGTGCCCGGTAAAGGAACAGTGGTGACTCTAGACTTACCCTTAAAGCAGGAAATTGAAAGCTAGCATGATCAAGCTACTACTAGTTGATGATCACTCTATTTTCCGAAGTGGTATACGGGAGATGCTCGAGACGGAGTCTGATATTAAAGTGATGGCTGAGGCAGGAACTTCAGTAGAGGCTTTAATCTCAGCTAAAAAACAGAAATTCGATATCGCGGTACTCGACATTTCATTACCAGACAGCAGCGGTCTAGATCTAACCAAAAAATTGATTAGAGCCCATCCTGAAATTAAGATACTGATGTTAAGTTCATATGACGAGTCTGTTTACGGGTTACGATCCTTAAAATTAGGCGCCTCGGGGTATCTGACCAAGGACTGTTCGATTGAGGTCCTGATCTATGCAATTCGTAAAGTAGCTGCAGGAAGCAAGTACATTAGTTTAGAACTCTCTGAAAAGATAGCACAATTGTTCGGCAATAAGGGTGTCGCAAATCATGAAGAGCTATCTTCCCGAGAGTTCGAGGTATTTAGGATGATCGTCCAAGGTATTTCTTTGGTAAAGATTGCTGAAAAATTGCATTTAAGTTCGAATACCGTCAAGACCTACCGTACCCGCATCTTATCTAAGCTGGATCTAAAAGATAACTCTGAATTAATCAGCTACGCAGTCGCGAATAATCTACTGACCTGATTGCATTTTGAGAGGGTCCTTCTGGACCGTTTCAGTCATCTGAAAGCCCGAATCCCACACCTCTAGCAATTGCTTGAAAGACGCGGGTATGAGCACTTTTCCCCACGTTTCCCCTAAACCATACTTAGAAATTGTAATTAATAGATACCGATCTGCTTGTATCAGCAGATACGGTAGATTCATGGATGGGGTTCGTGTAGCGATACCGGATTCGTATCTAATGGATATATCAACTATCCTGTAATGAGGGTCTTGTAGGCTATCTGTCATTACATCCCTATTAGGGATCGGATTTTAATTTCTAGCTATTGTCATTTAATCGGAACCCTCACCACGTGACAATCAACTCCATCAGAAAGTCAGTATCAACCCTCAAAACGTCGCCGAACATGAGTGACTACGCACTCACGTATGCTAATTTCTCGTGGGACAGTGAGTCACAAGCTCTGTCAGGGCTTCCCAACGGCGGAGGAATTAATATCGCCCATGAGGCGGTCGATCGTCATTCACAAGGGTCCAGGGCTCAGCATCTAGCGCTACGATGGTTGGGGAAGTCGGGTGCCACGCGAGATTTCAGTTACCAAGACCTGTCAGAACAGAGCAGTCGATTTGCAAATGTATTGGAGACCCTCGGGGTTCGTACGGGGGAGCGAGTGTTCGTGATTGCTGGTCGGATCCCTGAACTCTATATATCGGTATTAGGAGGACTCAAGAAGAGGTGTGTTGTGAGTCCGCTCTTTTCTGCATTTGGCCCGGAACCGATTCATACTCGGATCACGCTGGGTGGGGGCAGTGTTCTGGTCACAACATCCAGTCTCTATCAGAAGAAGATTGCCGACCTGAGATCGCGTTTGCCGCAGCTTCGGTATGTGCTGTTGGTGAATGATGATCCTGACACTGAACTGGCTAGCATACCGGATACGCTTGACCTTGCTAGGCTAATGGATGAAGCGAGTACCGACTACGTTATTGGTCCGACGGCTGCGAATGATCCGGCATTGTTGCACTTCACCAGTGGCACGACCGGAAAACCTAAGGGGGCGATGCACGTTCACGGAGCGGTCATTGCTCACCATGTGACCGGCAAGATCGCACTCGATTTCCATGATGATGATGTCTTCTGGTGTACGGCCGATCCGGGGTGGGTAACCGGTACTTCCTATGGAATTATCTCCCCCCTCACGAACGGAATCAGTAGCATCGTCGATGAGGCAGATTTCGATGCTGAGAGATGGTATCGGATCCTGGCGGAACAGGGGGTCAGTGTTTGGTATACAGCACCGACCGCTGTCAGGATGATGATGAGGGGTGGTGCGGAGATGGTCCGTCAGCACAATTTTCCACGGCTACGATTCATCGCCAGTGTCGGTGAGCCTCTGAACCCTCAGGCAGTTCAGTGGGGGTTAGATGCATTCGGTTTGCCGATCCATGACAATTGGTGGCAGACCGAGACAGGGGGGATCATGCTGGCAAATTATGCGGCGATGGATATCAAGCCCGGGTCCATGGGAAAGCCTCTGCCAGGGATTGAGGCTGCAATCGTTAAACGTTCTGGAGGGGGTACGGTTGAGATCATCACCCATCCAGGTGTTGAGGGTGAGCTTGCTCTTAAACGTGGATGGCCTTCGATGTTCCGAAGCTATCTCAATGAGAGTGAACGATATCAAAAGTGTTTTGTGGGGGACTGGTACCTGAGCGGTGATCTCGCCAAGTGCGATGAGGATGGGTACTACTGGTTCATCGGACGTGCTGATGACGTGATTAAATCGTCTGGACATCTGATCGGCCCGTTCGAGGTCGAGAGTGCATTGATGGAGCATCCGGCAGTTGCTGAGGCCGGTGTTATCGGTAAGCCTGATCCGGTTCAGCTTGAGACGGTGAAGGCATTTATCGCGCTCAGACCGGGTTATATCGCAAGTGAGGTCTTAAGGCGTGAGCTACTCGGGTTTGCACGTAAGAGACTAGGTGCTGCGGTCGCTCCTAAGGAGATCGATTTCGTTGAGAGCCTTCCTAAAACACGTAGCGGAAAGATCATGCGACGACTACTCAAGGCTCGTGAACTCGGAGAGCCTGAGGGGGATACCTCGAGCTTGGAGAGTGGCGCATGACTGTCGATCCAGTCCTTGCTCGAAGGTTGATGTATCAGATGATCCTCATCCGTCGGTTCGAAGAGAAATCAGCAGAGCTCTATAGTGCAGGAAAGATTCGGGGGTTCCTCCATCTGTATATCGGTGAGGAAGCGATCGCGGCCGGGGTGATGCAATGCCTTACTGCAGAGGATGCAGTATTTTCCACTTACCGTGATCACGGACATGCGCTGTCACGGGGTCTTTCAGCCGGGGCAATCATGGCTGAGATGTATGGAAAGGTTGAAGGATGCTCGCACGGACGAGGGGGGTCGATGCATCTATTCGATGCGGCCGCAAAATTCTACGGAGGGAATGCAATCGTTGGAGGTGGACTCCCTCTGATGGTCGGTTATGCGCTTGCTCAGAAGATGAGACATCTTAGTGGTCTATCTGCCTGCTTCTTTGGAGAGGGTGCTGTCGCAGAAGGTGAGTTCCATGAGTCGATGAACCTGGCCTCTCTGTGGAATCTACCCGCACTATTCCTGTGTGAGAATAATCTGTACGCGATGGGAACCGCGCTCGATCGTTCCGAAGCTGATACCAATTTAGTTGAGAAGGCCGCCAGCTACCGAGTATCAGGATTGAGTGTGGACGGGATGGATGTCATCGCGGTCCTGGAGGCGGTACAGAAGGCGGTTGAATATATTCGGTCTGGTAGTGGACCCTATTTTCTAGAGTTTCGTACCTACCGATTCCGCGCTCATTCGATGTTTGATCCAGAACTCTATCGCAGTAAGTCCGAGGTCGAGAGTTGGAAGAAACGATGCCCGATCACAGGGTTCAGTGAACGAGCCATCAGAGAGGGATGGATCACAAAGGAGACGGTCACTGAAATCGAGTCTGAGGTTGCATCCGAGATTGCACATGCTGTCGAGTTCGCTGAGGAAGGGAGCTTAGAGTCGGTAGAGACCCTCACACGTGATGTGTACACAGAGCGGGTTCTGAAAGAATGAACCCCTTAGCACCCCCTATCACCACCACCTATCGAGATGCGATGAGGATGGCATTGAGAGAGGCGCTGAAGCGCGACCCACGTGTATTCTTGATGGGTGAGGATGTGGGCCGTTATGGGGGTACTTATGCGGTGACTAGAGGCCTTCTAGACGAGTTCGGTGAGGATCGAATCCGGGATACCCCTCTATCCGAGTCAGTATTCGTAGGGGCTGGGATCGGTGCTGCAATGAATGGAATGCTCCCCATCGTCGAGGTCATGACCTGCAACTTCAGCCTACTTGCGTTGGATCAGATTCTCAATAATGCGGCCACACTGCGACACATGTCGGGGGGTCAGTTCAGTATTCCATTAGTGATCCGGATGGCGACCGGTGCGGGAAGACAACTTGCGGCTCAGCACTCTCACAGCTTTGAGGGGTGGTATGCACATATCCCAGGGATCAAGGTCTTGACGCCGGCAACGATCGAGGATGCTCGTGGAATGCTATGGACTGCACTGATGGATCCGGACCCGGTCATCATTTTTGAGAATGCATTACTGTACAACCTAGAGGGAAATCTTGCAGCAGATGCAGGGCCAGTCGGTATCGATCGTGCCATCGTCCGCCGCACAGGTGATGATCTCACACTGGTCACTTATGGTGGTTCATTGCACAAGACGATCCAGGCGGCAGAACGTTTGGCAGGACAAGGTATCAGTTCTGAGGTGATTGATTTACGCACCTTAAGACCGCTCGATATGGAGACTGTTCTTGAGTCCCTGGCAAAGACGCACCGGATGGTGATCATCGATGAGGGGTGGAAGAGCGGCAGCTTATCTGCTGAAATCATGGCACGTGTGATGGAGCAGGCATTCTATGATCTCGATGCACCGATCGAGCGAGTCTGCAGCGTTGAGGTGCCGATACCTTATGCGAGACATTTGGAACAGGCTGCGATCCCACAGGTTGAGACGATTCTTGCAGCAGCACTGAGGACGGTGAAGAATCATGTATGAATTTCGAATGCCCTCTTTGGGGGCGGATATGGAAGCGGGAACGCTGGTCGAGTGGCTGATTAAGACCGGAGATACAGTCAATCGTGGGCAGGTGGTGGCTGTGGTTGAGACCCAGAAGGGTGCTGTTGATGTTGAGATCTGGGAGGATGGAACGGTCGATAAGATCGTAGTTGAAACGGGTCGGAAGGTACCGGTCGGTGAACTCCTTGCTCTTCTTCGAACCCCCAATGGGGCATCATCTGCAGCACCTGAAAAATCTCGGGAAGATACAACGCCGCAGTCGGTACAGAAGCCCACCATCACTAATACCGAGTCACTCCATTCTGAGGCAGCACCGGTGGCGACACTGTCAGTTCGTCAGAGGGTCTCTCCATCGGCCCGTAAGCTTGCAGAAGAGAGGGGTATCGATATCGCGTCGGTCCAACCATCAGAGGCCGGTGCAGCGATCTCGCGTGCTGATGTCGAGCGTGTCGCCAAGATGGGAGCGAGTGGATCAGTGACTGCCAAGCCGATACCGCCGGATTGGCATTCGCAGATGAGGGTAGCAATCGCTGCAGCGATGTCTCGATCAAAGCGTGAGATCCCACATTACTATCTCGCCACTGATATTGATGTGACAAGAGTGGTTAGTTGGATTGAGTCAGAAAATCTAAAAAGGAGCGTCTCTGACAGGATACTGCCAGTCGTCCCATTCATGAGAGCGGTATCGATGGCACTGAATGAAGTGCCCGAACTCAATGGATTCTGGATTGAGGGTGAATCTCGGCCATCATCCGCGGTGCATCTCGGTATGGCGATCTCAATGAGAGGTGGGGGACTGGTCGCTCCCGCCATTCATGATTCAGATGGAAAGGGCATCGATCAGTTAATGGTGGACCTGCGAGATCTTGTGACACGGGTCCGTAGCGGCCGTTTGAGAAGTTCCGAGATGAGTGACCCGACCGTGACATTCACCAACCTAGGGGAGAAGGGCGTTGAGGGGGTGTTCGGAGTGATCTATCCACCACAAGTCGCGATCATTGGACTGGGGAAGATCAGCGAACGTCCCTGGGTCGAGGGAGGTCAGGTCGTGGTTCGCAAGGTTGCAACCATCACCCTCGCAGCCGATCACCGTGCGAGCGATGGCCACCGTGGAGGTTTATTTTTAGCTGCGCTTGATCGGTTATTGCAAGAACCAGAGGGGTTGAGATGACTCAATACAGCCGCGATCAGATCAGGGAGATTATCTTAGATGCACTCGGTGCCATAGCACCTGAGGTAGATCCATCCAAGATATCGCCCGATCGGCCGATACGCGATCAGGCGGATATCGACTCGTTTGATTTCCTTAATTTCATTATCCGGTTACATGAAACTTTCGAAATTGATATTCCGGAGAAGGATTATTCTGAGCTTCTCACGCTGAACAGCGCGATTGATTATCTAGCAAGAAGGTGCACCGAGAACGGCTAACCTAAGACGAGGTGAGAGCACCTCGATTTACTTGGTCTCACCCAGATCAAAACGTCTCATGTAGTGACAGGTATATCCTCCTCGATTCTTAACAAGATACTTCTGGTGATACTCCTCTGCGCGGAAGAACTCCTTGAACGGCACTAACTCAGTAACGATTCTGCCCTTCCATTCACCCGATGCATCTACCGTCTTGATGACTTCAAGGGCTACGCGTTTCTGTTCTTCATCGGTGTAAAAAATAGCGGATCGGTATTGAGTACCAATATCATTCCCTTGCTGGTTTCGAGTGGTTGGGTTGTGCATCCGGAAGAATTCGAATAGCAAGTGCCGGTAGCTCAGACGTTGTGGGTCGAATACCACCTTCAGTGATTCCGCATGACCCGTTTTTCCGGTACTGACTTGCTCGTACCGCGCATTCGGTGTGTTTCCACCGGTGTATCCGACCTCGGTTTGATGTACCCCAGGAATTTCGCGTACCAACTCTTCCATTCCCCAGAAGCAGCCCCCGGAGAGGTAGGCGGTGTGTTGTTTAGTCTGATCGGTCATTTTAGTGGCGGCTCCGATGGGTAGGCTGAATGCCATGACGGCAAGTAATGTAGCAGGGAGGGTAATAAATTTACCGGGTATCGTCATGATGAATGATGGGTGGGGTGGTGGGTCATTTAGAAGCTCAGAGGAGCCTCGAGTGACTATCTTTTGATAATGTTCAACTACAATCAAAATATCGTGTTTCGACTGATAACACAACTATTCTCTGAGTCCGCCCGGGAGGAGTCGCAATGAAGGATTTAGTGATTGGGTTCGATCGGCTGCGTATGACCGATGTCAGCACCGTTGGTGGCAAGAATGCCTCACTCGGGGAGATGATCAGTCAATTGGTTGAGTCTGGCGTGAGAGTTCCCAGTGGTTTTGCCACAACCGCAGATGCCTACCGTGACTTTCTGAATCAGGGGGGGCTTGCGCTACGCATTGAAGAGACTCTTTCAAGTCTAGATATTAATGATGTCTCAAGGCTGGCTGATACCGGGTTAAAGATTCGAGATTGGATACTCGCGACCCCACTACCGCTAAGGTTAGAGCAGGAGATTGAGTCCGCTTATCAAAAATTGATTCTGCAATCGTCAGGAGTCATCTCTGTGGCGGTACGTTCTTCAGCCACCGCTGAAGACTTAACCGATGCATCGTTCGCAGGTCAGCAGGAGACTTTCCTCAATATTCAGGGGGTCAATCATCTTCTGATAGCGGTCAAGAGGGTATACGCATCTCTCTACAATGACCGCGCCATCTCCTACCGTGTCCACCATGGATTCGATCATACCGAGGTAGCGCTCTCTGTTGGGGTGCAGAGGATGGTTCGTAGCGATATCGGTGCATCAGGGGTGATGTTCACTCTTGATACTGAGTCGGGTTTTGATCGTGTGGTCTTCATCACATCCTCCTATGGTCTGGGTGAGACCGTGGTCAAGGGTGCTGTGAATCCAGATGAATTCTATGTTTACAAGACTGCTTTGCAGCAAGGCAGGCCTGCAATTTTGAGGCGAAATCTGGGTTCCAAACTCATTAAGATGGAGCTCTCCACCGGCAATGAAGTTGACCGGTCAGTGACCACGGTTGAGGTGGATGAGTCAGATCGATTGCGTTTCTCGATCAATGATCAGGAGGTGGAAGAGCTTGCCCGGTATGCCCTTGCAATTGAGCAGCATTATCAACGACCGATGGATATCGAGTGGGGGAGAGATGGGGTCGATGGCAAGATATATATTTTGCAAGCACGACCGGAAACTGTTCAGGCCCATGCAACGGTTGAGATGCTGCGTCGTTATCAATTAAAGAGTCGATCAGAAATTCTGACGGTAGGTCGTTCCATCGGACAGAAGATTGGTTCTGGACCGGTTCGTCTGGTCTTAAACGCGAGTGAGATGTCACAGGTTCAGGAGGGGGATGTATTGGTGACTGACATGACGGACCCTGACTGGGAACCGGTGATGAAGAGATCTTCTGCCATTGTCACCAACCGGGGTGGGAGGACCTGTCATGCTGCCATTGTTGCCCGTGAGATGGGGATTCCGGCGGTGGTCGGGTGTGGTGATGCAACCAGTGTGCTGTCTGATGGACAGATGGTCACCGTGTCCTGCTCTGAGGGGGATTCCGGGAATGTGTATCGAGGACTATTGGAGTTCGAGGTGATGGACTTAGTCTTAGAGGGTATACACAAGCCACCGGTAAAGATTGCTTTGAATATCGGTAATCCAGATCTGGCATTTTCTTTTCAGAGACTGCCGAATGATGGTGTGGGTCTCGCGCGGTTAGAATTCGTCATCGCACGTATGATCGGAATCCACCCCAGGGCGGTTCTTGATTACCCTAATCTTCCATCAGCCTTGAAGAGCAGAATCGAGAAACAGAGCTCAGGATACTTAAGCCCGGTGGATTTTTATGTTGAAAAGCTCACCGAGGGGATTGCCACATTGGGGGCTGCATTCTTCCCCAAACCGGTAATCGTCCGTCTATCAGATTTCAAATCAAATGAGTACTCGAGCCTCATCGGGGGGGTAGGGTATGAGCCTAAGGAAGAGAATCCGATGATCGGATTCCGTGGTGCTTCGCGCTACCTTTCAGATCATTTCCGTGACTGTTTTGAGATGGAATGCAGAGCACTCAAAAAAGCTCGAGATGAGATGGGTCTTTCCAATATAGAGGTGATGATTCCATTTGTGAGGACCGTGGTTGAAGCGAAAGGAGTGATAGAGCTGCTGGCAGCCAATGGACTACGACGAGGTGAGAATGGGCTGCGTGTGATCATGATGTGTGAAATCCCATCCAATGCCTTGCTGGCAGATCAATTCCTAGAATACTTTGATGGGTTCTCCATCGGTTCGAATGATCTGACCCAACTCACCCTCGGAATAGACCGTGATTCTAACTTGGTTGCATCATCCTTCGATGAGCGTGATCCTGCTGTAAAAGCATTACTCCAACTGGCGATTCAGGCCTGTCATAGGGCGGGTAAATATATCGGTATCTGCGGGCAGGGGCCGTCGGATCATCCGGATCTTGCGAAGTGGTTGATCGGGGAGGGGATCGATACTCTCTCACTCAATCCCGATAGCGTGATCGATACCTGGTTGTATCTGGCGAATCAGTCAGAGAGGGCAGTTTGACCTCCGCATAAGGGCCTATTCGAGCATGGAGCTATGCTTTTGTGCTACGATCCGAAGAGTCATATCTTGATTTAAAGTCCCCATTTGATCCGGTTTGTAGAGATGAGAATACGGCACATGAATACTCCCCGCTCTTTTTCTGTAATGCGCACGACGTTGTGCCTAGTGGCTGTTGCAATACTCTCTGGTTGCGTATCACCGATGGCGCTTAACCGAGCGGTGATTTCCTATGACGAGGCCGTTACCGATGCCGGATCTCAACAGTTACTCATTAATATCGTCCGAGCCGCTCGTAATCAGCCCATTCATTTCACAGGGGTCTCGAATATCGCAGCGACCTTCAACTTTCATTTAAATGCGGGCGCAAATCCCGCTCCCGGGGGACTTGCCGGAGCGGTCATGATGCCGATATTTGGAGGAAGTATCTCTGAAAACCCCACCATCAGTATCGTCCCGATCGAGGGTGAGGAATTCACCAAGAGGCTCCTGACGCCATTCCCACAAAGTAAGTTAACACTGCTACTCCGTCAGAGATACGATATTGATCTCTTGTTGAGGATGATGGCTCAGGAGGTGCGTCTTCAGCAACCCTCTCAGTGGGTCACTTACCGCAACAGTCCGTCGGATCGAACCGGTTACGAGATGTACCGACGGGTGGTATTACACCTATCCTCCATTCAGGATAAGAACCAGCTCTACGCAGAACCCCTGCCTCTGGTTCGTAATTGGACTATCCCCGCCAGTTCGATTGCAGCGGAAGGATTTCAGGCATTACAGAAAGAGTTTGATGTGGTCTATAACAGGCATGACAATACATACACCCTCCGAAAGCAAGTGCCCGGGCCGGTCATCATTACTAACTACGACCCCAGCACACTCTCTGTCGCGGATCGAGCACAGTTAAATGAGATGGTGTCAGACTGGAATGTCAACGATATTGCCTTCGATATCCGAGACGGTCATCCGGGTGGGGAGTGGCCTATGAGTGGGGCCTTCCGGCTCAGGAGCTTCCACTCGATTCTCGGTTTTCTTGGGAAATCACTCGGTGCTGAGCCGGGCTATCACGTTGAGAAAGATCCACGAACATTAATCTCTCCTAATCATGAAAATCCCGATGTCACGATCGCACTGACGGTGTCGGATTCACCCATCTCAAAGGCGGACCTCACGATACGTGCGAACGGACGATACTATGCGGTCGATACGACGGGTCCGCTTGCTCGTTGGAACAGAGAAGCTTTCCAGTTGCTACATCTCTTATTTCAAATGACGATCACTGAAATGCCGCGCAATATTGCACCGGGTATTACCATCGCCAAGTAATCGGTCTCATCTCAGGTGACTTGAGATCTGTCATGATGGATCTCCCTATCAAATCGGGTCTGACTCGGTGATTGATATGCCTATCTCCCCGTGGATAATATATTTGAATTCGGGAGCGTCTTTGTATAGCCACCCTAAAAAATGTCGATATCAATCCTAACCCCTTCCGAACTGCGTTTTACGATTGACCCTGATTCGCTTGGATTTTCCGACACAGCGGAGTTATTAAAGTACCCCCTTCCATGGATCGGTCAGGAACGTGCAGAGGCATCTGTCCGGTTCGGTCTTGGGATGGACCAGCCAGACTACAATCTATTCGTTTTGGGTGAGGTCGGTAGTGGGCGTTCTTCGTTGCTGAGACGGGCGATGGAAGCAGTTGCCATCAACAGGCCCGTACCCCCGGATCTATGCTATCTCCACAACTTCGATTCTCCGGAGAGGCCGATTGCGCTGCGTCTGTTGGCGCGCCAGGGGCGTCATTTGAGGGAGCATATGGCCCTCATGACAGGATCCCTTCTGACGGAGATACCGCAACTCTTAAGTAGGCAAGATTTTAAGGTTGAGGCCGATCATCTTGAAAAGATCCATAAGGCTGAAGAGGCTCAGTCCTACGATGAGCTGACTAATTTCGCAGAGTCTCGACACTTCACGATACGCAGAGAGGATGGTCAAGTAGTCTTCACGTTGATGGATGAGAAGGGGGGGATTCTTACCGAGGATGCGGTGATGACCCTTCCAAAGGAGAGACGGGTCGAGATCGAGCAGTCTGAGCAGGAGTTGCGCACTGAGATTACGAGATACTTCGATAGGGCTCGGTCTAGTGATCGGGTCATGAGTGAGGGTTTGTCAGCGCTCCAGCAGCGAGTAGTAAGACCGCTTCTAGAGCGTTCATTACAAGAAGTCCGCTCTGAATTTCAAGGGCAGACCGAAGAATTAACTAAACTTGAAAATTATCTAGACCGGGTTATGAATGACCTGCTCAGTCATCTTGATCTATTCAAGATCTCAGCTGCCGATGAAGAGGACCTCGAGGAGAAACGGGATCGAGTGATGTCACGGTACCGGATCAATCTGGTCGTGGATAATTCAGCTCTAAGCGGTGCGCCGGTAATCGTTGAGGATAACCCGTTATTCAAGACACTCTTTGGCAGTATTGAGTACCGTTCTGAGAACGATATGCAGGTGACTGACTTTGCCCGCATCCGTGCCGGCAGTCTGCTCAATGCTCATGGAGGTTTTCTCATGATGCATCTGAGAGATCTACTAGCGGATCCGCTGGTATGGGAGAAGCTGCGTCGTTTGCTGAGGAGTGGAAGACTCCAGATCGAGGAACCGGGTACGAATTTAAGCTCTGTTGCGGTGGCCTCTCTCGTGCCAGAGTCAGTCGATATTCGAGTCAAGATTATTCTGATCGGATCACGTCAACAGTATTACGACCTGCAGGAGGCAGACTCTGAATTTGTTCGTCGGTTCCGAGTCAAGGTTGACTTTGCAGAGAGCTTCACCGCCACTGACGAGACTCGTCACGACTCATCCATCTTGGTCGCTCATACCTGTCGAGATCTTGGACTGCCACACTTTTCTGCCGGTGCGGTTGCACGTCTATTGGAGGACTCTCACCGACAGGTGGATGATCAATCTCGACAGAGTGCGATCTTCGCACGTGCCGAGGCACTGGTGATGGAGAGTGCTGCACTATGCCAATCACGCGCCGGCAGTCGGGTCGAATTGATCGATGTCGAGTCGGCATTGAGTGCCCATACCCTTCGTCATGACTACCCAGAACAACGTCTGCAGGAGTCCATTGCAGAGGGTGAGGTACTGATCAGCTTAGGGGGTGAGAGGGTGGGCCAACTGAATAGTCTGACCCAAGTGGATCTGGGGGATTACCGTTTTGGAGTGCCGGTACGGGTGACAGCACGCACTTTTGCGGGTGAGGATGGACTGGTCAATATCGCGCGCGAGGTGGAGATGTCTGGCCCGATACATGACAAGGGAGTCTTCATTCTAGAGAACTACTTGTCTGCTCTATTTGCTCATGTGGCACCACTCGCGTTCAATGCTTCGATCGTGTTTGAGCAGGAGTATCACGGTATGGAGGGAGACTCTGCATCCTGTTCTGAGCTTTATGTTCTTCTCTCGTCCCTGTCAGAGATACCCCTTAAACAGGGTATCGCTGTTACAGGTGCAGTCAATCAACACGGAGAAATATTGCCTGTGGGTGGGGTTAACGAGAAGATAGAGGGATACTTCCGGATCTGTGCGACTGCTGGACTGGATGGGAGTCAAGGTGTTCTCATTCCAAAACGCAACCGCCGACACCTGATGCTGGATCGTAGCGTGATCGATGCCGTGGAGAGGGGGCTATTCCACATCTATGCTGCTGATCATGTGAGCGAGGGGATGCAGCTACTCACTGGATTCCCGGCTGGGGTCATCGATGAGTCGGGTAGCTTTCCACAGGACAGCCTTCTGGGACGGGTTCAGCAGACACTGCATCATTACCGGCACGCCTGTCAGGAGTCACAACACCCCAAGACATGATGTAACGGGTATGGCTATGAGGGGGGTGAGGTTGATCTGTGGAGGGTGTCTCCCTTCCAAGCATTTCTGCTGACTCCTTGTGATTGCGATCCTGGGGTTGATCAGAATAGAACATTAAGGGGGTATAATTCATCAGCAAAATTGAGGTCATCCAGCCTGACTTTTGACCCCCAGATTCTAGATGGGTCACACACTCTTTTATACTGATACTCATACACTATGGCTCAATACGTCTTCACCATGAACCGCGTGGGAAAGGTTGTTCCCCCGAAGCGGCAGATCATTAAGAATATTTCTCTGAGTTTCTTTCCCGGTGCCAAGATCGGTCTGCTCGGTCTGAATGGTTCAGGAAAGTCCACGGTCCTCAGAATCATGGCCGGGGTCGACAAGGATTTTGAGGGAGAGGCACTTCCGATGCCCAATCTCAAGATCGGCTATTTGCCACAGGAACCTCAACTCGATCCGGATCAGACCGTACGTGAGGCCGTTCAGGATGGGCTGGGTGAGGTATCCAGCGCTCAGGAAAAGCTAGACGCGGTCTATGCTGCGTATGCAGAGCCTGATGCAGATTTCGATGCGCTTGCGGCTGAACAGTCGCGCCTGGAGGCACTCCTTGCCGCTGGCAGTGGGGCGGGCGATCAGCAGTTAGAGATTGCTGCAGATGCATTGAGACTGCCGCCATGGGATGGTGTGATCAAGAATCTTTCTGGTGGTGAGAAGAGGCGTGTCGCGCTGTGTAAGTTGCTGCTATCTAGGCCCGATATGCTACTTCTGGATGAGCCGACGAATCACCTCGATGCAGAGTCGGTTGAGTGGTTGGAGCAGTTCCTCGTTCGATTCCCCGGAACAGTCGTTGCGGTTACTCATGACCGATACTTCTTAGACAATGCAGCAGAGTGGATACTCGAACTGGACCGTGGTCATGGAATTCCGTGGAAGGGTAATTACTCAAGTTGGCTGGAGCAGAAGGAGGCCCGATTAAAGCAAGAAGAGTCGGGTGAGTCTGCACGACAGAAGGCACTTCACAAGGAGTTGGAGTGGGTCCGTCAGAACCCGAAGGGTCGTCAGGCAAAGTCCAAAGCACGTATCGCCCGGTTCGAAGAACTCAACTCGCAGGAGTATCAAAAGCGTAACGAGACTCAAGAGATCTTTATTCCTGTGGCGGATCGACTTGGTAATGAAGTCATCGAATTTAATAATGTCTCCAAGGCCTATGGAGATCGTTTGCTGATCGATAACCTCAGCTTCAAAGTTCCGCCGGGTGCAATCGTCGGAATCATTGGCCCTAATGGGGCCGGTAAGTCCACGCTATTCAAGTTGATCACCGGCAAGGAGCAGCCCGACTCGGGTGAAGTCAAAATTGGGTCCACCGTTCAGATCGCGCATGTCGATCAGGCGAGAGACTCCCTCGAGAATGAAAAGAGCGTATTCGATGCCATCTCTGGTGGTAATGACATCCTGACAGTGGGTAAGTACGAGACCCCCGCACGGGCCTATATCGGCCGTTTTAATTTCAAGGGTGCGGACCAACAGAAGATGGTCGGCAATTTATCGGGGGGTGAGCGCGGGCGTCTGCATCTGGCCAAGACCCTGATCTCGGGAGGCAATGTATTGCTGTTGGATGAGCCATCAAATGATCTGGATGTGGAGACGCTACGAGCATTGGAGGATGCGTTACTTGAATTCGCTGGATGCGTATTGGTCATCTCTCATGATCGGTGGTTCCTCGATCGTATTGCAACCCATATCCTCTCTGCGGAAGGGAATTCGCAGTGGGCCTTCTTTAATGGCAACTATCAAGAGTATGAATCCGACAAGAGGAAGCGTCTGGGTGAAGAGGGTGCCAAACCAAAACGGATTAAGTACAAACCGATCAGTCGTTGATTACTTAAAGGGGTTCTCGGTATTTTTTTAAAATCAATGCCGAGTGTCTGCTCATATGAAGAACGAGTCGATGAATGGAGGATCTCAATCCTGATCTCTATCAATCGACCCCCTCTCTCCCGGAATCCCTACCGGATGTGTCTGCTAGAGTCTATCGATCCTCCCCCGCATTCCGCATAATCTATGTCACTTTCTTGGCAGAATGGCCTTCCATTCTCATCTCGGTTTGACGATGTCTACTTTTCTGCTGAATCAGGCCTTGAAGAGACGAGGCATGTATTCCTTCAAGGAAACCGGTTGCACCAGCGGTTTGCTGCACTATCAAATAAACAAGGTTTCACCATCGGTGAGACCGGATTTGGCACCGGTCTGAATTTCCTCTGTGCGTGGCAGCTATTTGAACAAGTGGCACCGGAGGGTGCAAGTCTAGATTTTTTCAGCACCGAAAAGTTCCCGCTCGATGCTGACGAAATGCGGGCTGCTCTAGCAATTTGGCCTGATCTAAAACCATTTCCTGATGAACTGATTCAACACTGGCGGAGGTGGGTTCCGGGATGGAACCGATGGAATTTCGCCGGCGGTCGAGTACGACTGACGCTAGCGATCGGTGATATTGAGAAGACATTGCCTCAGCTGCCAAGCGGCTCGGTAGATGCTTGGTTCCTAGATGGCTTCTCACCGTCTAAGAATCCAGAGATGTGGACCGATTCGGTCTTGACGCAGCTAGCCCGGTCGTCAGACGCTGACGCCACACTGGCCACTTACACCAGCGCGGGTTGGGTCAGGAGAGGTCTTCAGAACGCGGGATTTTCAGTTGAGAAGGTGCCAGGGTATGGACGTAAGCGTGAGATGTTGCGGGGTCAGTTGTGTCGTCCATCTCACCGGCTAGAAGTCCAGAGACTACCCACACGCCCCAAGACTGCCACTGTGATCGGTGGTGGAATATCCGGATGCGCAGCTGCTTATTCACTGGCTAAACGAGGTGTGGAGGTAACGCTCCTAGAACGTTCGCCACATCTCGCGAGTGCAGCCTCTGGTAATTCTCGTGGAATTCTGCACGCGCGTTTCGGAGCCAGTGATAACTTTCTTCATCGATTCGTGTTGGCATCGTATGGGCACACATTATCTCTTCTCGATGAGGTGATGCCCGTGGATGAGGTTCTTCGTTCCGAGTGCGGACTCCTGCAACTGGATTTCTCGCCGAATGAGCGTAAGCGTATCACTCAACTCGCCAAGGGAGAGTGGCCCGAACATCTGTTTCGTATCATCGATGATTCTCAAGCGAGTGATCTGACGGGAATCAAGATGGAGAGTGGTGGGCTGTGGTTTCCAAGCGGTGGGTGGGTGGTGCCACCCGCATTGTGCGCTCGGTTAGTGGATGACCCACTCATCGAGTTGAGACTCGGTCATCGGGTCGAGATTCTGACTCAGATTGATGATGGATGGCTTATAGAGGGTTGCGATGATGAGAGTGTGAGTTGGACGACCAAGTCTGATGTGGTGGTGGTGTGCTGTGCACATTCGGCATTGGCATTGGAGCAGTTTGCATACTTCCCACTCACCGCGGTACGGGGACAGATCAGTCTCCTCCCAGAAACTCAATCGAGCCGTGCACTCCGTTCTGTGGTGTGCGGGGATGGATACTGTGCACCGGCTCTTCAGGGTGTGCATGTTATCGGTGCATCACACTCCTTCAATGATGAATCGCTCGATGTGAGGACCTCTGATCATGCCGATAACCTTGCAAGGCTATCTGCACATTCCCCTTCCTTGCGTGAGGCACTCGGTGAGATTGATATTGATCATCTGGAGGGAAGGGCCTCGGTGAGGTGCTCAGCTCCGGGTGCAATGCCGTTGGTGGGAGAGGTTAAGAAGGGTCTGTATTGCAGCCTGGCGCATGGAACGCGTGGCCTGGTCACCGCTGGACTGGCAGGTGAGAGTGTTGCTGCGATAGCGTGTGGTCACTTGTCACCGCTGCCGGTATCTATCCTCTCCGCATTGGCACCCAGGATCCGCGTCACATGACTCGTTCCTTAAAGATCTGGCCACTCCTCACCGGGACGTTGAGGTATGAGAAGACGATCTCGACCCGTAACAGAGGGCATGGCCAGTTCATTGATGCGCCGATCTTAGTCTACCTAATTGAGACTTCGAATGGACGCATCCTCTACGATGTGGGATGCGATTACCGTAAACTAAATAACCCCTCGATACGGGCCCGATACTTCGATCAGATGGGGCCGCAGATTGAGCCACCTCATATGCAGAATGGTCAGCGTATTCCACAATACCTGTCACGTCTGGGATTATCGGCATCCGATATTGATCTAGTCTTTATCGGGCACCTACACTTCGATCATGCTGGAGGTCTCTGCGATCTGCCAGGATGTGAGGTCCATGTTCAGGCCAATGAATTAGCCGCAGCGCAGACCGGGTTCGATGGTGGCGTATTTGCTGATGAACTGGTCTCTTCCAATCAGTGGCGCCTACAAGTCGGTGAGTATGCTGTCGCACCCGGCATTCAGGCCATTGCCAGTCCTGGCCACACCGCTGGACATATGTCACTACTAATTGAGATGAACAAGGGTCGTTCGGTGATTCTTTGTGGAGATGCTGCCGATCTGACAGAGAATCTATCTGATGAGATTGCTCCTGGTTGCTGCTGGCAGGACAACTCTGAGTTGGCAATTGCAAGTATCCGTAAGCTCAAGGCATTGGCTCAGACTGAGGATGCCGATCTCTGGCCGAACCATGATATGACTTTCTTTCGTGGACTGCCGCAATTCCCAGACTGGCGAGATTAGCGAGGGGGTTACTCCATGTCATCCAAAATTACTGATGAGCTCATCGCGAGCTACCATTCTGCGAGCTACTGTTTTGGGACAGGCCCATCTGCAATTCTGCTCTGTATCGACCAGTACTCCAAACCCCTGTCAAGCCTGATTGCTGAATGGGGACGCCGGTGCGCAGTCTTTATCAGTGCGTATAACCCTGGGAGTCGGATTCAAAGTTCCGAATCGAACCGAGTGGCCCATGATCGGTTACATAATGATCTGAGACCTCATGCCGACCAAATCATCGAGGGAGTGTCTTCAGATCCATCCGGGGTATGGCCACCCGAGATGGGATTTCTGGCAGTTGGGGTTGACCTTGCTACAGCCCAAAGGCTGGGTGATCAGTATGGTCAGAATGCAATCCTATGGGCTGATGAAGATGCGATTCCCAGATTGATCCTTCTGCGTTAACACGACACCGAATGTCAGTCCCCTTGTGGGCGGTCTGATAGGACTGACCATTCGGTGGGATCATGCAGTCTGTATATACCAATGAGTTAATAAAAACAGTTTCAAATTTATCGATAAACTTTATCGAGGGCATTGTGTATTTCCGTGTACAGATTTCTGATGGCGTATTTTTAGAATGAATTAATTCTATGGTTACTTGCCTATATAGACCGAAACAATTGCAAACACCATGAGAGCGATCACGAACCAGCATCCCATATTGATTAGACTCTGCATCGTTGCGACCTCATTATCATCTTCAAAGGGAATTCCCGGTGTCGGATCAGTTCTTTTGAAATACTGCCAACTAGAATTGGTGACTGCGGTGGATAGATAGATATTGTCCTTGGATGACAGGATGATTCTTCGGTTTGATAAACTAAGTTTCATGATGGATCCTTCAATTTTTATTGATGCAGCAAAATGGTGCTGCCCCGATAACCTCGTTTACTTCTAATCACAAAATTAAGTCACAACGAATATTAATCTCCTGCTCTGATGTCATCATGAGAGGAAGTTACTTATTTTGATGAGTAATACATTCCACTCAAAATGACTAACTGATGGGGCGTTTTTACTAGATCGGATGGTACAGATTGACCTACCCGAAATAGAACGTATTCGTCGAGTGGTGTCAGTTCTGCTTTTTAAGAGGGGCGATTCTGAAGAGGGAGCTACTGAGCGAGGGGTGGGGGATCAATCTCGATCATGATGGGTCATTTGTCCTGCATCAGGATGCAGAGCAAATGCCCCGGTGTCTTCATGAGCGCACCGAGTCAATGTTAAATCGTAAAGTAGACCTTGAACTGAAGCGAGTAATTGTATCGTTCCTGATATGGCCTGCGCGCCTACTGGTCCTTAATACGCATGTCATTAATGACCGTTCTCACACCCTTGATCTTTCCAGCCACTTCAACGGCTTTACTTTTGTGGGCCTCGATACCGACAAAGCCGCTCAACTGGACTTGGCCCTTGAAGGTCTCGACATGAATCTCAGTAGACTTCAGTGAGGGCTCTTGTAGTAATGATGCCTTTATCTTCATTGTGATCACACTGTCATCGAGGTACTCACCTGTGCTCTCGTGCTTTGGACTTGATCCACATCCCAGCATGGTTGCCAAAACGAGTGTGATGAAAACGAACGAAATATTTTTAAGTGGTTTCATGGATGTGCGCTCTACGTTGTAAGTCTGTCGATATAAAAATGAATAATTCACCCCTCTTTATTTCTAGCAGACTGAATTGAAATGCGCCCACTATTTGATCAGGAGAGTCCTCGTGTATTGGGGGCGGGGTGCTGGCCGGATACGGCAAGAGTTGCCGCATGGTCTTCCTGTGACCGGTCTCTTGTGAGGCTTAAAAGCAAAATTTGGAGCCGATTCTCTATCGTTATTCAGTCAGAGCACCCTTTTTCCTGGATTTGCGTGAGTTAAAGGGGTATCTGGCACGGTAAATGCTTCATATTTAATGAAGACTACTTCCATGATCAGTATTTTTAGAGGATAAATCCATGAGCGATATCAGCAGCATCTCCGGTTTGGGCAGTTTGTCTAATGTGCTTCCAACTTCCAATAAGAACAGATCGGCAGGGGGAAGGGATAACGATGGTGATAACGATGGCAGTAAGGTCAGTGGGGGAGTGGGGCGGGCAAACTTTATGAGTGCCATTGAACAGGCTTTGGGTCAGAGTCTGTCGCGTACCGCAGGGGCTGTAACTGCTGCAGCGACATCCAGCTCAGCTTCAGCAACAAGCCCTACCCAGGACCCTCAGTCTGCACTGAATCCATTTTTACATAACCTCTTTGCGGCACTGAACCAGGCCTCTGGTCCAGGCGCCGGTACCTCGGCAACTGATAATGGTGCCACTTCAGGTAGTCCTTCGATACCAGGGGGTGGTCACCACCATCATCATGGCGGCTCTAATCTGACAACGAATATCCAAAGCTTGTTGCAACAACTGTCTTCAAGTAGTCAAAGTACCTCAACCACTAATTCAAGTGCTTCAACGAGCAATTCAATTAGCAACTTGAGCTCAAGTTTCCAAGGACTGATTAGTGCGGTAGATACATCACAAGGAAGGGGGGCATCAGTTAACCCGCCTAACTTGCAATCATTCCTGCAGAATTTGCTTCAAGACTTGAAGGGTGGGCAGAATATCTCGGGTGCTGTAATCAGTACAAAGGCTTGATAAAGTTTTAGCAATCGGAGCAGGCTTCATACTCCTGCTGCTCGTTGCGTATCTCTTAATTACAAGTCATTCCACTGGTATCTGGTGTTTGCATTTTAGATTGTGAGGTTTTCTCCGGGGGCGCCACATACTCCTGCCGACTCACCTCTTCAACTACACTGGGGGTGGTCATGCTGAGAAATTGCTCCATCAGTTCGGCGCTAAAATACTTGCCTCCTCCCGCTACTGTGCGAATTGCCGAGACCAAGATATCGATTGGATTATATTTACTGAGGTATCCTGCAGCCCCACTCTTGAGTGCCCACTCTGCATAAACAGATTCGGGATGCAGACTGAGCATCAGAATGGGTAGTTCAGGGTGACTTGCACGGAATAATTTTAGGAGTGCAAGTCCATCGATGTCAGGCATTCTGATATCCAGCAATACGATGTCGTATCGATTCTTCTGAACTAGGTGTAACGCCTCAATCCCACTTGCCGCCTCGCCTGTCACCTCAATACCCTCGACAGTGGCGATGGCCATCCGCATCCCATGACGGATAATCGAGTGATCATCCACCAGTAATACCTTAATCCTTCTATCTGACATCTTCATCTCCTGGTTGCAGGGTTAGCATCAGGCGTTTCCTTTGCACTTTCTTATTGAAGGACATCCCTCGCAGACACGCCATCGTTTTGAACTAGGGTACGTAATCTTTCAAGTGTTTCCATCTGGATCTGACGGACACGTTCTCGGGTGAGTTTTAGCCCTTTGCTCAGTTGGGTAAGTGTTTGTACCTCATGGCCATTCAGACCATACCTCCTCTCCATGACAATGGTCTGTCTTGCGCTTAGATGTCTCATCCATTTCTGCACCCACTGCTGAATCTCCATCTCTTCAAACTTTACATCTGGGGTGGGGTTGTTCTCATCTACTATCGCATCGCCTACCGATAGTAGAGGGTCTATATCCAGAGGGATGTCTAATGAGAGTGTGCTTAAATTGAGGGAGAGTGCGTCACGTACCTCCGATAAAGGAATCTCTAACAGGTATGCCACATCCTCGGCCTTAGGATCCCTCCCAAGATGTCTCTCAAGGTGACGAAATGCTCTCAAGATGATATTCATCCCCTTGACGACATGGACCGGGATTCGTATGGTCCGTGACTGGTTCATGATTGCCCGTTCTATATGTTGCCGAATCCACCAGGTCGCATACGTTGAAAAACGGAACCCACGGTCCGGTTCAAACTTATCGAGTGCATGCATCATCCCTATATTTCCCTCTTCGATTAGATCCGACAATGTGATCGAGTGGTGTCTACTGACATATTTTTTAGCGATATTCACAACCAATCTCAGGTTGGACTTGACCATTTTTTGCCATGCCTCCGGGTCCCCTTGTTTGACCTTTTGTGTGAGGTCCACTTCTTCTTCACGGGTCAATAGAGGGTTGCGCCCAATCTCCTTAAGATAGATCTGAGTGATGTCTGTCTGGTGTGAGTCCTCAAGCATGAGTGACACTTCCTTTTGGGGGGTGGCAGATTCAACCGCTTCCTCAGTGATCATGTCGGACATGCCGGCCCAGAATCTTTCATTACCTTCTTGTCTAGATTGGACTTCTTCATCAAATATATTTTTCATTTAAATCGTGCCTTATAGAGTGGGTATTAAATAGCGGAGAAACGGTTTCATTAGGGCTACTTATTTATAATTTCATTATTTCCTTAACAGTCTATAAAAAATATATCCGGATACTTATATCCTAATAATGATCACCTTCCTCCTAGTGCTTGCTGATGTCAAGTGAATATTTCTGAGGTACTAAAGATTAAAAATTATCTAAACAATTGTTTCTAGGCAGGACAGGCCCATTTGCGGCTGATTCGATAATTAATGGGAACTTATTTTTTTTTAAAAAGTCTAAGAAGGTACAGGCTAGGGAATTTTCTAGTCTGCAGAGGTTCTTCTTTAAACAGTAACGGAGATGTTCATGAATATTTTCGCCGGCTGGACTGAGAGAATGGCAACTGAGCTTGAGCGGGTAGACAGTCGGTGATGT
>SESD01000507.1_pt1 | contig 24011 bp, 26 predicted proteins | sample 3171411 | NCBI WGS metagenome assembly SESD01 (sample SAMN06051880, study PRJNA518727) | freshwater metagenome | biome: subpolar coniferous forest; feature: holomictic lake; material: water; isolation source: holomictic Lake 442, 16.5 m depth | place: Canada: near Kenora, Ontario | collected...
GCCGCCCATTTAAACATCGCGACGGAATAATGGAGCTTCATTCCCCTTACAGATAAAACCAGCAAAATAGAATTTTTTCTGCACTACACATTTTCAAACATGTTGCTAGATAGACTGGTCGGCCCGTTATTCCTCAGCATCGTTAACCACTTCGTCGGAACATTTACCAAGCGTGCAAAAAAAGTTTATGGAGATTGACCTCGCCTCTATCAGCAACTAGAGATAACAAGTCAACACCATAAAATATATGAGGAATCTCTGTAACTGACTTCTTGCTTGAGTTTCTGAGAAACCAGGAAGTAGCGATAGGGCTATCAAACAGAAGTTTTTAATAGACAGTTTTTTGCGTAGAGTTTCAGAATCTATATGAAGCTGATCTGGCTCACAATCGGGCCAGAAATGAATGCAGCTAGGATTCTAAGTGCAGGCGTCGATGCTCATCGCTACAGAAGAATTTCCCTTCAGAGCTGACACTCTCACTTTTAGGCAGATGTGTACTGCAATGGAGGCAGCAGACCATATCTTCCTCTCCCTCGGATGACTCTTCATCACGCTTCTTCACACCACGCAGGTGACGTCTTATTCCCCAGAAGATCAACACGCCAATGAGGACGAAGAATATTAGTCTACCCAATGAATTGGCTCCATTAATGCAATAAGTGATCGGGGTGAGAGGAATCGATCCCCATCAACAAAATTTAGCAACCCCACAGAATCTAGATAAACGTTACTAAGATACCACTGCTCTGTAGTAGGCTTAGAGATCTCTTTTTTTGGCTTTGCCGAGTACCAGGCTGAGCTAAACTCCGAAAAAGATAACTGATGCTACAGTGAACCAGAGGTTACTGATTTTGCAAATTGCCTGCTCTCGCTCAAGCTGACTCGGATTTAAAATACTCTCAAATGTTTTGGGTCGGTCTAATAATTTCGTGTGACCGCGAAAACAGCTAATTGTAACAAACACTCTTTGTATTCGGAATTTGGAAGAGACGCAATTGTCGCCGATGCAATATCGGACTCATCTTGTGCCCTCTTCCTTGCGTAATCTAGCGCACCGGTCTGTTGAATGACCTCTAGCACTGGCTGAAAACCGCCCTCTCCACCCTTCTCAATGGCTCTTCGGATGATTGCTGCCTGCTCACTTGATCCTGTCTTTATCGCATAAATTAATGGCAACGTGGGCTTACCTTCGGCTAAATCATCTCCTAGATTCTTGCCGGTATCTTGATAATCACCAGAATAATCCAATATATCATCTGTCAATTGAAAGGCCGTACCCAGATGCATCCCATATGCAGCCATCGCCTCTTCCTCTGCTGGAGAAGCGCCACCTAGAATTGCTCCCAAGCGGGTAGCAGCCTCAAACAGCTTGGCGGTTTTATAACGAATCACACGTAGATAGTTTTCCTCATCAACATCAGGGTCCCGGCAATTGAGCAACTGCAGAACTTCACCCTCGGCTATCGTGTTGGTTGCGTCAGCAAGCACCTGCATAACCCGCATATTATCGACCTCAACCATCATCTGAAATGCACGTGAGTAAAGAAAGTCGCCCACCAGCACGCTGGCCGCATTCCCGAATAGGGCATTAGCAGTTGCCTTACTCCTCCTCAATTCAGATGCATCAACCACATCATCATGCAACAGGGTCGCAGTGTGAATAAATTCAACAACCGCCGCGAGATCGTGGTGACGCCTACCAGAGTAGTCAAAAGTGCCTGCAGACAGAATCACCAATGAAGGGCGTAGCCGTTTTCCGCCGCTATTGATGATGTATTCGCTTACTTGACGAATGAGTGCTACATGCGAATGGAGCTTTTCGCGAATCACTTCATCCACAGCGCCCATGTCTTGGGCGATTAGACTTCTGATATTTTCAATCGACACGGAGATACCTGTGGAAAAACCCCCATGTTAGGAACGTCCTCACCGGCGTGTCAAGCGCCGCAGCACAGCCAAATCGATATATTCCGCATAAACTCCATTCGCAACAAGCCTTTGACCTGATGAGTCTGGCTATGTATAATCCGCGCTTCAGTAAAAGTAACATATGGAGTCAGACATGTATGCGGTCATAAAAACCGGCGGAAAACAATACCGCGTTGAGGCCGGGGAAAAGCTTAAAATAGAACAGATTCTGGTTGATATCGGCAGCGAGCTGGTGATTGATCAGGTCTTGATGGTCGCTGACGGTGAGAAAGTCTCAATGGGCAAGCCCCTTGTACTCGGCGCCACAGTCCAGGCGACTGTACTCTCACAGGGTCGCCACGACAAGATACGGATTTTCAAAATGCGTCGTCGTAAACACTACCAGAAGCATCAGGGACATCGGCAGAATTACACTGAGATCCAGATCACTGGCATCTCGGCATAAGGAGCGCTCACCATGGCACATAAAAAAGCAGGCGGAAGCTCCAGAAATGGTCGTGATTCACACTCTAAACGACTGGGTGTTAAAAGTTACGGTGGTGAATTGATCCCTGCAGGTAGCATCATTATCCGTCAACGGGGCACTCAGATTCACCCAGGCGACAATGTAGGTATGGGCAAAGATCACACCCTCTTTGCCAAGATCACCGGCAAAGTAAATTTCTATGTGAAAGGCCCAGCACAGCGCAAAACGGTCAGTATTGTACCGGCCTAGCATTAATCGGCCCACCACGAAAAGCCCTGTCCAGCGCGATGGGGCTTTTTTGTTTGTGGCGTCTGAATTTAAAGAAGTCCTCTCATGAAATTCATAGACGAAGCAGTAATCCAAGTACTTGCTGGTAAAGGTGGCGATGGCTCAGCCAGTTTCCGTCGGGAGAAATTCATCCCGAGGGGCGGTCCAGATGGTGGCGATGGTGGACATGGTGGCAGCATTCTTGCCGTTGCCGACCGCAATATCAATACCTTAGTGGATTACCGCTTTGCACGGATGCATCGCGCTAAAAAAGGTGAGAACGGTCACGGTTCAGATCGGTATGGCAAGGGTGCTGATGACATTCTTTTGCGCATGCCTGTCGGTACTGTCATCACTAACATTGCGACTGGCGAGGTCATCGCCGATCTCAATCATCATCAACAGAAAACCATGCTTGCCAAGGGCGGTGCTGGTGGAATCGGGAATTTACACTTTAAATCTAGTACCAACCGCGCACCACGTCAGTTCACCTTTGGTGAACCTGGGCAGGAGTTCGACCTCAAACTGGAACTCAAGGTGCTGGCGGATGTGGGGCTCCTAGGACTGCCAAATGCCGGCAAGTCCACACTGATCCGTGCCGTCTCAGCCGCCCGTCCAAAAGTCGCAGATTACCCCTTCACTACACTGCACCCCAATCTGGGGATGGTACGGGTAGATCAGAATCGCAGCTTTGTTATGGCAGACATTCCCGGCCTGATAGAAGGTGCTGCGGAGGGGGCGGGACTCGGACACCGTTTCCTCAAGCACCTTGCCCGCACACGATTATTGCTGCATTTAGTGGATATTGCACCAGTCGATGAGAGCATTAACCCCGTACGGGATGCAAAGGCCATCGTAAAAGAGCTCATGAAATACGATGAATCTCTCTACCAGAAGCCGCGCTGGCTTGTACTCAACAAGACCGACATGCTGCCCGAGGGTGATCGTGAAAAAATTTGCAAAAAATTCATCCGGAGCTTGGGCTGGAAGGGGAAAACATTTTTCATTTCAGCCCTTACCAACGAGGGCTGTAAAGAGTTAACCTACGCCATCATGGAGAGCCTAGAGCAGGAATTCCAGAAGTCTGAAGAGTCTGATGGAGCAATATCAAGCGATTGATTCTTAACTCTTTCAGAGTACGAGTAGTCAACTGGATTAATTTAAAAATTGCCATGCAGTCAGTTTTAAAACATTCCCGCCGAATTGTTATTAAAGTCGGCAGCAGCCTCGTCACAAATCAGGGACAAGGACTAGACCATGCTGCTCTGTCACTCTGGGCTGCACAGATTGCTCGACTTAAACAGATGGGCAAGGAGGTTGTGCTGGTCTCATCAGGTGCCATCGCCGAAGGCATGCAACGCCTAAACTGGAAAAAACGCCCTCACGCACTGCACGAGTTACAGGCTGCTGCCGCTGTCGGGCAGATGGGATTAGTACAGGCCTATGAATCCTGCTTCCGCGAACATGATCTACAAGCTGCACAGGTACTCCTCACTCACGAGGACCTCTCTGACCGCAAACGCTATCTCAACGCACGTTCAACCCTGACAACGCTACTCAGCCTAAAAGTCATTCCCGTCATCAATGAGAATGATACTGTGGCGACTGATGAGATCCGTTTTGGGGATAATGACACGCTGGCTGCCCTGGTAACCAATCTGATCGAGGCCGATACGCTGGTGATACTCACCGACCAGCCCGGGTTATTCACAGCCGATCCCCGCAAGGATCCCAAAGCCACACTAATCGACGAGGCTAAGGCTGGTGACCTCACTCTAGAAACAATGGCCGGTGGAGTTGGCAGTGATATCGGACGCGGCGGCATGCTGACCAAGGTCATCGCTGCAAAACGCGCTGCACGTAGCGGTGCGCATACGATCATCGCATCAGGTCACGAGACTGATGTACTCATCCGTCTTGCTCAGGGAGAAGTGATCGGCACCCAACTACTGGCAGAGACTATGCCGCTGGCAGCACGCAAGCAGTGGCTCGCGGATCATCTACAAGTGCGTGGCAAGGTCATCCTGGATGCGGGCGCGGTAGAAGCGCTCGCAGCCGGTGGCAAGAGCCTGCTACCGATTGGCGTAACCAAGGTCAGTGGTGATTTCGAGCGTGGCGAGGTAGTGATCTGCCTTGATCCAGCGGGCAATGAAATTGCTCGTGGGCTGATTAACTATAGTGCCGCGGAAACTCGAAGAATTCAGCAGCGGGCAAGCCATGAAATTGAAGGTGTCTTGGGTTACGTAGATGAACCGGAATTGATCCATCGAGATAATCTCGTTCTGCTCTGAGAAAGAAAGGCTTAGCGAGAGTATCGGATTCTGAGGGGGGCGCCCATCTAGATATATTGGAACCTGACACTGAATCCCTACCTCTTCCCATCGCGCCATGATTAGCAGACCTCGTTGCCAGGTCCCTGTCATAACCCCATGAAACTATTTTTGTATCTGCTCTAGAGAGATATTAGATTTGGTATGATAAAGCCCGAGCCTGCTATGATTACTGAATCACACGCGGATGACTGCCCCTCTTCAAGGCTTGGATGGCCTCTTCTTCATTCTTTACAATGATATTAGTCGGGCAGAAGAAATATCTAGCAAGCGCTCGTTGGGCATAGTGCTGGGGTATATTTTCAAGCTCCTCCCATTTCGATACCCGTGCCCGTACCCAAGTCTTATCATCACGGCCTAGGGCGTAGAGCCTTCTTTCGGTATTGTGAAATTTAAATATCAATATCTCACCCTTCGCCTCCTGGCTTGCACACCTCATGCCCTCATAGCTTATATTCATCGCTCCTCCAGGTGACTTGATGACCAGACTGTAGAGCACTACGCCGTCCTCCTCGACCTTGATGGAGGGAGCGTCAATATAATGAAGGTTCTTACTGGCAGGCCCTGCATCAAACGACAACAGGCTCTCTTGCTTGGGAAAGGCTGGCAATTGTGACAGCAGTTCAGTCCATGTTTTTTCGCTATCAAATTCCTTATCGAATCCCGTCTTCTCCTGTTGCTCAGCGAAGACTGCAATCGGCAGTAAGCAGAGGAACAGAAGAATCTTTCTCATGACACTGGTGCTAAGTCGCCGACTAATGATTTGCGAACCGCTACGTCTACCGACTCAATCACCGCTTGATAAGCGGGATGATCAATCCCCATGCTCAGGGCAGCACCCTGATGCAGTGCCCGGATCGCATCCTGAGCAAGTTCAAAACGGAGGAAATGTACCGAAGAGGTCTTCTCCTCATTCTCCCGCTCCAAGTCTTCATCCGCGATAGCATAGACGGAATCATGGCCTTGCACCCTCACCCATACCTTATCCTCTATACCAATCAACTGCGCCAATCTGATAGCACGCTCGTCAGGGTCAGCGTATTCGATCATCATGGTCGCCTTCCAGTTGTTGCCATCAGGAACCAAAACACCATACGTATGCAACTCGTCGAGTATGCCCCCTTCTTCAAATATCTTCTCAACCCTCAGCATTTCCTGAATTTGATAGCGGATGGTTAACTCATCTTCAAAAATGAGGGTGATATTTTTACCCAACGGGACTCTTCGATTTTTCTTGTGAGACATCACACGAGCGCGAAACTCTTGTCGCTCCTTCGAATAAGTCTCAAGGGTCATCAGACTATCACGGCTAATTTGGGGCATGAATCTTCCTTGGTAACAAGGGCTAGGCATAACGCCCCTGGGTATTCTGTTTTAGCGCTCAGTCAATTCCGTAGGCAATTCGGATCAACGTCAGTGGATGTTGTTTCTGGGCCCTGCTCTCGTTCATACCTTGCTGGATATGTCGCCCGGCAATGGCACAGTCTGAGCTAATGTAATCAGGATCCGGCGCTGCCATCTGCTTGAATACTGGTTTCCCAATCTTCATTGAATCAAAAAAATGTTCACTCTTAATGCCCCAGGTACCATCATGACCAGAGCAGCGCTCAACCACGGTGACCTGAGTTCCAGGAACCAGCTTCAGCAAGTCTTTGGTCTTCTGTCCAATATTTTGAACGCGTAAATGACACGGGACATGGTATGACACATTGCCGAGCGGCCGCTTAAAATCAGTCTTGAGTAGTCCATCACGGTTGCGTAGCATCAAATACTCAAAGGGGTCAGATATTGCTGCTGAAACCGCCCTCACCCCCTCATCCTCTGGGAACATTAATGGTAGCTCTTGTTTGTACATGAGCGTACAGGAGGGGGTCGGCGTGAGGATCGTATAACCCTCTTTGACCAGCTTTAGCAGGTATGGGATATTTATATTTTTAAGCTGCTCTACCGCATCCAGATCACCCAGTTCCATTTTGGGCATCCCACAACAAGCCTCTTTCTCAACCAGACACACCGGAATTTCATTGTGTTCGAGTATTTTTAATAAATCATGCCCAATCCCGGGCTCGTTATAGTTCACATAACAGGTAGAATAAATTGCGATCTTGCCTTTCGTCTTGACCCCATCCTTCACTACGAAGGACTCGTTGGGCCTCGCATGTTCACGAAACCTATGACTGTCATACTCGGGAAGATCTCGTTCAGCATGAATTCCCAGCATCCCATCCATCAGCTTACGGGCATAAGGGGCCTTATTCATGGCATTTACTGCCTGCACCACCACCGGAATAGTTGCGAGTTTTCCCACCAGATCGGTGCTAGATAGCATCTTATCGCGGAAGTTAGTAGCACCTTTTTTGTACTTGATGGCCTTAGCACGTAGCATCAAATGTGGAAAATCCACATTCCAGGGGTGTGGCGGCACGTAGGGACACTTGGTCATGAAACACATATCGCAGAGATAGCACCGATCAACCACCTCCCAATACTTCTGTTTTTCGACTCCATCCAGCTCGCCGGTACCGCCCTCATCAATCAGATCAAACAGCCTTGGAAATGCCGTACACAGGCTGACACAACGGCGACATCCATGACAGACGTCAAACACTCGCTGCGCCTCATCGAGCAGCTTTGTTTCATCATAAAAATCTAAGTTTTTCCAGTCGATCGGATGGCGCTTGGGCGCCTCCAGACTGCCTTCACGGGTGGTCATGAGAGTAGGAAGTGGAAGCTCGGCGGGGGTCTGCAGGGTCATTACGGATCAACTGAATCAGGGCTGAGCGCTCCTGTCCGGTCGACCCGCCTTTTAACAACCCTTTACTAGTCAGCGAAGTTATCCAAAGCCTTCTGGAAACGGTTTGCATGGGAACGCTCTGCCTTGGCCAATGTTTCAAACCAATCAGCAATCTCATCGAAACCTTCATCGCGTGCGGACTTAGCCATACCGGGATACATGTCCGTATACTCGTGAGTCTCACCCGCGATGGCGGTCTTTAGATTGTCACGTGAAGCGCCGAATGGCAGACCAGTAGCTGGGTCACCACAGCTCTCTAGGTACTCCAGATGACCGTGTGCATGACCGGTCTCACCTTCTGCAGTAGAACGGAACACCGCTGCCACATCATTCTGACCTTCCACATCCGCCTTAGCAGCGAAATACAGATAGCGACGATTGGCTTGTGACTCGCCTGCAAAGGCCGCCTTCAGATTAGATTCAGTCTTCGATCCTTTTAATTGCATCATTTTCTCCTATTGATATAACAAGTTGGTGAGTAAAGACTATACAGGGCAACAGAATATCTAGAATGAGATCGCGGACTCAAAATCCCTGCATTCCAAGTAACCAGGAACCGAACGGGAAGACTAGCGGAGGGCCTCTGGCTTGTCAACTAACGAGATACTCGCGAATGACTCATGCCCATCAACATCCTCAGCATAATTGAGATCCATCACTACTGATTCATTCTTGCAGAAAACAGACTCGCTGATACGATCATTGCACCCCCCATCCACTCCTTCAAAGACATGGTTTCGTTTGCCAAAAAATATGCGGCAATGGCTGCAACTACCAGTTCAAACAGCATGATCACGCTGGCTCGGTTCGCCGCAATATGAGTCAACCCGTATTGCATGGTCAGGCTCAAAGCGAATACCACCACCCCGATCGACAGCATGAGTAGCCACGATCCTATAGAAATTTCAGTCAGCGCAAATGGAGAAGGAAGAAACAGGCTGTGACCCAGTCCCACCAGCATCACTCCTAGCCATAGTGCGAGCGACTTCACCTGGATGCTGTGATGCTGATCTTTGCGGATCATTACATTCATCATCGCGAACATAACGCCACCCGTTAGCCCCATCCAGTCACCGTGGGATGAAGGTAGTGGAAATCCACTCCCTGGCTGCCACAGCATGGAAACTGCGCCAGCTAACGATAGAACGATGACGAGGTATCCATGCAGACTCAACTTCTCGTTCAGTAACAGACGTGCAAACAGGATGGTCCACAACGGAGCCAGGTAAAAGAGCAGCAATACTCGCATCACCTCGCCGTGAATGACGCCAAGAATATAAGCCATATTGGTCCAGCCCGCGAACAGGGCGATCCAAAACAGTAGCTGTGGGTTCCCGGAAAATATCTGCGATCTCCTGATGCTTTTTCTAAAGAGCACCAAGCCCATCACCAGAGCGATGGCATAAGTAATCACGGTTGAGATTTGCCCGCTTATTCCATCCTGCGTCAGCAGTCGGTAGGGATACCACAGAAGGCCCCAGATAGCAGCTCCAGCCAGCAATGCTATGACCGGAAGAACATTTTGCTGACTTGGTGTGGTTATCAACCCGTCCGACCTTTATAATTCGACTTTACTGAAGCGGTGCCGCATCGAAAAACGAGCATGACCTACCTAACTCGATCACAGTGAACCCCAATCTCATCCATTTACAGCCCTACCCCTTCCAAAAGCTCAAACAGCTCTTCGAGGGAATTACGCCCAACCCATCCCTTAAACCCATTAATCTGCACATAGGAGAACCCCGTCACGCAACACCCGACTTTATTCTGGAGTCGGTGACACGCAACCTTGCTGGACTGGCTCATTATCCCACAACGATTGGAATCCGATCACTGCGAGAGAGCATTGCCGCTTGGCTCATTCGCCGTTATAACCTCCCCACTATCGATCCCGACACCGAGATTATCCCTGTCAATGGCAGCCGAGAGGCGCTATTCTCATTCGCCCAGACGGTGATAGACCCATCCTCGCTACGTCCAGCGGTGGTCTGCCCAAATCCATTTTATCAAATCTATGAAGGTGCAGCCCTGCTAGCCGGAGCGACACCCTATTTTCTGAATACCCTGCCAGAAAATGATTTTGCGCTCGACTATGCACAGCTCCCTGATGATGTCTGGACGCGCACACAGTTGTTCTATGTCTGCTCGCCTGGCAACCCCACCGGCAGAGTAATGTCGTTAGACGAGTGGCGTGAACTATTCGCACTCTCCGATCGATACGGATTCATCATCGCAGCCGATGAATGCTATTCCGAAATCTATTTTGATGAAATGCGACCCCCGCTCGGTGCACTAGAGGCCGCAAATCGTCTAGGCCGTCGTGGGTTTCCCAGACTCGTAGTGTTTAGCAGTCTGTCTAAACGCTCTAACGTACCCGGCATGCGTTCCGGTTTCGTTGCTGGGGATGCCGCGATCCTGGAAAAATTCCTGCTCTATCGTACATATCATGGCAGCGCAATGAGCCCAACTGTACAAGCTGCGAGTGAGGCCGCGTGGAATGACGAGTCTCATGTCCTGGAGAATCGCCGCCTATACCAGCAGAAATTCGCCGAAGCAGCAGCAATGATGCCGATATCCATGCCGGCACCCATCCCGGAAGCGGCTTTTTATTTATGGGCAAGAACTCCCATAAACGATGTCGAGTTCGCCCAACGGCTTTATCGCGATTATAATGTCACCGTCTTACCAGGAAGTTATCTGGCGCGGCATGCGCATGGCATCAATCCCGGTGAAAATTTTGTGCGTATCGCACTCGTCCCACCACTGGCGGAATGTATCGATGCGATCGACCGCATGAACAGTCTAGTAGACTGCTGAATGAACCCTCCATGAGACTCTTTTCCGATACGCTAGAAGAGTCGAATCGATAGCACCATCTTTTAAGGAAAATCATGAATCAACTGCAAAGTACTATTGAAGAGGCATTCGAGCGTCGTGCCGACATCACTCCACATAACGTTGAGGCCAAGCTCAAAGAATCTGTAACCCAGGTGCTGGATATGCTGGACAACGGCAAGCTACGGGTCGCGGAGAAGATCGATGGTGAGTGGCATACCCACCAATGGCTCAAAAAAGCAGTCCTTCTATCCTTTCGCATGGAAGACAATAGCTTCATCAAGGGAGGTTTTTCCAACTACTTTGATAAAGTGCCTTCCAAATTTGCCGATTACAGCTCCAGGGATTTTCGTGATGGTGGTTTCCGAGTGGTGCCGCCAGCAGCCGTACGCAAGGGCTCATTCATCGCTAGTAATGTGGTACTGATGCCATCCTATGTAAATATCGGTGCTTATGTGGGTGAAAATACCATGGTCGATACCTGGGCCACGGTCGGGTCTTGTGCCCAGATCGGGAAGAATGTTCACTTGTCCGGTGGGGTGGGTATCGGCGGGGTGCTAGAGCCCGTTCAGGCCAACCCAACCATCATTGAGGATAACTGCTTTATCGGTGCACGTTCAGAGGTGGTCGAGGGCGTGATTGTGGGCGAGAACTCAGTCATCTCAATGGGCGTCTACATTGGCCAGAGTACAAAGATTTATAACCGTGAGACCGGTGAAGTAAGCTACGGTCGCATCCCGCCGGGGTCCGTGGTCGTGTCCGGCAATCTGCCTTCTTCCGATGGCAAGTACAGCCTCTACTGTGCGGTCATCGTCAAGCAGGTGGATGCCAAGACCCGAGCTAAGACCGGAATCAACGAGTTGTTGCGTGGGATCTAAAGAGCCCACCACCTACTCAATCCCGCTTAACTGAGTCAGACGCCATGTCAAACGATACACTCACCCTTGCACAGACTCTGATCGCCTGCCGTTCATCCACTCCGGACGATGGGGGCTGCCAAGAGATTCTGGTCGATCGGCTACTAAAACTCGGATTCCAGATTGAAAGAATGCAACACGGTGCGGTCGACAATCTGTGGGCAAGACGCGGAACCGCTACCCCGCTTTTGTGCTTTGCAGGGCATACTGATGTGGTCCCAACCGGACCGTTAGAGAAATGGGATAGCGACCCATTTACCCCGGTCATTCGAGATGGCAAGCTCTATGGCCGCGGTGCGGCTGATATGAAGGCATCATTAGCCGCATTTATCACCGCGATTGAAGCTTTTGTTGCCGCTCATCCTGATCATCATGGATCAATTGCACTCCTGATCACGTCCGATGAGGAAGGCATTGCGGTGGATGGCACCGTCAGGGTGGTGAAGACCCTTGAACTGCGTAATGAATTAATTGATTATTGCATTGTCGGAGAACCCACCTGCGTAGATCAACTGGGTGATACCGTCAAGAATGGCCGGCGCGGGTCATTATCTGGAACACTCATCGTGAAGGGTATTCAGGGGCATATTGCCTACCCCCATCTAGGGAAGAATCCAATCCATTTGGCAGCACCTGCCATTGCCGAACTGGCAAGGACCGAGTGGGATCATGGAAATGAGTACTTCCCACCGACCACCTGGCAGATTTCAAATATCAATGGCGGAACAGGGGCCACCAATGTGATCCCCGGTGAGGTCAAGATGCTATTTAATTTCCGATTCTCCACCGCAAGCTCAGTCCAATCACTGCGTGATCGTGTGCATGCTATTCTCGATCAGCATGGACTGGATTACGATTTAAAATGGGAACTCTCTGGTAAGCCGTATCTCACCCCCAAAGGCATTCTGGTTGAAGCAATCGCTCTTGCGATCAAGACCGTGACCGGAACTGAGCCACAGCTCTCCACCTCTGGCGGTACTTCTGATGGACGGTTCATCGCAGATATCTGTTCACAGGTGGTTGAATTCGGCCCTCGCAATGCCACCATTCACCAGATCAACGAGTGCGTGGAGGTGGATGATGTGGACCGGTTATCGCATATCTACCGACTGACGCTCGAGAACTTGCTGCTAAAGTAATCAAGCATCTCTCTCTTTAAGATATTCATGTTCACTCAAGCGGAATCCCAACTTCACACCCTCCGCGATCTATTGCGTTTTTCGGTGAGTCGTTTCAATGAATCCGACCTTTTCTTTGGCCATGGATCAAGTAATGCTTACGATGAGGCTGCCTATCTCATCCTGCATACCTTACACCTGCCACCCGATCAGATGGAGTCCTTTCTGGATGCACGTCTTACCAATATTGAAATCTCACAAGTATTGAGCATGATTAAGCGCCGCTCCCTAGAAAAGATTCCGGCGGCCTATCTCACACAAGAGGCTTGGCTGGGAGACTTTAGTTTCTATGTAGATAAACGAGTGTTGATACCACGATCATTCATTGCTGAATTACTTCGTGAGCAACTCTCTCCTTGGGTGACCGACCCCTCATCTGTCCATTCCGTGCTGGATCTGTGTACCGGATCAGGATGCCTTGCGATACTTCTTGCACATGCTTTTGAAAATGCCACGGTCGATGCAACGGATATCTCAGATGAGGCTCTGGAGGTCGCGAATAAGAATGTGGGTGATTATGATCTGAACCGACGAATCCATCTGTTGCAATCAGATTTATTTGGCGCATTAGAGGGGCGTCGCTATGACCTGATCATCAGCAATCCGCCTTATGTGAATGCTGAATCGATGGCCTCACTGCCCAAGGAGTACCAGTATGAGCCTCGCCATGGGCTCGCCAGCGGCCATGATGGACTTGAAGCAACGAAGGAAATTCTAAAGAGCGCTGCCAATTACTTGAACGACAAGGGGATCTTGATTGTCGAAATCGGTCACAACCGAACCGCATTGGAAGAGGCCTTCCCACAGACCCCATTCACCTGGCTTGAGACCAGTGCAGGGGATGGGTTTGTATTCATGTTAACGCGCGATCATCTACCCAGCAAATAGGACCGCACAGACCGACATGACTGGCTCCGAGCAAATAATATTGATCATCATGGCCTATATTTCAACGGGTATCGGGTTGATTGGCTATGACTTTGCCACCCCCTTGTCCGAGAGAAAGGCTTATATTCGGGAAGGAAATCTAAAGGCCGGTCTATCCATTCTATTCTTTTGGCCGGCAACAATTATGTTTGATGTATTTGGAATTGGTGGCGCCTGCCGACAATCTCCACGCTTTCTTCTGAGCGCTTTCATGCTTGTTGTCACCATGTACTTCTGTGCAATGGTCATTTTCTTACTGTCTCGATGGCTTGTCGGTACCAACTGGATAGCATTCATCGCGACCGCGATTGTTCTTTTCATCGTCAATCCGATGATCACCGCACTTACATTGCCGCACCATGCAGCACCCGACTCGAAGTGATTCCCCTGCCACCTATTAATTTTATTTCAATCCACCTTAGAGGGCTACGATGAAGAGAATACTCAAACCACTACTGCTTCTGTCCTCGCTATTACTCATGACACCGCAAGTTTCCATGGCCGAGAGCTACCGTATTGATGCAGGTGAGAAATTTTTGAGCGGTATTGCCAATGTGGCCACGGGTGTCGTAGAGATCCCTAAAACCATCCTCTTAACGAGCCAGCGTGAAAATGTACTTTACGGGGTGACCATCGGAATGGTTAAGGGGGTCATGCATATGGCAGGCCGCACCCTCATCGGAGCACTGAATGTGGCAACATGTCTGCTACCAACCGATCCATGGGTCGACCCGCAGTATGTCTGGGAAGACTTTGAAACAGAAACCTCCTACCGATACCGTCAGACGCGCTGAATCGATCCTTACACCCTTCAAACAACGAAAGAAATCATCAGTTGTGAACTCCACGACGAGTTTAAGTCAGACAGTACAGTGGCCTCTTTGAATCGGGGTAGGCTATACGTAGCTCGGATAATGAGGGTCATACATCTCCCCTCTCACGCACTCGAATAAGTCTGTTGGCTGTGGTTTAGTTGCAAGACCATTCTGATACGCAATCTGTGCGATTGCCACTGCGATCTGCACAGAGACCTCTCGAATGTGCGTCAAGGGTGGATAGAGGCTTCCATGATCAAGGTCAGCCAGTGTCACGTGTGATGCGAGCGTGTATGCGGCGGCAAGAAACATCTCATCGGTAATGCGCTTAGCCCCACAGGTCATTGCACCCAAACCAATACCCGGAAAGATGTACGAATTATTGCCCTGACGAGGCACCAGAACTTTCCCGCTCAGCTGTACCGGTGGAAATGGGCTTCCACACGCAAATAAGGCACGTCCATCCGTCTCAGTGTAGGCCTGTTCGGCAGTACACTCTGCTCTTGAGGTGGGGTTAGACAATGCGAATATGATGGGCTGAGCATTGTTACCTGCCATCAAGCGCAACACTTCCTGTGTAAACGCCCCTCCAGATGCAGAAACGCCGATAATGCCGGTGGGTCGAAGCATCCTCACCGCAGAAATAAAGTCTCCCGCAGCCTCATGGTCATGGGCGTAGGATCTCTTTTGTGGAGAAAGATCGGTTCGTGACTTCACTACCAGACCTTGAGAGTCGACTAACCAACAGCATTTACGAGCATCCACCTCATCCATACCGGATGAGACGAGTGCACACACGATCAGGTCAGCGATACCGGTCGCAGCCCCTCCCGCCCCTAGGAAAAGAAATCTCTCATCGGCAAGATTGCCTCCCTTGATGCGGAGCGCTGACAATAGTCCTGCCAGGACAACAGATGCTGTTCCTTGAATATCATCATTGAACATGCAGATCCGGTGACGATACCTCTCCAATAGCCGGGATGCATTATGGCTAGCAAAATCCTCAAACTGGATCATCACATTTGGAAAGACTTCATGTGCCGCCGTGATGAACTCCTCAATCAGTTCATCATAAGCTTGACCGGTCACACGTCGTCGACGGAGTCCTACATAGTAGGGGTCATTCAGGAGTGTTTCATTATTGGTGCCCATATCGAGCATTACCGGCAGGCAAATTTCAGGGTCTATACCTGCACAGGCCGTATAAAGAGAGAGCTTGCCGATCGGAATACCCATCCCATTGGCCCCCAGATCACCGAGCCCCAGGATCCGCTCTCCATCGGTCACAACAATGAGTCCGGCCTTGAGTGGCCAGTTACGCAGAATCGCAGCCACCCGACCGCGATCATTGATGCTGATAAACATACCCCTCGGGCGTTGGAAAATTTGACCGAATTGCTCACAAGCCAACCCGACCGTTGGGGTATAAATAAGGGGCTGAATTTCATCAATGTTGTCGCAGACCACCCGAAAAAATAAGGCTTCATTGCGATCATGAAGGGCATTCAACGCAACAAATTTTTCGAGCGGACCGGATAAGTTACGCAGATTCTGTAGGACGCGGACAACCTGATCATCCTGAGTAAAGACGTGAGGTGGGAGCAGTCCCCGTAATCCTAGGGAATCACGTTCAGCCTCCGTAAAGGCTGTTCCCTTATTAAGGAGAGGGTCGTGGAGAAGGTCGATCCCCCGGGGCTTCATACAGGGTTCATCATTCATACCGTCTCCCATTGTTTGGATAGACTTTTGGATAGAGTAAATCCATCCGGTTTATACCTTAAGCGACTAGTTCCAACAAACGCTTCACTTCAGCCTCATCGAGCTCCATTGATTTCCCACGTTTGAGTCTGGGCGGTAGATTAATCGGACCAAAACGCACCCGTGTGAGACGACTGACCATCTGCCCCGCCGCTGAAAACATGCGACGTACTTCACGGTTCTTACCTTCTTTGAGTATCACTCTATACCAGTGATTAGAGCCCTCACCCCCCTGATCTGATAACAGGTCAAACCGTGCCAGACCATCTTCGAGTTCAATGCCACTGGTCAATTGTGTCACCTGCTCCGGTGTCAGACGACCCATGATCCGAACCGCATACTCACGTTCGACTTCAAAACGTGGGTGCATCAGACGGTTAGCTAATTCTCCGTCTGTCGTAAAGATTAACAGGCCACTGGTATTGAAATCGAGACGACCGATTGCAACCCATTTAGATGATTGGAGTTGCGGGAGCTTATCAAAGACTGATGGGCGACCTTGGGGGTCATCTCTACTCACGATCTCACCTTCAGTCTTGTGATAGAGGATGACACGGGGTAGTCGATCACCAAACTTGAGTTGGATGGTCCGCCTCCCCATCCTAACCACATCCTCAGGACCGGCACGACTGCCGACCTCAGCCGCCTTACCATTTATGGTCACCTGTCCGGTGGCAATCAATTCCTCCATCTCACGCCTCGACCCCAGACCCGCCTGAGCCAACAGCTTATGCAACTTATGAGTGACTCCGGGTGGGGCGGCAGAGCTCGCTCTGGCAGTTGTTGCGGCCGGTATCTTCTTCTTAATGGGCCTGATCGGTCTACTAACTTTCATCTGTTCTTGAGTGTGAAGGGGTGTTCATTCCACACCATTATTCCAATAGATTGAGGGTAAGAAGAAGCAGCGACAAACCACTTCAAGAGATACTGCAATAGTACGACAAGGTATGAACAAGAAGCCACCAAAATGTGGCCGACTACATGAAACTTCTGTTAGATCTCCCTGCGCTCCATGACTGCTTGCGCTAAGGTGCCGCTATCGACATGCTCGAGCTCACCACCAACCGGTAGGCCTCGTGCGATGCGTGTGACCCTCACACCACGGGTGTGCAATAGCTCACTGATGTAGTGTGCAGTGGCCTCGCCTTCCATGGTGAAATTTGTGGCCAGGACGACTTCCTGGACGATGCCGTCTTGTGCTCTCTTCAGCAATCGATCAAGATGGATCTCTCGGGGTCCGATACCATCAAGCGGCGAGAGCCTACCCATCAGGACAAAGTACATTCCCCTGTAACACTGCGCCTGCTCCATCATCATCAGATCGGCGGGCATCTCCACCACACATAGCAATCCAGAATCACGTCTCTCAGAACGACAGAGTCCGCAGACCAGCTCCTCGGTGAAGTTATTGCACATTTCACAATGCTTTATATGCTCCAGTGCCCGGGTTAATGCATTGGCTAAGCGTTGTGCGCCGGCATGATCACGCTGCAACAGATGATAGGCCATACGCTGTGCAGACTTTGGTCCAACACCGGGAAGGCAGCGCAGAGATTCCGTCAGGTCTTCGAGACTGATAGGTATTTTCATTTAGAACGAAGTTCAGGGGACAGGAATGAATCTAGAAATACTCGGAGCATAAACACTGCTGAATTCGTAAAGACAAGTCACATGCCGCGACCTTCCCAGACTTAAAATGGCAGCTTCATGCCTGGGGGGAGACCCATCCCGGAGGTAAATCCGGCCATCTTCTCCTGAGAGATGGACTCGACCCTCCTGACCGCATCATTGACTGCGGCAGCGAGTAGATCCTCAAGCATCTCCTTATCATCTCCGATCAGGCTGTCGTCGATACTTACACGCTTCACATCATAACGACAGGTCATTATTACCTTAACCATCCCCGCACCGGACTGTCCTTCGATCTCCATCTTAGACAACTGCTCTTGCATACTCTTCATATTCTCTTGCATCTGTTGAGCTTGCTTCATCAGATTACCCAAACCACCTTTCATCATTCTAAACCTCCGTTATTGAATGGGCTTGATCGAGGAAACGATCAGTCTTGCATCAAAATTTTCTACCAGTTCACGCACGAATGGGTCTGTCTCTATCGCAGCAATGGCCTGTGATTGCTTTGCCTGTTTTTCACGGCTTTCCAGCTCTGCCGGCGTCATTCCTGTGATACTTCCAACAGAGAATTTCAGTCTCATCGGCTTGCCATAATGCTCGCTCATTGCAGCCTTCATCTTATCTTGATACGCCTTCTCCAGTAGATGCCTGTGAGGCTCTGGCACGCACAACTCAATCTCATTGTCAGAGATACTCTTCACCTCACAGTTCTGTGCCAGCATTCTGGTCATGCCACTCAGCTTGAGCTGACTCACCAGCGACGGCCAGTCCCCATCGATGGGAGTTACATTAGCTAAAGATACAGGGCTTAGCGTCTCATCCTTAGGCGTACTGCTCGAGACTGCTACCGGAGGTGTTGTTGGTACCGCTACTGATGGCCTCATCGCGGGGGGTGATCTCTTGATTGCATCGGATGGAAGGCTAGCGGTCGCGACCGCACCAGCACCTAAATCTATTTTACGCGACCCATCCGCACCATCCCCCGGGACGAATGCCAGCATGCGCATCAGTGTCATGGTAAAGCCCGCATACTCATCCGGTGCCAGACTTAAATCACTACGTCCATGTAATGCAATCTGATAAAACAATTGAATCTCTTCCGGTGTGAAGACCTTCGACAGTGTAAAGATCCGCTCATGCTCTGGAAGGTCTTCGCTGATGGCTTGTGGCACGGTCTGAGCCAATGCCAGTTGATGCAACAGTGCTGCCAGATCCTGCAAGGCCGCATCAAAGGACAGGCTACGTGCCTCCATCGCGTCCGCCAACATCAGCATCTGATGCCCATCCTTTCTCGCTAATGAATCCATCAGGTCATACAGATATCCCTGATCGATCGCACCGAGCATGATGCGCACAGAGGACTCTGAGACCGCCCCCTCACCAAAGGCAATCGCCTGATCAAGCATGCTCAGAGCATCACGCATACTCCCCTGTGCAGCCCTCGCTAGCAGTTGAGTGGACATGACATCTCCCGTGATCTGCTCTTGTTCCAGCACATGAAGAAGATGATTGGCAATGAGTGATGGTGGGATCTGCTTCAGATTAAATTGCAAGCAGCGAGACAGAACAGTGACTGGGATCTTCTGTGGATCTGTCGTGGCAAGAACGAACTTGACATGATCTGGCGGCTCTTCTAACGTTTTCAGCATTGCATTGAAGGCTGACTTGGAGAGCATATGCACTTCATCGATGATATAAACCTTGTACCGACCGTAGGTGGGGGCATAGAGTGCATTCTCCAGCAGCTCTCTCATGCTATCTACCTGAGTATTGGAAGCAGCATCCAGTTCAATCAGATCAACAAACCGTCCCCCATCAATCTCGATACAGGCACCACACTTGCCACATGGGGTCGCGGTGATGCCGCTTTCACAGTTGAGTGCCTTGGCTAAGATGCGTGCGATGGTGGTCTTTCCAACACCACGCGTGCCAGTAAATAGATAAGCATGGTGAAGACGCTGTCGGTCCAGTGCATTGGTTAGTGCCCTGACCACATGATCTTGTCCGGTCAGCTCTGAAAAGCTCTTGGGGCGCCACTTGCGCGCAAGGACTTGGGTTAGTGACACGGTATGGGCCGGCAGAAGGGAGGTCTTATCAACTTGTTAAAAGGGGTGGCGAGCCTAACCCCCGGCACTTGCAAGAAATAGCTGTGGCTGCTTCCTTCCGGACCTGACCAGGTTCACTACCGTGCAATGCGGGGAGGCCCGCCATAGAAAGTATTTACGAATTAATCGGTACTGCAAGGCCACTCGATGCAAACGCTCTCTACCATTTGCAATATCGCCACTCCGTTATTGTGCACGGAGTTTCTACCTACGTCCACCCGCCACACAACTTTTATTCGACTCAGTTGCACCCTTTCCTAGCAGGGGCTCTGATATCCTTACTATATGACACATGATCGAGACGTTGCCCCGCCGCGTTATCGTGGCCGTTTTGCCCCCTCCCCCACTGGCCCTCTGCATTTTGGGTCGTTGGTTGCCGCTGTGGGAAGTTATTTGGATGCGAAATCCTGTCAGGGTGAGTGGCTCGTCAGGATCGAGAATCTTGATTCTGTGAGAGAGGTCACGGGTGCCTCTCAAGAAATTTTGAATACTCTCGAGTCCCTAGGGATGGAATGGGATGGGGAAGTGGTCTATCAAGACCGGCATCATGACACTTACCAGTCCGCGCTCACACTGCTCGAACAACAGGGTTTGGTCTACCCTTGCACATGCAGCCGCAAGGAGATTGCTGACTCTGGCATCAGCGGCAGGGATGGGGCCGTGTATCCTGGCACCTGCCGTGATGGGCTGCCCGATCCCCGTCATTCAGTCTCGATACGGGTACGGACCCATGATGATCCAATTGAATTTAGGGATGCCCTATTCGGCCCAGTCCAACAGCAACTCACGAGCGCCACGGGCGATTTTGTGTTGCGTCGGGCGGATGGCATCTATGCCTATCAACTTGCGGTGGTGGTGGATGATGCCGCACAAGGGATCACCCATGTGGTCAGAGGTGCTGACTTACTGGACTCAACCCCACGTCAGATTTACCTACAGCACTTACTGGGCTATTTAACACCGGCTTACATGCACCTACCATTGGTAACAAACACCCAAGGTGAAAAACTCAGCAAGCAGACTCAAGCAGCCGCTATTGATCTCACCCAACCCATCAGGCAACTGGTCGCGGCAATAGAATTTCTTGGTCAAAGTCCGCCCGCAACACTCACCAAGGGTCGCCTTGAATCCTTCTGGCAATGGTCAATAGAGAATTGGTCACCACAAAAAATTCCGTTACGATCGCCTTATCCATCTAACGAATAATGACTCAATTCTAAGATCTGTCGCGAAAACCACACAAGGTTATGAGATGCACTTCGTGAGTGTCTTTCGTTCTACGATTCTCAGACCTGGTCTTACTGATCCTTTCAATTCCCGCTAAATTCACATAATGAAAACACGTTAAGACCCAGCCTCTCCAGACGTGCTCTCCCCCCCACATCGGGCAGATCGATCACAAAACAGCATTCCACCACCACCCCACCCATCTCCTGTATCAGCCCGGCAGCGGCTTCTGCTGTGCCGCCTGTTGCGATTAGATCATCCACTAATAACACCCTTTCACCCGGCTGAATTGCATCCGTATGAATCTCAATACGGTCACTTCCATATTCCAATTGATAATCTCGTCCGACCGTTGCAGCGGGTAGCTTTCCTTTCTTACGGATCGGTATAAAGCCCAGATTAAGCTCATACGCAACCGGAGCACCGATGATGAACCCACGCGACTCAATACCAACCACCTTATCGATCTTGAGAGCTTGGTAGCGACTTGCAATCTCCTGGATGGTCGCTCTCAATCCTACCGGATCCTTCAGTAGGGTCGTGATATCGCGGAACATAATTCCTTCATGTGGATAATGTGGAATGGTGCGGATGCGAGATTTAATGGGCATGATCAGTCCTGATTCTATTTATTGAGAGGGATACGGATACGGCATTATTTTACGTGATGAGTCTGCGTAATGCACTTCAAGCTAGCCCCTGAAGTAGAGGATACAGCGTCCCTTGACCGACACATTACTGAACTTCCCCCGACAAATAGAATTCTAAGAGATCTTCACAGGTGCATTTATTTCATCCCGATTTGTAAAATAATGGTCTGGTGTGTAGACTAGATCATGATATTAAAATCATGGGGGTCATGATGCGCGAATATGGTATTTATGAAGCCAAGACAAGACTACCTGACCTCATCCGGCAAGTTCAGAAGGGTGAACGGGTCACAATTACCAACCGGGGAGAGCCTGTCGCTGATCTTGTGCCCAGCGCGAGTCGAACTGAACACCAAACACGAGAAGCGATCGCCGCAATTAAAGCGATGCGGACATCTACGGTTAACCAAACACAATTTACAGAGATGCGTCTGCGAGGACGCAGGTGATTCCGACCCATTTCATTCTGGATGCCTCCGTCTCTATTCGATGGGCCCTTCAAGATGGATCGCTCACTGACCGTACCTACGCCGACTTGGTACTTGAGTCATTCGGTAGTGCACGAGCAATAGTCCCCTCCCTTTGGTATACCGAGACTATCCACGTACTGCGTTGCGCTGAGGATGACGGGAAGTTTGGGGAATCTGCACTTACCAGCTTCATCTACCAACTAGGACAACTACCCATCGAAACTGATAGAGCCGCACCCTATGGCATACAGTTGGCTGTCGCATCGATATCCAGGGAGTTCAAACTTTCAGGCTACGATGCGCAATATCTAGAATTAGCACACAGGCTCGGTCTGCCTATTGCAACACTAGATCAAGACCTGCGTAAAGCTGCCAAGAGGGCTGGTGTAGAGCTCTATCTTACCCACTAAATGGTGAATGTCCAGTCGTGAAATATTGTGGAATAAAATTTCCAGAACATGCTTCCAGGACAGAATCATTCCCTACTCCTATTGGGTCAAAGCGATCGGTGACAGAAATCATCGTGACAAGCACTTACAGTTTCTTACGTAGGTCCGTGCTGGAGACGTCATCGATATGGCGGAAAGCAGGGGCAATCCGTTCAATCTGTTCAAGTGGTATGCCAAAGTTTTCAAAATGCACTTTCCATTGGCGAACAGTTCGCCATACGCGGTCAATCACTCCCAGTGCGTCAGCGCCCAATAACCCAAATCGTTCTTTGGCCGCATAAGCGTTATCCAGATCGGCAAGCCGACCTTTGGGTCCGATGCCCAGATGCAAAAATCGCTCGCTGGCTAACGTGGCTCTGGGCATCACGTCATAGAGCGGGCTGAGGTACCAACCACGTAATGCCGCGTCCCATAAAAATGCATGATTGCGTAGATGGTCATCATCATTGCTGACCATGATATTGAAAACCATGCGGGCATAAAGCTCTTCGATGTCGGCTTTGATGAATGCTGCTGCACTGTAGCGACGCATGCCGCTCACAATATCCATATAGCTCTTGGTTGGCGAATCCAGTTCGTCACACGCTAACAGTGTCAGTGCGCTGACCATATGGTGACGAATTTCGATTGGTTTATCTGCGCCCATTTCCGAACCTGCCCAAGTTCGGTCAAACCGGCGGACCAGCAATACGTTTTTATTTTGAACACAGATTAGTCTGGTCTCTGGAACTTTCAAGCCGGCCAGTTGCGCCAACTGTAAGGTGGCATGCTCGATCATCGGCACATCGATTAGATGATCATTGTGGCTGACGAATTTCGCTAGCCACAAGACTTGATCGTCATCTCGAACGCTGACTTTGGGCCTCATGCCACCCAGACCACTGCCCGTCACGAATATTTCGGAGAGGCTCTCCGGAATGTTGAGACCCACCTCAATACGTTCTGCTGCCTCCATTAGATAAGCCAGAGAATGAATGGATCCTCGTGCAACATTAGTGGATTCAGTCAATGATTCGCGTACATCCAGTGCCCCGACGCGTTCGCTGCCAGCTTCAAGAAGATAGGTGGATTCTGGAAGACTGTTGGCCGGCACCTGGTGCCGAGATTCAATCACCCGACGCCCCCAAGCGTCTGGCGTAGCATCTCGTATACCCCCAAAAAAAACCAGCCCATTGGGAGGGACAAGTAGTTTTCCACGCACATTGCTTTTGTCCCGCAGGCTCAATCCGACCGGATCAATTTCGAGCGAATTAGGGCGCTCA
>SESD01000508.1_pt1 | contig 23999 bp, 20 predicted proteins | sample 3171411 | NCBI WGS metagenome assembly SESD01 (sample SAMN06051880, study PRJNA518727) | freshwater metagenome | biome: subpolar coniferous forest; feature: holomictic lake; material: water; isolation source: holomictic Lake 442, 16.5 m depth | place: Canada: near Kenora, Ontario | collected...
GTGAGATGATTCGACGCAGGCAGGAGGGGGTTAAGTCGATTGTTTTTGGGGAATCATTTGCTGCTACATCGGTACTTTGGTGGAGGAAGAGAGGGGCAGATGGACTGATGGATTTGCGAGATGGCCCCGAGACTTGGCGGGAGTGCCTTGCCCAAGTGTTGCAGGGAAGGAGCGCGGCTACTCCTTCGGCGGAAGGTGCGATTCTGAATTCTGACCCCGAGGTTGGTTTGCAGGCGCTGACGCGACGGGAGATGGAGGTGGCGCAGTACTTGGTCTTGGGGCGCTCGGCAGAGGAGGCGGCGAAAACATTTGGAACATCGGTGGGTACGATTAAAAACCAGCGTAAATCAATCTACCGAAAATTAGGAATTGTCCGAGCGACTCAACTTCCTTGGGCCATGGGAAACGGGATTCCCCAGGTAACGACTAAGGGAGTAAGGGCACATCGTCTTTCTGCGGAAGCGCCTGCAGGACCATACCTTTCTCCTAATGGGGACTAGGAAAAGCAAGTGAAGTTCAACTTCTTCAAAAAGGGAAAGATCACTGGGGCTGTGCTTGCAGTCTTTGGGGTTGGATTTGTTTTTTGGGCGTCCCTCTTTCTTATTCTTTTTTTCGTCCTGACTCGTTAAAGCCCCTTTTGGGGTAGGGGAGTCGATGGCTCCTTATTTTCTAAAGCCCTTAGATTGATTGAAGAAGATGCTGACAAACCTGCTTGGCTTCAAAGTGTTCTTCCGCCAGTTGACGAGCTGCCTGAGCATGGTGTGAATAGTCCTTGGTTACTTGGGCAATGGCTTCGGCAGCTTCGGCAAGATCGGTGAAGGAGAGTGCCCCATGACCTGAGGGAAGGTGTTTTGTCCAACCTGTTTCTTGTACGACCACGGGTCGGCCCAAGGCTAAGTAGCAGGCGCTACGACAACTAAACCAGCCGGTTTTTCCCTGAACGTAGCCGTGCTTGGCGACACTCCACTCGGCAACTGAATTTTGTAGAAACTTCCTGTAAGTAAGGTGGTCGGGAACAACCTCCTGCGGTTCGACAAGATTCCACCCGATCTGGCGAAGATGGTCGGCTGGGCGTTGGGCATCGACCCCTAGTCCCATGGCTAACTGAAATCGGGCTGGTGACTTTTTGGGGAGGTCGTAGAACTTTTTAAATTCGATATCCTTTTGGCCATAGGGGCATCCTTCCCAAGTTTTTGGGGGGTAGCTGGACCAGTTCATTACCGTGGTCCAAGGAGCGTGCGGTGGAGCGGGGGTAACGGGCCAGTGGTCGAGGGCAATGGGCTGAACCGTAGGTCGCCAAGTGATGCCGTCCAAGGGAACAGGACAATCGGGCTGGCCAACGGATAGGCCGAAGGTGAAGTGGCTGTGGTGATCGCGTAGGCGACCCGCGTACTGGGGATTAGAGCCATCGAGGAGACCGATCTGGCAGAACATTGGATCCCCATCGATAAACATTTTGTGCCCGACCCGCAGATCATAATCGCGAAGCCACCCAGCGCTAGAGACGTTAACCAGTAGGTCGCCATGCCGAAGCCATTCGCGGGCCACATTCTCTCCTGCGCCATAAAACTGCCCGTCGGCTCCGTTACGGTAGACCCAGGAGTTAGCTAAATCGAAATCAGTGAAGATCTTCTGGAGAGATTGAAGGGCAAAGGAGCAGTCGGCGGTGATGGTGCCGGCAACAGGGTCGTAGGGCCAAGCCCCTGAATCTTCGAGATAGAGAACTTCGTGACCCAAGCTACGGAACCCTAGAAGGTACTGGAGGTAGTCCCAAATGACTCCACCGAAGGGGTATTGGCCGACCAGACCTGTAATAATAATCCGCATCAGGCTGACTGTAGAGAGAAACAGGAAAGGGTGAAGGAGATTAGGGTCGAGATTGGTTTTGCTTGGTCATTCGATGGGTTTTTTGGTCCAACCAGTTGATTGAAAATCGACATATGTTGTCGGTCTATGCACAGGTAACTTTGTTGTGGATTGAGATTGGGGGTGGAGTAGGGGAAAACAGGAGGATGGCTGAAGGGACAACTCCCATGATGAGGCAGTACCAAGGGCTGCGGGCGCAGATTCCTAAAGATACTCTGCTCTTTTTTCGGTTAGGAGATTTCTACGAGATGTTTTTCGAGGATGCGCAGGAGGGAGCGCATTTATTGAACCTGACCCTGACGAAGAGAAATGGGATTCCGATGTGCGGGCTACCTTTTCATGCGGCGGAAGGTTATGTGACAAAGCTTTTAGCGGCGGGCAAAAAGGTGGCGCTATGTGATCAGATTGGTGAGGTGCGTACAGGGCAGATGGTGGAGAGAGCGATCACTCGCATCCTCAGTCCTGGTTGTGCGGTAGGGGTCGAACTGGCTGAGCCGAAAATGCCACGCTGGCTCGCGGCAGTGCGAAGGGGAGATGGTAAAAAAACGAAGTGGGGATTTGCCTTGCTGGATGCGACGACGGGAGATTTTCGATTAGCGGAACTGGAAGACGAAGCCGCTTGCCGTGAGGAGATACGGAGAACAAATCCTGCGGAGATTTTGATTGCGGAGGAGGAGAAGGAGATCGGTGGGTGGGTGGAGAGAAGCACAACCGTAACCAGGGTGTCGGATTGGACTTTAGAGGAAGAGACGGGACGAACCCTGCTTTGTGATCATTTTAAAGTGCAAAGCTTGGATGGATTCGGTTGTGGTGGAATGCGTAGTGCGGTGGGCGCGGCAGGCGGGTTACTACGTTATCTGACCGAGACTCTGAAGGGGGTGGCGAAGCATCTGCAAGCACCGAAGCCTTTCCGATCCGAGGAGTGTCTACGTCTTGATGCGGCCACTCAGAGAAACCTAGAGCTGCTCTCTTCGGCCTCGACAGGGGCGGATACGAGTGTCATTCGGGCGATCGACCAGACAATTACTGCGATGGGAGGACGCGAATTGAGGGGATGGCTTGTGCGACCGTTACGCAATCTGGAGGAGATTGAGGGGCGTCATGAAGCGGTCGCGGGATTCTTAGAAGATGCCGGGGCCTTAGACGATTTCCGGGAAAGTTTGAAAGAAGTGCGGGATCTGGCTCGTTTGGTGGGACGGTTGGCAGGGGGCGCAGGAAATGCACGGGATTTGGTGGTCTTACGGCTTACGCTAGAGGCCTTGCCTGGTCTTCAGCAAATGGCGATGAAGGTACGAGGAAAAAAGATTCAGGAGTTGAATCAGCAGGTGGAGTTGGAAATTGAACTGGCGGCGGAGCTAGCGCGGGGCGTAGCGGAGGAGCCTCCTGCGCTGGCCAGAGAGGGTGGAATGATTCGGGACGGTTACGATGCGGAGTTGGATGGATATCGGGAAGCGATGCGAGAAGGGCGAGGTTGGATTGCTGATTTACAAGCGAAAGAGATTGAGCGAACAGGGATCAAGAGTTTAAAGATACGTTTCAATCAGGTATCGGGATATGGAATCGAGATCACCAAGACGAACTTGGATCAAGTGCCAGCGGAGTATGAGAGAAAGCAGACTCTCGCTCAGGCGGAGCGTTTTGTGACGAAAGAGCTAAAGGACACCGAGGTGAAGATTCTGGGTGCAGAGGAGAAGGCGATCGCCAGGGAGATGACTCTGTTTGGTAAGCTGAGGGATCGGGTGGTGGCTCGAGTGTTATTTTTGCAGAAAACTGCCAGCGCAATCGGATCTCTCGATGCTTTAGCGGGAATGGCGTCGACGGCTCGTCGCTGGGGCTATGTGCGGCCGACGATGCGGCGGGATGGGCGAATTCAGATTCGCGGGGGTCGGCATCCTGTGGTGGAGCAGATTTTAGCGGGCGGGGCGGAACCTTTTGTGCCGAACGATCTTTTGTTGGGGAATGAGCACGGGACGCTGATCGTTTTGACCGGACCGAACATGGCGGGAAAAAGCACTTATTTGCGGCAAGCGGCCTTGATCTGTCTTTTGGCTCAGGTGGGTTCCTTTGTCCCTGCGATCTCGGCTGAGTTACCGGTGTTGGATCGGATTTTTACGAGGATTGGAGCGGGAGATGATCTGGCGCGAGGACAAAGTACTTTTCTCGTTGAGATGAATGAAACGGCGATGATTTTACATAATGCCACAGAAGAGAGCTTGGTGATCCTGGATGAGATAGGGCGGGGGACGAGCACCTTGGACGGATTAAGTATCGCTTGGGCGGTGGGGGAACATCTTCACGACGAAGTAAAGGCAAAGACCCTTTTCGCGACCCACTATCACGAGCTAACCGAGTTGGCGTTGACCCGGGGCGGGGTTAGAAATTATCGAGTGGCCGTACGAGAGGAAAAAGATCGCGTAGTTTTTCTTCGGCAGATTATTGAAGGAGGGGCGGATCGGAGTTACGGAATTCAAGTGGCACGATTAGCGGGTTTGCCTGCAGAGGTTTTAACTCGGGCGACGGAGATATTGCAGGGATTGGAAGAGGGGGAGACCGACGCGGCTGGAAAGCCTGCCAGAATTAAGCCTAAGGGTGTTGCCCGTGGAAATGAGGAGAAGAGACAACTAGATCTCTTTGGGACAGGAGTGGTAAAGAGGGTGAAGAAGGCGAAGCTTTAGAGGTTTAAGAGGGGCTCTTTTTTGGTTAGGATCCTTTTGTGTGAAAAGTCTTAAGAAGGTTTTAATTCTCTCGGCCAGTGCGGGGACGGGGCATGTCCGAGCCGCTTCAGCGATTGAGAAGATATGTCGAGCTACTCCAGGAATTGGAGAGGTGGCCAATGTGGATGCGTTGGCTTTTACGAACAAACTTTTCCGCGACTTCTACTCCAAGCTCTATCTGGCTTTAGTGAAAGATGCGCCGACTTTGCTGGGTTGGTGGTATGCGAAGAGCGATGAACCTTGGAAAACGGATAAGATGCGGATTCTTCTGGATCGCCTAAATACTCGACCCTTGGTGCGCCTGCTGGCGAAGATGCAACCGGACATCACCATCTGCACTCACTTTATGCCTGCGGAGATTATTTCGCACTTAATCACCACAAAAGCGATTCAGGCCAAGCTTTCGATTGTGGTAACCGATTTTGATTTTCATGCGATGTGGTTATCGCGCGCTTTCCATCGGTACTTTGTGGCTTTAGACGAGACGAAAGCGTATTTAACTACTTTGGGTCTGCCCGCAGAACGGATTACGGTAAGCGGGATTCCGGTGGACCCGGACTTTGGGCGGAACACGGATCAACCGAGTTTGCGAAGAAAGTTGGGCTTAGCGTTGGATCGTCCTGTCATTCTGGTTACGGCTGGAGCTTTGGGAGTCAATCCCGCCGAGGCGGTGGTGAAATCCTTACGGCAGTTGTCGCAGCGGGCGCAGGTGGTGGTAATTTGCGGAAAGAATCCTGAGGCGAAAGAGCGGGTTGAGCAGGAGCTAGCTCGCGGGAATGGCTCCAAGGTGGATTTCAAGGTGATGGGTTATGTAGATGAGATGCCTTCTTGGATGGGGGCGGCAGATCTCCTGGTGAGCAAGCCAGGGGGGATGACTTCGGCCGAGGCGATGGCTTCGAGTTTGCCGATGGTTATTTACGATCCGATTCCTGGGCAAGAGGAGAGAAATAGTGATCAGCTTTTAGAAAAAGGGGTGGCGATTAAATGCAATGAAATCTCCATCCTTGGATATAAAGTAGGCCAACTTTTGGGTGATGCTGGACGATTGGAGCAGATGCGAAAGGCGGCACGAAAGATGGGATGCCCCCACGCAGCGGAGGCCGTAGTGAAAACCCTCCTGTCCGATTCGGAGAGTGACCCGATCGAGATGAATTCCGATCAGCAAGAGGAGATGGCGGAAAGTGTTCGGAAACGATGAAGTCGGTCGATGGGGAAGATTCGTTTCTTTGGGGGGTGGCGTCCTGTCCTTATCAGCACGAGGGCGGGTTCAACCAGGAGGGTCAGCCGCAGAATAACTGGGCGGCATGGGAGAACTCAGGAAAAGTGGAGCGATCGGGGAGGGCGGCTGATTTCTGGAATCGGTATGAGGAGGACTTTGATCGGGCAGAGATGATGGGTCTGACGGCGTACCGACTGGGGTTAGATTGGACGCGAATTCAGCCAAAAGGGCTGGGCACAGAGTTAGACGCAAGCGTCTTGGATCATTATGCGGAGATGATCGGAGCCTTGCGGGCGAGAAAACTGGAACCGCTAATTACCCTTTGCCATTTTACGACTCCAGCATGGTTAGGAACCGATCCATGGTTGGAGGAGACAACTCCAGAGATTTTCGCACGGTTTGCGCGCCAGATGCTGGAGGCTCTGAATCGACGTTTGGTCGATAGGGGAGTGGCACCGCCCCGCTGGTTTATTACCTTGAACGAGCCAAATATGTTGGCGGCCTGCACATATAATGTGGGGGCATTTCCGGCGGGACGACGGGCATGGTGGGCAGCAGCCCTTTGCGCATTGCAAACTATGCTGGAGGCGCATGTGAGAGTTCGACGTGAAGTTCACGCTCTTTACGCGGAGAACCCTGATTGGGGTTTGCCCAAGCTAACCTTTAATAACTTTGCCAGTGATCTTTATTGGATGGATAAAATGTTGCTGGATGTTTTGGAAGGGGCTCGGCAGACGCATGGCAGAGAGCCGGTGATTTCGTTTCTGAATGATCGATATCGTGAATTTACTCGTGCCTATCGGGCAATGGACTTTCCTCACCATGGTCTGTTCTCCGAGGGAGTAGGGGAGTTGATTAAGCAAGTTCAACATGGATTGAGCCGACGTTTTCTACACGAAAGCACCTTTTCTCGATTGGTGAGTTTAGTTCGGGAGCGGAGGGATGATCGGGTGGTGGACTATATATCCTTTGATTATTACGACCCTTTTGTGGGAAATGCAGTTCGTATGCCGACTCTGTCCGACTTAAAGCTCGGTCGAGTCGGCCTGCGTGAATGGTTAACTCAGAGTTTAACGACCAAGTGGTGGGATTGGAAGGCGCTACCCCGTGGCTTACGGTTTTTTGTTGAGCGCTACGCGGCAGAATACCCGGGCCTTCCCATTGTCATTGCGGAAAACGGAATGGCGGAGCGGCGCTGTACGGGTGAGGCGTCCTGTGATTTGCGGGGAGATGAGCAGAATCGGAGTTATTTTCTGAAGCAACATGTGGGGGAGGTGATTAAGTTAAAACGAGAAGGATTGCCTTTAATGGGATATTTTCACTGGTCGCTGACAGATAATTACGAATGGGGAACTTATGCTCCTCGATTTGGTTTATTTGGAATTGATTTTAAATCCAAGGGACTGGAGCGAGTCCCTCGAGATGATGGGGGAGATATTCCTTGGGAAGCTTATGCGGCATTAATAGCGAACGCTGGTTTTCCTGGGCGGGAATCTTCTATTTCAAATTAAGCGCGTTTTTTCTCGTAAAAAATAACTAAACTGCTGAAGTTTTTTTATGGAAAATCCTTCTGGCAAAGGCAGTACGATCCAAAGCCTTCTAGAACACGCCTATAAGGAGTATCAGAGTGTAGATGAGGGGGCGGTGGCCACCTATATTCCTGAGCTGACTAAGGCTAATCCTGATCACTTTGGGATATGTGTGGCGACGGTTGAGGGGGAGACATTTGAAGTTGGGAATTGCGACCAAGAGTTCACCATGCAATCGATTTCCAAAATTCTGGTTTATGCTTTGGCTTTATCGTTGCATGGTGAAAAAGAGGTCTCTCTGCACGTCGGGGTGGAGCCAAGTGGCGATGCATTTAATTCGATTCAATTGGATAAGAAAAATCGGGCCTTCAACCCCATGGTTAATGCGGGGGCGATTACGACGACAGCATTTGTTCATGGGGCGACATTTGAAAGTCGGTGGGCGAAGATTCTCGATACTTTGAGTGCGGCGGCCGGACGAACTCTGCGGATGGACGAGAAGGTCTATCAATCCGAAAGCAGGACTGGGCATCGGAATCGTGCCCTGACTTGGCTTGTGACCAACTTCAATCAAATTGAGGCCACGAATAACCTTGAAACCCTTGAGTTATATTTTATGCAGTGCTCGATCCTAGTTACGGCGAGAGATTTAGCGGTGATGGGGGCGACCCTCGCGAACATGGGAACAAATCCGTTTACAGGAAAGAACGTATTCGATGTACAGTGTATTCAGGCGACCCTGTCTGTGATGTTTACCTGCGGTATGTATGACTTTGCAGGTGAGTGGGCTTTTCGTGTTGGGATTCCTGCGAAAAGTGGTATCTCAGGTGGAATCCTAGGAGTAGTCAATCGGCAGATCGGTATTGGAACGTTTTCTCCTCGCATCGACGAGAAAGGCAACAGCAGTCGTGGAATTCGAGTTTTTCAGTATCTTTCTGAGGAGTTGGGTCTGCATACCTTTAATTTCATGAATCATGGATCTAGCTTTTTAACAGGGCTGAGCGGCGTTGAATCTAAGCGCTAGTCAGTCGATCTCGGGATCGATTGCTGGATTGCCAGATGTGGTCTCTTCGAGTAATTTTTTAATATATGTTAACTGTTAAAGAGTCACAAATTGGTGGGGCAACTATTCTCGAGTGCAGTGGTCGTCTGGATGTGGTTACTGGTCCGACATTAGACGCCAAGATCCCAGACGGGGGAGTTGTGGTGCTGGATATGGCAGAATTGAACTATGTGAGTAGCGCAGGACTCCGATCTATTCTGCAGGCTTTAAAGAAGTTGCAGCCCAAAGGGGGCAGTTTGCGGTTGAGTAGTTTGCAGCCTGACGTCCAGCGTTTGCTCGAGCTCTCCGGCTTTCTCTCCTTGGTGAAATCCTTTCCTGACAAGGATAGTGCGGCGAAGGCCTAGTCGTTCGCTTAAATTGTAGTGGGTGGAGCCCTAGAGCGAGGGCGGTTGGATTTACGGGAAGAGGATGCGAATCAGGGAGAAATCGTCGTCGAGAGGGCCCGGACCGTTCATGGTATGGAGCCAATCGAGGAGCTTCTTAAAAACATCCGGAGCCGCTCCATTGCTCTTCATGAAGGCCTTAAATTCGCTGAACTCAAGCATGTTGCCATCGGGTTTCTTTACTTCGTAGGTACCGTCGCAGAGTACAAGGAGTTTAGAATTTGGTGGAACGATGCGTGTGGAGGAGGAGTAGGGCACACCGGTCATGTAGCCAATGACCAATCCAGGCTGATTCAGTTCCTCGATCTCCCCATCTGGGAGTAGGAGAAAGGCGGGCGGATGACCACCGCTAGCGTGTCGAAGGCTACGAGTGGGAGCGTGGTAAACTCCGTACCAGATGGTGAAGTACATATTATTGTTTCTGTCCATGGGGAAAGAGGTATTGAGAGCGGCAAGAACGGCTCCAGGATCACGAAAGTCCACACCGGAAAGACCTCCCGCACGAATGGCGTTAATGGCGCTAACCGAGAGAAGGGCAGCGCCGACGCCGTGTCCGCAGACATCGAGGAGGTAAATGGCGAAGTGAGATTCATCGATCCAGTGGTATCCGAACGAATCCCCGGCAAGCTCTGTGGAGGGTTCGTAGTGCCAATCGATAGCGGAGGGACCTTGGACGGGCTCGGGAAGAATACTGCGAACATAGCGAGCGGCCTCCTCGAGCTCCTGGGTTAAACGCTTTTGGGTAGCTTCAAGAAGTTCCTTTTCCTCTTGAAGTTGGATAAAGCGAAGGTGGTCGAGGTCGCGTAAGCGTTTCTTCTCCAAAGAGGAGGTGACTCGAGCACGGAGGAGGGTTGGGTTAAAAGGTTTGGGGAGGTAATCCTCGGCGCCAGCTTCGATGCATTTGACCGCATTTTCGATCTGTTCGGCGCCTGAAATAACAATAATGGGCAGGCCTTTGAGTAGTGGGTTTGCTTGAACGGCTTGCAGGACTTCCATGCCATTCATTTCGGGCATTTCCATGTCGAGAAGCATGAGATCAAAGGATTTTTGCGTAATCAAATCCATGGCTTGGCGACCATCGTTGGCCTCCGTAATATTTGTAAAGCCTAAGCCATTGAGTGCGCGTATGAGGACGAGGCGCATCGTGCGACTGTCATCCACGACGAGAACGTTGGCTTCTTGAATCGGCTTTACGGTAGGATCGAGGCGCGGAACGGAAGGTGCGGGCTGGGTTGCTGTGGTCATATTGGGGATTAAGGCTGGTTGAGACGATAAGCAGTTAGGAGGTTAAGGTCAAAGCCGAGGAAAAGTGCGCCGAAAGATTGCGAGGTCATGAGGAGGCAGGCACTTGAGGTTGGAGTGGAATAATTTTGCTAACCTTAGCAATGAGGGGCTGTTCTTGAAATGGCTTTACGATGTAGTCGCGAACTCCTAGGCGGGCAACAGTAGAAATAATCTTTGGGTTCGATTCGGCCGTGAGCATAATCACGGGGATTGATTTCAGCTGTGGATCATGGCGGAGATGTTGAAGCATAGTCACTCCATCCATAACGGGCATATTGTAATCGAGAATAATAAGATCGGGTCGCACTTGCTTAGCTTGGGCAAGGCCCTCCTCCCCATTGCCCGCTTCGCGAAGCTCGACTTGAAATGGACGAAACATCCGCGCGAGAAGGAGGCGAATCGTTTTACTGTCGTCGATACTGAGGATCTTTTGATTCATGACACGTTCGGGTGGATATCGAGCGAAAAAGTGAAGGAATAATCTCCACAGGTCCACTGGGTAAGGCACACGGTGGGCGTGGAAGGAGTCGCGGTGCCACCGGGCGAGGTACGACCAAGTAGAGGCGGATGTAAGGTGCCGGTGAGACCGTGGTGTCGCAGTTCAGTGGAAACGCGTCCTGCGACCATATTACAAAGTTCGCCCACAACATCATCTAGGTCCGTATCCTCGGGGACGTAATTACCTGAGGCGCCTAAAAGAGTCTGGGCAGCCAATTGAGCGCCTGCGCTGGGGATGGTCAGGACCATTTCCCCTGAAACGCTCGAGCCAGTCCAAGCTACCGTGGCGATTCGAGGGGATGGGAGTGGCAGATTTAAGTTTGGGCTAGGTTGAATTTCTTTTTTGAGTTGAGTTCGCCAAACCTCAGGGACTGATCGATTTGCAATCTGGATTAGCTCTTGTTGAGAAAGCGGGTTGGTCATTTGACTTTCGGATGGTTTAAGGCGTGGAGAATAGCGGCGGCCATATGTGGAAGAGTGACAACGCGATCGACGGCATGGAGTTTGATGGCGGCCTGGGGCATCCCGTAAACGATGCAGCTATCCTCGTGTTCGGCTATGGTAGTGGCCCCAACCTCATGGAGGGCAAGCATTCCCCGAGCTCCATCAACGCCCATTCCCGTGAGTAAGGCGGCGACGGCATGATCTTTGGCGTGTTCGGCTCCTGAGCGGAAAAGAATATCCACAGCAGGGCGGCAGTGGTGAACGGGTGGAGTTTGGGTTAGGCGGACCTTGTAGCCACGACCTGAGGGGAGAAGTGCGAGATGGAAGTCCCCAGGGGCGATGAGGCAGAGTCCTGGATGTAGCTCCTGTCCTTGTTGGGCTTCGGCGACGTCATAGGGGCAGACTTCGTGAAGACGCTCCGCCATCAAACGGGAAAAGTTCTTTGGGATATGTTGGACAACAACGATGGGGGGGAGGCCATTCGGAAGCCTAGGAAGCATGTAGCGAAGGGCTTCAACGCCGCCGGTGGAAGCACCAATCAGAATGACTTGACGAGCTGAAAACGTTCCTGAGGGAAGAGCAGGAGATGCTGTGACAACAGGTTCTTCCTTTAACTTTGGGCGGTGCGAGAGAGCGGCGGCTTTGACGTGATAGGCTAGCTGGTGGGCGAGTTCGCCAAGGCTTCGGCTGCCGTCCGGCTTGGCTAGAACGTCGACTGCACCTAGAGCAAGGGCTTCCATCGCCTTGGCAGAACCTGCTTGGGTGAGGGAACTAACTACGACAACTGGAATTGGATGATGCTCCATGAGAATCTTGAGAAAAGTGAGACCATCCATTCGAGGCATTTCCAAGTCCAGGGTGATCACATCGGGTGCTAGTTCTAAAATCTTTTCACGGGCTTCATAAGGATCAACGGCACCGCCGACGATCAGGAGTTCGGGGTCCTGTTTTAGAGCTTCACTAATGGCACGGCGTGCGAGGGCAGAGTCGTCGACGACCAGTACGCGGATCTTTTTCCCTGTGCTCATGGTTTGTAGTAAACCCCTTGCTGGATCGATTCTAAGGAGTGGCGAATCCCGAAGAGACTTTCGGAGTGGCCGACGATGAGATAGCCACCTGAGGTGAGTTGCTCAGTCAACCGGGCGATAAGTGTAGCACGGGATGGGGGATCAAAATAGATCATGACGTTTCGGCAGAAAATTACATGTTGGCGCGTAGGGATAGGAAACTCGGCTTGAAAAAGATTGATACGATGAAAAAGAAGATGCTCTTTGAGCTCCGACTTTATTCGACAATCCCCCGTGCGGGTTCCTACTCCTTGTTGAAAATAGCGTTTCAGAAGGTCTGGTTCGACTGGCTCGACCGACTCCATTCGGTAAATGCCATGTTGCGCCCGTGCGAGCATTCGTTTCGAGATATCGGAGGCAAAAATATTCCAGGAGATGGATGGATAGGCACGCAGGGCCTCGGCGAGGACGATAGCCAAAGTATAGGGTTCCTCCCCCGAGGAGCAGGCCGCCGACCAGACTTTTAAGGGGGTCCCATCCTGAAGGAGGCGAGGGAGGAGCGTAGGAAGAGCTTTTTTTACGAGGAAGGAAAAATGTTCAGGTTCTCGAAAAAACTTGGTGTGGTTCGTGGAAATTAAGTCGACCAGATGCTCGATTTCTTCAGGACCCGCAACCGAGTCGAGGAGTTGGCAATATTTCTGGTAGGAGGAGAGAGATAGATCCTTGAGGCGATGGCGCAAGCGATTTGCTAAAAGAGCCTGCTTGTCATCTCCTAAGCGGATTCGACTGTGTTGGTAAACAAGATCGACCACAAAGCGATAGGCTTCCGGGGTCAAGACCGGCTCCACAGGGCTTTCCATTGGATTGAGACGCCTTGAAGAGATTGAGTTCAGAAGTTTCGGAAATCGCGATCCTCATTTCCCGCTAGAGCGCGCCCATCCTCCGGCATGGGAATAGTGGATCGGCTTTTATTTTTCGTGACCCCAGAAGAGGCCCGGTTGGCATGGTGCTTTTCTTCTTCACGATGGGAAGAAGATCGGGATTGGGCTTTGGAGCTTTCTGTCTTACCGCCGACCAAGCGACGGAGTTTTCCGACTAAGTCCTGGAGGGTTTCAGCTTGAGCGGAAAGTTCCTCGGCGGCGCTAGCGCTCTCCTCAGCACTTGAGGCATTGCTTTGAGTTACTTTCTCCATTTGGGCGATTGCACTGTTTATCTGATCGATGCCTTGGGATTGTTCACGGGCAGCGGTGGAGATATCCCCCACCAGAGTATCCGTGGAGGTAACTTTTTCAGATATCTGCTTGAGGGATTCGGCTACCTTCGAGGAGTTTAAGGAACCTTGGCGGCTATTGGAGATGGCGGCTTCGATTTTATTGGCGGTTTCCTTGGCAGCGGCGGCACTGCGTTGGGCTAAGGAGCGGACTTCATCCGCCACCACAGCAAATCCTGCACCAGCTTCGCCCGCACGAGCCGCCTCGACCGCGGCATTCAGAGCAAGAATATTGGTTTGGAAGGCGATTTCATCAATATCTTTAACGATCTTTGCTACTTCGGCGCTTGAAGAGTCGATGGCGGCCATGGCGATTATCATCTCGTTCATGTTCTTGGAGCCAGCCTCAGCGAAAGTGCGTGAATCGGAAGCTAATGATTTTGCTTTTTGGGCGTTCTCGGAGGTGGCCCGAATCATGCTGGTCATCTCTTCTAAGGAAGCGCTGGTTTCCTCGACGGAAGAGGCCTGTTCGCTTGCGCCGGAAGAGAGAGTTTGGCTGGCCATGGAAACTTGTCGGGCGGCAGCAGAGGTCTGTAGAGCCCCGTGGTCTAGACTGACAGCGAGATCACGGAGAATCCGGTTAGTGGAGCTGGAAATTGCCCAAGCGATGCCTGCGGCAAGAAGCAAAGCAGAGATAAGTATTATTTTAACCCAGTGAACCGCTGCCTCTGCTGTTATTTTCCCTTCGGTAGCGTGTGTCTCACCTAATTTAATATTAAACTCCAAATGGTCGTTGATGGCTTTCTCCGCTTTATCATAAAGCGGAATGACCACGGATTGCATCTGGTGGTGAACTTCGGCTGTCTGGTTTTGATTGGTAAGCTCGACTGCACGATCCCTGGCAACCACAAAAGCCTCATAAGTGCGCCTAACTTCCTTGAGGAGACGACGGTCTTCCTCGTTAATGACAAGGGGTTCGTACTTCTTGAGGAGCTCCTCGATCCGAGTATTACACTCATTGTCCTTTTTCTCTAGCTGGGCAATGCGCTCGGCAGAGGTTTCTCCGTCGAGTTGTTCTAGGATAATCATTATATCGCGGGAGTTATTCGAGACCTCTGCTAGGAGAACAAGGCTGGGTATGACGTTATCGTTTAGATCTTCGATGTTCGTGGTGAGGCCAGCGAGCTGACGCATGGCAAAGATGCCGAGCCCAGCAGTGATGAGAAGACAGACGGTGAAGCCAGCAATAATCCGGCGTGAGATGGTCCAGAAGGTTGTGTTCATATATTTTATTCTCTGCGTTTCCGTGTTCCTGTGTTTTTAGTCTGAGGTTTAGGTGATTTAAGGTGAAGAGGGGTTTGCTCCTGCGCCTAAGTAAGCTTTCGGTAGGGCGCTGGTCTTTGCCTCTTGGGTAGGAGGGAGACGTTCAAGTAACTGCCATGAAATTGCGCCTTCCTCGGCAAATATCTTTTCAATCTCCAAGAGAGTCTTAACGCCTCCACGCAAAGTGGCGACACCTAGGATGTATTGAGAAGCAGTGGAACCCCCAAAATCAGGGCATGGTTCAATCTCGGAACTACTCAACTGAACGACCTCCTCCACCGCGTCGACGATGATGCCAATCAAGGTAGGTCGGGTGGAATTGACTCCAAGTTGCAAAACAATGATACAAGCCCTTTCGCCTGGTGGCACTGGTGCCATGGAGAACTTTGCCCGTAGATCGAGCACTGCAATGACAGTTCCTCGTAGGTTGATGACGCCACGAACATGGGGCGGCATATTCGGAACAGGTGTAATCGGGCAGATTCGGATAATTTCGCGAACGTGAAGCACGGGCAGTCCATAAGACTCTTGGCCTAAAGTGAAGGTTAGGAAACGAGGTGATTTCGTTCCTTGGCTTTTACTGGAAGGGGAGGGAGTTGTCATAGGAATGCCTTGGGTGAAATCAGGGAAGGTTAGAAGTTGCGAAATTCTCTGTCTTCGCCACTTGATTTGAGTGCTTGATCCCCGGGCATGGGAAACCGCGTCTTCGGTTTGCTATGCACCGAGAAGCCTGAGGGTCCGTCTTGATGGGAATTTGAACGATGCGATTTCTGCTGCAAGGTGGTTGAGAGATCTTCTCCTCCAACCAGTCGACGGAGTTTAGTGATTAGATCCTTGAGGTTTTCAGCTTGGGCAGAGAGTTCCTCGGAGGCGCTGGCACTTTCCTCGGCGCTAGCGGCATTACTTTGGGTAACTTTTTCCATTTGGGTAATAGCACTATTAATTTGCTCGATCCCTTGGGACTGTTCGCGGGCGGCATTGGCAATTTCGCCGACAAGGGAATCGGTTGAGGAGATTTTTTCTGCAATATGTTTTAGCGACTCACTTACTTTGGTTGAGCGACCGGTTCCTTTCAGGCAACTCTCGGAACCCCGTCGACTACTTGCGATAGCATTCTCAATTTTGCTAGCGGTCTCTTTGGCGGCGGCGGCGCTTCGCTGGGCCAAGGAACGGACCTCGTCGGCCACCACAGCAAACCCCGCTCCTGCTTCTCCAGCGCGGGCGGCTTCGACGGCGGCGTTCAGAGCCAGGATATTGGTTTGGAAAGCGATCTCGTCGATATCTTTGACGATCTTGGCCACTTCGGCACTGGAAACGTCAATCGCGACCATGGCTTGATTCATTTCTGCCATAGTCATATCCATCTCGGCCATGGTGGAAAAACCTGCATCGGCGACGGTTCTAGATTCGAGAGCGAGCTGTTTAGCTTTTTGGGCATTCTCGGAGGTGGCGCGAATCATACTGGTCATTTCTTCTAACGAAGCGCTGGTCTCCTCGACGGAAGAGGCCTGCTCACTTGAGGCGGAGGAGAGAGTTTGGCTGGCAGTAGAAACTTGTTTGGCGGCGGCCGCGGTTTGCAGGGCTCCCTGGTCGAGGCTTTCCGCTATATCGCGGAGAACAAGATTCGTCGATTTCGCGATATACCATGCGAGACCAACAGCGGCTATCAGGGCGATGACAAGAAAGAAACAAATATAGACGATTGTTTGATGAGCGGTGACTTTACCATCTTCCCCGTCTTGGATGGCCGATTTCACACTGAACGCAACAGAGTCTTCTAAGGAGGTTAGGAAGCGGTCTGAATCTGGTTTTACAGAATCTATGAATTGCGTTTTCAGAGCATCGATTCTCGATACCTTGGGGGTCTCCGCTTCAGCCTCGGTAGGTATGGTGGAGGTCTTTCCAAGGGTTGAATTCGTCGAGGCAGTTTTGGGTAGGGTAGATCGTAGAGAATCACTTCCCGCTTGGACTTTGTGACTTTGCCGAACCTGGGCCAGCCACAAGGAGCTGGAGTTGTTCAGGGTCTTATGATTGCGGAGTACTTCGCTGAATAACCGCCGCTCTTCTTCACTGGAAATAAGCTTTTCAAACTGTTGCATCAATTCGCCCACCCGAACTGTTTCTTTCTGGATTTGTTCATCCAGAGGGTTACTTTTCTCGGGAGTGGCATCAAGGAACTCTAGAAGGTCGGTTTGATAGGATTGAGAAATGGTAGAAATCTCCCCAAGAAGATGAAGGGAGGGCACGGAATGGTCCGCTAAATCGAGAATGTCGGACCTTAGGTGTGTGACTCGCCAGATGGAAAGACCGCCGAGAATGAGGGTGATAAGAATAAGACAGGTGAAGCCTGTGGTGATTCTTCGTGCGATTGTCCAATTATTCATATTCATAGATTTACGTTTTCTGGGTTAGGGTGAGTTGACTGCTCTAAGTAAAAGGGAAGGTGAGTCGGGTAGAGAGTTGGAAAGAGCTAAAGAAATAGTGCCCTCCTCAAGGAATATCTTTTCGATTTGGAGAAGAGTTTTAACTCCGCCTCGGACCGTGGCTACGCCAAGAATGTATTCGGTGCCAGCGACTCCGCCGAAATCAGGGCAGGGTTCGATTTCTGCTTCGCTCAACTGAAGGACTTCTTCGACTGCATCGACGATGACTCCGATGAGGTTGGGTCGTCCTGTAGGAGTGCTGAGTTGCAGGACGATGACACAGGCTCGATCTCCTGTGGGAGCAAGGGTCATGGAGAACTTGGCTCGGAGGTCGAGCACCGCAATGACTGTTCCGCGTAAGTTGATCACCCCGCGGACATGGTTGGGCATATTGGGGACGGGGGTGATTGGGCAAAGGCGAATGATTTCGCGGACATGAAGGACAGGAAGTCCGTAGGACTCTTGCCCAAGGGTAAAAGTTAAATACTTGGAGGGGGAAGACATAGTCGTGCGGTTGAGAGAAGCGGTGTTCATACAGATACCGGGGAAGGTCTGGAGGTGGCCAAGCTCCCTTTATCGGAGAATTTAACCAAAGTATCTACGTCAAAAATTAGGCCGACGGAGCCATCCCCGAGGACGGCGGCTCCAGCGAGGAGGTGTTGGTTCTGGAATGTTTGGCCTAAGCTTTTAATGACGACTTCTTGTTTGCCGATAAGTTCATCCACGAGAAGTGCGCGACTGGCCTCTCCTGATTCCACGACGACGAGAATACCGTCTTCTGGTTTTTTGGCGCGCATCGGGCGTCCTAGATAGGGTCCCATGCGTAGGACGGGAGTCTGGTGCCCTCGGACGCTAACGACTTCTCCACGTTCCTGAATGGTCGTGACCATGCCTGGACGAGGCCGGAAAGATTCTCGAACGGAAAGGGTGGGGATGATGTAGCGCTCATCACCGACCCCGACCATTAGGCCGTCAATAATTGCGAGGGTGAGGGGGAGAATGATGGTGAAGGTAGTGCCCTGACCGAGAACAGATTGAATTTCAATTTTTCCTCGGAGGTTTTCGATATTACGTCGAACTACGTCCATGCCGACGCCACGCCCTGAGACATCGGTAACCTTCTCGGCCGTGGAAAAGCCAGGCATGAAGATCATGTCAAAGATTTCGCTCTCGCTACGTTTTTCGTCGGGACCTATGAGTCCACGCTCACGGGCTTTGGCTAAGATGCGTTCGGGATTGAGGCCGCGACCGTCATCTTGAATCCGGATGCAGATGCCCCCACGTTGGTGAGAGGCAGTTAAGCGAACTGTTCCTAGGGTGGGTTTCCCTGAGGCGAGCCGATCCGCGGCCGTTTCCAAGCCATGATCGACCGAGTTGCGAATCATATGAACGAGCGGATCGCTGAGTTTTTCGACAATATTGCGATCGAGGTCGGTGTCTTCACCTTCCAAGATCAGTTGAACCTCTTTTTGCTGTTTGGCGGCAAGATCACGGACTAGGCGAGACATTTTTTGGAATGCGGCACGAATCGGGACCATGCGCAGGGACATGGCGTTGCGCTGGAGTTCTGCGGTGGTACGACTGAGTTGGCGTAGGGATCTCGCGAGTTTTCTGCTGGTGAGGCTTTGGACTTCTGGGTTTTGCACGACCATTGACTGAGCGATGACGAGTTCCCCGACGAGGTCGACTAGAGTATCTAGCTTCCAGGTATCTAATTTAACGAAACCACCTGAGGTTTCAGTTGGGTTGGTCGGGGTTGCCGAAGGGGAAGGTAGTGGAGCGGCTTGTTTTAAAGGCGGAGTAATGGTTTTTACAGATGGCAAAACCTCCATAGCCATTTCTTCGATGATGATCGGGGCATGTTTAATGGGTTGCGCGGTGGGAGCTGGTGACGGGGAGGCGGAAGGAGTAGGTGTCTCCCCACGAAGTGTGGCTTTGAGTCTTTGGATAAGATCTCGGGTTGGGACGATGATGGGCTGACCAGCGCCGGTCCCTTGGATTTGGGAACCGATCTGGCGGGTAAAGTTCGTGAGGGCGTCGGCACCACTGAGGATAAGATCGATGACCCCAGAGGTAATCTTGAGTTCGGTACGGCGGGCGGCGTCGAGAAGGGACTCTAGGTCATGGGCTAGGTCTTGCATTGCTCCGAGGTGAAGAAATCCTGCGCCTCCTTTGAAGGTGTGAAAGGCACGGAAGATTGAGTTGATCGTGCCCGCGTCGGAGGGGTTGCTTTCTAGGACGATCAATCCTTGTTCGATATTTTGGAGCAGTTCGAGTGATTCGCCGTGAAACTCGCGAAGAAGTTCCGCATCATCTTTTAGATTTAAGATAATAGATTTTTCGTCTCCTGTGGGAACAGTGGTGAGTGGAGGGTTGGATTTGGACTGAGAAGGGGCAGAGGGAGGGGTGGGTTTGGACCATTTTTCAGGCCAGGAGGGCATGGGGGATTTTTTATCCCAAGAAGTCAAAACTTGGCTCATCCAGGTATGCCATTCATTAAAGTGATGAATGGCTTCTGCGGTGAACTTGCCGGTTCCATCGAGTATATGATCCAACCACTTCCGCGCTACTTGAAGACCCGAAGAGACTTCCATGGGAGATTCCTGAGCGGCTAACTCCTCGAGATCCATAATGAATCGGTTTACTGGCAGGAGGCCGGTGTCCTGCTCGGGCACGACAAAAGCAAGTTCCTCCGCTAACTGATTGAGAATCGCTGTCGCCCGAACTGAACCAGTGATTTGGGGGGCAGCAGGGTTCATCGTTAAAATCTTATCTTTAGAGCAACAGGGCAATCAAGATATGGTTTCGATTTGTCCTCAAGAAGGACGAGTTTTTCTAAATGGCCCGAGACCAGAGTGGGCCGATGTTTGCTACAATTAGGAAACTCTGTGACTCAAACCGCTAGGGGAACGGCGCCGGGTTGGCCATCAGCTGTGGGCGGTGGAATTCGATAAGTGATTCGACCTTTGGTGAGGTCGTACGGGGACATTTCCATTTTAACCTTATTTCCAATATTGAGGCGAATGTAGTGCTTGCGCATTTTGCCAGAAATATGAGCGAGGACAGTGTGGCCGTTGATGAGTTCGACACGAAAGAGGGTGCCTTTGAGCACCGACTTAACGACTCCTTCTACTTCGACTACTTCACCTGCCATAAGAGGAAAAGCCTACCTGAAGGGCAGGAAGAAAGGAATCTAATTCCCTAAGCTGGTTATACTTTGTCGTGAATTCCGCATTCACGTTTCCATCCGAAATGACGTAGTTCCGCTGGATCGGAAACTTCGTCGAGGCGCTTGGTGGTAACACGATCGCCAATGGAGACATAGCCTTGAGCCCATAGCGGATGGTAGGGAAGAGAGTGCTCTTTGAGGTAGAGTCCGATATCACGGTCGGTCCACTCGAGAATGGGCAGAAGTTTGTAGCGGGCTTTCTTCCTCACGAGGATATCGAGACTTTGTCGAGATTGTGAGGAGCTACCGCGCAGGCCAGCGACCCAGACGGAGGGATTGAGTTCTGCTAGCGCTCTTTGCAGGGGTTCGACCCGAATAATTTCATGAAACTTTTCTAATCCTGAGGGACCCTCTTGCCAAAGGAGTCCGTGTTGGCTCTCGATTTGGGTTGGAGTGAGCAGGGGTCGATAGGTTTTTAGGTTAAGTCCTAAACGAGCGGTTAGTTCTGAAGCGAATGCGAGTGTTTCAGGAAAGTGGTATCCAGTATCGATGAAAATGACTGGTAAGGCGGGAGATATTTGTGAGGCCCAGTGAAGGAAAGCAGCGGATTGGGCTCCAAAGGAGGTCGTTAGAACTACCTTTTCAGGAAAGGATTCGATAGCCCATCGTAACCGGTCGGAAGGGGATTTGGCCTTGAGATCGGGTTCGGTTGAGGGGTCGAGGTTTTTGGTCTCAGACCGACCCTTGGAAGGAGCGCGAATCATGCTTGCAATTTACATGGAAACCATACAAAGTCTATCGTTTATGTCATATTTGCAACATCTTGAGGATCAGAGCATTTATATACTTCGCGAGGCTTTTGCGAATTTTAAAAACATGGCTATGCCGTGGTCGATGGGTAAGGATTCGAATACTTTGATATGGCTGGCGAAGAAGGCGTTTGCAGGGAAGATTCCGTTCCCGCTGCTCCATATTGATACAACCTATGAGTTTCCTGAGATGCTTTCTTTTCGGGAGTGGGCACGAAAGCACTACGAGTTGGATCTAATTGTGATGATCAACGAGGAGGCTCGGAAGCGCGGGGTAGGGTATGAGACTCACGATCCTGTGACGGTAACTCATGAGCTGAAATCGGCTGCCCTGCAGCAGGCATTAGCCAAGTATAAGTGGGATGCTTTAGTCACAGGTATACGCCGAGACGAGGATTCGACCCGAGCGAAGGAGCGGTATTTCTCTCCGCGGACCGCGGAAAACGAGTGGGAGTACCGTGATCAACCGCCTGAGTTTTGGGGACAGTTCACCACGGCAGTTGGTCCTGGGGAGCACGTGCGGGTACAGCCTCTCTTGGATTGGACTGAGTTGGATGTTTGGGAGTATGTCCGACGCGAAGGCATTCCAATTCCCAAGATGTACTTCGCTCAAAATGGGCGACGGTACCGTTCTCTGGGCTGCTGGCCGATCACTAAGTCGATCGAGAGCTCGGTCGACACTCTTGAAGGAATCGTGGCGGAGCTCAAGACGACGAAAACTTCAGAGCGGGCGGGTCGGGCCCAAGATCACCACGAACGCAATGCCATGCAGAAACTGCGGGCGAAGGGGTTCATGTGAGCCAAGGAGTGGTCATGCCTCCCGCACCGAGACCGGTGCTCAAGGACTATGTTCCAGTCTTTTTTCCGCCACGCCAAGGGGGTGCAGGAGCGTCTGGCGGAGCGGAGGAGGCTCGAACAAGTATTGTGGTGGTGGGCCATGTGGATCATGGAAAATCGACTTTGATTGGGCGGTTACTGGCGGATACCGGCTCCCTCCCTGAGGGGAAATTAGAGGCAGCGGAGAAAGCTTCGCGAGAGGAGGGCATGCCCTTGGAGTATGCCTTTCTCTTGGATGCGCTTTTAGAAGAGCAGGCGCAGAATATTACTATCGATACGACGCGGATCGGGTTTCGTTACGAGGGTCAATCATTCGAAATTATCGATGCTCCAGGTCACCGTGAGTTCATTAAGAATATGGTGACGGGTGCGGCGGCGGCGGAGGAGGCGGTTTTACTGATCGATGCGAAGGAAGGATGTAAGGAGCAGACTCGTCGACACGGGCTGCTACTTTCGTTGCTGGGCGTATCCCAGGTGATTGTCGCCGTGAATAAGATGGATCTAGTGGGCTGGGACCAAGCCCGTTTTCGTGAGTTAGAGAAAGAGATTCGTGAGTATCTCGGCGGACTGAAGATCATTCCTCGTGAGGTCATCCCCATTTCTGCACGAGAGGGGGCGACAGTAATGCGGCGCGACTCCAAGAATCTCGGGTGGTGGAAGGGACCTACTTTATTAGAAGCTCTCGTGGCAAGTCGTGCCAAGAAACCTTCTGGCGACGAGGGACCCTTGCGTTTCAGCGTTCAGGACGTTTATCGGTTCGATGAAAGAAGAGTGGTGGCAGGTAAACTAGAAAGCGGAACGATTCAGGTGGGCGATCCGGTAGTGTTTTTTCCTGATCGTAAAACGAGTCGAGTGAAAACAATTGAAACCTGGGGTGAGGATCAGGCCACCACGCGGGTTGGAGCGGGGCGATGTGTGGCGGTTACTCTGGAGGAGCAAATTTTCGTGGAGAGAGGTCATGTAGGATCTCTGCCTGATCATCCTCCAGTGGAATCACGGGAGGTTCGCGCCCGTATCTTTTGGTTAGATGCCGAGCCCTTGCGACTGCAAGCGCCGGTGACGCTTCGTCTGGGCACCCAATCGGTGGAGACACGTCTTGTCGCGATCGACCGTGTGGTGGACGCGGACAAGTTGGAGGCGGTCAAGGAGGCACGGGAGGAGGTTGGTCGATTTGAAGTGGCAGAGGTTCGGCTTCGTTGCCGTCGTCCATTAGTATATGACGCTCACGATCAGGTGGCGGCAACGGGTCGGTTTGCCTTACAGCGAGGGTCGCGGATTGGGGGCGGAGGCATTATTATTTTCGCAGAGTATTCCCTTTCTTTGGCGAAGGCGGTTAAAGGGGAGCACCTGACTTGGACTGAGGGGCGGGTTACCTCGGAAGCTCGAGCGGCGCACTTTGGTCATGAGGGAGCCATTATTTGGCTGACCGGTTTATCGGGATCGGGCAAGTCGACTATTGCGGTGGCGCTGGAGAGCCTTCTTTTTCGAAGGGGGATTGGATCGATGATTCTGGATGGAGATAATTTGAGGCACGGGCTCTGTGCCGATCTTGGGTTTAGCATTGAAGACCGAGCGGAAAATATTCGCAGGGCGGGCGAGGTGGCTAAGTTGATGGCGGAATCAGGCTTAGTGGTAATTAGTTCGTTGATCTCTCCTTTGCGAAAGGAGCGTGAAGCGGTGAGGGCCTCCTCCCATAGCGCTGGGTTGAGTTTTGCGGAGGTTTACATCGATGCACCGATTGAAGCCTGTGAAAAAAGAGATCCGCGAGGCCTTTATCAAAAAGCGCGAAAAGGAGAGATTCGTGGATTTACAGGGATCGATTCGCCTTATGAGAAACCAGAAAACCCTGATCTAATTTTGCATACGGACAAGGAAAGCGTGGAGGACTCGGTCGCCAAACTTTTGAGCCACGTCTTAGGATTAGTTCAGCTGAAAGAAAAAGATCAGGAAAGCGCGGGTGGACCTGGGGGTCAGATTTAAGTTTTATCGCGGGCTTCAAAGCTCCAAGAACTTCCCTGCCAGATGGCGCTACCTGTACTTGCGCGAGAGATTCGATCTTGCAGGGCCGGGGCGAGATCTGAGGGCGGGATTGGATCGATGAGAATGGCCTGAGGGGATTGAGAATCAGCGATTCGGAGTAAGCGGTAAAGATTCTGAGCTGCTTCTTCGGGGCGTTGGTTGGGAGATAAGATATGTGCGTGGTCGGGTTTGGATTCTTGCG
>SESD01000510.1_pt1 | contig 23979 bp, 29 predicted proteins | sample 3171411 | NCBI WGS metagenome assembly SESD01 (sample SAMN06051880, study PRJNA518727) | freshwater metagenome | biome: subpolar coniferous forest; feature: holomictic lake; material: water; isolation source: holomictic Lake 442, 16.5 m depth | place: Canada: near Kenora, Ontario | collected...
GCGTCCGTTTTTCCAATACATCGCCAACGGAATAATCGTATAACCTTTTCGCTCCACTGCGCCAATCAATTTATTTAATTCGTGTCGATTGAGCAGCAATTTTTTATTACGAACCGCTTCGGGTTTAATGTGCGTCGAAGCCGAAAGCAACGCTGAAATGTGTGCGCCTTGCAACCACGCTTCGCCTTTTTTAATGGTCACATAACTTTCTTTGAGTTGCACGCGCCCATCACGCAAACTTTTGACTTCCCAACCTTCTAAAACCAAACCCGCTTCAAATTTTTCTTCAACAGAATATTCATGCGTCGCTTGACGATTTTTGGCAATCGTCGCATTTTGTGAATCCGCTTTTTTCTTCTTCGTGTTTTTGTCCGCCATAATTATTTTTTCCCGACTGTAACCGTTTGTAAATGCGTTAAATCCACGCGCCGTTTAAAAGCATCAGCGATTTGTGCGGCGGTGACATTTTGAATGTTTTGTTGAAACGTATCCAAATAATCGAGCGGCATTTGATAAAACCCAATCATCGAAACGTAATTTGCCAGCTCTTTATTGGTATCAAATTTCATCGCAAATCCACCGACAATGTTGTTTTTCGTGGCAGTCAATTCCGTTTCAGTCACGCCATTTTTAACAAAATCTGCCAGCGTTTGATTCAAAACCGCCAACGCTTGCGTGGTTTGATCGTTGCGGGTTTGCAAACTTGCGACAAAAACGCCTTCTTTCAATAACGGCATAAACGCACTCGACGCGCTGTAAGCCAAGCCACGTTTTTCGCGCACTTCATCAAATAATTTTGAAACCAAACTGCCGCCGCCCAAAATGTGATTCCCGACATACAACGTAAAATAATCAGGGTCTTTACGATACGTTCCCGTTAAACCGACTAAAACGTGTGTTTGCGTGGAAGGAAATTCCAAATGTTGCGTCGTTGCTTTTGTCAAAGCAGGAACATCTGGCAACGGCGCAGGTTTTGAACCTTGCGGCAAATCTGAAACCAAATCATTTGCCGTTTGTTCTGCTTGCGCTTTCGATAAATTTCCGACGATCACAACAATTGCATTCGAGGCGGTGAAATACGTTTTATAAAAATTTTTCGTATCGTCAGTCGTAAATTTTTCGACCGTATTTAACACGCCTAAATTCGGATGCGCGTAAGGATGATCACCATAAATCGCATTGTAAAACGCTATATTCGCCAATTCACCTGGCGATTCTTCACGTTGTTTTAACGCTGCCAACGTGCGATTTTTTTCACGTTGAAAATCACTTTCAGCAAAAATCGGCTTGCTCAAAATCACCTGCATCGTTTGAATCGCTTTGTCGAATAGCGGTTTATCGGTCAACGTGCGTAACGTGACATTTGCCATGTCAATCGAACTTGCCGCGCCAAAATTCGCACCAATGCTTTCAAAACGTTGCGCTATTTCTTCAGCATTCCAATCACCTGCGCCCGTGTCAATCATTCCTGTTGTTAACGCAGAAAGTCCGAATTGTGTGCCATCACGCGCACTTCCTGCATCGAAAATAACTTGAATATCTGCCATCGGCAAACTGTCTGTTCGCACGAAATAGACGCGAGTACCTTTTTCGGTTTGCCAATGTTCAATCGTTGCAGCAGAAAATGCACTCGAACTAAAAATAACTAAAACAACACCAAAATAATGTTTCAAATTCATAAAAATAACACCAAAATCGCTAAAAAAATGACTATTCCAAGAGCAAGAAAAAGAAAAAGACGCTTTGGGGTGGCTAAATAAGCGTTGGTTTTAGTTTGTAAACCATCCGTTAAAAAATCATCCACAATGGTGGAATAAAAACTGCCGCATTTTGAACAATTTAATTCAAGGTCGTGGCGTAAATGTCCACAAGAAAGGCATTTAGTCATGAAATACTCTTTATAAAAATAGGGATTAAATTTTGTTGAGACTACCATAAATCAACTGATTTATAACTGCAATAATACGTTAGCAACTTCAACAACATCTGCGACTTTAATTTCTTTAATCGAATCGTCTAATTTATTCAGTTTTCGAGGATTGACGATGGACGACGATTTCAAAACTTTATTGATTTCAGTTTGATAAACGCGACTAATTGGCGTGCAACCAAATAACGTTATCGACGGCGTATTTAATCCCCACGCGATATGTGTTGGCCCCGTATCGTTACCAATGACCAAATCGACTTGCGACAATAATGCTTTCAAATCATTTAAATCTAACGCAGGTAAAACGCGAATTAACGATGACTGTGCCGCCATATTTTGAGCGGTTTCACGTTCCGTTTCATTCCCCCAAATCACCAAACAATTTTGTTTTAATTCATTGGCAACTTCGACAAATTTGGCGGCGGGATAATTTCGACTTTCCCACGTTGAACCAATTACAAACACGATATTTTTTAAATCACGTCGCAAAAATTCACTCAAATCAATTCTTGGTGCGTGAAAAAATAGAAACGATTTTTTCGCTAAAATTTCTTCGTGTGAAATCAAAAAACCTAACGGTTGCGATAAAACCGCCGCATTACGGTCAATCGTATTTTCGTCGTAAGCACAGGCAATTTTTTGCGAATAAAATAGCGATGTTAATGGCTCACGGCTGGAATTTTTATCAAATCCAGCCACAGTTTTGCCCAATAATTTTGCTGTAATTGCTGATTTTAACAAGCCTTGCGCGTCAATCACTAAATCGTAATTTTCAAGCGCGTAATTTCTCACGGTTTTAATTTCGTGAAAAATAGCGCGTTTGTTGGTTTTTAGAGCTTTTAAATTGACTGTTAAAATGTTTGAAATGTGAGGATTATCGCGCAACAAATCCGCAAAACGGTTTTCGATTAACCAATCAATTTGAACGTATGGAAAACGCGCTTTGATAAATTGCAAAGCCACCATCGCGTGAACAATGTCGCCGAGCGCGGATAATTTGACGATAGCGATTTTTTTCATAATTGAATCAACGCCGAAATTTGTGACGGCAAAATATCAGTTAAACATTGTCGATGTCCAAGCGGACAATCGCGTTTAAAACAGGGCGAACAGAGCAAATTTAACGTCACACAAACAGCCTCAGAATGCAAAGGTGGCGTAAATTTCGGGTCAGATGAACCATAAAGCGCGATAACTTTTTTATTCAATGCCGCCGCAACGTGCATTAAACCTGAATCGTTACTCACAACAGTATGAGCCAGCGAAAGTAAATCAACGGCTTCCGCCAAATCAGTTTTCCCCGCGAAATCTACGCATTTTTTATCCGTTAATTTGTTAATTTCTTCGGTAACAATTTTGTCTTTTGCTGAACCGATTAACCAAATCTGCCAACCTTCGGCGATTTTTTGTAAAGCTAATTCGGCAAAATGCGCTTCTGTCCAACGTTTTGCCGACCCAAATTCTGCACCCGCACATAAAACTAAAATTGGATTTTTCAAATTCAAATTGAATTTTTCAATAACAGTTTTTTGCTGATTCTCAGAAACCGTCAATGCTGGAAATGAATAAGTCGATGAATTTTGATTTGCATCAAAACCCAACGCCACAAATCGCTGTACTGTCATGGTTAAAACTGATTTGTCCAGTTTTCGTGCATCATTTAACAAACCGTAACGCATTTCGCCCAAAAATCCAGTGCGCTTTGGAATGTTTGCAAAAAAAGGAATCAACGCCGATTTCCATGAATTGGGCAATACAATCGCTTGGTCGTAATTTTTAGAACGTAATTTTTTTCCCAATAAAAAACGCGCTTTTAAACCGAATTCGCCATGTGTTAATGGCATGGTGAAAACTTGGCTAACTTCGGGCATCCGTGCCAACAAACCCAATGACCATTCAGGCGCAAGAACGTCGATTTGACACGATGGTTGATTATTTTTTAAGGTAATCAATAGGCTTTGCGCCATCACCATATCGCCGACCCACGATGGTGCGATTATTAGAATTTTCATTAGTATTTATATATATGTGTGGTAATTGATGAATGATAACCGAAAGCTAATTTTGAGGATTTGAAATAATAGCGGATTTTTGAATATCAACATCAATCATCGGCAGGTAAACGGTTTTATTTATACACAAAAAGGAAACTATGAATCAATAAAGTACCGTATTGTCAATAAAACGATGCGTCTGTATAGTACGCTCCAAGTTAGTTATTTCCTTTTTTTACACCAACCATAGAGACATTATCATGACTACTTTCACTAGAGACGTATTGATTAGTTTGATGTTTATCGTCGGCATCGTGGGCTTTATTTCAGGTGAATTTATTATTTCAACTGTATTATTTGCATCAGCCGCTATTTTTAGCAACGTGCATTTAAACCGTCACATTTACGGTTAAGTTTTTAAACCCAAATATATATCTACCTCCTGATATTTTGTAACAAACATTGACTCCTCATTGTCCTGTTTGACCTCTTGCTCCCACTGCCTAGCATTGGGAGCTTTTTTTTGTCTGTTAATTATGCTGACGCGCTAAAATAACGACTTTTACCACTTTTAGAGATTTTTAATATCATGCGAACTTCCTCCTTTCCTTTAAATACTGTCAAAGAAACACCGTCAGATGCAGAAATTATTAGTCATCAATTAATGATTCGAGCGGGACTTATTCGCAAATTAGCGTCGGGTTTATACACTTGGCTGCCGTTGGGATTGCGAGTGTTGCGTAAAGTTGAACGAATTGTACGCACCGAAATGGAAAAAACGGGCGCGTTAGAAGTATTAATGCCTGGTTTGCAACCTGCCGAATTATGGCAAGAAACAGGACGCTGGGATAAATACGGTGCAGAATTGGCGCGTTTGAAAGACCGTCACGGGCGTGATTTCTGCCTCGGCCCGACGCACGAAGAAATTATTACTGATATGGCGCGGCACGAAATCAAAAGTTACAAACAATTACCGATTACTTATTTTCAAATTCAAACGAAATTCCGTGATGAAATTCGTCCGCGTTTTGGTGTGATGCGTTCGCGTGAATTCATTATGAAAGATGCGTATTCGTTTCATTTGACCGAAGAAAGTTTGCACGAAACTTACGAGGTGATGCACGCCGCTTACACGTCAATTTTCACGCATTTTGGTTTGAAATTTCGCGCAGTGGTTGCTGATTCTGGTTCGATTGGGGGCGCGATTTCACACGAGTTTCATGTGTTAGCAGATTCAGGTGAGGACGCAATCGCCTTTTCAACCGAAAGTGACTACGCAGCAAATGTCGAAAAAGCCGAAGCAGTCATGCCAACGCAAACTCGTTCAACAGCAACACAAACTATGTCAATTATCGACACGCCGAACCAACATAGCATCGTTGATGTGTGCGAATTTTTGAACATTTCAGCGACGCAATGTTTAAAAACCCTCATCGTAAAAGGTGCAGAAGAAGGCGAATTAGTTGCGCTAGTATTGCGTGGCGACCACGAATTGAACGAAATTAAAGTTGAAAAATTAGCAGGCGTAGCATCCCCGTTACAATTTGCGAATGACGAAGAAATTCAACGTGCGTGCGGTTGCCAAGCGGGTTCGATTGGCGCGTTAGGTTTGACGATTCCAATTATTGCTGACCGAAGCGTGACAACGATGGCGGATTTTGTGTGTGGCGCGAATCAAGACGGTAAACATTACCAAGGTGTGAATTGGGAGCGTGATTTGCCGTTACCAACTCAAATTGCAGATATGCGAATCGTAGTCGAAGGCGATGTTAGCCCAGACGGAAAAGGCACGTTGACAATTGCACGCGGTATCGAAGTCGGACACATTTTTCAGCTCGGCACAAAATACAGCGAAGCCATGAAAGCAGGTATTATCAATGAAGGCGGCAAAAACCAAATCATGATGATGGGTTGTTATGGCATTGGGATTTCGCGTGTAGTCGCAGCGGCAATTGAACAAAATCACGACGCACGCGGCATCATTTGGTCAACGAATTTAGCTCCGTTTCAAGTGGCAATTTGTCCGATGAATATGCACAAATCGGAACGTTTGCGCGAAGCGACTGAAAATCTTTATCAAGAATTGGTAAACGCAGGCATTGAAGTATTGCTCGACGATAGAAAAGTTCGCGCAGGCTTTATGTTTTCGGATATGGATTTAATCGGTATTCCGCATTTATTGGTAATGGGCGACAAAGGTTTAGATGCTGGTACGGTTGAATATAAAGGTCGAACCGACGAACAAGCCGAAGATATTGCCATGACAGATATTGTGAAATTTATTAAAGCAAAATTGAACTAAAACAAAAAAGGGCGGATTTAAAATCCGCCCTTTTTTTACGCAATCAATTTTAGATATTTTTGATACAACGACTCTTTGTCTTCAACGTGTTTGGGGTCTTTGCTAATGCAATCAACAGGACACACTTCGATACATTGTGGAACGCCATGATGTCCCACACATTCCGTGCATAATTCGGGATTGATAACATAAATATCTTCGCCTTGCGAAATCGCACCGTTTGGGCATTCAGGTTCACACACGTCACAGTTAATACATTCTTCAGCAATAATTAATGCCATTTTTTACCTCGTTTAATAAAATTTGTCGTCGGGGCGATTAAACGATTTAATCACCATATCAAAAAGTTTTGCGCGTTTAACGGTTGGAATCGGCGTTAATTCTACAAGAGGATGAATGCAATCGACGGGGCAAACCAACACACATTGTGGTGTATTATGAAATCCTTGGCATTCCGTACACGCTTTCGGATCAATCAAAAATGTAGTTTCATCATGGCTAATTGCCTGATTCGGACACAACGGTTCACACGCCCCACAAATTACACATTCTTCCATATCAATCGCCAATGACATCGTCTAATCTCGCAAATTTTTCAATCAATTGTTGATGCACACAATCCGCCACAAAATGCGAAACGTTGCCTTTTAATCGGGCAATTTCTCGAATCATGCTAGACGAAATGAATTCATATTGTTCTGCGGGTGTTAAAAAAACCGTTTCTAATTCGGGTGCCAATCGGCGATTCATTCCCGCCATTTGAAACTCGTACTCAAAATCAGAAACCGCTCGCAAACCACGCAAAATAACGTGTGCGCCCTGTTTTTTTGCACATTCAACCAGCAAATTATCAAAACCAATCACGCGAATATTTTTAAATTCAGCTGTCGTTTTTTGAGCTAAAGCCACACGTTCTGCGAGTGAAAATAACGGTGCTTTCGTTTTATTCGCCGCGACCGCAATAATCACTTCATCGTATAACTGTGAGGCGCGTGCCACTAAATCCAAATGCCCATTCGTAATCGGGTCAAATGTACCTGGATAAATCGCTGTAATTTTATTCACAACTTAAAACTCTTCCCAATCATCTGAAAATAATTCTACTTCGGGTTCTTTAGGTTTAACAGATTTTGCTACTGTTACAGGTTTTGCGGCGGTATCTTTTTTCAATTTCATAATTGCCGTTGCAACTGCACTTGACGAATTTACAAAATCAGAACCATTTTCCAACATTTTATCGGCTTGTTCATATTGTTTAGCGTTAATAATTTCCGCAACCTTTCCCGCTGCAACGTGGAATTCCGCGTGTTTGCTCATGCAGGTTTGATAACTGGGTAAATGTGCGATTTTTGAATGCGAGTCTTCGTGATGCAACCATTTTCCAAAATCACAGCAGTTATCTTTTGAAATCGTTGCCGCATCAAGTGTTTCTTTATTGCTAATCGCTGAGCGTAATTTCACTTTCCACTCAACGTGCTTTTGTAATGCGCTATCTAAATCAATGTCGATAGCTTCAATCGCTTGTGTTGTAACAGGTTTTGCTTTTGACACAGCTGCGCTTGGAGCATACGTTTTCATAACGGGAGCAGAACTTGATTTTGCTTGTCCGCCAGAAATTTTAAAATTTGCCATTGTGATAGACAAGTTACGCGCTTGTTCTTCTAATGCTTCTGCAGAAGCAGCCGCTTCCTCAACAAGTGCCGCATTTTGTTGGGTTACGTCATCCATTTGCCCAATGGCTTGATTGACTTGTTCAATACCAGAAGTTTGTTCATAAGACGCGGCAGTAATTTGACCAATAGTTGCGGTGACATCTTGAATCGAATTAACAATTTCTTCCATCGTTTTCCCTGCACGCGCCACTAATGCCGTTCCGTCTTCCACTTTATCAACAGAATCACTGATTAAGGCTTTAATTTCACCTGCTGCACTCGCCGCACGTTGCGCTAAACTACGCACTTCACTCGCTACAACCGCAAAACCACGTCCTTGATCGCCTGCTCGTGCTGCTTCAACTGCCGCATTTAACGCCAAGATATTCGTTTGGAATGCAATGCCGTCAATCACTGTAATAATATCAACGACTTTACGCGACGATTCGTTAATATCTTCCATTGTGGTAACAACTTGACTCACAACCGCTACGCCTTGTCGCGCAATTTCTGATGATGCTAACGCCATTTCATTGGCGTGTTTCGCATTTTCGCTATTTGCTTGAACGGTTGACGTGAGTTCCTGCATACTCGCTGCGGTTTCTTCCAAACTTGCCGCTTGTTGCTCGGTACGTTGTGATAAATCGTTATTTCCTGCTGCGATTTCTTGAGATGCAGTGTTAATTGTGTCGGTAGAATCTTTGATTTCGCCAACTAATGCTTTGAGATTTTCGACTGTGCCGTTTAACGCCGTTTTTACATCATTAAATGTTCCACTAGGATACTGCGTTGCAATTTGTTGTGTTAAATCGCCTTGCGCTAACGCACTCGATATACGCAAAACATCACCAAATGCTTCTTCACTGGTTGACATCAAATCGTTCAAATTGTTCAACATATCTTTAAACATAAATTGAAATTGATTTGTATCGCTACGTTTAGAAAAATCACCTTGTGCGCCAGCAACAGAAAGCATTTCGATTTCTTTGCTCATACTAGCTAATGCACTTTTTACAGAATCAATCGCCACGGTGATTTTGGCTTTTTCTTGTGGCAAACGGTCAATATCACGCGAAAAATCACCTTTTGCATATTGCGAAACAACGTCAACAACGTGCATTTTTACGGTGATATGCGACTGTACCAATCGGTTAATTTCGCTCGCCATTTCACTGTATGAACCTTGAAACTTTGAAACATCGATTTTTTCGCTAATCAAACCTTCGTCGTGTTTTTTCGCCATCACACGTTGAGCCAAAATAAGTTCGTTGATGGTGCTTTGCATCGCTTTCAACGAATAAAGTAAACTGCTGTTATCACGCGGTTGTAAGATAATTGACGTGTTTAAATTTCCAGCAGATACATTTTTAACTTGTGTAACGGCATCGCTAAGTTCGCCACCAAGTTGTCTTGCTAGATAACGCGAAAACATTAAACCAATAACTGTACTTGCGACAAAACCAAGCGTTATTAACACAATCATCAAAATTAAACTGTGCAAATATAAATCCGCAGATTCGATAATTGTTTTTGAAGCCTCGTTTTCTTTTAATTGATTTAATTCTGCTATCTTTCCATCAATTACTTTCCCTAACGGATTTTGCTTTTTATGAATTTCTCTAAATTCAGGCGTTATTTCAGTTAAATTTTTCTCCACAATCATCGTGGTCATTTGTCGCGTTAATTGTTCCCATTCTGCGGTGATATCATAAAGTTCTCGTAAGATAGTTTTGCCTTTTTCGGTGTAAAGTAACTCACCGCCTTTTTGCATATTTTCTTTATATTGTGTGATATTTTTTTCAACAAATTCAGCATGTTTGCGCTTATCTTCTGGTGTTGATGCAAGCATGGCATCGCGCCAGCGTCGTCCCGAATCTAAACGAGCATTTTCTGCTTTTTTGATGTACGACACGCCCAACAAATCTTTGGTATAAAGTTTATCGATATAGCTATTTAATTGCCGCATATTTAATACACTGATTGTGCCGACAACCAATCCAAATGTAGCAATAAGTAAAAAACTAGCAACGAGTTTTGTGCCGAGTTTCATATTTTCAAACATTTTATTTTCCTAAAATTGTTACGCGACTTTTCAATCGAATGGCTAAAACATCGCAAGGCGTGTGAACTTAAAATTCTTCCCAATCACCGACATCTGACTCAATTTCGACAGCTTCTTTTTTAACTGGTTTGACTACAGTTGCCGATTTTGTAGATTTCCCTACTTCGCTCGTACTAAAAGTATGTACAGAACTGGATTTAGATTGTCCGTCCGTGGTTTTAAAATTCTCCATCGTGACTGACAAGTTACGCGCTTGTTCTTCTAACGCTTCAGCAGAAGCAGCCGCTTCTTCAACAAGTGCCGCATTTTGTTGGGTTACGTCATCCATTTGCCCAATCGCTTGATTGACTTGTTCAATGCCAGAAGTTTGTTCATAAGAAGCCGCAGTAATTTGACCAATAGTCGCAGTCACATCTTGAATCGAATTAACAATTTCTTCCATCGTTTTACCCGCACGCGCCACTAATGCCGTTCCGTCTTCCACTTTATCAACTGAATCACTGATTAAGGCTTTGATTTCACCCGCCGCACTCGCCGCACGTTGCGCTAAACTACGCACTTCACTCGCTACAACCGCAAAACCACGTCCTTGATCACCTGCTCGTGCTGCTTCAACTGCCGCATTTAACGCTAAGATATTCGTTTGAAACGCAATGCCGTCAATCACGGTAATAATATCAACAACTTTACGCGATGATTCGTTAATGCCTTCCATCGTGGTGACAACTTGATTCACAACCGCTACGCCTTGTCGCGCAATTTCTGATGACGCTAATGCCATTTCATTGGCGTGCTTTGCATTTTCGCTATTCGCCTGAACGGTTGATGTGAGTTCTTGCATACTCGCTGCCGTTTCTTCCAAACTTGCCGCTTGTTGCTCGGTACGTTGTGATAAATCGTTATTTCCTGCTGCGATTTCTTGAGATGCAGTGTTAATTGTGTCGGTAGAATCTTTGATTTCGCCAACTAACGCCTTGAGGTTTTCGGCTGTACCATTTAACGCCGTTTTCATATTTCCAAATGTGCCAGCAGGATAATTTTTTGTGATTTGTTGCGTTAAATCGCCTTGCGCTAACGCACTCGACATACGCAAAACATCACCAAATGCCTCTTCACTGGTTGACATCAATTCATTCAAATTGGTTAGCATGTCTTTAAACAAGAAATTAAAATGCTGAGAATCCCCACGTTTTGAAAAATCACCTTGTGCGCCAGCCGCTGCAAGGTTTTCAATTTCTTTGCTTATCGCAATTAACGCATTTTTAACTGCATTGACCGCTTCGGTAATTTTTGCTTTTTCTCCAGGTAAACGCTCAAAATCTCTTGAAAAATCACCGCGAGCATAATCAGTAACAATATCAACAATGTGCATTTTTACGTCGATATGTGATTTCACCAATTCGTTGATTTCAGTAGCTATTTCGTTATAAACACCTGCCAATTTATCAGCATCAATTCGTTCACTAATCAAACCATCAGCGTGTTGTTGTGCCAATTTTTTTTGCGCGAAAACAAATTGATTTAATGATTCTTGAATTCGATTTACTGATTGCAATAAAAGCCCAACAGCATCGTTTTTGCTGGTATCCAATTTTGACGTTAAATCACCATTCGCAATACGTTCGGCGGCATTTGCCAACGATGCCAAACGCATCAATTCATTCTCGAATTGTACCGCTAACATCACTAAAATTGCGCTTTCAAATACCACGAAAGCGGCGTGAACAAACACAATTCCAAAATCTGCGCCATTTCTAAATACCCAAATGCCGTAATTTGCCGCTTGTAAAAAATTGAACGCTAAATGATGCACAGCAACTAACGCGGCTGCATAAACAATTACCTTCCAATCACGATAAGCAAGCAAAAATGCTAAAACCGCAAAGACACCAAAGTGCATTTCGATTAAGCCGTGACTAGATTGAATGTTAATCGCGACATTGAAAACTAAGCCCGTTGCAATGGCAATTCGTAATAAAAATGTACCTGGCGCGATTTTCCACATCACAAATGGCACTACAAACGCGGGAACCGCAATGAGCAATGTCATCAATGATTCGCCATAAAACAAACCGATGCCAACAGAAATAACAAACAAAAAACCTAACGTAATCATCATGACTTTGTCGGTTTGTGCGCGTATAGGTTTTAATAACGTTTCTTCGTTAATTTTCATAATGTATTCTCATTTTTTAAAATAAAACAGTGTGACGGTGTAGAAGAATTTAACGCCATCCAACCGAGTATTCCCACACTGTAAATAAACCAAGAAACAAATAAAATCGTCAATGTTCGTTGGTGACTTAATAATTTTTGTATTTTTATCATTTAGACAATCTAATCGCTAAAACATCGCAAGGCGCGTAATGCAAAACATCGTTTGCGGTTGAACCCAATAATAATGCTAATCCGTGGCGAGCATGTGAACCAACGATAATTAAATCGACATTTTCTTGTTCGGCAAGCGCACAAATTTCTTCTTTTGGCGAACCCCAAATTAACCAACGTTGGTTTTCTGGCACATTTAAAATCTTGCCAATTTCGTTCAATTTGGCTTTTTCTTGTTCAAGCAACGAGTTATCCGTTTCATCATTAAGCGTAATAACAGTTCCGTAGCTTATGTCTGGCATGGGAATGCTATCTAAAATATGAACGATGCTGAGTTTTGAGTCGTCGAGCAACGCCATTTCTGACGCACGTTTCACTAGACAATCCGTGCCTTCTGAAAAATCGACCGCGAGAAGAATGTGTTTGTAACATTTCATTATTTTTCTCGATTTATCTCAAACCATCAATGACAACAGGCGTTTGCCCATGTTGAACCAAATCCCACACAGCCAACAAATCGTCTTGATGAATTTCTACCCACGCTAAAACCAAACGTTCTTGTTTTGTCGGTAAATTACTTTGCGTAATTTCAATCGGATTCAGCGTAATTCGTGCGGTTGAACCTTGAAAATCTGCGTGAATGTGCGGCTGACTGGTAGATTTTGGATTGCGTTTCATGCGAATCACAATGCCATAAAACAAACTCAAAATCGCAAACTCGCTCGTATTAAAAGACGTTGAAGTTGTAACGTGCTTTGTTTTTTTACTTGGAATACCTTGCGTGATAGCTCGTTCATACAACATTTCAATATCACGGACTTGCTGTGGCATATTGAATAAATCACACGTTGAACGACGCGCTTCGATATTTCGGCGCAAATCAGCAACGTGTGGACGATTCGCCGCCAACTCAATCGCTTTTTCTTCGTAATCTTCAAAATTGTAAGTAATCAATTCATCCAATCCGAGCGAGTGCAACAAACTTCCCGCCATGCGTGATGCAAAGGTTTTCCCAGTTAATGTCAAAATCGGCAAGCCCATAAACAACGCATCATTCGCTGTTGTACCACCGTTAAATGGTGTGCAATCCAAAAATACGTCTGCGACTTGATAACGCGCCAAATAATCAGCAGGTGAAACACGCGAGGCAAAAATTAACCGTTCTTTCTCGATGCCATGAGCTACTGCCGCATTCACCATATTGTCATGCGCCCATTCATTATCGGCTAACAACCACAACACACTGTCAGGCACACGTTTTAAAATTCGCATCCAACATGCAAACATTTCTTCGGTAATTTTGTAATTGTTGTTGAATGAACAAAATACAAACGCATCATCAGGCAATTCACAACTTGTTCGCGTAGGTTTTTCACCGACTGGACGTTGACGATCCGAAACTTGGAAAACGTGCGGCATATAAAGCGGTGTTTCACTGAAATACGTTGCTAATTCAGGTGGAATCAAAAACTCATCACCAATCACATAATCGATATTTGGCAACGCGGTCGTGCCTGGAAAACCTAAATAGGTAACTTGAACGGGGGCGGGACGATACGCCAAAATGTTCGGACGCACGCCCGACGTTAATCCTTGCAAATCGACCAGCAAATCAATTTCGTGCGAATGAATACAACGTGCGGCTTCTTCGTCGGTCATATTGGCAACAGAAATAAATGTATCCATCGCGCCAACAACTCTTGCTCGTAACGCTGAATCATCAGGCGGTGTTAAGCAAAAACCAAAAACTTCAAACTTGCTACGATCATGTAATTCATACATTTCAACCGTTAACAAGGAAACAGCGTGCGTGCGAAAATCCGACGACAAATAACCAATACGAATTTTTTTGTGATTATACGGTGCTTGATTTTCAACCAACTGAGGTAAATTTTTATCAACTTTTTCTATAACAAAATTCTGTGAATTTTCGAGTTGGTCTTGTGGTTCATTTGACGCACTTAACATTGCCAACGCTGATGTTCCCGCCATCATTGAGGCTTTCGACACACCCAAAACTGATTTATAAACAGGCCATTCACATTGTTTTTGACGTAAATGCACCCAATGCGAAATCACTTTTGATTGATTTGGATTGAGCAACAAACTTTGCGTTAAAAATTGTTCTGATTCTTTAAAATTTCGTTCAATTTCCAGCAATCGACCTAAACTGTTCAATCCCAAAATATAGATTTTTTTATCTTCGTCGGATAACGCCACATATTCATATTTTGAAATAATGCCGCGCCATTGATTTAACGCCTCTTCAATACGATTTTGACGTTCGAGCGTTGCCCCTAAATTGAATTGCCCTTGAATAAAATCAGGGTGAATTTCAATTGAATCGCGATAGGCTTGCTCGGCTTTTTCAGGTAAATTTTGTTGATCTAAAATCACTGCTAAATTGAAATAGGCAGCATAACGAACAGGTGAATCGTTATGTTTAATCCATGTTTCATAAAGTTCAATTTGCTGAACAGGCGTTAATAAATCGCCTGCTGATAATAATGCAATAATGTCCATTTCTTGTTGTTTAGCCTGTTCTAAAAAGGCTTCGAAAGTGGAAGTAGTTTTAGATTTAGATTTAGTCATGTGAAATTCTCAAAAATAAAATGAAGCAAAATAATAACGAAATTACAGCAAATACTATGCCGCTAAATTGATTTTGCGTAAACGCGCATAATAAAAACCATCACAACCATTTTCACCCGTCAAAATTTGCCAACCATGTTTAGCGGAATTTGAATCAAAAGGTATTTCTTTTGCGTTTGGAGTTTCAGCCAAAAATTTTGCAATTTGGTCTTCGTTTTCTGCTTTTAAAATAGAACACGTCGCATAAATTAACAAACCGTCCTCTTTTAACATTGACCACGCAGCTTTTAAAATATCGCTTTGTAACATGGGTAACGCGGTTAAATCATCAGCACGACGCAAAATTTTAATATCGGGATGGCGACGAATTACGCCCAATGCTGAACACGGTGCATCAACTAAAATACGGTCAAAACATTTTCCATCCCACCAATTTTCAGGTTGCGTTGCATCGCCGACAATCAATTGTGCGGATAAATTTAATCGTTTCAAATTTGTTTCAACTCTTAACATTCGTGTTGCGTCAATATCTACCGCTACGCATTCCAAATCGGATTGTGATTCTAAAATATGTGCTGTTTTTCCCGCAGGTGCAGCACATAAATCCAATACTCGCTGCCCTGCTTTTAAATCCAGTAATCCTGCGGCAAATTGTGCCGCCGTGTCTTGAACCGAAATCATGCCGCTTTCAAAATTTGGTAACGAAAAGACAGCAACGGGTTTAACTAATCGAATCGCTGACGGACAACATTCAACCGCTTCCGCTTCAATGCTCAAATCGGCTAATTGCTGTAAATAATTTTCACGCGAGGTTTGTAACGCATTGACACGCAAAACCATTGGCGGAAATTCATTATTTGCCTGAAAAATTTGTGCAGCTTTTTCGCCCCAATCGTTTTCAATGCTTAAAACCAACCATTTTGGATGTGAATACAACGCGACAGGCGTTGCATTGGCAAGCATTTCGAGTTGTTCTTGTTCACGCAAATAACGCCGCAATAGCGCGTTAATTAAATTTTTTGCCCACGATTTTTTGCGTGTAGCATCAACCGTTTCAGAAACAGCAGCGTGCGTTTTTACCCGCATAAATGCTAATTGATATAAACCTATCAGTGCCAAGGCGTAAATTTCGGCATCTTTAATTGGTTTATCTAAAAGCTGCGTCAAAATGAATTGCAAACGATGATAATAACGGCAAACGCCATAACAAACGGCTTGCACAAAGGCTTTATCTTGAGGGTTTTCGAGGGCGGGCAAAGTGTGTTCTAACGCGGCAGTGAGCGATTGCCCACCGTCTAAAACTCGAACTAATGTTCGAGCGGCAATCAATCGAGTATTCATCCGAGTGTCGCACCATTCACATCATGCGCGGCTAAAAAAGCAGTCGCGCTCATGCGTTTGCCGTTCGGTAATTGCAATTCATGAATTCGCACAAAACCATTACCTGATGCGACATCTAACGTTTTAGTCGTACAACGCACTTGTCCAGCGGATAAATTTGTTGTTTCGTCCAACACTTCTGCATTCCAAACTTTCATCACCAAACCGTTATAAATAGTTTGTGCAACGGGTTTTGGATTTAAACCGTGAATTTTTCGGACTAATTTTTCAGCCGATTCTGACCAATCGATTGTCGCCTCTTCTTTCGTTAATTTTGCAGCATACGTCATTAAATTTTTATCTTGAGATTCCGCGTGCAACGTTCCGTTTTCGATTTGTTGCAACACTTTTTCTAAGCCAATCGCACTTAATTTTGAAAGTTCATCATGAACTATTGCAGATGTATCGTTGGGGTTAATCGCATAAACTTCTTTGTGCAACATATCGCCCGCGTCTAACTTTTTCACGATTTGCATAATTGTCACGCCCGTTTCTTTATCACCTTCAATGACGGCACGTTGAATCGGAGCTGCACCTCGCCAACGCGGCAATAATGAACCGTGTCCATTGATGCAGCCAAAACGCGGCGCATCTAAAACCGTTTGCGGCAACATCATTCCGTAAGCAACAACGACCATTAAATCAGCGTTAAAATTTTGAAATGTTTGAAATTCATCATCAGTTTTCAGCGTCAATGGTTGTAAAACAGGAATGTTATGCGCCAATGCCAATACTTTTATAGGTGAAGGTTGCAAATGTTGACCACGTCCAGCGGGTCTATCGGGTTGGGTATAAACCGCGCAAACGTCATGCCCCAAATCAATCAACTTTTGCAAACTCGGCACTGCAAATTCAGGTGTTCCAGCAAAGATAATTCTCATGATTTGCCTTCTAATCGGTGCATTTTTTCGATTTTTGTTTTGATGCGCTGACGCTTTAATTGCGATAAATAATCAATAAATAATTTGCCATTCAAATGGTCGATTTCATGCTGAATACAGGTCGAAAGTAAATCATTGGCTTCAATTTCGATTTCTTTACCATTTCGATCTAAACCTTTGACAGTAATATGACCAGGGCGAATGATTTTTTCGTAACTTTCTGGCACCGATAGACAGCCTTCTTTGTATTCAAATTCGCCGTCTTTACTAATAATTTCAGGATTGATAAGGCATAACGGTGCATTTTTTTCTTCACTGGTATCGATAACCAAAAGTCGAACGTGAACGTTCACCTGCGTGGCTGCCAAACCAATTCCGCCCGTGTAATACATGGTTTCAAGCATATCGTCGATAAGCGTTTGAAGATTGTTGTCTATATCTTTTATTGGCTTGGCAATTTTTCGTAATCGCTCATCTGGAAATTCGAGAATCGTTAGAATACTCAAGGTACTCTCCTCTATAATGTTGAAAAATTTAAATAGACGCGAATTCTATCCGAAATCACACTCATTTTGTTGTCACACATGAAAAATACACGTTCTACACCCTTCCCTTTTTTAATTGGTTTATTGTTAAATTTTTGCATTTCGGCAATTAGTCACGCCGATGAAATCGCTTTAAATCCAACCCATCCTGAAAAATACACGGTAATGAAAGGCGATACACTTTGGGATATTTCGGGGAAATTTTTGCAACATCCATGGCAATGGAAAGAGCTTTGGATTGCAAATTCTCAAATCAAAAATCCACATTTGATTTATCCGAATGACACGATTTATTTCACTGTCGTTAATGGCAAACCACAATTGAGTTTATCGCGTCCATTAGATTTACGAACTGACAAACCGTGTGTTTTAAAACCAAGTGATTATGAAAAAGGACGACAAAATTTTTTACTCGATAAAAATAATAAAGTGCTGCCTTGCTTTCGTGAAAGTGATATTGAAATACCAATTAACCTAATCCCACATGAACGTATTGCAACCTTTTTAACTTCACCTAAAATCGTCAGTGAAAGCGAATTGGAAAGTGCGCCCTATGTTGTAGGTTTTCACGAAGGTCATTTGATGGCAGGAACAGGTGATAAAATTTACGTCAAAAACTTAACCGAAGTCGCCAACAGTTATACGATTTATCGATCAGGTGAAACGTATAACGATGCTGATACCAATGATATTTTGGGTATTGAAGCGAAATATATCGCTAGTGCAACCATGCTAAATAATGGCAATCCAGCGACCTTGGTTATTACAAAAGGCACGCACGAAATTCGGACAGGCGACCGTATTATGCCAAGTCCTGATGTTGAAAATACGTTGAGTTTTTTTCCAAAACCCCCTGAAAAAATGGTTGATGGTCACATTATCGGCGTTAAAGATGGTATGGCATTGATTGGTTTATATAGCGTAGTTGTTATTGATAAAGGCAGTGCAGATGGTTTAATTGTGGGGCATGAGCTGACTATTTATCAAAAAGGAAAACACATTATTGATCCCGTAAAAGATGACACCGAAGAAGTGAAATTACCTGACGAAATTTCAGGAAAAATTATGGTGTTTCGCCCCTTTGAGCATTTGAGTTATGCGCTGGTAATGGAGGCGAAACACGATATTCACCGCTTGGATGAAGTCAAAACAAATTAGAAAGTAAATTCCAAAATGATATTGATAATACGCTCAATATCTTCGACTTCTAACGTTGGATACATTGGCAAACAAATCACTTCATTTGAAATTTGGCGAGCTATTGGTAAATTAGCGGGTGCCGCTGATAGCAAACCACGATACATCGGAAAATCACTAATCAATGGATAAAAATAACGTCGTGCAAAAATACCATTGGCTTTGAGTTTTTCATAAAGTTCGTCCCGATTTTGTTCAACAAAAATTGGAAAATACGCATAATTAGCAACGTGTTCGCCAACATTTGCACAACGAATTCCAACAACATTTTTCAAGCCATCACGATAACGTGCATCAATCATTTTGCGTTTTGCCAAAGCGTCCTCGATACCTTTGAGTTGCAACAAACCGAACGCGGCGTTGATTTCGCTCATTTTTCCATTGATACCTGCCGCAACAACAGTTACTTCATCTGCAAAACCAAAGTTTTTTAAATGGTCAATTCGACGTTTTGTTTTTTCATCTGGACAAATAATCGCGCCACCTTCAAACGTATTAAAAACTTTCGTCGCATGGAAACTCAAGACCGATAAATCCCCATGATTCAACAAACCACCATTTTTATCTTGTACACCAAACGCATGAGCTGCATCGTAAATTACTTTGAGATTATAGTTATCGGCAATTTTTTGAATGCGTGCCACATCGCACGGATAACCATAACAATGAACGGGCATAATCGCTGTCGTTTGTGGCGTAATGGCAGCTTCAATTTTTTCAGGGTCAAGATTCAACGAAATCGGGTCAATATCGACAAACACAGGTTTAATGCCATTCCACAGCAATGAATGAGACGTAGCAACAAATGAATACGGCGTAGTAATCACCTCACCTGTAATTCGCAACGATTGTAATGCAGTGATTAACGCAATCGTGCCATTGTTAAAAAGCGCGAGATGTTTCACACCTAAATAATCGCACAACGCTTGTTCGAGTTGCTGATGAAATTCACCACCATTTGTTAAAATTTTGTTATCCCAAATTTTTTCTAAATAGGGCAAAAATTCTTCTAATAGAGGAAGGGTTGGTTGAGTAACATAAATAGATTTCATATTTAAATTGTAGTTTGGAAAAATTTTACTTTTTTAAATTTCGAGGGTCGTTAATTTTTGAAAAAGCAGCTCTACTTTCAACCAGTCTGGCAATAACATCCAAAGCGCGAACTTCGTCAGTTGTTAAATCTTGCAAAAATGCCTCGTTGTTATCACGGATCCACGTCAACGGCATTTCCCACCATGCCAAATTGAGCAAGGCTTCACGCACTTTTTCAGAAAAACGAAATCGAATCAATTTTGCAGGTGTTCCAGCATAAATGCCATAAGGCTCACTGCGAAAATTGGGCGGTAACAATGAACGCGCACCAATTACACAACCGTTTTCAATAATTCCACCGCCAAGCATCATCATTTCATCACCAATCCAAATATCATTTTTTATAATAGAATCAATGTATTGGGGGGGGGGTAGCATTTTTTAAGCCCATGCCTAAAACAGAAAACATTGCAGTGGAAATCGTCCGCATTTCATGTTGACCATTAAGCAAAAACTTTAATCTCAAACCGCCCGCAACGAATCTTCCAACACGCAAACTTTGAATACCTGCATCGTACTTCACTATCGAACCCACGCCAAAACCTGAGCATTTGCCAATGTAAAACGTGCCATTGATATTTTCCGTTTGGTCGAGCCAATTGCGAAAAAAACCGTGTGGAATTGAGCTTGAACCACCTTGCGAATAGTTCAAAATTTGAAATTGTTCTGCCCAGCGGTGATTTTTATCTACGCCTGAGAAATCGGGTTCTGTGATGATTTGCATAAGTATTTTTAAAGTATGTTGTCGTGAAACGTTTTAAAGGTGTTGGGTAAGTTTTCAAACATGGTTTTTAATCTGATTTTTAAGTAGTGGCGACCATTCGGCTTTAACTTGCAAAATGACATCATTTAACAATTTTGGACGAATGTGCAGTGTCGTTTTTTGTGGAATTGCCGCTAAAAGTTCTAACACTTCACTAGACGTTCGCAAATTATGACGCACCGCGCGAATCAACAATCCTAATGTGCCGTGTGCGTTGAGGTTTAAATTTTTAGCTGCAAGACGAGCGGCAGTATCATCTGTTAACAGTGTGTTAATCGCCTGATTTAAACACAAGGTTAGAGCTTCACATTCACCATGATGCAACATAAAAAGTGCGGACATTGCATTAACTTTTAGGGAATAAGGCATTGTTGGATAACGAATTAACATCACATTTTCACATTGCAGAGCTTGTGGACGATGATGTTGAACTTCTTCCCATACGGCATTTGGAACAAAAATAGAATCGTAATCACGCAAAACATCCAAAGCACCAAGTTCATCTAAATGTATCAACACGCCAGCATCGGCGACAACTAACGCTTGTTTAATCGTTGCCATGCAATCCCCATTCGACATCTTCAAGGATAAAATTTTCAGTTAAAACGTCTTGATGTGAATCTAAATAACGACGCAAAGATTCATTGATAATTTCTTGTAAATTACTCGCCCAACCTTGTTGCACCATTGTTTGCGCTTGTTGCCATAATTGATTGGGTATTTCTGCTTGTACCATGCTATTCATTTTTTTAACTCCGTGTGTAGTTTTTAACTTATTTTCACACCACGCAACACAAAACCGTTTCTTCGCTGTGAATGGAATTAAAAAGCACAGAATCATGAAACGTTTTAAAGGTATTGGGTAAGTTTTCAAACATCGATTTTTCTCTAATTGCGTGTTAAAAATCGTCAAAATTTAAAACGTGTATGCCTTCAAACATTTTGAAATCTTTTACATTGAATGTGTAGACGTGTTCAATTTGAGCTTGAAGCATCGTCGCTACTAAATTTGTATCGTGAATTTTCTGCTTTTTGACCTGATATTTCTTCAGTAACGGTAACAAAATATCGAGTTCTGCATCGGGTAAAATCGTTAAAACTTCCGAAAACTCTTCTAACTTGTCGCACGCTTCAGCGATTGTTAATGGTTCATCAAAAAATTTACTGTTTGTTGCAATCGCGTAAAACTCACGCAAAACTTGTTTGGAAATAAACAGTTCGGTGTCATATTTTTCAAAAGCTAAAAATGCGTGTTGAACTTGGGCGTGTTTTTCAGAATCAAAATTTTCAAAGGTGTGATAAATCAACACATTTGTATCGAGAAAAACGTGCTTAAATTCCGTCACGATAAGCATCCTCGCGGCAAAATTCCATTATCTTTTTGCCTTTTGAAAATGTGGTTAATTTTTTGAGGCTACTGCGCTTTGAGACGGCAGTATCTTCAATTTTTTGTTCGCTCATAAGAATCACACGAACATTAATCGTTTTTTTTGTAGGTAAAGCAAAAGGCAATTCGATATATCTGCCTCTACCTTGTGTTTCAAATTCAACTGCGTACATCGTCAAATCCTCCTAAACTTTGCAATACAAAACCGTTTTTTCGCTGTGAATGAAATTGAAAAGCACAGCATCGTGAAACGTTTTAAAGGTGTTCGGTAAGTTTTCAAACATGATTGTTCTCTTGTTTTATATCGAATAATTGTTTTAATCGCGTAATTTATACTACTGTCTCACGTAAAACACTACGCCAACACGCTCAATATGCTCACGAAGTTCTTTATGATTTAACGTGTCAAAAACTGACAAATCAATGGTATAAGGCAATAACAAATCATCTAAAGCCTCAGCAATATCGCCAAGTAGATTTCGTGATAATGTCTCACCGTAAAGCGTTAAATCAATATCAGAACCTGTTTTAAAATTCCCTTTCGCCCTTGAACCATACAACACCGCTTTTTCAATTTCGATAAAACGTCGAAAAACATCGCAAATTTTTTCAACGGTTGTGTTAGTTAATCCGTGATTCATGGGTCATTTTGTTCATATAGTGGTGTGAATTTCCGCACCATCTTTTCAAAAACAGGGTAAAAACTGTGCAAAATATCATCAGCAACATCATCGGCAAGTTCTGGATTGTAAGTATATGAAGTTTGATTTCGGGCTTTAATCATTGCCATCCAAACATCACCGTCTTCAATCAAGCCGTTTTTAAATGCCGTGCGCGTTGCATCGCGTGAGCCAATCAAATCAACAAAACCTTTATGTTCCCAATAATCTTTTAAAACATTCCACGCCAATTCGTGCGTGAACTCAAAACCTTGAATCAAACCTTGTTGTTCGAGTTTTGATAATTCACGAGTTTGCGCGAGTTCGACGGCTTCGACGAGTGTTTGAAAGGCTTTGAGATAATTATTAAATCGTTGTTGCCAGCGAATGTCTTGGTTTTGATTGCTCATAAATTATTCCTTTTTGTACAGAATCGTGAAACGTTTTAAAGGTGTTGGGTAAGTTTTCAAACATGGTTTTTCTCTATTTTTAGCAACATCAATCAATAATTGCTTTCAGTACCGTTTTAACTTGCTCAACAATCTGCCCAGAAACACGTTCTATAAAAACAGCTTCTCGTTCCACAAAATCAAAAGACTTAATCTGATGAACAAGAATGGCACCTTGCGTTTTTAGCGTTTTATCTAACACCACTTCTAATTTAATTCCGCGAATAGTGCTGGTAATCGGTGCAACAAATGCCAAGCCCGTGTGCTGGTTAAATGCTTTTCTTGAAATGACATAAGCAGGGCGACGCTTAATAATTTCTCGACCACTGCTAGGATCAAAATTTAGCCAAATGATGTCGCCACGATCTGGAATATAACTCATAGAATTTCTTTACCGATTGCTGGCGAATTTAACCATTCTCTATCCTCATCGGTTAAAACCAACGCTTCTTTGGGGCTACCCGCGAGTAAATCTTCTAATGTGGGAGCTTTTTGAATGGGTGAAAAAAATGGACTCGACTCAACAAATGTGACCAAAACTTTAATTGGTGTGGTGATATTCATTTTTTCTGAAAATACCAAGCCTTTTTGTGGGTCATAAATCGCTTCTACTGTTTGTAACATTTTTAACTCCGTATCTTAATTTTGAATTTCTACAAAATCCTCACACCACGCAATACAAAACCGTTTCTGCTCTGTGAACGTAATTAAAAAGCACAGAATCGTGAAACGTTTTAAAGGTGTTGGATAAATTTTCAAATCCATC
>SESD01000512.1_pt1 | contig 23942 bp, 18 predicted proteins | sample 3171411 | NCBI WGS metagenome assembly SESD01 (sample SAMN06051880, study PRJNA518727) | freshwater metagenome | biome: subpolar coniferous forest; feature: holomictic lake; material: water; isolation source: holomictic Lake 442, 16.5 m depth | place: Canada: near Kenora, Ontario | collected...
AATGTTTATCATGACAAGTGCGAAGTAGGTAGTACCCTAACTGCATGAAAAAAAGAAGTATTAGAGTTAGAGATGTGTCTTGAATAAACGCTCTTACATGGTTTTTTTACGTATTAAGAGCAGAGCGGGGTAGAGTGGATAAGATAAAGTTAGGATTCGCCTTTCTGTTAATGGCTGCGGGTATTGGCGGGTTTTATTACCTGCGTGATAGTGCCATGGTAGTCCGCGTAATTTCAGTGCTAGTGGGTTTTGTACTGGCAGGAGGAGTTGCCTGGTTTACCTCGCAAGGTAAGCAGTTTTATGCATTCAGTAGGGAATCATCAGAAGAGACCAAGAAGGTAATATGGCCGAACCGTAAAGAAACTCTTCAGACGACTGCGATCGTTTTTGCTTTCGTTGTAGTAATGGCTGTATTTTTATGGTTGGTAGATGCCAGCTTGATGTTGGGGATGAAATATCTGATGGGCCAGGGGGATTGATGGGTAAGAAATGGTTTGTGGTTCACGCCTATTCTGGTTTTGAGAAAAGCGTACAGCGCGCATTGCAAGAACGAATTAAACGTGCTGGCATGGAGGAACAATTCGGTCAGATACTGGTGCCGGTGGAAGAAGTGGTCGAAATGAAGGCCGGACAGAAAAATATCAGTGAACGTAAGTTTTTCCCGGGCTATGTATTGGTAGAGATGGACATGACTGACGAGACATGGCATCTGGTCAAGAGTACTGCGAAGGTCACCGGTTTTATCGGTGGATCAGCGATGAAACCGACGCCAATCAGCGAGAAGGAAGTACAGAATATTCTGCATCAGATTCAAGAAGGGGTGGAGAAACCAAAGCCTAAGATTCTATTTGAAATAGGCGAAGCAGTGAGGGTAAAGGAAGGTCCATTCACAGATTTCCACGGGAATGTGGAAGATGTTAATTATGACAAAAGCAAGATCAGGGTATCAGTTTCAATTTTTGGTCGCCCCACCCCAGTCGAGCTGGATTTTAGTCAAATAGAAAAAGCCTAAAATATAGAAGTAGGGCGAATTCTATTCAACAAACGGGGAGAGTGCAGTAGCATTCGTTTGCACCCAACAGGAGAAAGAGTGTGGCAAAGAAAATAATTGGCTATATCAAATTACAAGTACCGGCGGGTAAGGCTAATCCAAGCCCCCCCATTGGACCTGCACTCGGTCAGCGCGGGCTTAATATCATGGAATTCTGTAAAGCATTTAACGCTATCACACAGAAAATGGAGGTTGGTCTACCTGTGCCAGTAGTGATTACTGCTTACGCTGACAAGAGCTTTACCTTCATCATGAAAACCACGCCGGCGACGGTCTTGATTAAGAAAGCAGTCGGCATTAGTAAGGGGAGTCCTAAGCCGCATGCCGACAAAGTCGGAAAATTAACTCGGAATCAAGCAGAGGAAATTGCCAAGGCAAAAATGCCAGACTTAACGGCCGCGGATATGGATGCTGCAGTTCGCACAATTGCCGGTAGCGCTCGTAGTATGGGTGTAGAAGTGGAGGGCGTATAACCATGGCACATATATCTAAACGTTTTAAAGCAATTATTGGGAAAGTCGACCGTAGTAAAGTCTATCCGCTACAGGATGCACTTGGAATCGTTAAAGAGGCGGCAACAGCAAAATTTGACGAGTCAATTGATGTAGCAGTCAATCTCGGTATAGATGCGAGAAAATCAGACCAAACGGTGAGAGGGTCGGTGGTGCTGCCCGCGGGAACAGGCAAGACAGTGCGTGTGGCAGTATTTGCTCAGGGTGATAAAGCAAAGGAAGCGCTAGCTGCGGGTGCTGATATAGTTGGATTTGAAGATCTGGCTGAGCAGATCAAAGCCGGAAATATGAATTTTGATGTGGCTATTGCTAGCCCCGATGCGATGCGAATTGTTGGCCAATTGGGTCAGATACTTGGGCCACGCGGCCTGATGCCGAATCCTAAAGTAGGTACGGTAACTCCAGATGTTGCGGGTGCGGTTAGGAATGCTAAAGCTGGTCAGGTTCAATATCGCGCAGACAAGGCGGGCATTGTTCAATGTACTATCGGGCGGGCATCATTTGGAGTAGATGCTTTAAAACAAAACATGCTGGCATTAGTGGATGCACTCAACAAATCTAAACCTGCTACATCTAAGGGTGTTTACCTCAGAAAGGTTTCAATTTCTAGCACAATGGGGATAGGTGTGCGGGTCGATCAGGCAAGTTTGACGAAGTAAAAAATTGTATGACTTTGGACTGTTGGGGTGACGTATCAAGTAAACCCGGCAGGTTGTCAAAGACCGTTTGGGGTTTTTAAAATTAGCAGAAGCCGTGGTGTTTTTAATTTTCCACCATCAGGTTTGTGCTTTGATTAAAGACTTAATCGCGGAAAAAGAGAGAAAGTGAAAGGGGGTGTGACTGGCAAGTAACCTCCTATTCTGAATCTTTTGTAATTCTTAGCGCCCAGCGTAGATGGCGTATCCGAAAACAGGAACAAATTTAACTCCTGATTAAAGGTCGCTAGTTCGTAGTATTGAAACGAAGCTTCGAGTGGAACTGTAGCCCGAAGCTAAGTGTCGATACTCTATTAACTGATGGAGAACGTATTTTGAGTCTAAATCGTGAAGAGAAAAAGGCGGTAGTCACTGAGGTCAGCGCTGAATTGGCAAAGGCTCAAGCGGTTATCGTTGCAGAGTATCGCGGTCTCGGAGTCGGACATATGACCCAGTTGCGAGCTAAGGCGCGTCAATCTGGAATATATTTTCGGGTGCTGAAGAATTCGCTAGCACGACGTGCAGTTGCAGATACACCATTTTCAGGACTATCTGGACACATGGTGGGGCCGCTAGTTTATGGTATCGGAAGTGATCCGGTAGCTGCAGCGAAAGTGCTTCATGAATTTGCCAAGAGTAATGACAAGTTCGTAATCAAGGCGGGTTCCATGGCTAATTTAATAATGTCTACAAAAGATATTGCTAACTTAGCTACCCTTCCAAGCCGTGAAGAACTACTTTCGATGTTGCTTGGGACAATGCAGGCGCCGATCGTAAAATTTGTTCGGACACTAAACGAAGTTCCGACCAAGTTTGTACGTGGGGTAGCAGCTGTCCGCGATCAGAAACAAGCTGTCTAATACGATTTAAAATTGCTTAAAACTTTAATCGAACAATAAATTAATTCTATCAGGAGAAAATCATGGCAGTAGCCAAAGCAGAAATTCTAGATGCAATCGCCAGTATGACCGTGCTGGAACTCTCTCAGTTGATTAAGGAGATGGAAGAAAAGTTTGGAGTCTCAGCCGCTGCTGCAGCAGTAGTGGCAGCAGCTCCCGCAGCCGGCGCTGCAGCTGCTGTAGCGGAAGAACAAACTGAATTTTCGGTGATATTGACCGCTGCAGGTGATAGTAAGGTGAATGTAATTAAAGTCGTACGTGCCGTGACAGGCCTGGGCTTGAAGGAAGCTAAGGATCTAGTGGATGGAGCTCCCAAGGCAATCAAAGAAGGTGTCTCCAAAGCAGATGCAGATGCCATTCAGAAACAGCTCATCGAAGCTGGTGCAGCTTGCGAGATCAAGTAAAGCAATTGGCAGCATAGCTTGAGCTGGGCTGGTAGCACGAAAGTGCTTCCAGCCTTCAGCCATACTCGCGCACTGATTTTTCATTAGTGATGCAGCGCGCACACCACAAAAGGTAGAAATAAATAATCTACCCGTTGTTCCCTGACCCTCCGGAGAGATTCCATGAGCTATTCATTTACCGAGAAAAAACGTATTCGTAAAAGTTTCGCCAAGCGCGCGAGCGTACTGCCGATTCCTTTTCTTCTCGCCACCCAGCTCGAATCATACGTGGCTTTCTTACAAGCGCGAGTTCAATCTGCTCAGCGTAGCAATCAGGGATTGCAGGCAGCATTTACATCGATCTTTCCAATTGAAAGCCATTCCAAGAACGCCCGCCTGGACTTTGTCAGTTATGAACTTGGGACCCCCCCGTTTGATGTCAAGGAATGTCAGCAGAGAGGTTTGACCTATGCCTCCCCCTTGCGCGCTAGGGTACGACTAACACTTATGGATAAAGAAGCCTCTAAACCAACGATTAAAGAGGTGAAGGAGCAAGAAGTTTATATGGGAGAAATTCCTCTCATGACCAACACGGGATCGTTTGTTATTAATGGCACCGAACGCGTAATCGTTTCGCAATTACATCGGTCACCGGGCGTATTCTTTGAGCATGACCGCGGCAAAACACATTCATCTGGAAAATTGCTGTTTTCTGCAAGAATAATTCCATACCGCGGATCCTGGCTCGACTTCGAATTTGACCCTAAAGACCATCTCTATTTTCGAGTTGATCGCCGCCGAAAAATGCCGGTCACTACGTTGCTGAAAGCAATAGGGTATACACCAGAACAGATCCTTGCAGGATTCTTCTCCTTCGATGTTTTCCATTTGTCGAAGAAGGAAATTAACTTTGAATTAGTGCCGGAACGATTGCGTGGGGACATGGCTCGGTTTGATATTGCCACTAAAAATGGCAAGATAATCGTGCAAAAAGATAAACGGATTACAGTTAAGCATGTTCGAGAGCTACAGCAGGCAGGAATTGAACGTCTTACTGTGCCAGAAGATTTTTTATTGGGGCGTGTATTAGGCCACAACGTGGTGGACAAAGAAACAGGCGAAGTTATTGCATTAGCCAACGATGAGATAACAGAAATTGTCCTCGCTAAGCTACAAGAATCCAATACAGAAAAAATTTACACAATCTATACCAATGATCTAGATCAAGGCGCATACATATCACAAACTTTGAGAACTGATGAGACGACTGATCAATTGGCGGCTCAGGTAGCGATTTATCGAATGATGCGTCCTGGCGAGCCACCTACTGAAGAAGCGGTAAAATCGCTCTTCAATGGCTTGTTTTACGCACCAGAGCGCTATGATTTGTCTGTAGTGGGGCGGATGAAGTTTAATCGCCGGGTCGGTAAGACAGAATTGACGGGAGCCAATACCTTATCCAATGAGGACATCATTTCGGTCATCATGATTCTGGTTGAGCTACGTAATGGCCGTGGAGAGATAGATGATATTGATCATCTCGGCAACCGACGCGTACGGTCCGTTGGCGAATTAGCAGAAAATCAATTCCGTTCTGGATTGGTTCGGGTGGAACGCGCAGTGAAAGAGCGTTTGAGTCAGGCCGAGTCAGATAACCTCATGCCGCATGATCTAATTAATGCCAAGCCGGTATCTGCAGCCGTACGGGAATTCTTTGGTTCAAGTCAATTGTCGCAGTTTATGGATCAAACGAATCCGCTTTCTGAGATCACACATAAACGCCGAGTATCAGCGCTGGGGCCCGGCGGCTTAACGCGTGAGCGTGCGGGTTTTGAAGTGCGTGACGTGCATCCGACACATTATGGACGGGTATGCCCGATCGAAACACCAGAAGGCCCTAATATTGGCCTAATTAATTCGCTGGCATTATATGCTCGTACCAACGAATATGGGTTTATGGAGACCCCGTACCGTAAGGTAAAGAGCGGTAAAGTCACCGATGAAATTGATTATTTATCAGCCATCGAAGAAGGTCAGTATGTAATTGCTCAAGCGAATGCAGAGTTGGACAAACATGGAAAATTTTCCAGTGATACAGTCTCCTGCCGTCATAAAAATGAATTTGCATTAGCAAGTCCTGATCGTATCGAATACATGGATGTGGCCCCAGCGCAGATTGTTTCGGTTGCGGCCTCGTTGATACCATTCCTAGAGCATGACGATGCTAACCGCGCTCTGATGGGATCTAACATGCAACGGCAAGCAGTTCCGTGCCTACGTGCTGAGAAATCATTAGTAGGCACCGGCATCGAGCGTGTAGTGGCAGTAGACTCTGGTACTGCGGTGCAAGCGGTGCGTGGTGGTGTGGTTGATTATGTCGATGCAGGTCGGATCGTGATCCGGGTGCATGACGCAGAAGCACGTGCCGGTGAAGTAGGTGTGGATATCTATAACCTTATTAAATACACCCGCTCCAACCAAAATACCAATATCAATCAACGTCCACTTGTAAAAGTAGGAGACATAATTGCTCGGGGCGATGTAGTGGCCGATGGAGCCTCTACTGACTTAGGTGAACTGGCATTGGGACAAAATATGCTTGTTGCATTTATGCCTTGGAATGGTTACAACTTTGAGGACTCTATCCTCATTTCTGAGCGTGTAGTTGCAGAAGATCGGTTTACCTCGATCCATATCGAAGAGTTATCTGTGGTGAGTCGCGATACCAAGTTAGGGACGGAAGAAATTACCTGCGACATTTCCAACCTATCGGAATTGCAACTTGGACGTCTGGATGAATCTGGCATCGTTCATATTGGTGCCGAAGTAGAAGCGGGTGATGTCTTGGTAGGCAAGGTAACTCCAAAAGGAGAGACTCAACTGACGCCTGAAGAAAAGCTACTGAGAGCAATCTTTGGCGAGAAGGCTTCGGATGTGAAAGACACATCGTTGCGCGTACCTTCTGGCATCTCTGGCACAGTGATTGATGTTCAAGTATTTACCCGGGAGGGTATTGAGCGTGATAAACGAGCACAACAAATCATAGATGACGAATTAAAACGTTACAAGAAAGACCTGGCTGATCAGATGCGAATCGTGGAGGCAGATGCATTTGAGCGTATCGAGCGTTTGCTTAAAGGAAAGACCGCAACCGGCGGACCTAAAAAACTCGCCAAGGGTGCTCGAATAACAAAGGAATATCTGGATAGTGTTGACCCACACCATTGGTTCGACATACGGCTGACCAATGAAGATGTAAGTCTTCAGTTAGAGCAGATCAAGGAAGGGTTGGCACAAAAGCGCAAGGCATTTGATGCCGCTTTTGATGAAAAAAAGAAAAAACTAACACAGGGAGATGAGCTGCCCCCAGGTGTACAGAAAATGGTTAAGGTTTACGTCGCTGTGAAGCGTCGTTTGCAGCCTGGCGATAAGATGGCAGGGCGTCATGGTAACAAGGGCGTGATCTCCAAGATCGTACCTATTGAAGATATGCCCTATATGGCTGATGGAACACCAGTGGATGTGGTTTTAAATCCTCTGGGTGTACCTTCACGTATGAATGTAGGCCAGATATTAGAAACGCATCTGGGGTGGGCTGCAAAAGGGTTAGGCAGAAAGATTGGCGATATGCTGCAAGCTCATAATAAACCTACGGAGATCAGGAAATTCCTGAACAAAATTTATAACAGTAGTGGAAAACCAGAGGATATCGCTTCGCTCACCGATGGGGAAATATTGGACTTGGCTGAGAATCTAAAGGATGGCGTGCCATTCGCAACGCCAGTGTTTGATGGCGCTACGGAGCATGAAATTAAAGATATGCTTGAACTTGCCGGTCTACCGAGATCTGGTCAGGTTGTGCTATATGACGGCAGAACCGGTGAAGCATTCGACCGTCCGGTAACGGTGGGTTACATGCATGTACTAAAACTACATCACTTGGTAGACGACAAGATGCACGCGCGCTCTACAGGTCCGTATAGCTTGGTAACCCAGCAACCACTAGGTGGCAAGGCGCAGTTCGGTGGTCAGCGCTTCGGCGAGATGGAGGTTTGGGCATTGGAAGCTTACGGTGCTGCTTATACTCTGCAAGAAATGCTGACAGTTAAATCTGATGATGTTAATGGACGTACCAAGGTGTACGAAAGTATCGTTAAGGGTGACCACAAAATAGAGGCTGGTATGCCGGAATCATTCAATGTGCTCGTAAAAGAAATCCGTTCACTAGCATTGGACATTGATTTAGATCGGCATTAACAAATTTCTGCTGCAACGCAATACAAGCTAAATGCTTTATATTTCGGAGAACTTCACCGAAATATTTTATATCGATACCTGATTAACAGGAGTGAAAAATGAAAGCACTGCTCGATTTATTTAAACAGGTTACCCAGAAAGAAGAGTTCGATTCCATCAAGGTTGGCCTCGCTTCTCCCGAGAAAATACGTTCATGGTCTTATGGTGAGGTAAAGAAACCAGAAACGATTAACTATCGAACATTCAAACCGGAACGTGATGGACTTTTTTGTGCCAAAATTTTTGGCCCAGTAAAGGATTACGAGTGCTTATGCGGGAAATATAAACGACTGAAGCACCGCGGGGTAATCTGCGAGAAATGCGGGGTAGAGGTTACGCTATCTAAAGTGCGACGTGAGCGCATGGGCCATATTGAACTGGCTTCGCCGGTGGCGCATATTTGGTTTCTGAAATCATTGCCGTCGCGGTTGGGCATCGTGTTAGATATGACGCTGCGTGATATTGAGAGGGTTCTTTATTTCGAAGCTTTTGTGGTGACAGATCCCGGTATGACACCGTTGGCACGATGCCAACTGCTAACAGATGACGACTACCGTGCAAAGACGGAAGAGTATGGAGATGATTTCCGTGCAAGCATGGGTGCAGAAGGAATTCGCGATTTATTGGGCAATATAAACATCCGCTCGGAGATAGATAGCTTGCGGAGTGAGATGGCGACCACTGGATCAGAAACTAAAATGAAAAAGATCTCCAAGCGCCTGAAGGTGCTGGAGGCATTCAATAAATCAGGTATTAAACCGGAATGGATGGTGTTGGCAGTGTTGCCAGTGTTGCCACCAGAACTGCGGCCATTGGTGCCGTTAGATGGCGGACGTTTTGCCACCTCTGATCTGAATGATTTATATCGCCGAGTCATCAACCGTAACAATCGATTGAAACGGTTGTTGGAATTGAAAGCGCCTGAAATCATTGTTCGAAATGAGAAGCGTATGCTTCAAGAAGCGGTAGATTCATTGCTGGATAACGGGCGTCGCGGCAAGGCCATGACAGGCGCTAATAAACGCCCGCTAAAGTCTCTCGCCGATATGATCAAAGGCAAGGGTGGACGTTTCCGGCAAAACCTACTGGGAAAACGCGTGGACTATTCTGGGCGTTCAGTAATCGTGGTGGGTCCGCAGCTAAAACTACATCAATGCGGTCTACCTAAAAAGATGGCGTTGGAGCTATTTAAACCATTCATTTTTAATAAATTGGAAATGATGGGCATTGCCAGTACCATCAAAGCAGCCAAGCGAGAAGTGGAAAATGAGACGCCGGTTGTATGGGATATATTGGAAGACGTCATTCGTGAGCACCCGGTAATGTTAAACAGAGCGCCAACATTACATCGATTGGGTATCCAAGCATTCGAACCAGTGCTGATTGAAGGTAAGGCGATACAGTTGCATCCGTTGGTATGTGCAGCATTCAATGCCGACTTCGATGGCGACCAAATGGCAGTACACGTGCCATTATCGCTTGAGGCACAAATGGAATGTCGTACACTGATGCTGTCAAGCAATAACATCCTCTCACCTGCCAATGGCGAACCGATTATCGTGCCATCGCAAGATATCGTGCTCGGTCTGTATTACACCACACGCGAGAGGGTGAGTGCGCGCGGTGAAGGGATGATGTTCGCTAACATTAGCGAACTGTCCCGTGCCTATGAGAGCAGAATGGTCGAGTTGAATGCCAAGATATTAGTGCGGATTACGGAGTATGAAGTAGACGCAGAGGGTGGGCGTCGTGAAGTAACTACACGTTATGAAACGACTGTCGGACGCGCGCTGTTATCTGCAATCTTGCCGGCTGGTTTGCCGTTCCCATTAATTAATAAAGCACTCAAAAAGAAAGAGATATCTAAGCTGATCAATGCAAGTTTTCGTCGTTGTGGATTGCGCGAAACAGTAATCTTTGCGGATAAGTTGATGTATTCGGGCTTCACCTATGCTACCCGTGCAGGAATCTCAATCTGTGTGGATGACATGCTCACTCCACCCCAGAAAAACGATATTATCGGCGCAGCAGAGACTGAGGTTCAAGAGATTGAGGCTCAGTACACATCGGGTTTGGTGACCCAAGGTGAACGGTACAATAAAGTAGTTGATATTTGGGGGCGTGCTGGGGATCAGGTGGCTAAGGCAATGATGGACCAGCTCGGAGTTGAGGTTGTGATTGATCAACTGACCGGTGAAGTTAAAAAAGATAAAAATGGAAAACCAGTCACACAGGAGTCTTTCAATTCGATCTATATGATGGCAGATTCAGGCGCTCGCGGATCTGCTGCCCAAATACGTCAACTCGCAGGAATGCGAGGATTGATGGCCAAGCCCGATGGTTCTATCATTGAGACACCCATTACCGCAAATTTCCGCGAAGGGTTAAATGTCTTACAGTACTTTATATCGACTCACGGTGCGCGCAAAGGCCTTGCAGATACAGCATTGAAAACCGCTAATTCTGGCTATTTGACTCGTCGTTTGGTAGATGTAACACAGGATCTAGTGGTAACGGAGGATGATTGTGGAACCAGTAATGGCGCAGTGCTGAAAGCATTGGTCGAGGGTGGTGAAGTAATTGAAGCATTGCGCGAGCGCGCACTGGGGAGAGTAGCGGCGAATGATATCGTCAATCCGGATGATCAGTCAGTAATGTATCCAGCCGGCGAACTATTGGACGAAGATGCAGTCGATGCAATCGAATCAATGGGTATTGATGAAGTAAAAGTCCGCACTCCACTGACCTGCGAAACTCGGTATGGACTGTGCGCTAAATGTTACGGACGTGATTTAGGACGCGGAACACCCATTAATGTGGGAGAAGCCGTTGGGGTTATTGCCGCTCAATCTATCGGCGAACCCGGCACACAGCTCACCATGCGTACATTCCACATCGGTGGCGCGGCATCACGAACCGCGGTAGCTAGCCAGGTAGAGAGTAAGTCAAATGGAGCGGTTCGTTATTCACCTACGATGCGTTACGTGATTAATTCTCGTAAAGAATTTATTGCTATTTCTCGTAGTGGTGAAGTGGTAATACAAGACGATGTTGGGCGCGAACGTGAGCGTCATAGGATTCCCTATGGAGCTACCTTGTTGGTGCCTGACGGAGAAGTGGTGAAAGCTGGGAAGGTGCTCGCTGCATGGGATCCTCATACCCGTCCAATCATTACTGAGTATGCCGGCAAGGTACGATTCGAGAATGTTGAGGAAGGGGTGACGGTCGCGAAGCAGATAGATGAAGTGACGGGTCTGTCCACCTTAGTAGTTATAGATCCAAAGCGCCGTGGTGTGTCACAGGCTAAAGGATTGCGTCCATTGGTAAAGCTATTGGATGAGCAGGACAATGAAGTAAAGATCGCTGCGGGAAATTTATCCGTCAGCATTACGTTCCAAGTGGGCTGTATCATAACGGTCCGCGACGGACAGCAGGTCAATGTAGGTGAGGTGCTGGCGAGAATTCCACAAGAAAGTTCTAAAACACGTGATATTACGGGTGGTCTTCCCCGTGTAGCGGAACTATTCGAAGCACGTTCTCCGAAGGATGCGGGTGTACTTGCTGAAGTAACTGGGATCGTATCATTCGGCAAAGATACTAAAGGAAAGCAGCGGCTGGTAATTACAGACCTCGATGAGGTCGCTCATGAATACTTAATTTCAAAAGAGAAGCACGTGACCGCACATGATGGTCAGGTGGTGAACAAAGGGGAAAGTATTGTTGATGGCCCGGCTGACCCGCATGATATTCTACGTCTTCTTGGAGTTGAGGCGCTGGCACGATACATCACAGACGAAGTTCAGGATGTATACCGGCTTCAGGGCGTAAAGATAAATGACAAGCATATTGAGGTAATTGTGCGGCAGATGTTACGTCGTGTTCATATCGTTAATGCTGGAGATACCCGCTTCATCACCGGTGAGCAGGTAGAACGCGCGGATCTGCTTGTAGAGAATGAACGGATGATAGCTGAGGGGAAGCAAGTCGCAGTCTATGACTTCACTCTTCTGGGTATCACCAAGGCATCTCTTTCTACTGATTCATTTATTTCCGCAGCATCCTTCCAGGAGACCACGCGAGTGCTGACTGAGGCTGCAATTATGGGCAAGAAGGACGATTTGAGAGGGCTCAAGGAAAATGTCATTGTAGGTCGACTCATTCCTGCTGGCACAGGTTTAGCCTTCCACAATGCTCGTAAGAAGCAGAGGGCGGTGTCGGATGTCGGGTTTGCTGAAGATAAAGGATTGAGCGAGATAAGTGAAATTCAGAACAGCCCTGCGTAACTGACAAGCTGAAATATTCACTCGTTGTAACTGTAGAATTTTATTTTTAACTTCAGTTGCAATGAGTGGCTGATTGCCATCTTTCTAAGACTTACCTCTCTACCAACTCATTTTCCACCAAGGTCGCGCATCCGTCACGGGAGAGTCTGCGAGGTGGCGGCTGTTAGGGAAATTCTTCCTCATTACGCGGTCTGCATCATCTCTCAGATCAGTCATTTCGAGCGCATTGTACGCCTTCACCATGATGGCTAGAGCCTCCTCCGTGGCAGGAGTTTGAGGATAGTCCTTTAGAGTGACCTGGGCTCGGTTCACTGCCGCGACATAGGCTCCACGTCTCATGTAATAGCGAGCCACATGGACTTCCAGCATGGCCACCATATTGACTAGGTACTTCATCCGGAGTACTGCATCGGGACTATACTTACTACTGGGGAACCGTGTCACCAGTTCCTTAAAATTTTCAAACGAATCACGCGAGGCCTTTGGGTCACGTTCACTCATATCCTGACCACTGATCATCTCAGTTATGATGCCCATCAATCCAAGGTCATCATTGAAATTAGCTAACCCTCTGAGATAATAAGCATAATCAACATTAGCATGGTTCGGGTGAAGCTTAATAAATCGATCGGCAGCGGCGATGGCGGAAGCCTTCTCGTTATCTTTGTAGTGCGCATAGGCTACCTCGAGCTGTGTCTGCTGGGCGTACCTCCCATACGGGTACCTTGCCTCCAATGACTCGAATAGTTTAATTGCTGCCGCATAGTTACCATCATTGAGTTCCGCTTTGGCCTCAGAATAAAACTTGCTCGCAGACCAGTTCTTCTGGTCCTCTCGTTCAGCATTTTTAGGCAGGAGGCCGCAAGACGATAACAGCAACAGCAAGATTAAAGCTAAACTACGCGGCATAATAAACTCTTTGGAAAACGACAATAAATCCGTTGGTTATTATAACGCAAACAACTGAATGCTCGAATCAGCAGAGAATTCCATCGACCTAATAATTCCCTTTGACTGCGCAGGTCTTAGACTTGATCAGACATTGGCACGATTGCTACCCGATCAGTCTCGCAGCCGTTTGCAGTCCTGGATCTTGGGGGGGCAGGTCATCGTAGATGGGTTAGGGGCGAGTCCCAAACAAAAAATGTGGGGTGGTGAGAAGGTCCAGATAACCCCTCAACAAGATCTCGTAGAGGAGAGGTATTCACCTGAAGATATCCCTCTCAACATTCTCTACGAGGATGACACCATTATCATCGTCAACAAGCCAGCCAGCCTGGTGGTTCATCCTGGAAATGGTAACTGGAGCGGCACTCTTTTGAATGCGCTTTTGCATTATCATCCAGCCTTGGCTGGGCTCCCGCGAGCGGGCATCGTTCATAGATTGGATAAAGATACCACCGGACTGATGGTGGTCGCGAAGACTCTTGAATCTCAGACCAGTCTAGTTCGGCAACTGCAAAGTCATAGCGTGAAACGTGATTATCTGGCCCTAGTCCAAGGGCGAGTCACGCACGACGGATTGGTGGATGCACCAGTGGGCCGACACTCAGTGAATCGAACCAAGATGTCTGTATCGAGTAGTGGTAAGGAGGCACGTACCCACTACCGAGTGATTGATCAGTTAGACGGATGTACTCTTCTCTTGTGCAGCCTAGAGACCGGGCGAACACACCAGATACGGGTGCATATGCAATCCATTGGCCACCCTCTAGTGGGTGACCCAGTCTATGGTGGTAAGCCGAGCAAAATTGGTCCTGAGATCGGGCGAATCATCGCTCACTTTCCAAGGCAAGCCTTGCACGCACAGAGACTAGAGTTGGCCCATCCGAAAACGACAAAGAACATGTCGTGGGAGTCTTCACTGCCAGATGATATGGAGACGCTCTTAAGTTCTCTGCGTCAACATCGTGACAGCTAATCGTAACGAATATCGCCATCCTCACTATCATGAATGACTGGATTATTCCCGACTGGCCAACGCCGCCCAATGTCAGATCGTTATTTACCACACGGAACGGCGGTCTGAGTCGCGGGACCTATACTAGCCTCAATTTGGGTGATCATGTCGGTGACGACCCCTCAACCGTTAATCAAAACCGGTCCCTTCTTCAAGCAATCCTGCCAGCAGAGCCCCGATGGTTGAAGCAGGTCCATGGAATCCGAGCCGTGAGGGCGGATGATTACGATTGCGAAGTTGGTAGCGATGCCGCTTTCAGTGAATCACCCGGCACGGTCTGTGCGGTACTCACCGCCGACTGCTTGCCGGTATTTCTGTGCGATACCGATGGATTGAGGGTAGGAATAGTGCACGCTGGCTGGCGGGGTCTATCCGCGGGAGTGATTGAATGTGCCATTAAGGCGATGGGTGGCGAGGGATCTAGAATCATGGCATGGCTTGGGCCAGCGATTGGTCCCAACCACTTTGAAGTTGGTGAGGAAGTACTTGAGTCCTTTATCGGGCAAGACAAAGACTGCTCCCCCGCATTCACCGCGTGCGGTCCTGGCAAGTGGACTGCCGATATCTTTCAGTTAGCCCATTACCGACTGATCAATTCCGGGGTGACCTCAATTTATGGGGGTAGTTTATGTACATTCAGCGATCCTACGAGATTTTTCTCCTACCGCCGCGATGGCGCTACCGGACGGATGGCAGGCCTAATCTGGCTGACATCCTAAGCCATCGCTCATAGTGATCATCTGAATTTTGAACACTGCAACAGCGTATAATTCTGCATTTTTCCGCTGATCGTTTCCCATGTCCACTCTTGCCTGGATCATCGCCACCAGTCTGCTGGGGGGGCTACTGAGTGTATTGTTCGCAGCAGCACTGACTCTGAACACACGGGCATCGTGGGTCCAGATGCTCATCTCCTATGCGATCGGAGCATTGCTGGGTGCGGCCTTTCTGAATGCGCTCCCAGAAGCCCTGGAGCTGTCGGGGGACCCATCACAGACTACGGCTACCGTACTCTCCGGGATCCTTCTATTCTTCATTCTAGAAAAGTTGGTCTTGTGGCGGCACTGTCATATGGACGAGTGCGAGGTCCACGACCCACTCCTCAGCAAGAGTAAATCCGCTGACAATTCTCATGACCATGGTCGTAGCGGAATGCTTATCATGCTGGGAGACACGTTTCATAACTTTGTTGATGGGGTCCTCATCGCGGCTGCATTCATGGCCGATGTCCAGCTCGGCATCGTCACCGCGATTGCAATCATTGCTCATGAAATTCCGCAAGAGGCGGGGGACTTCTTGATCCTCCTCAACTCAGGTTATACCCGACAGCAAGCGCTTCTGTTTAACCTATTCTCGAGTATGGCAACGCTGGTAGGCGGCATGCTGGCTTACTTCATGTTGCAAGACATGAGCCACCTTCTGCCATCACTGCTGGGGCTAGCAGCAGCCAGTATGATTTATGTGGCGATGTCTGATCTGATTCCAGGTCTGCACCGACGCCCCGAGATCAGGGCCACCCTCCAACAAGTCATTCTAATCATTATGGGTATTGGCTCCATCTGGCTGGCTGGCAATCTTTTTGGTCATCAGGCGCATTGATCCTCAGTGCCCTTATATTTCTAAATTCATCCACCTCCTAAAACTGACAAAATAGCCAATGTCCACAATAAACAAAACTGCTCCAAAGGTCGGATTTGTCTCGCTCGGATGCCCTAAGGCATTGGTTGACTCCGAGCAGATTCTGACCCAACTCAGGGCAGAGGGGTACGACATCTCGCCCACCTATTCAGATGCCGATCTGGTGGTGATCAATACCTGCGGATTCATTGACAGCGCAGTAGAGGAATCACTAGACGCCATCGGAGAGGCACTTGCTGAGAATGGAAAGGTCATTGTGACCGGATGCCTTGGAGCTAAGAGTGATCTGGTTAAGAAGGCTCACCCACAGGTCCTCGCGGTGACTGGTCCACATGCTTTGAATGAGGTCATGTCTGCGGTACATGCTCACCTGCCGCAACCACATGATCCTTACACTAGCCTGATTCCACCTCAGGGAATTCGTCTTACTCCTAGTCACTATGCCTACGTCAAAATTTCCGAGGGTTGTAACCACAGATGCACCTTCTGCATCATCCCATCCATGCGTGGAGATCTGATCAGTCGCCCACTCGATCAAGTCATGCAAGAATCGGAGAATCTGATCAAGGCCGGCGTCAAGGAACTCCTAGTGATCTCACAAGATACTAGTGCCTACGGTGTTGACGTTAAATACCGAACCGGCTTTTGGCGTGGTAGGCCCATCAAGACTCGTATGACCGAACTGGTTTCAGCATTAGGTGATCTAGCGAGTGACTCTAATGCATGGATACGTCTTCATTATGTCTACCCTTATCCTCATGTGGACGAGGTGATTCCCCTGATGGCGGATGGAAAGATCCTACCCTATCTTGACGTGCCATTTCAGCATGCGAGCCCCCGCATCTTACGGGCGATGAAACGACCCGCCAGCTCTGAAAATAATCTCACCCGTATCCAGGAATGGCGCTCAATCTGCCCGGAAATCACCCTGCGGAGCACATTCATTGTCGGGTTTCCAGGGGAGACCAATGCCGATTTTGAGGAGCTTTTGGATTTCCTGAAGGAGGCACAGTTGGATCGTGTTGGATGCTTTGCCTATTCACCAGTTGAGGGTGCTAGAGCGAATGCTCTGGGAGGCCATGTTCCCGAGGAGTTAAAGGAAGAAAGGCGAGCCCGTTTCATGGCTGTTCAGGAAGAGATTAGTAGTGCACGACTGTTGCGCAAGGTCGATAGGCGGATGACTGTATTGGTGGATGCAGTCGATGAAGATGTGATTGTTGCCCGTAGTTCTGCCGATGCGCCAGAGATCGATGGATTGGTATATCTGCCGAATACGGGTGGTATTAAGACCGGGCAATTTGTGGAGGTCGAGATTATCAGATCCGATACCCACGACCTCCACGCGAACTTAATCCCCTCTTGAGTTATCTCCTGAGCTGGAGAGGGTTGGATCTAATTGACTCGATCCTCCAAAAATTCTTTGGAATGTTGTTTCCGCGCATTGGGGTGCATTCTTTGGGACTAAATGGGTCGATAAATGCCTGCTAAAGTTTAGGTAAAAATTGACATTGTGGCCCTCAAAAGTAAAATGCGGGGTTCTCCAGGTGGAATAGCGGCACTTTTCTTTATCTCTATCTGGGTCTGAATGAGAATAATACCGAGACCGATACGGTCTCATCAAATAACTGAAATTGGGACGGGAAAATGAGTCACACACTATATTCGGCTACTGTACAACGCGTTCAGCGCTGCGAGTTAGCTGTCCCCGGATCAAATCCGGGAATGTTCGAGAAGGCGCTAAAAAGCGGGGCGGATTTCATTTTTCTTGATCTGGAGGATGCTGTCGCTCCTGATGATAAGGTGCAAGCACGTAAGAATGTGATCGGAGCGATTAATGACCTTGATTGGCGCGGTAACGGTGTGACTCTCTCGGTCCGTATCAACGGACTGGACACTCAGTACATGGTACGGGACGTGGTTGACTTGGTCGAGCAGGCGGGGCATAAGATTGATACCATCTTAATCCCTAAGGTGGGTGTTTATGCTGATGTGTACATGGTAGAGGCCATGTTGAGTCAGCTTGAAATGCAACAAGGTCTGAAGAATCGGATCGGCATAGAAGCCCTGATTGAGACGGCGCTGGGCATGTCCAATGTTGAAGATATCGCGCGTAATGGTGCCTCAGGACGTCTTGAGGCGCTCCACTTTGGAGTGGCTGATTATGCTGCCAGCAACCGTGCACGAACGACTAATATCGGAGGGCTTAATCCAGACTACCCTGGGGATCAGTGGCACTCAGCTATCAGTCGCATGACAGTCGCTTGTCGCGCCTACGGGCTGCGTCCGATCGACGGACCCTTTGGTGACATTAAAGATCCTGACGGGTACAAACTGGCAGCCAGAAGGTCTGCCGCACTTGGTTGCGAAGGCAAGTGGGCGATTCATCCTTCACAGATTGAACTTGCAAATGAGGTATATACGCCCCCCCCTGCGGAAATTGAAAAGGCAAAACGTATTCTGGTTGCATTGAAGGAAGCCGCATCACAAGGCAAGGGGGCTGCTGCTTTAGATGGACGCTTGATTGACGCGGCTTCAGAAAGGATGGCTCTCAATATTGTGAGAACAGCTGAGGCCATCGCTGCAAGGGTTTGATGGGAGTTATCTCTTGGGCCGCTTCTAGCGGCCCTTTCTTTATATTTTTTATGCCATAGATGAGGGTGATTCATTGGATATCCACGAGTATCAGGCGAAAGAGATTTTAGCGGAATACGGTGTCAAGATTGCTGAGGGCGGGCTTGCTTACAGCTCACAAGAGGCGGTACAGCGTGCCAGAGAGATCGGTGGTTCAGTCTGGGCAGTGAAGGCTCAGATCCACTCAGGCGCGCGCGGAAAGGCCGGCGGCATTAAAATCTGCAAGACTCACAATGAGGTTGAAACGGCGGCAGAAGAATTGCTGGGCAAGAGTCTGGTTACCCATCAGACCGGACCATCGGGCAAGGTCTGCTCCAAGGTCTATATCGAGTCGGGTACAGACATATCCAAGGAGCTCTACCTGAGCTTTCTGATTGACCGCGCTCATGAACGCATCGTGATGGTGGGGTCGGAAGAAGGTGGGATGGATATTGAGAAGCTGGCAGAGACCCATCCAGAATCACTCAAAAAAATATATATCGAGCCGGCTGTTGGACTGCAAGATTTTCAGGCCCGCAAGATGGCCTTCGCATTAGGGCTAGAGACCTCACAACTCAATCAGGCGGTCAAGACAATAAAGGGTTGCTACCGTGCTATGCGAGATCTTGATGCAAATATGTTAGAGATCAATCCTCTGGTGACCACGGTCAGCGGTGAACTGATTGCATTGGATGCGAAGATGGGATTTGATGACAATGCCCTATTCCGGCGACACAAGATCGCCGAATTGCGTGACAAGACACAGGTAGACCCACGCGAAGTCGCTGCTGCCGAGCATGGCTTGAGCTACATCGGGCTCGATGGAGATATCGGTTGCATGATCAATGGAGCGGGCCTTGCGATGGCGACCATGGACATGATTCAGTTGGCCGGAGGAGAGCCTGCCAACTTTCTTGATGTCGGCGGAGGTGCTTCTGCCGAGCGTACCGAGAAAGCGTTCCGTCTGGTGCTCGCCGATAAAGGGGTTAAGGCGATGTTGGTCAACATCTTTGCTGGCATTAACCGTTGCGACTGGATCGCCGAGGGCGTGGTTCATGCAGTCAAGAATATTGACATGAAGATTCCATTGATTGTGCGTTTGTCCGGGACCAATGTGAAGGAGGGTCGTCGGATCATTGCAGATAGTGGGTTACCAATCATCATTGCAGAGACGTTAGCAGAAGCGGCCGAGAAGGCGGTGCAGGCTCGCAACCAGATGGTCGCAAAAATAGAAGGGGGTCACAGTGACAATTCTAATTAACGAGGCGACTCGTATTATTGTGCAAGGATTTACCGGCAAGATCGGTACCTTCCATGCCCAAGATATGATCAGCTATGGATCTAATGTCGTGGGCGGCATCACACCCGGGAAGGGGGGTCAAAAGCACTTGGGTCTGCCTGTCTTCAACACGGTGAAGGAAGCTGTTCAACAGGTTGGGGCTGAGGCCACCATTATTTTTGTTCCGCCGGCCTTTGCTGCAGACTCAATCATGGAAGCTGCTGATGCGGGTATTAAATACTGCGTTGCAATCACAGATGGAATTCCTACCCAGGACATGATGACGGTCAAGAGCTTTCTGCGTCGATTTCCTAAGGAAGAAAGAATGATACTGACCGGCCCTAACTGTGCTGGCACCATTAGTCCCGGGCGTGCGATGCTGGGAATCATGCCTGGACATATTTATATGCCGGGAAGGGTCGGTGTTGTCGGCCGTTCCGGCACCTTGGGATATGAAGCAGCCGACCAGATGAAGGCTCTAGGTATCGGCATATCAACCTCGGTCGGTATCGGTGGCGACCCAATCAATGGAAGCTCACACAGGGATATTCTTGAGCTATTTGAGCAGGATAGCGAGACTGATTTAGTCCTTATGATCGGCGAGATTGGGGGGCCACAGGAAGTCGATGCAGGTATCTTTGCTAAAGAGAATATGAATAAACCACTCATTGCATATATCGCCGGATTGACTGCACCGGAAGGCCGACGTATGGGCCATGCAGGGGCCATCATCTCTTCGACTGGTGAGAGCGCCTCTGAAAAGGTGGCCATGTTGCGAGATCTGGGAGTGACAATCTGTCCGACGCCTTCCGCAATGGGCGCTACGGTTGCGGGGATGTTGGGAAGAGTCTGAGATGGTCGATTTCTAATTAAAGTTCAGATGGAGCGATATATAAGCTAGTGAAATAGGCTATGTATCCTCTACAGGAAAACTTTCCCCATTCAGTTGAGACCTCTGTCCCATCCCCAAACTCAGAACCTATGAAGGGCATGAATTTTGATCAAACTAGATCCTATTGGACGGCTCGATAGCCTTGACATGAGGGGATAAACCTCATAGAATCCGCAGTCATTTTAGTCGCCCCAAGTAGCACTTGGATCGGCAAGAAAATCGACTCATTTTAAACGGACGGCGTAATAGTGATATAGCCGTCATGGTTTTTTTAGGGAACAGGAATGCCGACAATCAGTCAGTTAGTACGTAAGCCCCGCGCGGCAAAACGTGTAAAGAGCAAGGTCCCAGCACTGGGCAATAGTCCACAAAAGCGTGGCGTATGCACCCGTGTCTACACCACCACACCCAAGAAGCCGAACTCGGCTTTAAGAAAAGTTGCTCGTGTTCGGTTGACCAATGGATTTGAGGTGTCAAGCTACATCGGTGGTGAGGGACATAATCTTCAGGAACACTCGGTGGTGCTGATACGAGGTGGTCGGGTGAAGGATCTGCCAGGGGTTCGTTACCACATGGTACGAGGCAGTCTCGACACCGCAGGGGTGAAGGACCGCAAACAAAGCCGTTCTAAATACGGCGCCAAGAAACCAAAAGTAGCTTAAGAATAAAGTAAAGCTTAGCGTGTATTGTTAGCTGTCAGTCAGAACAAACACCAAAATCATAATTCAACCGAGGTTAGAGAATGCCAAGACGGAGAGAAGTCCCGAAACGTGAAATTTTGCCAGATCCTAAGTATCACAATACCGAGGTAGCAAAATTCGTCAATGTTCTGATGACTCGTGGCAAGAAATCAGTCGCTGAAAGGATCATCTACGGGGCGATGGATCAGATCCAGAAGAAAACCGGGAAGGATCCGGTCGAGGTGTTTACGCTGGCCTTATCTAATGTTCGTCCGATGGTTGAAGTGAAAAGCCGTCGTGTCGGAGGTGCTAACTACCAAGTTCCTGTGGAAGTGCGCTCGATTCGACGCAATGCATTGGCCATGAGATGGTTGCGTGATGCCGCTCGTAAGCGTGGTGAGAAGTCCATGGGTGCACGTCTTGCAGGTGAATTGTCGGAAGCTGCTGAAGGTCGAGGTGGCGCTGTAAAGAAGCGTGAAGAGGTCCACCGTATGGCAGAAGCCAATAAGGCATTTGCGCATTACCGGTTTTAATAGAGGCTAGCTCGCGATATTGCAAGAATGAACAAAGTAACAATGCAGTCCTTGTATGAAAGAATGCAGCACCCGCTTCTTAAATAGAAAGACACTTTCTTCAGATATGTTGCCCAAGACGATCGACGTCAGGGTGGTTTAAATTTTAAGGTTGAAATACTGTGGCAAGAAAAACACCTATCGATAGATACCGGAATATCGGCATCATGGCGCATATCGACGCCGGCAAGACCACGACCACTGAGCGTATCCTGTTTTATACCGGGGTATCGCACAAACTGGGTGAGGTCCATGACGGAGCTGCTACCATGGACTGGATGGAGCAGGAGCAGGAGCGCGGAATCACAATCACCTCAGCTGCTACCACCTGTTTCTGGAAGGGGATGGAGAATAACTACCCCGATCACCGCATCAATATTATTGATACCCCTGGACACGTAGACTTCACCATCGAGGTCGAGAGGTCGTTACGCGTATTGGATGGTGCTTGTACCGTCTTTTGCGCAGTGGGTGGAGTCCAGCCGCAGACCGAGACAGTGTGGAGGCAAGCCAACAAGTATAAGGTTCCAAGGCTTGCATTTGTGAACAAGATGGACCGCGCAGGTGCGAATTTCATGCGCGTATATGAGCAGATGCAGGTCCGTCTAAAGGCCCATCCAATTCCCGTTCAACTCCCCATAGGTGCTGAAGAAAAGTTTGAAGGGGTTGTCGATCTTATCAAGATGAAAGCTATTTACTGGGATGACTCGAGCCAGGGAATGAAATTCGAAGAGCGTGAAATTCCAGCTGAAATGCAAGAAAATGCCAAGATATGGCGTGAGAAGATGCTGGAGACCGCTGCAGAAGCGAATGAAGAGTTGATGAATAAGTACTTAGAAGAGGGCGATCTTTCCGCTGCTGATATTAAGCAGGGGTTGCGCATGAGAACGATCAATAACGAGATTGTTCCGATGTTGTGCGGATCCGCTTTTAAGAATAAGGGCGTACAGGCAATGCTGGATGCGGTGATTGATTACCTTCCATCGCCAGTCGATATCCATGCAATTGATGGTGAAAAGGAGAATGGAGAGAAGGATGAGCGTCATGCCAGCGATGATGACCCATTCTCTGCACTGGCCTTCAAGATTGCAACAGATCCCTATGTAGGCCAGTTAATTTTCTTCCGTGTCTATTCCGGCGTGGTCGCGACCGGGGACACTATCTACAATCCGATCAAGGGTCGTAAGGAGCGTATTGGACGGTTATTGCAGATGCATGCTAACCAACGCGAAGAGATCAAAGAAGTTCGTGCAGGCGATATAGCGGCTGCAGTGGGGTTGAAGGAGGCGGTTACAGGAGATACTCTGTGCGACCCATCTAGGATTATCACCTTAGAGCGGATGATATTCCCTGAGCCCGTGATTCATGTGGCTGTGGAGCCAAAAACAAAGGTAGATCAGGAGAAGATGGGCCTCGCCTTGAATCGCCTAGCTCAGGAGGACCCATCCTTCCGCGTGCGTACCGACGAGGAGTCTGGGCAAACTATCATCTCCGGCATGGGTGAGCTGCACCTGGAGATCATTGTTGACCGGATGAAGCGAGAGTTTGGTGTGGAGGCTAATGTTGGCGCGCCACAAGTGGCCTATCGGGAAGCTATCAGAAAGTCAGTTGAGATTGAGGGTAAGTTCATCAAGCAGTCCGGTGGCCGCGGTCAGTATGGCCATGTCTGGCTCAGGATGGCGCCAAATGATGCTGGGAAAGGTTTTGAATTTGTGGATGCAATCAAGGGCGGGACGGTGCCTCGCGAGTACATTCCAGCTGTTGAGAAAGGACTTAGAGAAACTCTGCCCAATGGTGTGTTAGCAGGTTTTCCGGTGGTCGATGTCAAGGTCACTCTCTTTGATGGCTCTTACCACGACGTGGACTCGAACGAAAACGCCTTCAAGATGGCGGCATCAATGGCATTCAAGGATGGCATGCGTAAAGCGAGTCCAGTGTTACTGGAGCCGATGATGGCGGTTGAAGTTGAAACGCCTGCAGATTTCATGGGTAACGTGGTGGGTGACCTATCATCCCGCCGCGGGATGATACAAGGCATGGACGATATGCCTGGATTGAAGGTGATACGTGCAGAGGTACCGCTGGCGGAGATGTTTGGTTACTCTACATCACTGCGTTCTGCAACTCAGGGCCGTGCAACCTATACCATGGAATTTAAGCAATACTCGGAAGCGCCGAAAAGTGTAGCTGAA
>SESD01000513.1_pt1 | contig 23917 bp, 24 predicted proteins | sample 3171411 | NCBI WGS metagenome assembly SESD01 (sample SAMN06051880, study PRJNA518727) | freshwater metagenome | biome: subpolar coniferous forest; feature: holomictic lake; material: water; isolation source: holomictic Lake 442, 16.5 m depth | place: Canada: near Kenora, Ontario | collected...
TCGGACCTTCCTACGAGTTGGAACACCATCAATCCCTTGCAACGACTGGTGTTTCTACGGTTCTTGGTGCCCGATGGCCTTGGGTACCAAAATGGCACATTTGGAACACCAGAAAACCCAAGCGGCATAAGGGGAATCGTCGAATTTTTCGACCCCAAAAAACATGTGGCACTCCCAGCGGGATTCGAACCCGCGTCGCCGCCGTGAAAGGGCGGTGTCCTAGGCCTCTAGACGATGGGAGCCTAAGTCCACGGTTTCCCGTGGTCTGTCGGGCTGGCGGGATTTGAACCCACGACCTCTTCGTCCCGAACGAAGCGCGCTACCAAGCTGCGCTACAGCCCGCAGCGGGTTTCCCCGCAGCAAAGAGAGTCTAGTTGTTCTAGCCCCACCGCCCAAAATTGCTTATTCCGTAGAACCTTCTTCCCGATCACCTTCGGCAGGTGTCTCAAGGCGACGCACTACTACTTCGTGGATGCGACGCTTCTCCACACTAACAATGTGGAACTGCCAGCCCTCGTGGGTCAGCACATCACCTTGGACGGGCACTTTCCCACTGAACTGCATGATGAAGCCAGCAATGGTCACGAAGTCTCCGTCGGGAATGGGCAGACCAATGGTGTCGCGCACCTCGTCGACCTTGGCCTTGCCGGCAATCAGCCAGCGACCTTCGTGAATGCGGGCGATCTCGGGATCTTCGGCTTCGTCGAACTCATCGGTGAGATCTCCCACCAGGGGCTCTAAGAGGTCACGGGTCGAGACGATGCCCGCCACCCCGCCGTGTTCGTCGATGACGATGGCGAAAGTGCGACGTTGTGAACGCAGTTCTTCGAGAGCTTCGATGACGCTCATGGTTTCCGGTAGCAGGGTCGGAGGCCGCCGCACCTTGCGGGCGATTTCGTTGGCCCCGGGCAGGGAGGTTCCCAGCGTGCGTCGAGCGGTAGAGCTACGAAAGAGGTCTTTGACGAAGAGAATTCCCTCGACGTCGTCGAGATCGTCTCCCACCACGGGGAAGTTGGAGTGACCGGTGTCGCGTACCGCCTCGGCGATGGCTTCGGGGGTCACGGGCATGGTGAGGTAGACCACGTCCACCCGGGGGGTCATGACATCACGCAGTTCCAAAGTTTCGAGTTCGCGCACGCGCGTGATGATGAGCTCGCTGGCGGGATGCGAGGTGGACTGGGTCTCGTCGTGACCGGAAAAGAACTGACCCAGTCGCGCCAGCCCCCGAGGAGGATGTCGATCGCTCATTTAGGCGCTGAGCTCTCCCACGCGCACGGTGAGGGGCTTCCAAGAGTCGTCCTCGAAACCTTCACCACGCAGCAGTGCACGGACCGCTCGGCGTATGCGCTGGGGGTCCAAGGGCTTCACCAAGAAGCCTTCGGCGCCACTGCGGCGGGCCAGAAAAACGTCGGGGCGACGGTCCAACAACATTAAGACGGGCAGATGCTCGCTGGTGCCGGCGGATTCGTCATTGCGCAGGTCCACGGTGATGGCCATGGCCCCCATGGCCCCAATCTGCATGTCGATAATGGCCAGATCGACATCGTTTTCTTCGAGATAGGCGAAGAATTCAGGGCCGGAGGCGACTTCGGCTACTTCGAGGTCGGGCGCTTCCACGGTGGCGCGGATCTCTTGGCGAAGGGTCGAAACATCACTGGCAACGAGCACGAGGGTCACGTAGGAAGCGTAGCGGAGGGGCGGGCAAGTTCGGTGCGTGAGACCGGGCCGACCGCGGCACAGAATTCCCCTTGCGCCCCAGAGTCCCGCGGCGTAGTCTGCCCTGACGATGTCCGGGGGGATGAACTATGTCACAAGCGATAGCCGATTGGAATGATGCGGCGGCGTGCAAGGGCAGAGACACCTCTGTCTTTTTCCCGCCGACCGTGACGGAGAAAAAAGAAGATCGACTGCTCCGCGAAGCTGCGGCCAAAGCGATGTGTCAGGGCTGCCCGGTCAAGGATGCGTGTTTGGCCGACGCCATGACGAAGCGTGACTTCAATGGCATATGGGGCGGTCTCACCGAAGACGAGCGCCGCGCGCTTAGTCGTCTGACCTAACCCAACCCAGTTGCGCGGGGCTGACCCGTGAGATCACCAGGGCCAGAGCAATGGTCACGACGTGAACGCCGGTACACCATAAACACACGTGTTCGATGATGAGAAATTCGGCAATGATCAACCACGCGATGAATACCAGTCCGCCGCCACAAAGTATGACCCGACCAAGGTGCACGACTTGCTCGGAACGGCGCCACCCCCAAGGTGAATTCACGATCAACATCACCAGATAAAAAGCCAAACCCAACACGGCAACCGGCATCCCGAGAAAGTACGACTGCTTCGAAGTGGTCACCGCGGTGCAGTTGACGAGGGCGTTATCGGAGCACGCGAGAATCTGGGTACCGACAAAGTGGGCGATGGTCAAGTAGGTCGAAATACCGACGCCGCAGAGACTGAGAATCCCCGTGGACATCACGGCCCAGCGCGGAACGGCGACGGGTGACACTTAGATTCCGAGTGCCTTCGCGGCCGTGGTCACTCCCGCCGAACTGCAGACCTTGCCGGGCTGGCCGTGGGTCAGCTGACAGATGATGGCAGTTTGGTAGTTGGCCGAGGCCACCAGGGCCTGGGTCACCGGGTTGCTCGGCGCGCTCAACGCGTTCACGATTTCGGCGCGGGTGAGACCCGCAAAGACGCTGGGCGAAACACTGGAGCCATTGGCTACCGCTTGATTACCGAAGGAGATAAAGGGGTAGGTGCGGTTGCTGTCGTAGGTGGACATGACCTTGGCTGCGGCTGATCCCAACTTCATCAATGGCTGCCAGGCGGTTTGCGCCGCGTTTAAATTCGCCCCGTATTCCTCAACGCCTTGGAAGTTGATGTATTGAGAGGTGAAACTTGACTTGTAAAAGGTGAAGGTCTCTATTCTGCCGAAGGTGGCGGCGTCTGCGGTTGAGGCCGTGATGCCCAAATTATGGAAGGTCCCGAATCGGCTCAAGGCCATGATGGTGCTCCACCGTTGTGAGGCACAGAAGGGGCAGTAGCCGGCACCCACGTAGAGCACGGTCGGGAGCTTCCCGGCAGTCGAGGTGGTGGTGTAGAGCGGCTCACCGTGCTGGACGGTCGGCGGTGTCACGGCAATGGCCGAAGTTATTCCGACCTGGTCGTAGATGGATGCCGGGACCGAGGTCAATGGACCAGTCAGCGCTGGGGAAGCGGGCTGGTAGTCGGCGGTAATGACGCCAGGGGTGGTTTGGGTCACTTTGACCACCACGACCACGGCGATCACAATGACCACCAGACCGAGGACGATCCACGTAAAGAGGCCGGCGGGGCGGCCCTGACTGGCGGCGGGCTTGTTTTTGGCGGGGGCTTGTTTGGTGGCCACGTCACTCCTTGTGTTGGGACCTCCCTAACTTAGTCCCTTCGGGAATTCCGTCGATAGCCCCTGGGTCCTTCTTTAACTACATTGATGTAATGAACGACAGCTTGGTTCCTCGCCCCGCGGCCACCGTGATGATGCTGCGAAATGCGGACGATGGCGTTGAAGTCTTGATGTTGCGACGGAATCTCAATTCAGACTTTGTCGGTGGCGCCTACGTCTTCCCCGGCGGCGGGGTCGACGCCGTGGACGCTCAGTCCAGCGCGGAACAATTGGTGGCGGGAATAGATGATGCCAGCGCCTCCGCGCGACTCGGGCTCGCGTCGGGAGGCTTGGCCTATTACGTGGCCTGCGTGCGCGAGCTCTTCGAAGAAGCGGGACTGCTCATCGCTCGCCATCTCGAGGGGAATTTCATCCGTTTTGACGAGCCGTCGCGTACCGAACGCTTTAGTGAATATCGCCGCCAGGTGAATGGGCGCGAGACGCGTTTCTTGGACGTGGTAGCCACAGAGAAACTGCAACTCGACCTGGCGTCCTTGGAATACTTCGCCCACTGGGTCACCCCCGTCGGTCCGCCCCGACGCTACGACACCCGTTTTTTCGTGGCGGTGGCCCCCGAGGCGCAAACGGCGGCGCACGACGCCGGCGAGACCGTGGCCGATACCTGGGTCAATCCCAAAGAGGCTCTGGCCATGCACGCGCGGGGCGAGCTCGAGATGATTTTCCCCACCATCAAGAACCTCGAAAACATTGCCGACTGCGCCACCGCGAATGAGGTCGTGGACGTGGCCCGTTCGCTGTCCGATATCCCTCGCATCGAACCGCGTATCGTGAACCGCAACGGGCAGGTGGCGATTGTGATGCCGGACGAACCCGGCTTTAACGACTGAGGTCGTTCGCCGCCACGGCGGATTCCACGGCCTGCAGCAAGCGGGCCGAACAACCTTGAGCACCCACGGGTGGGGCGATCTCGTCCACGATGCGCTGAGCGATCCCGTCGAAAATACTGGAAATAACGACGTCGCTCATCACCGACGGCTCACCCACGTCACCTCCGTGCGCCACGGTGGAACGCAGGGGGATTTCGGCCAACAGCGGAACGTGAAGTTCCTCGGCCAACTCTCGCCCACCGTCGACGCCGAAAAGGTCGTGGCGCTCGCCGCATTCACACTCAAAGCCGCTCATGTTTTCGATAACTCCGACGACGCGCACGTTGGACTTCCGGGCAAAATCCGCGGCGCGAGCGGCCACGCGTTGTGCCGCTCGCGCGGGAGTGGTCACCACAATGTGTTGCGTGGTGGGCAAGAGGCGGGCCAGGGTCATGGCAATGTCCCCGGTGCCGGGAGGGGTGTCAATGATGAGGTAATCGACCTCGGACCAGTCGGCATCTTCCAGAAACTGAGCGACCGCTTTTTGCACGATGAGTCCGCGCCACAAGAGGGCTTGTTCTTCTTCGGCGAGAAAACCCATGGAGAGAAGGTGAATCGAACCCGAACCGAAGTCTCGTGTGATGGGCAACATCTTCCCGCCAGAAACTTCGACGGGTCCCGCGACTCCCAGCAGGCGGGGGAGGGAAAAGCCCCAGATGTCGGCGTCGAGAACGCCGACCCTTCGACCGGTACGCGCGATGGCCACGGCCAGGTTGGCGGTGACCGAGGACTTACCCACGCCACCCTTCCCCGAGGTAATGGCCAGGACGGGAACTCCCGGGCGCAAGGTGGTCGGTGGCGCGTGGCTCTGGGCGATCTGGCGGGCGGTGCGCAGCAGTTCGGCCTTGCCGTCGGGGCTGAGCACGCCGATGCTGAGGGCGACATGAGAGATGCCGTCGACCACGCGGGCGGCTTCGTGGACGTCGCGTTCGATGTGGGTGCGGAGGGGGCACGAACTCGTGGTGAGAAAGACTTCGATCAGGGCGGCACCCTGGTCGTCGACGGTGATCTCACCAATCATCCCAAGGTCCACGATGGATGCCCCCAGCTCAGGGTCCCGCACGGCCGAAAGGCGCTCGCGCAGGGCGTTCGTGAGCTCGGACATAGCCCTGACGCTACCGCCAGAATCGGGTGTGTACAACGTGACCCCCGTTCGCTACGATGGGAACACTGCATCTCACCCAAGGAGAGAACCATGTCGATGACTACCGTTTCTTTGACCAAGAAGGCCGAGAACCCTATTTCTCTGACCCCCGTCGCTGCCGTGAAGGTGGCCGAGCTCATCGCCAGCGAAGCCGCTGACGAAATCTTGGCCCTGCGCGTGGCCGTCAAGCCCGGTGGTTGTGCCGGTTTCAACTACGACATGTTCTTCGACTCCGAAGTGGCCGGCGACGACATCGTGCGCGAGTTCGACGGCGTGAAGGTCATCGTGGACGCCGCGAGCGCCGAACTACTCAACGGTTCGACTCTGGACTACAACGACGGCTTGCAGGGTGCCGGCTTTCACATCACCAACCCCAACGCCACCAAGGGCTGCGGCTGCGGCAACAGCTTTAGCTGAGCCGTGACCACCCCCATCGGCCCGTACTCCCCCTGGCGTCGAGCCGGAAACTTCGTGATTTTGTCGGGCCAGCTCGGCGTGGTGCCGACCGAATCCGGCCCGCAACTTGCCGGTGCGTCCGCCGCCGATCAACTCCGTCAAGCACTGCAGAATGCGAAAGGTCTTTTGGCCGAAGCGGGCGTGACGCCGAATGACGTCGTCAAGGGAACTTTGTTTTTGATGGACCTGGCCGACTTTGCCGCCTGCAATGAGGTCTGGATGGAGTTCTTCCACGAGCCGCGTCCGACGCGTTCTACCTTCCAAGTTGCCGGGCTGCCGATGGGCGCACGCTGCGAAGCTGAGCTGTGGGCCTACCAGGCCTAGTTGGCGTCGCTGCGGGTATTCGACGCGTTGAACTTGTAGCCCACGGATCGAATCGTGGTGATTAAGTGAGCGTTCTCCTCACCTAATTTGGCGCGCAGGCGTCGCACGTGAACATCCACCGTGCGTGCCCCTCCGTAGTATTCGTAACCCCACACTCGATTGAGCAAAGTCTCACGGGTAAAGACGCGATGCGGGTTAGCCGCGAGGAAGCGCAGGAGTTCGTATTCCATGAAGGTGAAGTCCAAGGAACGGCCATTTATGGAGGCTTGGTACGTCTCGAGGTTGATGACCAGTCCGCCGAGATCGATCAGCGAGCTGCCACCCGAGTGTCCGGCACGACGGAGACGATGGTGCAGGCGCGACGAAAGTTCCAGCACGTCGACCGGAGCCACGATGAAATCGTCGAAGAGGTCGTCGCGAAAGGTGAGTTCGTCGAGCTGGTGGTGTTGGATAATCAAAATGACCGGTGAGATGGGATTTTCACGCGAACGTAGTTGGCGGCAGGTCGACATGGCGTCGGTGACCGAGGTAGTGCTGGCGTCCACGATGGCGCCAATAAAGCCGTACGTGGGTTCGCGCTGAGCGAGGTCGGTCACGCGACCATCGGAAGCCACCACGGAAACGCCCGTGACCTCACAGGCCTTGGCCACCGGACCTTCGACGGCCGGAATACAGACGAGGATGTCCTTACTCACAGCAGCGGGAGGTAGCGCTCGAGTTCAAAGGGAGTTACCTCGCTGCGGTAGCTGGCCCATTCAGCCCGCTTGTTGCGCAGGAACCACTCGACGAGGTGTTCGCCGAGAGTTTCGTTCAGCAGTGACGACGTCTCCATGAGCTCAACCGCTTCGGCCAACGACCGTGGCAGGCTGCGCGTGGAGGCCTTCTCGGCGGGAAGCTGATAGCCCCCTTCGATGCCGCGAAGACCCGCGGCCAGAATGACCGCGAAGCAGAGGTAGGGATTCGCGGCGGGGTCCGGGGCACGGTATTCGAGCCGGGTGGACTCGTTACGACCGGTTTTGACGCTGGGAACACGCACGAGGGCCGAGGAGTCGTAGCGGGCCCAGGCGGCCGCTACGGGAGCTTCGTGGCCCGGAACGAGGCGCTTGTAGGAGTTCACCCACTGGTTGGTAATGGCGGTGATTTCGGGGGCGTGCTCCACCAAGCCCGCCATGAACTGTTGGGCGGTGGTGGAGAGGCCGTAGGGGCCGTCACCGACGAAGGCGTTACTTCCTTCGGTCCACAGCGACAAGTGGGTATGCATGCCCGAGCCCTGTTCGTGGCTGAGGGGCTTGGGCATGAAGCTCGCACCGATGTTGACTTGGCGCGCGAGTTCTTTGATGACGTGGCGCACGGTCATTACCGTGTCGGCCATGGTCAAAGCGTCGGTGTAGCGAAGGTCGATTTCGTGCTGACCGGGAGCGTCTTCGTGTTGCGCGTGTTCGACACCAATGCCCATTTCTTCCAGGGTGAGCACGGTGCGTCGGCGGAGCTGACTAGCCGCGTCGTCGGGGAGCAGATCGAAGTAGCTGCCGCGGTCCACCGGCGTGGGAGACCCCGTCGTTTCGAGAGAGTCGAAGTAGAAGTATTCGATCTCGGGAGCGACGTAGAAAGTAAAACCACGTTGACGAGCATCCGAGAGGACGCGTCGCAACTGTTGCCGGGGACAACCGGCAAAGGGCGTGCCGTCGATCTCCACGATGTCGCAGAACACCGAGGCCACTCCGGCGCCCGATTCGTGCCAGGGGAGAAGTTGGAAGGTGGTGAGATCGGGGCGCGCCAATACGTCGGATTCCTGTGAACGCGAGAAACCGTCAATGGCGCTGCCGTCAAAGGTCATGCCCTCTTCCAGAGCGTCGGCGAGTTCGGCGGGGGTGACGTGAAAGGCCTTGTGTCGGCCCAAGACGTCGGTAAACCACAGCTGCACGAAACGGATTCCTCTTTCCTCCACGGTGCGCAGGACGTATTGGGACTGATCACTCATGCCCATAGTTTCGCACCTTTTAGGAAGTGGGAGGAAATTACGGTTCTAACCTCGTTACTTTGGGGTAAACAATAAGAAATGAAACGTCTTCGCATAGCGACAGGGTCTGCCCTCCTCCTCGCGGGGATTATTGCTGGTTCCGTGATGACGCATGGGGGAGCAAGCGCTCCTGCGCGTGATCCAGGGCTTCCAAATCCAATCAGCACGCCTGGTGCGGTGAACCCTGCCGTTACCCAGGGAAATATTCATTCAACCATTTGTGTGTCCGGATACACCGCAAGGATTCGGCCGTCGTCCTCCTATACCACCAATCTCAAGGTGCAACAGTTAGCTGGGGGCTATAACTACCGCGGTGATAAGAGCACCAAAGATTACGAGGAAGACCACCTTTTGCCACTCGAGGTCGGTGGAAATGCCACGTCCGTGAAAAACCTGTGGCCTGAGCCGCGGCTGACAAGTTGGAACGCTGTTATGAAAGATCAGCTCGAAAATAAGATGCATGCTCTCGTCTGCAGTGGTTCCATCACCTTGGCCGCGGCGCAAAAAGTTTTCTTGACTAATTGGATTTCTGGTTGGCGCGCCTACGTCGTAAAATAATGGTGCATTCGAAACTCGTAGTGACGAGTTGAACGTTCATAGTCCGGTGAACGCTGGCCTTGCGTCGCCCCCAGCCGAAGTCGGTGGTGGGTAACCGTAACTCCTCGTAGAAACGACACAACCCCGTTGCCCGAAGGCAACGGGGTTGTGAAACTCGCGCGTCTTAACGTCGAGCAGACTTCTTGGTGGCCTTCTTCGCCGTCTTCTTGACCGGAGCGGCCTTCTTCACGGCGGGCTTGGAACTTGCCTTCTTGGTGACCTTCTTCGTGGTTGCCTTCGCAGCCTTCTTGGTCGGAGCGGCCTTCTTGCTGGCGGCACCACAGATGGTCTCGACCATCAAGCGGGTGACGACGTAGGGGTCGACATTGGCGTTGGGGCGACGGTCTTCGAGGTAACCGCGCTTCTCGCGAGCAACACCGCCGGGAATGCGCACGGACGATCCACGGTCGGAGACGCCGTAGGAGTAGGTGTGCCACGGAGCGGTCTCGTGAGCGCCGGTCAGGCGGTCCTTGATGCCCTCACCGTAGTTCTCGACGTGCTCGAGCACGCGGGTGCCCAAGGCTTCGCAACCGGCAATGATGGCTGCCCAACCACCGGCGGCGCGCATCTGCTTGGTGGAGAAGTTGGTGTGGGCACCGGCACCGTTCCAGTCACCCTTGATCGGCTTGGCGTCGAAGGAGACGTCCACGCCGAAGTCTTCGGCGATGCGTTCGAGCAACCAACGCGCGACCCAGAGCTGGTCGGCAACTTCGACGGTGTTGAGAATTCCGACCTGGAACTCCCATTGACCCATCATCACTTCGGCGTTCGTGCCTTCGATACCGATTCCGGCACGCAGGCAGGCCAAGGTGTGGGCTTCGACGATGTCACGGCCGGGCATCTTGTCGCCACCGACACCGCAGTAGTAGGGACCCTGAGGTGCGGGGTAACCAACTTCGGGCCAACCGTAGGGACGGCCGTCTTGGAAGAAGGTGTACTCCTGCTCGATACCGAACATGGGCTCGAAGCTCGCGTACTTCTTGTCCGCAGCCACGGCGAGGTGACGGGTGTTGGTGGGGTGTGGGGTCATGTCGGCGTTGAGCACTTCGCACATCACGAGAATGTCGTTGGCGCCGCGCAGCGGGTCCGGGCACGACCACACGGGAACGAGCACGCAGTCGGAGAACGAACCAGTGGCCTGGTTGGTGCTGGAACCGTCGAAGCCCCAGATCGCCGGCTTCTTGCCGTCAGCCACGATGCGCGTCTTGGAACGCAACTTGCGCGTCGGTTCAGTTCCGTCAATCCAGATGTACTCAGCCTGGTAGGCCATGGCCACTCCCTTTTCGTTCGATGTTGCGATTGCCAACCCTTCCATTTTGCCGTATGGACGAGGGCTCGTGCCCCGACTTTGGTTAACGGCGCGTGAAATCACCTCGAGAAAGAGCTGGCCTTCACCGGTAGGCTCGCGAGGTGGCCACCGTGAGAATTGCCCTCGCCCAAATGAACGCCCTGGTGGGCGCCGTGAGCCACAACGCCTCAACCATCGCTGACCTGCGAGAACGAGCCGCCGCGCGAACCTGCGACCTAGTGGTGACCCCCGAATTAGCCCTGACGGGCTACCCGCCGGAGGACCTGCTCCTGAAAGACGGATTCATCAACAAGGTGGCCTTCGCCCTCGATGCTCTGGTCAGCGCTTCTTCCCCCACGGCCCTGGCGGTGGGATCCCCCATCGCCGGACTCCCGCTGGACCGCCACGCTGATTCACGAGGTGACCAAGGACGATTGGCCAACGCCCTCGTGCTGGCCGCGTCTGGATCTCGGATTGCCGTGGCGACCAAGCGTCACCTGCCGAACTACGACGTGTTTGACGAACAGCGCTACTTCGCCGCCGGTGTCGGCCCGCTGACCTTGCACGAATTCAAGGGAGTTCCCGTTGGCTTTCTCATTTGTGAGGACCTGTGGCTCAGGGATGGCCCGGCAGCCCAACTCGCTCGCGAGGGCGCTCGCATTCTCGTCGTCGCCAACGCCTCGCCCTACGCGCAAGGGCGACAACGCGAACGCGAAGCCATGTTGGCGGAGCGTGCTCGCGAAACGAACTGCGTCATTGTCTACGTCAACTTGGTGGGTGGACAAGACGAATTGGTGTTCGATGGTCAGAGCGTGGTGGTGAACGCGCGCGGTGAGGTCGTGGCGCGTGCCGTGGCCTTCGCCGAAGAATTACTTATTGTCGACATTGACACTGAGACTCTCGACGTCACGAGTGGCACCCTGACGGAACTTCTCGATCCGGTGGCCGAGGTCTACGGCGCCTTAGTTCTCGGCACCCGTGACTACATCACCAAGAACGGATTCCGCAGGGCAATTCTTGGGCTCTCGGGCGGAGTGGACTCGGCCCTTGTAGCCACTATCGCCGCCGATGCCATTGGCGCGGACAACGTAGGTGTCTTCGCCCTGCCCTCGCGCTACTCCAGTGATCACTCCATTTCTGACGCAGCTCACTTAGCCACCAACGTGGGATTGGCCATGGAGACCCTGCCCATCGAAGCCGCGCACCTTGCCCTGACAGAAACCCTCGGTACGACCTTGGGCGGTGAACTCACGGGAGTGACGGACGAGAATCTTCAGTCACGCATCCGCGGCCTTGTGCTGATGGCCATTTCCAACGACACGGGAGCCATTGTGCTCACCACCGGGAATAAGTCAGAGATGGCAACCGGTTACTCCACTCTCTACGGTGACTCGGCGGGGGGTTTTGCGGTCATCAAAGATGTGCCGAAAACCCTCGTCTACGCGGCCTGTCGCTGGCGCAATGATCAAGCGCGCGCGCGCGGAGAAACGCCACCCATCCCCGACAACATTTTGACCAAGGCGCCTTCCGCGGAATTGCGTCCCGACCAACGTGACGATCAGTCTCTGCCCCCCTACGACATTCTCGATCCATTGCTCGCCGCCTACGTCGAAGGTGACGCCACCGTGGACGAACTCGTCGCCCAGGGTTACGACCGCACTCTGGTCGAACGAATTGTTCGCTTGGTCGATCGTTCCGAATACAAGCGTCGTCAAATGCCCCCCGGTGTGCGCATCACCCAAAAAGCCTTCGGCAAAGATCGTCGCCTCCCCATAACTAACGGATTCACCTCGGAGGACGCGTGAGCACACAGCCCACATTGAGGTGGCTATCGGGTTGCTGGGCGGAGATCTACGCCGCCCTGGGCGAGAACGCCCCGCGCCTGTTAAACGACTCCTACGTGGTGGCGGTCCACGAGATCGCTCGCCAGGCCGGAGCGGTGGCGAATAAATTGGCGGAGCCGTCGGAACGTGATTCCTGTGCGGTGATTGGTGAGGTGTTGTCGCGGGCCGTTGCGGCTGACCCCGAAGGGAACCTGGTTCTGTACGTTCTCAGTTCCGTGGTGGGGCCTCGTCTCTTGATTTCCATGCGTGACGCCACCATCGAATTGCGTGAAAAAGATGACTCGGTGGCTCTGGCTGCGCTCGAAGGGGCTCCCGACGTTCTGGTGCGGGCTATTCGCCGCATTGCGGATCTCACTCGGCCCCACGGACCTATTGAAGATGACGACTGGATTGCCGCGGCACGATCTCTCGAAAATGCGTGTGTGGAGGCCGGATTCGCCGAAAGTTTCGGACTTTCGCGCCCAGGTTGACACCCCGCGTATAACTTCACCGTAGAGTCTCTCTACCCCCTTTCTGAATCAACTAAGGAGTGCCGTGGCCAAAGACCGTATTGATCGTGATGAAGAAGACCTCGTACGCCTCTATCTCTCCGACATCGGTCAATACACCTTGCTCACCAAGGACGACGAAGTTCGCCTGGCCCAGACCATTGAAGAGGGCCGCGAAGCCAAGACCGAGATGGACGCCGCGGAGGCCGACACCAAAATCAAGCTGACCCCGGCGAAGAAGATGGCGCTGAAGCGCCAAGTTCTGCGTGGGGAAAAGGCCAGCGAGGATTTCGTCCAGTCCAACCTTCGCCTCGTGGTTTCGATCGCCAAGAAGTACCAGGCCAGTGGCCTTCCCCTGTTGGACCTCATCCAAGAGGGCAACTTGGGCCTCATTCACGCCGTGGAGAAGTTTGACTGGCGCAAGGGTTTCAAATTCTCGACCTACGCCACCTGGTGGATCCGTCAGGCCATTACTCGCGGAATCGCTAACACGGGACGCACTATCCGTCTCCCCGTGCACGCCGGCGACACCCTGGCGCGCGTGCAAAAGGCCCAGTCGCGTTTGGAACTGAAGTTCGGACGTCCACCGACTATCAAGGAACTCTGCGAAGAGTGCGAAATGCCCGAAGACAAGCTCATCGAAGCCCTGCGTTTTCGCTCCGAGCCCATGTCCCTCTCGGAGCCACTACGCGAGGACGGCGATGCCGAACTCGGTGACGTGGTGGAAGACCGTTCGGCGGAGTCACCCTTCGATGTGGCAGCCGTGAAGATGATGCCCGAAGCCATCGACAAGTTGCTCTTGCCTTTGGACGATCGCGAGAAGAAGATTCTTCGCATGCGCTACGGCCTCGACGGCGCGGGCGCTGCGCGAACTCTCGAAGATGTCGGTGAAGAGCTGAACTTGACCCGGGAGCGCATTCGTCAAATTGAAGCGCGGGCCATGAGCAAGTTGCGCCACCCATCGAGCGACACGGGCGCGCGCGACTTACTGACTCTTTAATTCCTAGAAGAGTCGCAACGCTTCGAAGGTGTACGCTCGAGATTTCACGTCGGCCGACTTCTGCAGGGCGGAAGTCAATAAATCGGGACTTAGCCCCTCAAGTCCGGTGGCGCCTCGTTGAATCAGGGGCAAATTTCCACCGCCCATTCCGGGGCCATTCCACACGATTACGTGTCCGTAGGACTTATCAATTGCCTCGGTGGCTCCGCCCCACGTGCCGCCCTTGTCCTTGTCGCTCGTGACCACAATCGTGGCGTCAGCTAGGCCATAAATTAATTTGTTACGGGCCATAGCGCCACCTACCGAAAACGGAGCTTTGGGGTTGAAGGGGCTAGCGAGAGTTAATCGACCATCATGGATCGCCATCCGGACATCAGAGCGCTGACTGACGACGTGTAAGCCCTCGGTTGGGAAACCAATGACCCGACCTTCGATCTCGGTTGCAGAGTGCATGGATGTTTGATCGATGCCCTTCGCGAGTCCACTCACAACTCCGTAGCCCAGTTGTACGGCGAGTTGCGCAATGTTTCGCGCGACTTCCATCGACTCGAGCCCGATAGCCCGAGATCCGACGATACCGATGGAAGGCTGGCTTAACCATTCCGAGAGACCGGTGGTGAGTAAGACAACGGGACATTGTGAACCGAGCGAGCGACGCAATTTTTCCGGAAAGTCATCGTCGAAGGCGGTAACGATTCGCAGATCCGTTTCCTCGAGACGCTCAACTTCGAAAGCGAATGCGCGAGAGGTGGCCAGCAGTGCAACAATGCGGTCAGAAAATTCGTGGTCGACGCTCAGGTGCTGGGCAATCTGGCTACTATCCATATCAATAAGTCCGTGGAGCTTTTCGCTCGAGCCAAAAAGATTCCAAAATTCTCGTGCGGTGAGCGCCTTGGTCTCGGAGGTCACGAGGCGGTTCGTCAGCAATGCGGCGACCAAAGCTTCGGGGGCACGATTCATGATGAACTTGACGCTAACGCAACGGGGATGACCGCGGTGCTGTCGAAGTTGACCGATGCGCGACTCAGATGCTGGTTTGTTTCCCACGTCGAAGGCGTGACATGAGAGCAAGTCCACCCACCACCGCTACCCCTAATAAATAAGGAGTATGCGATCGACGACGGTCACTGGGCCGCACGGGATGGGTGAAAACCACGATGGGCCATTGTCGTATTTGGGCAACCTTGGTGAGGTCGCGATCGGGGTTGACGCAGAATGGGAGCCCCACCGACTCGAGCATGGGGACATCGGTTCCCGAATCGGAATAGGCACTGGACTCGGCGAGATTAATTCCTCGTTCGGCAGCGAGGGCGCGAATAGCTTCGGCCTTCTGGTCTCCCTGGCAATAGAAATCAATCTTGCCGGTGTAGCGACCCTTCGTGTCGATTCCGGGACGAGTGGCGATCGCCCCCGTGAGACCAAGCAAGTGAACGAAGGGGATGACAATGTCTTCGGGTGAGGCACTCACCACCCAGACCTCGTCACCCGCGGCTTGGTGCTGATCGATGAGTTCGAGGGCTTCGGCGTAGATCAAAGGTTCAATCACCGAAGTGATGGTTTCTTCCACCATGCGACGCACTTCGTTGCTGTCCCAACCCACGGAGAGGTTGCCCACGGTGGTGCGTATTTTTTCCATCTTGCGCTGGTCGGCACCAAAGAGATTGAAGAGCAAGTGGTGTCCCACGCTCCGGACCAGGGTGGAGCGGTGAATAAATCCACGGGCGTGTAACTCGGGCCCGAGGGCAATGATCGACGACTTTGCTATCAGTGTTTTGTCGAGATCGAAAAAGGCGGCCTTCATTACGCGGCCGACCCCTTATTCCTTGATCAAAGTGCCGTTGAGGGACTCGACCGAGTCGGGGCGCGCCATAATCACCACGTGGTCGCCCTCCATGAATTTCAAAGATGCATTGGGATTCAGCGGCTGATCTTCGCGGACTACGGCCACGACCCGCGCACCGTCGGGCAAGTGCAAGTCCTCAATGGTCACGCCCACGGCGGGAGAGTCAGTCGCCAAGGTGACTTCCACCAACTTGGTATGGCTGCTGCCGAGGTCCATCAAGTTAATGACCGAACCCACTTCAACGACTTCGTCGACCAGCGAGGTAATGAGTGCGGGGGTGGAGACGTGCATGTCGACGCCCCAGCTCTCATCGAAGAGCCATTGATTGCGAGAATTATTGACCCGCGCAATGACGCGAGGGACTGCGAATTCCTGCTTGGAGAGCCAACTGAGCACCAAGTTGTCTTCGTCATCGCCGGTGGCGGCAATCACCACGTCCGCGCTACGCATACCGGCCCGTTCGAGGGAACTCACCTCGCAGGCATCACAGGTCACCACGTTGAGGTTGGGAATCTGTCCACGTACTTTGTCGGCCACGTCCGTGCGCTGTTCGAGCAGGGTGACGTCGTGGTGACGTTCCAGCAAGTCACGGGCGATGGCCACGCCTACGGAACCGCCTCCGGCAATCACAATTTTCATGAGCGGGGTCCTTGCAGCATGAGTTCGAGTTCCTTGAGGCCGTGATCGGTGACCATGAGCGCGACCAAGTCGTCTTCTTGACCGATGAGTTCGGCAACGTCGAGGCGGCCCTTGCCGGCCCGGGTGACACCGACGACGCGCACGTCGTGGCCGTTGTTCAAAACGTGGAGGTGCGTGCCCGCAAGGTGGTCGGGGAGAACACGCTGCACTAAGAAGATGGTGTTGTTGGTGTCGGTCCAGACCCACGAGTTATCTCCGGGAATGAGCCATCTTTTGACCTGCTGCGTGGTCCAAGCCACCGTGGCCACCGTCGGAATGCCGAGCTTTTGGTAGATGGAAGCACGGCGGGGGTCGTAGATACGCGCCACCACGTTGGAGATGGAGTACTTTTCGCGCGCGATGCGGGCACACAGGATGTTGGTGTTGTCCCCACTAGTTACCGCGGCAAAAGCGTCGGCCTGGGCAAGTCCGGCGTCGCGCAAGGTGTCGCGGTCAAAGCCGGAACCCACCACGGTGGTTCCAGAAAAAGACGGACCGAGACGGCGAAAGGCGTCACGCTTTTGGTCGATGATCGACACGGAGTGTCCGGCTTCGGAGAGTTGGGTCGCCAAATCTGATCCGACTCTTCCACAACCCACAATGACCACGTGCACCTTCCTATCTGACCACCTTTAGAGGAGCAACGCAAGTTTCTTCAGAAAGTTCTTAGCGAGTCGTAGGATGTAGAACGTGGATAATTCCGGTGAACAGATAGCACGTGTCTCGCCGGTCCTCACCTCACACGCGGATACGCGTAATTTCTACCCCGAAACCCTGGGCTACCGACTTAAGCGGATCTTCTTAGGCAAGCCCTACGTCTCCGAACAGTTGCGCGGCGAACGACTCAACAATCCCATCGCCTTGGGCGTCTTGGCTCCGGACTGTATTTCCTCCTCGTCCTACGGCGCCGAGCAGATTCTCACTCAGCTCACCCCGGCCATTGGTCTCGCGGCCTTCTCGCTGCTGGTTCCCATCATGTTCGTCATCTTGGGCGTGTTGTTTTTGGTGACCCTGAGTTACCTCGACGTCATCGGGGCGTATTCAATTAAGGGTGGCAGTTACATCGTCACCCGGGACAACTTCGGTCCCAAGACCGCCCAGGTCACCGCGGTGGCTTTGCTCATTGACTACATCGTGACGGTGGCGGTGCAAAGTTCAGCGGGCACCGCAGCGATGACCAGCGCCTTTCCTTCTCTTCTCCCCTACACCTTGTGGATCACCGTGGGGGTAGTGGCTTTTTTGATTTACGGAAACCTCCGTGGTCTCAAAGAAGCGGGGGCCTACTTCGCCTTCCCCTCCTATTTCTTCATCGCCATGATGTCGCTCACCATCATCGTGGGTCTGGTCAAGCACATCTCGGGTGCACTCAAAGTCGTGCAACAGCCGGCCGCCAATGTCTTGGTGGGTGGGCACCTGGGTACGCAAGGCCACGGCTTCTTGTTCGGTGTGGCCTTCCTCACCTTGCTGCGCGCGTATGCCAACGGTGGTTCATCATTGACCGGACTCGAGGCCATCTCGGACTCCGTGTCGGGCTTCAAACGGCCCGAGGCACAAAACGCGCGCAAGGTCATGGTCATCATGGCCAGCATCCTGAGCTTTCTGCTCATCGGTACGACCTTGTTGGCCACCTGGACGCACGCCCTGCCCTACGAAGCCGGTTCGCCCACCGTGGTCTCGCAAGAAGTCTCCGCCGTTTTCGGGGCCCACGGCTTTGGCCACATCATTTATCTCTTAGTGCAGCTGGCCACGGTGGCCATTTTGTACACCGGTGCCAACACCGCCTTTAACGGCTTCCCCTTCTTGGCAAACTTTGTCGCCACCGACAAGTACCTGCCCCGCCAGCTCACCAAGCGGGGGCACCGACTGGCCTTTTCTACCGGCATCATCTGGCTAGGCGCCATGGCGCTGGTGTTGATTTTCGTCTTTAACGCCAGTGTGAACGGTTTGATTTCCCTCTACGCCATTGGAGTCTTCACCGCCTTCACCATGGCGGGCGCTGGAATGGCGAAGCGTCACTGGACCCGCCGCGAAGGACGTTGGCGCGTGGGTGTGGTGGTTAACGGTCTTTCCTGCGCCACCTGTTCCATCGTGGCCCTGATCTTCGGTGTGGTGAAGTTCGGTGAAGGTGCGTGGATGGTGGTCTGCATCGCGCCCTTTATGTTCTGGGGTCTTTTACACCTCCACAAGCTCTACAGCCGAGAAGAAGATGCTTTCGAGTCGGGGAGCACGTCTGGTTCTCTCACCACCTCGCACAACCGCATCGTGGTATTCGTCGATCAATACGACTTGGCCACCGAACGCGCGCTGGCCTATTGCAAGACGCTCAACTCGTCAGCCTTTCGCGCGATTCACTTTGACATTGACCCGGCCGTTACCAAGGAACTCGAAGAGCGTTGGGGTCGAAAGGATTCGGCCTCGTCGTCCATCCCGCTTGAAATCATGGAGTGTGAAGACCGTCGCGTGGACCGTGCCGCTCTCGATGTGGTCTCGGACATGGTGCGTGACCCCAAGGTCTTCGCCATGGTGATCTTGCCGCGCCGGGGCTTTAACTCCCGCATCCAACGGCTCCTGCACGACCGCACCGCGGACTCGATTGCCAACGCCGTCATGCACGTGCCGCGCACCGCGGCCACGATCATTCCGTACCGTATGGCCCAGCGCGCTCTGAGCGATCTCGCTACGGATCACGAGGTGCTCAGCGACGAAGTCACCCGCGGCGCGCTGCGCGAAGACTCTCACTTAGAAGCCGACGAGCAATTAGCGGAGCGTGCCTCGAACGCCGATACCGTACCCATCGGAGAATTGAAGTTTCGTGACGTGGTGACCGTGGCCGGACGCGTGCGTTCCATGACGCTGTCGGGAGACGGTAACAAGCAACTGCGCTGCGTGGTGGCCGACGCCACCGGTTCTATTTCGCTGGTCTTTCAGGGCCGCAGCATGATCCCCGGCATCGAGCGCGGTACCCGCTTGCTCATCACCGGCACCGTGCAATCTCACGACCGCGAAGCGGTCATTATGAATCCCACCTACGAAATTGTGGCCGGTCCGGCCACTGACGAATAGACCGCTTTCTTCAGTCTGCGCCTAAGGAAACGCGGGCGTGGTGGGAAAGCCTTCGGCCGTTGTGCTATCAACGGAACCGTAATCACCACGAAAGGAGGACATTGAAATGGCACGCGCGTTAGTAATCGTGGAGTCGGTCGCCAAGGCCACCCGCATTCAAGCCATGCTCGGCAAGGACTACATCGTCAAGCCCTCCATCGGCCATATTCGTGACCTCCCCGAGAGCGCCAGCGACATTCCCGCCGCGGTGAAAAAGGAAAAGTGGGCCCGTCTGGGCATTGACGTGAACAATGGTTTCACCCCTATATACGTGGTCTCTACGGACCGCAAAAAGATCGTGGCGGAGCTCAAAGCGGCCCTCAAAGAAGTCGACGAGCTCTATCTGGCCACCGATGAAGACCGCGAGGGAGAGGCCATCGCGTGGCACCTTCAAGAAGTCCTCAAACCCAAGGTCCCCGTCAAACGGATGGTCTTTCACGAAATCACCCCCGCGGCCATCGAAAAGGCCGTTAACGACACCCGGGACTTAGACCTTCACTTGGTCGAAGCCCAAGAGGGCCGTCGTTTTCTGGACCGTCTAGTGGGCTACGAAGTCTCCCCGGTCCTGTGGCGCGCCGTGGACAAGGCTCGTTCGGCGGGGCGCGTGCAGTCGGTGGCGGTGCGTTTAGTCACCGAGCGTGAGCGTGAACGAATGGCCTTTACCAGTGCCAATTGGTACGACGTGGTCGCCCAGGCCCACGCGGCCGGGGGCAATTTTGAAGCCACCGTTGACCTTATTAATGGTGGTGCTTTGGCGTCGGGCAAGAACTTCGACGCCTCGGGTCATTTAGAGGGTTCCGGCAAGGTGGAAATTCTGTTGCAGCCCTCCGCCGAAGCCCTGGCCACCGCCCTCGTGGGTGCATCTTTGTCCATTAATTCCATTACCTCGACCCCGCGGGTGCAACGCCCCCAAGCGCCCTTTATGACCTCGTCGCTGCAGATCGAGGCCAGTCGCAAACTCAAATTCGACCCGGAGCGTACGATGCGCGCCGCCCAGCGTTTGTACGAACAGGGCTGGATTACTTACATGCGCACCGACTCGACCACCTTGTCGAACGAAGCCATTTCGGCGGCTCGTTCGCAGGCCGCCGAGATGTTCGGCGACGATTACGTGGCCGATAGTCCTCGCCGTTACGACCGCAAGGTCAAGAACGCCCAAGAAGCCCACGAAGCCATTCGGCCGGCCGGGGAAGTGTTTAAGACTCTGGACGAAGCGAACCGTGCCTTGAGTGCCGACGAGCTAGCCGTCTACGACTTGGTGTGGAAGCGCACCATCGCCTCGCAGATGGTGGACGCACGTTTGACCCAAGATCGAGTCCGCCTTTCGACCACCCTGGCCGCCGTTGCTACCTACGACGGTCCCGTCGAGGTGGAGCTCAACGCCACCGGTTTGCGGATTGAATTCGCCGGCTTCCGCCGAGCCTACGTCGAGGGTTCCGATGACCCCGAAGCAGAGCTGGCCGATCAAGAACGCATCCTGCCGAGTCTGACCGAGGGCACGACGGCCACGGTAGATTCAACGGCCGCCAAGAGCCACGACACCAAGCCACCAGACCGTTTTTCCGAAGCCACTTTGATCAAAAAACTAGAAGACCTTGGTATCGGTCGTCCTTCCACCTACGCCTCGGTGATGAAGACCATTGACCGCCGTGGTTACGTCTGGAAGAAGGGTAAGTCCTTGGTGCCGGCCTTCCGGGCCTTCGCGGTAGTGAACCTTTTGGAGAAGCACTTCAGCGACTTGGTGGATTATCAGTTCACCGCCCAAATGGAAGACGAGCTTGACCTCATCGCCCAAGGCCAGGCGGAACTTGAACCGTGGTTGCAAAAGTTTTATTTCGGTGACGCCGCCGCCGAGACCACGTTTCGCCAGATGGGGCTGCACAAGGCCACCACCGAGCAACTGGACTTGGACTTCGCGGCCATTAACTCGCTGCCGCTGGGACTCGCGCCCGACGGCGATGCCGTCAGCGTTCGCTCCGGCCGCTACGGTCCCTACCTCGTGCACGGAGAAGAACGAGCCTCCATTCCCGAAGACACCGAACCTGACGCCCTCACCGTCGAACGCGCCCTCGAACTTCTGGCCGCCCCCAGCAACGACCGACCGCTGGGCGTCGATGAGGCTACGGGCCTCACCATCTTCGCCAAGGCCGGACGTTTTGGTCCCTACGTTCAACTCGGAGAGATGGTTGATCCCAAGAACAAACCCAAGACGGCTTCCTTGTTCTCCACCATGGACCTGGCATCGTTGACCCTCGAAGAAGCCCAGAAACTTCTGAGCCTGCCACGAACCGTGGGCCCACACCCCGACGATTCCGAACCGGTACTCGCCCAAAACGGCCGCTACGGCCCCTATCTCACCTGGGGCAAGGAAACCCGTTCCTTGGAATCCGAAGATTCCATCTTCACGGTGGACTTGGAAGCAGCCCTGGCGCTGTTGGCCCAACCCAAGCAACGTGGACGCCGCACCCCCGCAGGCCCTCTGAAGGATTTGGGCATCGACGAGATGACCAAGAAGCACATTCTGGTCAAGACCGGAAAGTTCGGGGACTACGTCACCGACGGGGAAGTCAACGCCACTCTGCGCAACGCGGACACGGTAGAAAACCTCACCTTGGACCGCGCTAATGAACTCCTGGCCGAACGTCGCAACGCCGATCCGTCGTCACGACCCCGCAAGGTCGTGAAGAAGGCGGCCAAGAAAGTCACCAAAAAGGCTGCGGCGAAGAAGTCACCCGGAGTGACCAAGAAAGCGGCCGTGAAGAAGGGTGCCGCCAACAACACCGCCCTGGCCGCTCAAGCCACTCGCTCGGAGGACTAGTGACCCGCGGTCTCTTCGTGGCCTTTGAGGGAATCGACGCCTCCGGCAAGAGCACCCAAGCTCGTCGCGTGGCCGCCCTGGCGGAGGCTCTCTTTACCTTTGAGCCCGGCGATACTCCCTTGGGGGCAGAGCTTCGTCGCTGGCTGCTAGATGCCAGTGCTCCCATGTCGCCGGAAACCGAAGCCCTCTTGATGTTGGCTGATCGTTCACATCACGTCAGCAGCGTTATCGAACCAGCCCTGGTGAGTGGACGTCACGTGGTGAGTGATCGTTTCGCCGCCTCCACCATTGCCTACCAAGGCTTTGGCCGAGGCTTGGATGTACGGCAACTTCTCGACGCCACTGAATTAGCCATCGGTGAGTGCCGACCGGACCTCACAATTCTTTGTGATGTTGATGTCGAGGTGGCGTATGCGCGTCGACATCCCGACAGCGCGGATCGTTTCGAGTCCAGTGCCCGTGACTTTCACGAACGCGTGCGCGAAGGCTTCTTGGAACAAGCGCGCAGCCACCCCGACAACTGGGTGATCGTGGACGCTCACGGTGATCTGGAATCAGTCACCGAGCAGGTCAATGGTTATTTGCGGAAGGTGGGATGGCCGGGGCTATGAGCGAGGTCTTTTCGGCGGTAGTAGGCCAAGAACACGCCGTCGGGCTGCTGCGACACCACGCCGCCCACCCCGTGCACGCCTATCTCTTTGTGGGGCCCACTGGTTCAGGAACCGCCGAAGGTGCACGGGCTTTCGCCGCCGCACTCTTGTGTGCGAACCAGGGTTGCGGGGAATGTGATTCTTGCCGGCGGGTACTCAGCGATTCGGAAAGTGACGTCACCTGGGCGACCCGACACGGCCTGAACTGGTCGGTGAGCGAATTTGCCGAAGCGGAACGTATTTCACGGCGTCGTCCACTCGCTCGTTTCCAGATTGTGATTCTCGAAGACATTCAACTCTCTGATGGTCAAACCGGAAAACTTCTCAAGATTCTCGAAGAACCACCGACGAACGCCATCTTCATTTTGACCGCCGAGAATTTGCCGGAATCTTTGGTCACGGTGGTCTCGCGTTGCGTTGAAGTTCCTTTCGTGGCGCTGAGTGAAGAAGCCATCGTGGATTATTTAGTGCGCGATGGCTACGCCACGCTGGCCGCCCGGGCGGCCGCGGCCGCTGCGGCGGGCGATTTGCGGCGTGCTCGGGTCTTGGTGAGAGACCGAGCCTTCTCGGACCGCGTCCACCTGTGGCAATCTCTCCCCGACACCCTGAACGGCACCCACGCCACGAGTGCGCGAGTGGTCAAGGAGATCTTCGAAGCTCTCGACGTGGCGGTGGAGCCACTGGAGGAAATTCAAAAAGAAGAACTCCAGCGCCTGATCGACAACGCCAAGTCTGTGGGCCTGCGCACGGTGACGGGCCGCAAGGACATCGAAACCCGTCACAAGCGAGAAGTGCGTCGCTTTCGCATTGACGACCTGCGCTTCGGACTACGTTCCCTCGCCGACGTCTATCACCAACGCCTCATTGCCGGCTTAGAAGGAATGGGGGACAAGGACCCGCGCGCCACCAGTCAAACCCAGGCCGCAGTGACGGCCATCGAGCTGATTAGTGATACCTCGCAGAGACTCTCGGTGGTGAACGAGGAACTTCTCCTTACCAATCTCATCGTCCACCTCGCCAACGTCTGATGTGTGGGCGAGCAGCCCTTTTCGGTTAGCCTGTAGCGCTACGCCCCGGTAGCTCAGCGGCAGAGCAGCTCACTCGTAATGAGCAGGTCGACGGTTCAATTCCGTCCCGGGGCTCCAGAGCAACTCAAAATCCACTAACGAAAATTCGAAACCGTGATGAGTTGTTGTCTGCCTGACCACGATGGTCAACGTGGTGGCGAGACGAGGAGCCGAGATCGTGCTCGGGAGAAAATCCCTCGACCAGAAGCAGCTTCTGGGTAACCGTGGTGAGCAGTGGGGCTAACTGATTAGCCTTGGCTTGGTTGAGCTTTAGCCCTGACAAAAGCC
>SESD01000514.1_pt1 | contig 23915 bp, 24 predicted proteins | sample 3171411 | NCBI WGS metagenome assembly SESD01 (sample SAMN06051880, study PRJNA518727) | freshwater metagenome | biome: subpolar coniferous forest; feature: holomictic lake; material: water; isolation source: holomictic Lake 442, 16.5 m depth | place: Canada: near Kenora, Ontario | collected...
ATATGCTTAAACCTGCATTAGCCCGGGGTGAACTGCATTGCGTGGGTGCTACGACATTGGATGAGTATCGCAAATATATAGAGAAAGATGCTGCTCTAGAACGCCGCTTTCAAAAAGTATTAGTGGATGAACCTACTGTGGAGGCGACCATAGCCATTCTGCGTGGCCTTCAAGAAAAATATGAGTTACATCATGGTGTTGAAATTACCGATCCAGCAATTGTAGCCGCGGCGGAGCTTTCCCATCGTTATATTACCGATCGATTTTTACCTGATAAAGCGATTGATTTGATTGATGAAGCGGCTTCACGGATTAAGATGGAAATTGACTCTAAGCCCGAGGTGTTGGATAAATTAGAGCGGCGATTAATTCAGCTAAAAATTGAGCGCGAAGCAGTGCGCCGTGAGAAAGATGAAGGCAGTAAAAAGCGCTTTGGTTTAATTGAAGATGAAATCAATAAACTTGAAAAAGAGTATGCCGATTTAGAAGATATTTGGAAAGCAGAAAAGGCACAAGTGCAAGGTTCTGCACACATTAAAGAAGCCATAGAAAAAGTGAAGTTTGAGATGGAAGAAGCCACACGTAAGGGTGAGTGGCAAAAAGTCTCAGAGTTGCAATATGGCAAGTTGCCAGCTTTAGAGGCGCAACTTAAACAAGCTTCTAGCGCTGAATTCAGCTCTGAGCAAACCAAACATAAAATGCTGCGGGTGGAAGTCGGGGCTGATGAAATTGCCGAAGTGGTGAGTCGTGCTACGGGCATTCCAGTCAGTAAAATGATGACAGGTGAGCGCGAAAAGTTGCTGACCATGGAAACTAAATTGCATGAGCGTGTGGTAGGTCAAGATGAGGCGGTGCGTCTCGTTTCTGATGCTATCCGCCGTTCGCGTTCTGGCTTAAGCGATCCCAATCGTCCTTATGGTAGCTTTTTATTTTTAGGGCCAACTGGTGTAGGTAAAACCGAGTTGTGTAAAGCCTTAGCAGGATTCTTGTTTGATAGTGAAGACCATTTGATTCGTATTGATATGAGCGAGTTTATGGAGAAGCATTCAGTTGCGCGCATGATAGGTGCGCCTCCTGGCTATGTTGGTTATGAAGAGGGCGGGACGCTTACCGAAGCTGTTCGTCGCAAACCTTATAGCGTAATTTTGCTTGATGAAGTAGAAAAAGCGCACCCAGATGTATTTAATGTGTTGTTGCAGGTGTTAGATGATGGACGATTGACAGATGGTCAAGGACGTACCGTAGATTTTAAAAACACAGTGATTATTATGACTTCGAACCTTGGTAGCCAAATGATACAAAGCATGGCTGATCAGGACTACCAAGTTGTGAAACTGGCTGTCATGGGTGAAGTAAAAACTCATTTCAGGCCGGAGTTTGTAAATCGTATTGACGAAGTTGTGGTGTTTCACGCTTTGGACGAGATTAATATCAAATCTATTGCGGCTATACAATTGCAATACTTAGCCAAACGGTTATTGGCGATGGATATGCAGCTGAAAATTAGCGATGCGGCGATTGCTGAAATCGCTAATGCAGGTTTTGATCCAGTGTATGGTGCAAGACCCCTTAAGCGTGCAATTCAATCTGAGATTGAAAACCCCTTGTCACGTGAAATATTGGCTGGAAATTTTGTGGCGAAAGATACGATTAAGATTGATAGTAAAGCTGGCAAGCTAGTATTTTCAAAGTTGGTCGGTTGAATAGGGTTCCTCGGATGGACAATGCCTAAATTATTAATTTTTATTGTGGTGTTACTGCTGCTGGCAGGCTGCGCGACTAATGGTCAATCAGTACCGTTGATAGAGCGTATTTCTGAAGAGGAGTTGTCTCGCATTTTGCCGCAGCCGTTGGCGACATTAAGCTTGGATGATTTGGTTAGGTTGAGCAAAGAAGGGATGACGGCCACGCAAATTATTGAGCAGATTAAGTCTAGCAATTCCATGTACGACTTGACGCCAACTCAGAGCGTGTTGCTTAGTAAGCAGGGTGTAGATAGTCAGATTCTCGACTATATTCATACTAGTCGTGAGTTGGCCGTGCGCAATAGTATTGCGGATGAAATTAATAAGCGCGAAAAAATTAAACGAGAAGAACTAGAGAGTCTAAAGCGTCAGCAACTTCGTGCTTATGACCCATTTTGCCGAAATGGCCCCTATGGTGTATATCCATATGGCCAATATGGCTCACATTTTGGTATAGGATATGCTAGGCCATGGGGTTGCTGGTAATTTTTAGTTCAATGACCTTAATCCGTCCATTTCAGTAATCACTCAATAAATAGTATGCAACAAAAAATCCACGAAATCATCGTCAGCACATACGGACGCAAGTTATATGACATCACACCGCAACTTTTGGCGTGGCTTAAGAATAGCGGTTTTCACACAGGACTGATAACGCTTTATATTCAGCATACCTCGGCCAGCCTGTTGATCAATGAAAATTATGATCGCGATGTGCTAGTGGATATGGAGGCGTTCTTTCGGCGCTTGGTGCCAGATGGCGACCCATTATTCACGCATACTGTTGAAGGCCCTGATGATATGCCTGCGCATGTTCGAAGTGCGCTAACACAAACGCATTTGTCAATTCCATTAGTGGACGGGCAAGCTGCTTTAGGGCAATGGCAGGGAGTGTTTTTATTCGAACATAGACACCAGCCTAGCCAGCGCCGGGTCATATTACATCTGATGGGTGATTAGATTTAAAGTTTGGATGTACTGGGGCGATAGGCTAGAATGCGCTCCTCCGTTTTTGAAGTTTCCTCCTGCGTCTTTATGCCCTAATAGCAAGGCGCATAGCAGTCCCATTTTTTATCATGAAATAAGGAAATAATATGTTGTTACGTTCTATGTTGGTTTTAACCCTTACAAGTTTGTTGCTTGCAGGCTGCAGTAAAGAAGAGGAAGAAGCGGCGCCAGTTGAGCCAGTAGTAGTTGAAGCGCCAGTCGCTGCGCCAGTACCAGTTGTAGAGTCAGGTGGTTATGTGCCAACAGCAGATGAACGCGTACCTGGTATTACGATTGATGCGGCAGCGCTAGATGCGGCAACAAAAGCGATTGCGGCTAAACCAGCGGCAAAGTAAGCTAAAGCGTTTTGATGCCATAACAAAAGCACGCCTAGGCGTGCTTTTGTTATGGATAATCAGTATGCTTTAATTCAAACTGCTCCAAGATAGCGGGTCAAACGGCAAGCTCTGTCGGCGTAATTCATAATAAAGCCCGTTACTTTCATTGCCACCACTATTGCCCACCGCGGCGATGGTATCGCCAGTATGTACATTGCTGCCTACCGCTTTTAATAGGGCTTGATTATTGCCATATAAACTCATGTAGCCATCGCCATGATCTAGGATAATCAAGTTGCCAAAACCACGTAACCAGTCTGCAAAAACCACCTGACCATTAGCCACAGCCTTTACTTCAGTGCCGGCATTAGCGCGAATAAATAAGCCTTTCCAAGAGATGCCGCTGTCTTCTCGGTTAGCGCCAAAACGGTTGCTAACTTCGCCGCGTATCGGTAAGCGTAGCTTGCCTTTTAGTGCAGAAAAATTACCACCAGCAAAATCATTACTAGGCAATGTGTTGTTGGCAATGACTGTTTTTGTTGATCTATTTTGTGGCGCAGGTTCCTTAATTGCAGATTGATTAGGGCTCTCAGGCGGACTAGTTTTACGTGGCGATGATGGTTTGATACTGGCCAAGCGTTTTACTAATTGCGATAGTTGTTTTTCGTCTCGACTCAACTTTTTTATTTCGCCTCGTTGCGCCGCAATTTTCTGTGAAAGCGAGCTAACGACTTTAGATTTTTCACGTTTTTGACTTTCAAGAGACTGTCGCGTTTCTACTTGTTTTTGCTTAAGTATTAGCACTTGCTGTTGGGCTGCGGCCGTGGCTGCATTTAGTTGATTGATCTTATCTAGACTGCCTTGCATTTTATTAATCAGCTCTGCGCGCGCTTTTGCAATATAAGAATAGTAATAGACATCGCGCGCAATTTCGCTTGGGTGCTCACTTTGCAAAATAACCTGCACATAGCTTTGCTTGCCATGAATATATTGCTGATAAAGTTGGCTACTGAGCAGTTGTTGTTGTTGGCTAAGGGTTTGGTTTGCAGAGATTGAATCTGAGGCTAGTTGTGCTAGGGTGTCCTTGTTTTGTTGCTGGCGTTGGTTTATTTCATACAGTTTTTTATTTGCGAGACTGATTGCGACTTCACTGTCTTTTAGCGCATCCGCAGCGTCTTTATGCGCCTCTTGCGAACTACTTAATTGTTTTTTAAGCGCCTCTAGACGTTGTTGCACATTACTTAAGGCTTCTTTAGGAGCCTCTGATTTTTTCTCGGCGAGCGCAGTTGGGCTGCATAGCAGCCCCAGTAAGCTTAAGCTAGCGACTAGAGTTTTATAGCCTGAATGTAAATGAGACAATCCCAACGCCGTGCGCCTATTTTTCAAAGTTAACTAAGCTCTTTCCGGTCATTTCTGTGGGTTGCGTCAGGCCCATGAGCTGCAGTAAAGTTGGCGCTAAATCTGATAGCGCGCCATTTTTTAACAAAGTCGCTGGGCGACCAACATAAATAAATGGCACTAAGTTAGTGGTGTGTTGAGTGTGTGGTTGATTGTTCTCAGCGTCAAACATTACTTCTGCATTGCCATGATCCGCCGTAATAACAACCTCACCACCGATGCTTTGCATGGCATTCACCACGCGACCAACACAGATATCTAGAGCTTCAATGGCTTGGATAGCCGCTTGAAGACTGCCTGTATGACCGACCATGTCGCTATTGGCATAATTGCAAATGATAGCGTCATATTTTTTGCTCAAGATTGCTTCTTCTAGCCTATCGGTCAGTTCAAATGCGCTCATTTCAGGCTGTAAGTCATATGTAGTCACTGGTGGTGATGGTACCAAGATGCGATCTTCACGGGCAAATACCGTTTCTTCGCCACCATTAAAAAAGAAGGTGACATGTGGATATTTTTCTGTTTCGGCTATTCTTAACTGACTCAGACCTAGGTTAGAGATATATTCACCGAATGTATTTTTGATTGGATAAGGTGGAAATATGACCGTGGCTTTGCTTTCTTTTTTGTCATAGCTAGTGAGCGTAAAGTAAGCTGCCAGTTTGGGCACATGCCTGCGGTGAAAGCCATCAAACTCATCACTTAATAATGCGTGTGTCAGTTGGCGTGCGCGGTCAGAGCGAAAGTTCATATACACCACGACATCGCCATCTTCTAAATGCGTAGGCATTTCATTTGGCTGGCGGATGGCTGTGGCTTTTACAAACTCATCATTTTCGTTTCTAGCATAAGCGGCCTGCAAGCCTTCGGCAGCGGTTGCAAAGGTGAACTCACCTATACCCTCTGTAATTAGTGTGTAAGCGGTCTCTACCCTTGGCCAGCGCTTGTCACGATCCATGCTGTAGAAACGTCCACAAATAGAAAGAATTTTACCTACACCTAATGCTTTTATTTTAGCTTCAAGCTTTGCTAGGAATGGAGTCGCACTCACTGGTGGAGTGTCACGGCCATCTAGGAACGCATGTATATACACCTTAGTCAACCCAAGTTTAGCTGCCATTTCCAACATAGCGTGGATATGATCTTGGTGGCTGTGTACACCACCATCTGAAAGCAGGCCAAAAATATGTAAGGCTTTATTGTTATGCTTTAGCTCAAGTAAAGCTGCCTTTAGCGTCGCATTCTCAAAAAAATCGCCGCTAGAAATGCTATTGTTGATGCGCTCAAAGTCCTGAAATACGACACGTCCCGCACCTATATTAAGGTGACCTACTTCAGAGTTGCCCATTTGACCGTCAGGCAATCCCACGTAATGCTCAGATGCGTTAATTAATGAATGTGGATAAGCTTTCCATAGCCCATCTATATTCGGCTTGCGGGCTTGCGCAATTGCGTTATCTGCTTCTTCTTCACGATGACCAAAACCGTCTAAAATGATCAGGCAGACAGGTGTAGTGTTTATGGCTGGGAGCATAATCTTTCGCTTTAATATTTTGATTGCAATACCACCATTTTAGCTTATTTACACGTAAAATCAGCTTAGAAGTTTGTATTAAGCTAAGCTTGAATTTTGGAGCTATGGCACCATGTTAAAGCAATAAAATATTGAGAGGAAGTGTGTGGAATTTTTTAGAAGTAATATCTTGTTAATTGGCTTGGCTTTAGGTTCCGGCATGATGTTGTTATTGCCTATGCTTAAAAAAAATGCGGATGGTGTGCCTAATCTAAGTCCTGCAGATGCAGTCACTTTAATTAATCGTTCAAATGCAATAGTTCTAGATGTACGTGATGATGGCGAGTTTGCTGGAGGCCATATTGCTGAGGCTTTTAATATTCCACTAAGTAGCTTGAACGATCGTTTGGCTGAACTTAAAAAGTACAAAAACAAACCCATTTTGGTAAATTGTCAGCGTGGGATGCGCTCGGCTAAAGCGTGCGCGATTTTGCATAAGGCCGAGTTTACTCAAGTACATAACTTGGATGGCGGTCTGTTAGCGTGGGTGGCTGCTAAGTTGCCGGTAGTTAAAACTGTAGCGAAGGTGATAAGCTAATGGCCAATGTCACCATGTACATTACTGCAACCTGCCCATATTGCCATAATGCAGAGCGTTTACTGCTTAGTAAGGGTGTGGAGAGCATTCATAAAATCCGGGTTGATTTGGATCCTGATTTACGTATTGCTTTGATAGAAAAGTCTGGTCGGCGTACGGTGCCACAAATTTATATTAATGATCTGCATATTGGCGGTTTTGATGATCTGCGTGCCTTGGATTTGGCAGGCGAGTTAGACCAACTGTTGGTAAAGTAAAGTGTTAGTGGCTACTGTAAGGTCTTGTGAGCACCGAGAAGTCTTGACGCTTAAATTCTGCTAAAATAAGCACCTTATAAATTTCACCCCTAACCTAAGTAGAAAATAATGGCAAAAGAAGATAACAAGGCAGAACAACCTCAACAAGCTGGTTTCAGCATTGAAAAAATTTACGTCAAAGATGCTTCATTAGAAATTCCTAATGCGCCACAAATCTTTACTGATCGTACTCAGCCGCAAATTGGCATTGAGCTAGGTAACTTTGCTCAAATGTTGGAAGACGGAGTTTTTGAAGTGGCGATTAAAGTCACTGTTACTTCAAAAATTGAAGATAAAACCGTGTTTTTGGTTGAAGTTACGCAAGCTGGTATTTTCCAAATTCGCAATGTGCCAGAAGACAACATAGAAATGATTGTTGGCATTACCTGCCCTAACATTTTATTTCCTTATGCACGTGAAACTGTTTCTGACTTAGTTGTACGTGCTGGTTTTCAGCCAGTCTTGCTGAATCCTATCAACTTTGAAGCGCTGTTTGCACAACAAAAACAACAGCAAGCAGAGAGCTCAGAAGAGAAAGCAAAGCACTAGGATATTAGTGGCATCGCTCGCTAAGTTAATTGTAGTTTGGGCGCTAGTGCTGATGCCAGTTGCAGCGTCTGCGCTAGAGTTTCGCTCAGTGGCGGTGCCTAAAGCTGTGCTTTATGACGCACCATCTGCAGCGGCTAAGAAAACTTTGCTGCTTAGTCAGTTTTATCCGGTAGAAGTAATCGTTAATCTTGGTGACTGGCTAAAAGTGCGTGACGCACAAGGCACAATGAACTGGGTGGAAGCGAAGCAGTTATCAAGTAAGCGTATGGTACTGGTTAAGGTTAATAGTGCAGAAATTAGATTGGCTCCTGACCCTGCATCTAAACTTTTAGCCACTATTGAAAAAGATTTGGTGCTTGAAGTGCTGGAGATTATGCCAGGTAATGGTTGGCTTAAAGTGAAGCATAGAGATGGCGTTATCGGTTATATTTTAAATTCTTCAATATGGGGTGCTGAATAGATGGTAAAGGCAACTCCTAAGAAAATTGTGGTTCTAGGTGCAGGTGCTTGGGGTACTGCGTTAGCGATGAATATCAGCGAACGTCATCCAGTCTCGCTTTGGGCTAGAAATGCTGGTCATGTTTCAGGGATGCGCAAAGCGCGTGCTAACCCATTATATTTGGGTGACTTTAAATTTAATGATCAATTGCAGGTTGAAGATGACTTGGCGACAGCTTTAGTTGGTGCTGATTTAATTCTTTCTGTAGTGCCTACAGCTGGCTTTAGACCCATACTCAAAAATCTCAAGGCGCTCGGTTGCACAGCACCTATTGTTTGGGCGCATAAAGGCTTGGAGCCGGAATCGGCCAAACTACCTTATGAAGTTGCCCTTGAGGAGTTGGGTGATCCTAAGGTTACGGGCCAACACTGGGGCGCGTTATCAGGACCAAGTTTTGCTGCGGAACTGGTTCGCGGTTTGCCAACTGCTGTAACTGTGGCGGCTAATGACGAGGCATTTTCTAATGCTGCAGCTTTGCTTATTCATGGCGCTAATTTACGTGTTTACCATACTACCGATGTCATTGGAGTTTCTGTAGGCGGTGCGCTCAAGAATGTGATGGCGATTGCAGCTGGGATTTCGGATGGTATGGGTTTTGGTAATAATGCGCGCGCGGCGATGATTACGCGGGGCTTAGCTGAGATTACGCGTTTCGGTATGGCGTTAGGGGCTTCACCGGAAACTTTCATGGGTCTGGCTGGCGCTGGTGATTTAATTTTAACGTGTACTGGCCAATACTCGCGTAACCGTGAAGTGGGTTTGCAATTAGCTAGCGGTAAATCACTGGCTGAAATTTTACAAAACTTAGGCCATGTCGCAGAAGGCGTTAGCACAACAGCCGAAGTGATGCGCCGTGCCAGAATCATGCAAGTTGAGATGCCGATTACTTATCAGGTAGACCAAGTGCTTTCATATGGTAAAAGCGCGCAAGATGCCGTCATGGATTTGTTAGGGCGTGATCAGAAATCTGAAGAATTGTAATCCGTTTACCCGTTAAGGGTTTTTTCGGTAAGCTTTTAGGGCATAAGAATCTAAACACCACCAACAAAGTCAATTTGGCGCCATGCCTCATATAATAAAACTGCAGCTGAATTAGAAAGATTCAAACTGCGGCTATTCGGGAGCATTGGTAATCGTACTCGATTTTCTTCGGCAAACTCACTGCGTATTGCCTCGGGTAGCCCACGCGTTTCAGGGCCAAAAATAAAGACATCACCTGATTTAAACTTAATATCACTATGTCTAGCACTGCCTTTGGTAGTCACTGCGAATAAGCGTCTGCCAACTAACGCTGCTTTGCAATCTTGCCAGTTTTCATGCACTTTTAACTCTGCATACTCGTGATAGTCTAATCCTGCACGTTTTAACTGCTTGTCTTCCAGCGTAAATCCCAGCGGTTTTATTAAGTGTAAGTCAGCACCAGTATTGGCACAAAGACGAATAATGTTGCCAGTATTGGGAGGAATTTCAGGTTCGAACAAAACGATAGTAAACATACATCTCAATTTAATGGTTTGGGTAGCATTCTCGCTGCAAGGCTACATTCTACATGGGCAGTACAAGATTTTTAATTATTCACTCTGATTGTTCAAATTATGGATACTGAAGATCTCAGAATCTACATTAATTAGCCAGCGTTATGCCCGACATATCAGTGGTATAGTAGTATTTTAAACAATTGATTAAATATTAATCTAATGTTCATGATTTGCACCATATTTGGTTGACAAGGTATAATTGCCATACAAATCAAGTTAATACATTGCACGCTAAATCAAAGGAACAGCTTATGCTGGAATCAACCAACAAATCTACAGCCATTAACTCTATCGTCGAAGCCGTGATTGATACTAGCTGTATAAAGTCAAACCTAGCAGCCGAAAAATTAGCGAGTAGCTCTGTTAATCGCTGGAGTGTTGCTGAAATTGTTGCATTATTTGAATTACCTTTTAGTGATTTAATGTATCAAGCGCAAACGGTTCATCGATTACATTTTGATCCAAATGCGGTCCAAGTAAGTACCTTGCTGTCGATTAAAACTGGCGGTTGTTCTGAAGATTGTGGTTACTGCCCGCAAGCCGCTCGATATCACACTGAGGTGGAAAGTGAACCTTTGATGCGTTTGGAAGATGTGCTTACTGCCGCACAGGAAGCCAAAGACAACGGTGCTAGTCGGTTCTGTATGGGTGCAGCTTGGCGCGGACCGAAACAGCGAGATCTTGAGCCTGTGCTTAAAATGATCGCAGAGGTCAAAGCTATGGGTTTAGAAACCTGTGCTACTTTAGGTATGCTAAAAGAAGGTCAAGCAGAGCAGTTAAAAGATGCAGGCTTGGATTATTACAACCATAACCTAGATACTGCGCCTGAATTTTACGGTGAAGTGATTACCACGCGCACGTACCAAGATCGACTAGAAACATTAGACCGTGTCCGCGATGCAGACATTAATGTCTGTGCCGGAGGCATTATTGGTATGGGTGAATCCCGAAATCAGCGCGCTGGTTTATTGGCCCAATTAGCCAATATGGAACGTCCACCGGAAAGTGTTCCGATTAACTTACTGACTCAGGTTGAAGGTACACCATTACATGGTACTGAAGAATTAGATTTAATTGAATTCGTACGCACGATTGCTGCCGCACGCATTACCATGCCGTCTAGCTATGTTCGTTTATCTGCGGGTCGCCAAAGTATGCATGAAGGCATACAAGCTCTATGCTTTTTAGCTGGTGCCAATAGTATTTTTTACGGAGAGAAGTTACTGACTACGGGCAATCCAGACGCAGTTACGGATAAAAATTTATTTGCTAAACTAGGTATCAACCAAGCAGGTGTTAGCCAAGCTTAATCCATGCTTAACTCTTTAAAATTAAGCTTGGATCAGCGTAAGGTTGATGGTTTATTGCGTCAGCGTCGTTTGCTTGACTCACCGCAGGCTGAACATATTGTTGCTAACAATCAACATTTCCTGTCGTTTTGTAGCAATGACTACCTAGGCCTCGCTAACCACCCAGATTTGATTGCTACTATGCAATCTGCTGCTCAGGCATCAGGCGTAGGCAGTGGCGCTTCCAATCTTATTACCGGCCATCATCGTTATCACGATAATCTAGAAAAGCAGTTGGCAAAATTTGTGCAAATGCCAGCGGCCTTATTGTTTTCTACTGGCTATATGGCCAACATTGGCGTGATTAGTGCGTTGATGGGACGCAATGATGCGGTATTCGCTGACAAGCTGAATCATGCTTGTTTAAATGATGGCGCATTTTTATCACGCGCCGCATTTCATCGATTTCCACATAATGATGTCACTGCACTAGAAGCACTACTTAAAACTAGCACTGCAAAGCATAAGTTAATTGCTGCTGACGCGGTATTTAGTATGGATGGCGATATGGCTCCATTGCCAGAATATTTATCGTTATGTGAAAAGTATGATGCTTATTTGTATGTGGATGATGCACATGGTTTTGGTGTTTTAGGTGAGCATGGTCAAGGTACGCTGAATCATTTTAAACTGAAGTCGCCACGGATTATTATGATGGCTACCTTGGGTAAAGCCGCGGGAGTGGCTGGCGCCTTTGTCGCTGGTGAGCAAGTGGTGATCGATTATTTAATTCAAAAAGCGAATAGCTATGTCTATTCAACTCCTGCGCCCCCAGCGCTATCGGCTACATTAAGTGCTTCTGTTAATCTAATCGAGCAGGGAGACCATTTACGTTCGCATTTACGTACTCTGATCGCTTATTTAAAAGACAATCTAAACTGCAGAAAATGGCAACTGATGCCATCTGATACTGCTGTACAACCCTTGGTTGTTGGCGGAAACCATGAGGCATTAGCGTTAAGTGAGTATTTACAAAGCTGTGGAGTGTTGGTGCCTGCAATTCGACCACCCACAGTCCCTGTTGGTACTTCAAGGTTGCGCATTTCACTATCGGCGGCGCATAGTATTGAAGATATTCAGAAACTAATTAAAGTGTTGCATCAAGCAGAAACCTTATTATGAACAATACGCATATCGAAGTCATAGGCAACGGTCCAAACTTAGTGCTAATCCACGGTTGGGGGATGCATAGTGCAGTTTGGCAACCGGTGATTAAAAAGCTGAGTAAGGTGTTTACTCTTCATTTGGTAGATTTACCTGGGATGGGTTTAAGTCGGCCTATCGAACCATATCATTTACATGCAACAGCAGAAAATATTGCCGAAATTCTTCCCCCTAATGCAGATATAGTCGGCTGGTCTTTAGGCGGTCAGGTGGCGATGCGTATTGCTTTAGATTATCCAGACATGGTGCGCAGACTCGTTCTGGTCGGCGCTACACCAAGCTTTGTGAATAAGCCTGATTGGCAGTTTGGTATGGCCGGAGATGTGTTCAGTAGTTTTGCCTACAGCGTCAATGCAGACTACCAAAAAACCATGACCCAGTTTTTAACCCTGCAATGTATGGGTGCTGACGATGCTAGATCTACAGTGAAGTTGTTGCGTAATAAATTTGCCGAGCGGCCGATTCCTAGCACCCAAGTTTTACAAAAAGCACTACAGATATTATTGGAAACAGACTTGCGTTCTGAAATTGAGTATCTACGTAAACCAGCACTTCTGATTCATGGTGACCGCGATACGCTAGCGCCTGTTCAAGCTGCGCATTGGATGATGCAACACTTGCCAATGGGTTATCTGCGTGTAGTTGCTGGTGCGTCACATGCGCCATTTTTGTCTCATCAAACACAATTTATTGATGCGCTGACGCAATTTTTAGAACCTACTAGTTTGTAATGCTTACCGACGATGTTTATCGCATGGATAAAGCGCGGGTGCGCTCTTCGTTTGGAAGGGCTGCACTTACTTATGACGCAGCAGCCGTGTTGCAAAAGCAAGTACGTACGGAAATGCTTAGCCGACTGAATTTGGTTAAATTAAAACCGGCCGTAATATTAGACGCGGGTTGTGGCACCGGTGCTGCTAGCCATGCCTTGCAACTTCGCTTTAAACACGCACAAGTGATATCCCTAGATTTTGCGCATCCTATGTTACAAAAAACACGCAAAACTGGCGTATGGCAGCGTCTAAAATTGTTATGCGGTAGTTCAAAACAATTCCTGCTGTGCGCGGATATTGAGTCTATTCCATTAAAGGATGCTGGCGTAGGCTTGCTGTGGTCTAACCTAGCTATACAGTGGTGTAACGATCTAGACGCAGCTTTTGAAGAGTTTCACCGCGTATTGCAACCTGAAGGGTTACTTATGTTCAGTACCTTTGGTCCTGACACATTGCGTGAACTAAGAATCGCAAGTAATGAGGCTGCCAACACGCCCTTTACCAGTGTCAGTCGTTTTATTGATATGCACGATATAGGCGATGCGTTGGTGCGTGCCGGGTTTAGTGCGCCTGTGCTTGATGTAGAACGCTTTACCTTAACCTACGATGATGTGCAAAGCGTAATGCGTGATCTTAAAAGTATTGGTGCACATAATGCCACTGCAGGTCGTGCTCGTGGATTACTTGGCCGTGGTTTTTTGCAAAAGTTAGCCGCGAGCTATGAACAATTTAGGTTGGGTGCTAAACAATATGGCGGTAAATTACCTGCCACTTTTGAGGTGGTGTATGGGCACGCATGGCGCTCGCAAGATAAGCCAAAGTTTGATGCTGGTGTTTCACCAGTGACATTTAAAAGTAGAACTTAGAGACACAATGCAGTTGTCTGGCTCTTATTTTGTGATTGGTACTGATACTGATGTAGGTAAAACCTATATTGCCAGCGCATTGTTGAAACATTTTGTGCGGCTAGGTTTTAAAGCAGTAGGCATGAAGCCGATTGCCTCTGGCTGTGAAGTCAGTTCAATTTTTGACTCAGCACTTTCCAATGCAGATATTTTTGCTTTAAGCAGCGCGAGCAATGTAGAGGCGCCACTTGATCTCATAAGTCCTTACCGTTTTGCCCCTGCTATTGCACCACATATAGCTGCCGAGCAAATAGGCGCAGATATGGATGTGGCGGTGATTATGCAGGCGTATCAACAACTCACTAAGCTAGCTGAGGTAGTGATTGTTGAAGGTGTTGGTGGCCTGTTCGTTCCAATCAATCAAAAACAAACGTTGGCTGATGTTGCCCAAGCACTTAATCTTCCCATTATTTTAGTGGTGGGGATGCGGTTAGGCTGTATTAACCATGCTCTGCTTACGGTCGCCGCTCTTGAACAACGTGGTTTAAAGTTGGCAGGTTGGATAGCCAATCAGATTGACCCCCAGTTGCTTAATTTTGATGAGAATTTAGACTCGTTGACGCAGCGAATAGATGCCCCATGTCTGGGTGTGGTGGCTTGGCAGGGCGAGCTTCGCCTGTAATTACAGTAAGCTAAGTGCTAGCGTCCTAACACTACACTTTCTACCAACACTTTATATAATTGCAGTTCTTGTGGTGAATGAAGGCGTACATCAGGAACTATCACTTCTCCGCGCTTGCCTGAATCTATGCCTAAAATGAACAATGGCTGACTTTTCCCCACGACACGTCCAGTATTGGCATCAAGTTGCACCACCTTGACCTGTACGCGCCCAATGGCGACTGCGGTCGGGTTCGACACCACTGCATACAGATTGCCATAGTTATCAGTTTGTGTGCTGGCTTGTAAATGCTGGGAAGGGTGCAACGGTAAATCTAAGCGCACATACTCCGCACTAGACTGCCGACCAATTTCGGAGTTGGAGTCTGCTGCAATTGAAAAATTTTCGAGTGCCATCTGTAGATCGCCACGCTCTTCTGCCATTTTCCCAAGTAAATAATGGCTAGGTGCTGTCGGTAGTAGTGCGTTACCTTCTTTTAAATACTGCTCCGCCTCTGCCTTACGTCCTAAATTGAATAAGGCTACGCCTGCTTGAACGTGTGGCTTAAAATAGTTGGGTTGCAATTGTATGGCTTTGTCGTAATGGGTTATTGCAACAGCGGATTTTTTCTGAGCCAAGGCAATGTCGCCCAGCAGTTCCTGAAAGCGTGCTTCACGGGGTTCTATAGCGAGAGCCTGTTTTGCCAGCGTAGTGGCTTTATCGAAACTTTTCTCAGACAGGGCCTTTACACCATTATCATAGGCTTTGTAAGCGCTTTGAGTTGCCATAAGTTTGGCTACTTTTTGAGCATAGACTTCTTTGCCTAACTCGCCACCAGCACCTATTTCGGATAGAGTGGTTTTATTTGCATTGACCCGTTCCATCGATGGCGGATGACTGGCAAATAAGCCATCTACAAAGCTACTTTTTTGATCTTTACTTAAGCGTACAAAAGTTTCTTGTAAGGTCACCGCCGATGCGGGATCATAGCCAGCTTTTTTCATATAACGCATGCCGTATAAATCAGCTTCACTTTCTGCATCTCGTCCATATTTACTGGTGGCCAGTTTTGCTCCTAGTTGCGCGCCACCGACAATCAAGTTGGAGTAGTTGGTATCTTTACTCGCTAAACCCACTGCAATCATAGCGCCCTGCATTAAGATGCCACGTTCCATTCCTTGTGCACCATGGCGTGCTGCAGCGTGAACCATTTCATGTCCCATGACCGCGGCCAGTTCAGCTTCATTATTAAGCTCATAAAGTAACCCACGATTAAATGCGATTTTACCGCCTGGCATCGCCCAGGCATTTGGTACTGAGTCATTAATAATCGTAAATTCGTAAGGTAATTTACGATCAGAAACGGCCGCAAGTTTATTACCTATGCTTTGAATATAAGCAGTTAGTTCTGGGTCTAGCGTGTAGTCCCCACCTTGAGATTGACGTGCAGGGGAGTAATTTTTCGAGCCTATGGAGATTTCTTGCGCTTCGGAGACTACTTGAAACTCTCTTTTTTTTGTGACCGGATTGATGCCGCAGGCGCTGATTGACAGGGTAAGGCTAATCAAAAATAAAGTGATATTGCGTCTTAGCATCAAAGGATCCTTTATTTTGTGTAGAGTTGGTAGGTGCAGATGTACTCAAGAATACTATCAGGCAATAAATACCGTGCAGAATGTTGTTTTTGTAGGTTGCTTCGGATTGAAGTAGATGAAATGTCCAGTGCGGTGACTGTTTGCATCGTAACAAACCCAGCAGATTTGCTATGTAAATCTTCAGCATTCTCGGTATAGTGCGACTGTAAAAAATTCTGCAATGATTTAGATAGGGGTTCTTGCTTTTCAACCATGGGCCTTTGCACCAATGCAATATGGCAAAGCTGAATGATTTCTTGCCAGCGATGCCATGTGTCAAACTTGGTAAATGCATCGCTGCCAATCAGTAAGACCAAGCTAATATCCGCACCCAATTCATCACGTAAGCTAAGTAGGGTGTCAATTGTATAAGAAGCACCTTCCCTACAAAGCTCACGCTCATCACAGCTAAAAAGGGAATTGCCGGCTATACCTAAGCGCACCATAGCAGCGCGATGTTCTGCACTGACTTCTGGCGCAGATTTATGTGGTGGTTGCGCGGCGGGGATAAAACGTACGGCGCTGAGGTGAAGGTTTTCAGCTAACTCTTGCGCCATACGCAAATGTCCAAAATGAATGGGATCAAAAGTCCCTCCAGAGAGACCGATCGCTATCTTTTTTGAATATGTTGCTCTACCTGCTTGCATGCTGGACTTCTAAGCGCGGACTTGACCATCGCCTAGCACGATATATTTTAGTGAAGTGAGGCCTTCTAATCCTACTGGACCACGTGCATGTAGTTTATCGGTAGAAATGCCAATTTCAGCACCTAAACCATATTCAAAGCCATCGGCAAATCGAGTAGAAGCATTGACCATGACGCTACTTGAATCAACCTCGCGCAGAAAACGACGCGCCTTGGTATAGTTTTCAGTGACTATGGATTCTGTATGTTGTGATGAATGTGTGTTTATATGAACAATAGCTTCATCCAAGTTTTCTACTACTTTGCACGAAATAATCGCCGCCAAATATTCGGTATAAAAATCTTCGTTTGTGGCAACTTTGGCTTGCTTCACTAGGGCGCAAGTTTCGGCGCAACCACGAATTTCTATGCCATTGGCGCTTAACATATCAGCTATTTTCGGCAGCATAGTGCCAGCTACCGAACGGGCAATTAATAACGACTCTGCAGTATTGCAGGTCCCTAGCCTTTGAGTTTTGCTGTTTTCTACGATACGCAGTGCTTTGTCAAAATCGGCATCGTCATCTACATAAACATGGCAGTTTCCATCCAAATGCTTAATGACTGGAATACGAGCTTCGTTCGACACACGTTCAATCAGCCCTTTGCCACCACGTGGCACAATTACATCTACATAAGCTTTCATGGTGATTAATTCACCTACTGCAGCGCGATCAGTGGTTTCTATCACCTGTATCCCAGTGGCAGGCAAGTTGGCCACAGCTAGGCCTTCTTGAACCAGTTTTGCCAAGGCTTGATTGCAATGTAAAGCTTCACTACCACCGCGCAAAATGGCAGCGTTGCCGGATTTAATACAAAGACCTGCCGCATCAACCGTGACATTAGGTCTGGCTTCATAAATGATGCCAATTACGCCTAGAGGGACTCGCATTTTCCCCACTTGGATACCACTCGGCATATATTTAAAATCGCTCATTTCACCAATTGGATCAGCGAGGTTGGCAATTTGCGTCAAGCCTTCAACCATGCTGGATATAGATTTTTCAGTCAGGGTTAAGCGGTCAAGCATGGCGCTGTCTAGGCCATTCGCTTTAGCTGCATCTAAATCCTGCTGATTGGCAGCGAGTAAGGCACTACTTTCGCGCAAAATGGCATTGGCTATTGCTTTCAGGGCAATATTTTTTTGATTGGTGTCGGCGCTCGCCATTAGGCGTGAAGCTTTGCGCGCTTCAATGCCGATGTTCTGCATGTAGTCTTTAATGTTCACAGCATGTGCCATCATCTAATTTAAGTGGGTTTGATTATACGCTTTTCTGGTATTAGGTAATGCCTGAGTGTCAGAACCTAGCGGCTGCGCACTCTAGCAAGACCAAAACATAACCTAGAAATTTCCAGCCATGCATCACCGATTAATACGCCTTTGGCGGTTTTGTCGATATCAGCTAATTTTTGTAGCGCAGCTTCCAATTGGCGTAAGCTAAGTCTAGCTAAAGCACGCTTAACTAAAGATTGCTTATCGCCATAAATGCGAGCATTGGTCATGGCATTGACTATATTTTCTCCCCGCATTTCAGCTTGTTTAATGCGTACTAATGGGCGCAATACCCACATTAACGGATTCATCACTGCTAAGGCCGCTTCACCTTCGTCTTGCAAGCCTTGCAGGATTCTCACAGTGCGTTCAGCATCGCCGGCTAGTACCGCTTCACCGAGCTGAAACGCATCATAGCGAGACACGTTAAGCACAGCCTCGCGGACAAAGGCCTCACTTAATTCACCTTTTGGGTAGAGCAAACCTAGCTTTTGTACCTCTTGGTTAGCCGCAAGTAAGTTACCTTCAACCTGATGTGCTAAAAATTCTAGGGTGGCAGCACTGGTATTTTGACCTTGTTGAGCGAGTCTATTTGCAATCCATTTCGGTAGCTGCGAAGGGGCTATCTCATCTAAGCTAATGGTGACTGCTTGTTTTTCTAGTGCGGTAAACCAGGCGCTATTTTTAGCTTCGCGTTCTAATGCAGGCAGAATGATTATCACGGTGGTTTCAGGCATAGCCTTATTGGCTAAACTCTGAAGTGCTTTGCCACCTTCAACGCCTGGTTTCCCAGAGGGAATGCTAATTTCTAATAAACGCCGATTTGAAAATAGTGAAATCGATTGGCCGTAAATTTGAATTTGAGGCCAATTGAAGTTACGCTCTACGCTTAAGGCGGTGCGCTCATCAAAGCCCTGTGCGCGAGCCGCAGCTCGGATAGCATCCAAATTTTCTCGCTGTGCCAGTGGCTCGTCACCTACCATGACATAAAGTGGCTGCAAATCCTGCTTTAGGTGCGACTCCAGCTGATTTTGAGCTAAGCGCATGGTGATTATTTAGCGTTGAGTTTAATGGCTGTTAGACGCCTCAAAAGCTCGCGCATTGCGTCTTTTTGCATGTCGCTAATTAGCATGACCTCTTCATCGGCTTTGCCTAGCAAGTTTGCATCGCTGTATGAAAAATTACGGCTAGCCTGGACAGTTTGCACATCCCCCCATAATGGATTTGTAGCTGCTCGTGTTCTAAAACTGACCTGATAGCTCAGCGCGTATTCACTGACTTTACCATCACCACCAATAGATAAAATCCGCTTGTCAGTCTCTTCAGTCAAGAGTTCTAGCATTAGTTCTGCGTCTTCACTATCAGCCACTACTTTGACGCCGTTAGTTTCTAACGATTTTCTCAGGTCTTTAGACATACTAAGCGTGCTGCCTTGGATGAAAATCGTCTGAAAGGAAAGTTGTGCCAGTCCGCGCAACTGAAATCCGCATGCTGAAAGCAATAGGCTGCTAATGAGTATTAGACTCAATATTTTTAGGCCTAAAAATAAGCCCAATGAAGGTTTTAAGTGAGCATGCATATAACTTACCCCACAACAATGTTAATAAGTTTATTTGGTACCACTATGATTTTACGAACAGTCACGGGGGCTTCTATATATTTTTGCACGCAGTGTTGTTGCAATACTATTGTTTCTAGGGCCTGTTTGGATTCTGTTTTGGCTACCACCAAACTGCCGCGAAGCTTTCCATTGACTTGTATCATGTACTCCACGGTATCCTGCACCATGGCCGCTTGATCAGCAACTGGCCATCCCGCATCCAAGATATGTTTTTGTGGGCATAATTCTGACCACAGTGCTTGGCAGATATGCGGCACAATAGGTGACAATAAGAGCGCTGCATTTTGCAACACTTCTTGGCGCACCTGACGCGTAATGGCGTCTATACCTTCGATTTTAGCTAATGCATTCATCAGCTCCATAACCGAGGAAATAGCAGTATTAAAGCTATGACGGCGTCCGTAGTCATCGGCAACTTTGTCGATAGTTAAATGCAATTGCAATCGCATGGCTTTCAGCTCAGCGGTTAAATCACCGGCGCTGTAGGCCTCTATCGCACCCATGCTTACATGGTCATAACAAGCTTTCCACACGCGCCGTAAAAATCGGTTCGCGCCTTCTACGCCACTATCGGCCCATTCCAAGCTTTGCTCTGGCGGGGCGGCAAACATCATGAATAAGCGTGCTGTATCGGCACCGTAAGTATCAATCAACGCCTGTGGATCTACAGTATTGCCTTTTGATTTACTCATTTTAGAGCCATCTTTAAGCACCATACCCTGAGTAAGTAGGTTAGTGAATGGCTCATCATTTTTTATTAAACCGACATCTCGCATCAGCTTATTAAAGAAGCGCGCATAGAGTAAGTGCAAAATCGCATGCTCAATACCACCGACGTACTGATCTACCGGTAGCCAGTAATTAGCGCGTTCATCAACCATTGCAGTATTACTATCAAAGCTGGCGTAACGTGCAAAGTACCAAGATGATTCAAAGAAGGTGTCTAAGGTGTCGGTTTCACGCTTAGCTTGGCCTCCACAAGTCGGGCAGCTAGTTTCATAGAACATGGGATCTTTTTTAATAGGTGAACCTACCCCGTCCATTACAACATCTACAGGCAATACCACTGGCAATTGCGTTGCAGGCACTGGCACTTCGCCGCATTTGGCGCAGTGAATAATTGGGATAGGACAACCCCAGTAGCGCTGGCGTGAAACGCCCCAATCACGTAAGCGGTATTGAGTGCGTTTTTTGCCAAGATCTATGGCGCTCAAAGCTGAAGAAATAGCTTCTGTCGCTTGGTCAAAATTCAAACCATCAAACTTATCTGAGTTAAATAAAATGCCATGCTCAGTCATCGGTAATGTGTTGTTGTCGCTAAGCCCAATCACAGCTTTAATTGGCAAGCTGTATTTATTAGCAAACTCAAAGTCGCGTTCATCGTGAGCTGGTACGGCCATCACTGCACCTTCGCCATAGCTGGCAAGCACATAGTTGGCTACCCATACCGGTAATATCTCGCCATTTAGTGGGTGTGTCACAAACAAGCCAGTCGCCATCCCTTTTTTCTCAGCAGTGGCGACGTCAGCTTCAGCTACGCTACCCCTTTTACATTCGGCTATAAAATCGGCTAGCGTGGGATTGCTTTGGGCAGCTAATGTTGCCAATGCATGCTCAGCGGCAATGGCAACATAGGTCGCGCCCATTAGTGTGTCAGGACGTGTGGTATATACTTTTACTGTTCCATCTTGGCCTGTCAAAGGAAACTCCACTTCGCAGCCATAGCTTTTGCCGATCCAGTTGCGCTGCATGGTTTTGACTTGCTCTGGCCAGCCATCGAGCGTGTCTAAGTCATTGAGAAGTTCTTCAGCGTAAGCTGTAATTTTCATAAAATACTGTGGAATATCACGCTTTTCTACCAAGGCGCCACTGCGCCAGCCGCGGCCATCAATCACTTGCTCATTGGCAAGCACCGTGCCGTCAACTGGGTCCCAGTTGACGCTGGAAGTCTTTTTGTAAATCAACCCTTTTTTGTATAGTTCAGTAAATAACCACTGTTCCCACTTGTAGTACTCAGGCTTGCATGTGGCAATTTCTCGATTCCAATCCACACCTAAACCCAATTGCTTTAACTGGGTTTTCATATGCTCTATATTTTCATAGGTCCATTTAGCCGGTGCGGTTTCATGTTTAATCGCAGCATTTTCTGCAGGCAAACCGAATGCATCCCACCCCATAGGTTGCAGTACGTTATAACCCTTCATTTTGTGAAAACGGCTTAATACATCGCCTATGGTGTAGTTGCGAACATGACCCATATGTAGGCGCCCAGACGGGTAGGGGAACATGGATAAACAATAGTATTTAGGTTTATCTGAAGTTTCAGAGGCGGCAAATGTTTGATTACTTTCCCAGTAAGCTTGGGCTGTTTGTTCTATGTCTTTGAAGGGGTACTGCTGCTGCATGGCGGACATTCTTTAATATAAATTTAATAACAAAATTATACCTTGAAGCGCCTGATTTTGCTGGATTTAGTCATCAGCTATTGCTGAGATTTTTTGGGGAGAATTCCCTCAGAATCGTAATCTTAGTATTTACGGTCTAAGGGAAAGTCTGACTTGCTATGTTTAAGCCAACGATGCAAAAATATTGTCACGTATTTTCGTCATATCGCCAAGTCCGTGCACAAATACATGTTTAGGTGCGCCAACTAAGCCACTATTGGCCCAATCCACGTAATACTTTACCAAAGGCTTGGTTTGTTTGTGGTAAACATCTAGTCTTGTTTTTACGGTCTCTGCTGCGTCATCTGGACGTTGCACTAACTCTTCGCCGGTGACATCATCTTTACCCGCTACTTTTGGAGGATTAAATTTAACATGGTAGGTGCGACCTGATGCTGGATGTGAACGCCGCCCACTCATACGCTCAATAATTGCCTCGTCTGGTACATCAATTTCGACCACATAATCTATACCAACACCAGCTTTTTTCATGGCCTCAGCCTGCGGAATCGTGCGAGGAAAGCCGTCAAATAAAAAGCCATTGGCGCAATCGGCTTCTTTAATACGCTCGCTCACCAACCCAATAATTACGGCATCCGGCACGAGCCCGCCACTATCCATAAATGCTTTGGCTTCTAGGCCAAGTGGTGTGCCGGCTTTAACGGCTGCACGCAACATATCGCCAGTAGAAATTTGCGGAATATTGAATTTGTCACGTAAGTAAGTAGCTTGTGTGCCTTTACCAGCACCAGGAGCGCCTAAAAGTATGATTCGCATAAATGGACCTTGAAAAGTTAAGTGATAAATAATGATGGAAATTTGGCCGTAATTATAACAGTCGTCATGAATGTACGGAGGTGCTCAGGTAATTGCTGATGCGAACAAAGTCCTCTACGCTTAAGTTTTCGGCGCGCAATTGTGAACTAATATTAAGCACAGTAAATCCTTCGTCATCGAGCAAGCCTTTAAGCGTATTTCTTAAAGTTTTACGGCGTTGGCCAAAGCCAGCAAGCACTACTTTGGCAAATATTCGCTCATCGTTAGCTACGAAGGGCAACGTCGCATGAGGTACGCAGCGCACAAAGGCTGACTCCACTTTTGGAGCAGGTTCAAAGGCTTCTGGTGGTACTGTAATTAAATAATCCATCTTCAATTTATATTGCAACATCACGCTTAGGCGTCCGTATGCAGGGGTTGATGGACTCGCAACCATTCGCTCCACTACTTCTTTTTGCAGCATAAAGTGCATATCGGTAATGGCGCCAACATTATCAAGTAGATGAAATAAGATTGGCGTGGAAATGTTGTAAGGTAAGTTGCCAGTGACACGCAGATTATGACCTAGGCTCGTGAAATCAAATTTCAAGGCATCGGCACTATGTATGCTAATCGCTTGGTTGAGATAGGCCTTTTCCATCCAGGCAATAATATCTCTATCTACCTCTACCACATGTAGCAGGTTTAAGCGTTGCAGTAAGGGTTTGGTGAGAGCACCTAAGCCAGGGCCTATTTCCACCATTAAATCATCAGCTTTTGGTGCAATCGCCATAATCAAGCTCGCAATCACACCTTGATCGGTAAGAAAATTTTGGCCGAAGCGTTTTTTTGCAATGTGTTTCATAGGCCTAGTCGTTTATTTTTTGTGCGCTGGTTTTAGTTAGCATTACAGCTAATTCGATCGCTGCCAGCATGCTACCAATTTCAATATTACCGCTACCAGATAAGTCTAGCGCAGTGCCATGATCTACAGAGGTGCGAATTATAGGTAGCCCCAATGTAATATTGACACCTTCGCCGAAGCTTGCGTGTTTGAGTACAGGTAGACCCTGGTCATGGTACATGGCAAGTACGGCATCAGCGCCGCTTAGATTGTGTTTGGCAAATAATGTGTCAGCAGGTAATGCACCTATCAGTTGCATGCCGGTTGCACGAAGTTTTTCTAGAACTGGATTGATAATATCAATTTCTTCACGCCCCAAGTAACCATCTTCACCGGCGTGCGGAT
>SESD01000515.1_pt1 | contig 23897 bp, 20 predicted proteins | sample 3171411 | NCBI WGS metagenome assembly SESD01 (sample SAMN06051880, study PRJNA518727) | freshwater metagenome | biome: subpolar coniferous forest; feature: holomictic lake; material: water; isolation source: holomictic Lake 442, 16.5 m depth | place: Canada: near Kenora, Ontario | collected...
TGATACTTGGTGCCTTGGTGGCAAAGGCTTTTTGGACTCGATTCATTGGGTGTTGATGCTACTCCGCCGGGGCTGCTTCCACCCGGTTGCGGCCGCCCTGTTTGGCCCGGTAGAGGGCGTCATCGGCCCGCTTGAGGAGGCTCTCCGCCGTCGGCGCAGTTCCCTCACCCTCCCAGGCGGCTAGGCCCATGCTGACGGTCTGCCGCAGGGTTGCGCCCTCCACCGCATGGGCCTGCTCGGCAATTTTCTGGCGCAGGACCTCTGCCATCTGCAGGGCTCCGGCGGTCCCGGTGTGAGGTAGCACCAAGGTGAGTTCCTCGCCCCCGAAGCGCGCCGCCAGGTCCGTGGCCCGGACGGAGTCCATCAGGAGAGCTCCCAGGTTCTGCAGCACCCGATCCCCGGCGGCGTGGCCGTGGGTGTCGTTGACCTGCTTGAAGTGGTCCAGGTCGACCATGACCACGGCCAGCGGCGTCCCGTGGCGCTGGGCTCGCTGGACTTCCTCCTGCAGCCGGGTCATCAGGTACCGCCGGTTGGCCAGCCCTGTGAGGGCGTCTGTGATGGAGAGGGTCTGGAGCTGGCTGTTCTTCTCCCGCAACTCGTCCTGGAGGCGCTTGAGCTTGGTGTGGATGCGGACCCGGGCCAGGAGCTCCTTCTCGTGGAAGGGCTTGGTGATGTAGTCCGAGGCACCCCGCTCGAGCAGCTCGGCCTTGCGCTCCAGGTCATCTTCGGCGGTGAGGATGATGACGGGAATCTGGTCCAGTTCCCGGCGGCTGGCCTTGAGCCCCAGGAACCTGAGGCCATCGAAGCCCGGCATGACCAGGTCGCAGATCACCAGATCCGGGGGCTGGTCCAGGATGGCCTTGAAGGCCGACAGGCCGTCCTCCGCCTCGGCGAAGTGGTTGAAAGTGCCATCCTTCATCAGGACAGCCTTGATCCCGCTGCGGATGGCGGCGTTGTCGTCCACGATGAGGACTTGGCCGGTCACGGTCCCATCCTGGCCAAAGCTGTGGTGCGCTCATAGATCCGAGCCTCGATGAAGATCCGCAGAACTTCCTCGTCCAGGAGGTTCACCCGGGCCTCCTGCCCGAGGATCTCCAGGCTGCGCTCCACACTCACGGCCGCCTTGTAAGGTCGGTCGGCTGCGGTCAGGGCATCGTAGACGTCCGCCACGGCCATGAGCTTGCTCTGCACGGGGATGTCGGCGTCCGTGAGTTGGCGGGGGTAGCCCTTCCCGTTGAGCCGCTCGTGGTGGGCCCAGGCAATGTCCGGGACATTGGCCAGCTCCGAGGTCCAGGGGATCTGGCTGAGGAACCGGTAGGTATAGGTGACGTGGTTCTGGATCTCGTTGCGCTCGTCTTCGGAGAGGCTGCCCTTGGGGATCATGAGGAGGTCCAGGTCCTGTCGCTCCAGGAGGGTCTTCTTGGCCCCGGACCAGTGCTGGAAGGTCAGGTCCTGGAGGAGGTTCAGCTCCAGGGCCACCTCCTGGGGGAGGACGGTCGGCTCATTGCTCCGGCGCACCAGGTCCATGAGGCGGTGGGTTTCCTCTTCCTGCTTCCGAAGGATGCCGCCCAGGGCCTCCGGGTCGAAGGTGAGGCCCCGGCTCCAGGCGTCGAGGAGGCGGTCCCGCATGGCTTCCAGGGACCGCTGGTGGAGCCGCTGGAAGATGCTCTCCAGGTGCTCCCCTTCGATCTTCTTGGCCTTCACCAGCACCTGCTCCCGGACGCCCACCTTGCCAAAGTCGTGGAGCAGGCTGGCGTACCGGATCTCGCGGATCTGGAGGTCATTGAACAGCAGCCCTCCGTAGGGGCCATTGGGGGTCCCGTTCACCGCCTCGGCCAGGCCCACAGTGAGGTCCGCCACGCGGCTGGAGTGGCCGGAGGTGCTGGGGTCCCGGGCCTCGATGGCGGTCACCGAGGCGTTCACGAAGCCTTCGAAGAGCTGCTCGATGTCGTTCTTCAGGCCCAGGATTTCTTGCGTGCGGGCCGCCACCATGCGCTCCAGATTTTCCTGGTAGTCCTCGTTCTCCCGGAGCAGGCGGTAGTGCTCCAGGGCGCGCGCCAGGCTGGCCTCGATCTCCACCAGCTTGAAGGGCTTCTGGATGAAATCGTAGGCGCCGCGCTTGAGGGCCTGGATGGCGGATTCGGTGGTGGCGTAGCCCGTCATCAGGATGCCCATGCTACGGGGATCCCGGTCGTGGACGGCCCGGAGCAGCTCCAGCCCCGAGAGGCCCCCGGGCATGTTCAGGTCCGTGAAGATCACGGGGAAGTGCTGGTCCTTGACCAGAGCCAGGGCCTGTGCGGCGCCGTCCGCACCCACGGCGGCATAGCCCTGCTCGGTGAGGGCCTCCACGAGCAGGTCCCGCAGGTCCGCTTCGTCATCCACGATGAGGATGGGGATGGGGTGGTTCAAGGGCACAGCGGCTCCGGCGACCCCCCTTCATCGGATCCCCGGGGGTGCGGGCCAAGTTTCAGAGGGGGAAGTTGGAGTCGCCCCGGCCCGCCCGCTCCCGGGCAGCGACCTGAGCTTGGTGAATGGACGGCGTTTTTTTCTAAATCTGGACAGGCATTGACATGAATCCACAGTTGCTTAGCCTGACTCCAATCATCCCGATTTGCTGACTCTGGAGGCCCCATGGCTGCGTCGTCCAACCCCCATCGCGTCGGACTGATCCCCGAGACCCCCTCGGACCGGGGGGGTCGTCTGGGCCGGCACCTGCACTTCGATGAGCGCAGCCGGGACTTCGGGGTGCCCCTGCCCAAGGGCGCCAAGGTGATGACCCGCACCTGGGAGCGGACCTTGGCCGCCTTCGACCAGGGCCAGCTGGGGTCCTGCACTGGGAACGGGGCGGTGGGCCTCCTCTGCACCGCCCCCTTCCGGGAGAAGGGGCACCGGTACACCGAGACCCTGGCCCGGAAGGTCTATTCCCGGGCCACCCACGACGACACCATCGTGGGCGAATGGCCCCCCCAGGACACGGGCTCCACGGTGCTGGGCGCCATGAAGGCGCTCAAGGACCTCGGGTACGCCAAGGGCTACCACTGGTGCTTTGGGGTGGACGAGGTCCTGAAGACCCTGTCGACCCTCGGTCCGGTGGAGGTGGGACTGAACTGGTACGAGGGCTTCGACCAGCCCAATGCCAGCGGCCAGGTGAAGCTCCGGGGCGCCGTGCGCGGCGGCCACGCCTTCGAGCTGCTGGGGGTGGACGCCGAACGAAAGCTGGTGTGGGCCATCAACTCCTGGGGCCCCGAGTGGGGCCTGCACGGACGCTTCGCCTTTAGCTGGGCCGACCTGGACCGCCTGCTCCACGAGAACGGCGAGGCTTCCACCATCACTCGCTAGAGGGCAGTCCGGGGCTGCACCGCCGCCTGGGCCAGCAACAACCCCATGAGCAGGGCGATGGTCACGAAGAGGGCCTGGAAGGCTGTGTCCAGGCCCAGCACCAGCTGATTCTGGAGGATGAGGCCGAGGCCCCGGAAGCCCAGGCCCCCCGGCACCAGCACCATCAGGCCCGGGAGCATGGTCACCACCGATGGTCGGCGGCGGATCCGTGTGATGAGGTTACTGGCCACACCCAGGGCCAGCGCGCCCAGGGCCACGCCGAACTGCGGGCCCAGGAGGGCGGCGCCCTGCCGGGTGCCGTAGAAGGCCAGGGTGCAGGCTGCGAAGATCCACGGCAGGTCGGAGGTGCGAGCCTTGAAGATCACCACAAAGGCCCCGGCCGCCAGCAGCAGGGTGGGCAGCAGGGTCCAGGCCGGCAGGGGCAGGGGCACCCCCAGGAGGGCGTGGGGGAGGAGGGCGGCGGCGAGCCGCTGCCCCAGGGCCACCCCAAAGCCCAGGGAGAGAAAGGTCAGGCTGGCGTCCATGAGGCGGGCGGTGCCAGCCACCAGGTTGCCGGTGGCCAGCTCGTTCATGGCCAGCACCAGGCGCAGGCCCGGCACCAGGACGATGAGGCCCGCCAGGGTCAGGACTTGGGGCGACACATGGTCGAAGCGGGCGGCGGCAGCCAGCGCCAGGAAGCCCACCAGGGCTCCGGCCACGGGGTGGACCAGGCGGGAGAGACCGATGGAGCGGCCCAGCAGCAGGGCGGTGAGGCCGATCAGGGAGCCCAGGAGGGCCGTGAGGACCATCTCCCGCCAGCCGCCCCCGAAGAACAGGGCCGCCGGGGCCGAGCCCAGGCCGAAGCAGAGCAGGGTGAGGGGCCTCCCCCAGCGATCCGGGGCCGCCAGGATCGCGCTGATCCGGAGCCGGGCCTCGGCGACGCTCAGGCTGCCGGCCAGGAGGTCGTCCGTGGTCGCCTGCAGGTCGGACAGCTTGCCGAGGTCCACATCCCCGGAGGGACTGCGCTGAATGAAGGTCCAGTGGCGGCCGTCCTTCCCCAGGGAGGCGAAGAAGGCCGTGGGCAGGGCGAAGAACTGGCCGTCCAGGCCCAAGCGGGTGGAGATGCGGCTGAGGGCGTCCTCGAAGCGGTGGGCAGGGATGCCCAGGGACTGGAAGGCCCGGCCCAGCTCCAGGCACAGGGAGATCTCCGGCGGCTCATCCGGCTGGGTTGGGGTGGTGGGCTGGGGGTCCATGCCCCAGGGTAGCCTCGGAGCGGTCCGTGAGCAGGGCAGTGGTACATTTTGGTCGGGGGAGGCCCCATGCCTGAGCTGGCTCGTTTCTTCGGGATCGTGGTGGTCATGCTGTACCGGGACCATGCTCCGCCCCACTTCCACGCCTTCTATGGGGAGGAGGAGTGGCGGGTTGGGATCCAGCCCATCCGGGTGTTGACGGGGGGTGGCAGCGGCCGGGTTCGTTCTCTACTATTGGAGTGGGCAGCACTGCACCAGGACGAACTGCTGGCCGACTGGGTCCGTGCGCAGAATCGCGAACCACTCCTCCCCATTGATCCCCTGGACTGAGCCATGCACCGCATTCAGACCTTAGAAATCCTCCCTGACCATCGGCTGCGCCTACGCTTCGAGGACGGATCTGCTGGTGTCCTCGATCTGAGTGCTGATATCCAGGCCGGGGGCGTGTTTGCGGAGCTGGGTGACCCAACGGTCTTTGCTGCAGCAACCCTGGAACACGGTGGCCGCATCCTGGCCTGGCCTTCTGGCGTGGACCTCTGTGCTGATGCAATCTGGCTGGAACTCCACGGCAAGGACACTTCAGCCGCCTGATGGCCCCGCCACTTCCTCCGCCAGGGTCAGGCAGGCCGTGAGGCCCGGGGACTCGATGCCGAAGAGGTTCACCAGGCCCGGCACGCCATGGGCGGCCTCCCGCTGGATGAGAAAGTCCGGGGCGGGCTCGCCGGGGCCGTGGAGCTTGGGCCGGATGCCCGCATAGGCCGGCTGCAGGGCGCCCTCGGCCAGGTCCGGCCAGTAGGTGCGGATGGCGGCGTAGAAGCCGTCGGCCCGGCGGGGGTCGACGTCATAGTTCTCCCGCTCGAGCCACTCCACATCCGGGCCGAAGCGGGCCTGGCCGCCCAGGTCCAGGGTGAGGTGCACGCCCAGGCCCCCATGGGAGGGGACCGGGTAGACCAGGCGGGAGAAGGGCGCCGATCCCGACAGGCCGTAGTAGTTGCCCTTCGCCAGGTGGAGATCAGGAATGCTGCCAGGGACGATGCCTTCAAACCCCCGAGCAACGGTCTGGGCGCCGAGGCCGGCAGCGTTGAAGACCCGGTTCGCCACCAGCGTCATGGGGTCGGCGCCGCCGACGCTGACCTCGAGGCCCGCCGCTGTGGCGCGGCCGCCCAGGACCGGGCTCTTCAGCACCACCGCAGCGCCGTGGTCCTCGGCATCCTGGCGGAGGGCGCGCATGAGACCGTGGCTGTCGATGATGCCGGTGCTGGGGGAGAGCAGGGCGGCGGCGCAGTGCAGGCGCGGCTCCAGGACCTGGGCCTCGGCCGCTTCCAGCCACTGGAGGTCCGTCACACCGTTGGCCAGCGCCTGGGCTTGGATGCCTGCCAGTTTTCCTGCCTCCGCTTCGTCCGTGGCCACGATGAGCTTGCCGCAGCGGCGGTGAGCCACGCCGCGGGCGGCACAGAAGGCGTAGAGGGATCGGTTGCCAGCCACGCTGAGGCGCGCCTTGAGGGACCCGGTCGGGTAGTAGATGCCGGCGTGGATGACCTCGCTGTTGCGGCTGCTGATGCCCGTGCCGATGCGATCCTCCGCCTCCAGCACCACCACCTCGCAGCCCCGCAGCGCCAGGGTCCGGGCCAGAGCCAAGCCCACCACCCCCGCCCCAATCACCACACAGTCAACCCGTTCCATGTCCATATCCTACCTTGCGGCCAGCGCAGGCTGGGTTGTGGGAAGATCGGTGTTCCCTGGATTCATGAGTCACAAAGCTAAGAAAGGAAGGAATGAACGCTGAGGAAGGCCGAGGAGCGGAGGAAAGCGGAGAGCTGGAGCTGGGGTCTCTTTCGGAAGTGATCCTGGGGTGCGCCATCCAGGTCCAGCGTGCCCTCGGCTCCGGTCTGCTGGAGGGTGCCTACGAAGCCTGCCTCGTCCACGAGTTGGAATCAGCCGGGCTTAGTGTTCAGCGGCAGGTCCCTATCGACATTACGTACGGAGGCATGGTCGTTCCAGGTGCCTACCGACTGGATCTGTTGGTGGAGGATCTCATTGTGCTGGAGCTCAAGACGGTGGATCACCTGACTGACCTCCACAGCGCTCAACTGCTCACTTATTTGCGCTTTTCCGGAAAGCGCATCGGGTTCCTCCTGAACTTCTGGCGCTGGCCCCTGAAGGACGGCGGCATCAAGCGGCTCCTGAACCCCAAAGCCCCTCCGCTTTCCTCCGCTCCTCCGCACTCCTCCGCTTAATCTCATCAGTAGCCTCTTTTTCGAAGGCCCCCATGTCCACTCCGATGATGCAGCAGATCGCGGGCCTCAAGCGGGAGGCGGGCGACGCTGTGCTGCTGACGCGCATGGGGGACTTCTACGAGATCATCGGGGAGGATGCGGTGCGGGCGGCGCCGGTGCTGGAGATCGCCCTCACCCTGCGGGGCAAGGGCACAGTGGGGGAGACGCCCATGTGCGGGGTGCCCCACTTCGCCCTGGAGTCCTACCTGCCCAAGCTGCTGGCAGCGGGCTTCTCTGCGGCCATCGCCGAGCCCACGGCCAAGGCCGAGGAGGTCAAGGGCCTGCTGCCGCGAGCCATCAAGCGCATCATCACCCCCGGCACCTGGCTGGACGATGATGCCCGCTGGCTCTGCGCCGTGCACCGGGTGGCCGGCACCTGGGGCCTGGCCCTGCTGCAGCTGGCCTCGGGCGCCTTGCGGGTGATTCCCGGCGACGGCGAAGAGGCCCTGCACGCCACCCTGGAGCGGCTCGACCCCCAGGAGCTGATCCTGGCGGAAGGTGCGCCTGAGCTGGCGGACCTCGAGGCCGCCCGCACCCGCCTTCCGGCTTGGCGCTTCGAGGCCTCCCGCGCCCGGCAGCAGGTGCTGGCCTTCTTTGGCTGGCAGCACCTGGAGGGTGTGGGCCTGGATCCCCATCCCGCGGCCCTGGGCGCCCTGGCGGCCCTGCTCGACCATGTGGAGGCCACCCAGAAGGGCCGCCCCGCCCACCTGCAGGGCGTGGCCCTGGAGCTGGGCGCCGCCGGGCCCCTGCTGGATGCCACCGGCGCCCGGCACCTGGAGGTGCTGGCCAACGGGCTGGACGGCGGGCGCAACGGCTCGCTGCTGGCTCTGCTGGATCAGTGCCGCACCCGCATGGGCTCGCGCCTCATGAAGGCGTGGCTGGAGCAGCCCCTGCGGGATGGCGCCGCGCTGGAGGGCCGCTGGTCCCAGGTGGCGTGGCTGACGGAGGATCGGCGGCGCACGCCCATCCAGACCCTGCTGACCCAGGTGCCGGATCTGAACCGCCTGCTGGGGCGCGTGGCCCTGGGCCTCGCCAATCCGCCGGAGCTGGCCCAGCTGCGGGAGGGCCTGGCGGTCCTGCAGCAGCTGCCGGCCCGCATCCAGGACGAGGGCTGGGCTTCGGAGGTGGCAGACCTCGGCCTGTGGTCCGCCGCCACTCCCCTCTGCGGCGCCCTGCTGGCAGAGCTGCAGCGCTGCCTCGCCGATGCCCCGCCCCTGGACGCCGAGAAGGGTGGCAGCATCCGGGAAGGTGTGGACCCGGAGCTGGATGAGGTGCGCCGTTTGGCCCGGGACGCCCGTCAGGTGATGCTGGAGCTGGAGGAGGAAGAGCGCCGCCTGAGCGGCATCCAGAGCCTCAAGATCAAGTACAACCGCGTGTTCGGGTACTACTTCGAGATCACCAAGTCGAACCTCGGCGCGGTGCCTGCGCACTTCCTGCGCAAGCAGACCCTGGCCAATGCCGAGCGCTTCACCACCGAGCGCCTGGTGGCCTTCGAGCAGCGCCTGCTCAGTGCGGAGAGCGACCAGGTTCGCCTGGAGGCCACCCAGCTGCAGCGCCTGCTGGCCCTCGTGGTGGCCCATCGGGCGGACCTGCTGGCCCTGGCCCAGGCCGTGGCCACCCTGGATGCCCTGGCGGCCCTGGCGGAGCGGGCCCGCCTCTCCGGCTGGACCCGGCCCGAGCTGGGCGAGGACCGGGAGCTGACCCTGGCCTCGGCCCGCCACCCCATGCTGGAAGCCCGCCTCGGCCGGGAGTGCATCCCCAACGACCTGCAGTTCGGTGCCGCCCAGCCCATGGCCGTGGTTACCGGGCCCAACATGGGCGGCAAGTCCACGTTCCTGCGCACCTCCGCCCTGCTGGTGGTGCTGGCCCAGACCGGCTCCTTCGTGCCCGCCGAACTCATGCGCTTCGGGTTGGTGGACCGCATCTTCACGCGCATCGGGGCTTCGGATCAGCTGGCCAAGGGGCAGTCCACCTTCATGGTCGAGATGACGGAGACGGCGCGGATCCTCAACCAGACGACGTCGGCCAGCCTGGTGATCCTGGATGAGATCGGCCGGGGCACCAGCACCCGGGATGGCCTGGCCCTGGCGGAGGCCATCGCGCTGTTCCTGCGGGACCTTAAAGGCGGCGCGCCGCGCACCCTGTTTGCCACGCACTACTTCGAGCTGACCAAGCTGGCGGAGGACTCGCGGATCCAGAACCTCCACGTGGAGGTCCAGGAGTGGGAGGAGCAGCTGCACTTCCTCCACCGGGTGGCGCCGGGCCCGGCGGATCGCAGCTACGGCATCCAGGTGGCGCGGCTGGCGGGCCTGCCCAAGTCCGTCATCCAGAAGGCCCAGCGGCTACTGGCCCAGGCCCCGGAAGCCCCGCCCCGGGCGCCGATGGCGTCCCAGCCCGTCCTGCCCATGTTCGAGGTGGAGCCCGACAGCCTGCGAGTCGAGCTGGAGGCCCTGGACCTGAACCGGATGACACCCCTGGAGGCACTCAACTGGATCGCCGGGAAGCGCTCCTGAGCGCAGCGGTCAGAACGCCACCCTCAGCTGGCGCAGCTGGGCCATGAGGGCCACGGGCGTGGTGTAGGTGAGGCCGTGCAGACCCAGCTTGGTGGCCGCTTCGGCGAAGGGGGCCAGGTCATCGATGTAGATGCAGGCCTCCGGGGGCAGGCCCAGCTTTGCCAGGGCGTCCTGGTAGATCCGGGGATCCGGCTTGCAGGCGCCGACCTCGTAGGACAGGGTGACCGTGTCGTAGAGGGGAAAGACCGGGGCGGTGCGGATGGCATGCTCGAAGTGCCAGGGGTTGGTGTTGGAGAGCAAGGCGATGCGGTAGGCGGGCTTGAGCCTCCGGATCAGCTCCAGGGTGCTGTCGATGGGGGTGAAGATTTCGGTGAACACGGGCAGGAACTCGGCCTCGGTCAGGTCTCGGCCGCAGAGGGCGGACACGCCGGCAAGGAAGGCCTGCGAGTCGATGCGCCCCGCCTCGTAGTCCTCGCTCAGAGAAGCATCGTCGTAGACGGCCTGCTTCAGGGCTTCCGTGGAACGGCCGGTAAGCTGGGCCAGGCCCGCCAGGATGCGGCCGTTGTCGAAGCGGTACTGCACATTGCCAAAGTCAAAGATGATGGCCTGGATGGGAGCCGGCTCGGTGTCCCGGGGCAGGAAGGGGACATAGTCCTGGTCGGCCCGGGTGATGTGCTCCAGGTACCAGTGCTTGAGGAAGTCCAGGGTCTCGCTGAGCAGGCGGGGGTCGGTGGGGTCGTAGGTGCGGTCCAGGTCGATGAGTCGTGCGGTGAAGCTGGCATGCATGGCCTGGTGCTCCGCCAGGCGGGGATAGGCGAACTCCTGGAGGTAGGCCTCCTCAGTGCTGAAGTGGACCCGAACGTACTCGCAGAGTCGGTGAAAAATGCCCGCCACGACCGCCACATCCCGGCGCTCCCCCACCAGGTCGATGAGGTCGTTGAGCAGGTCCAGGAGCACCTTGTGCTGGGCGTCGATGTCTCGGAAGCCGATGTTGTAGCGGTCTTTCCACTGGATATGAGCCATGGGTGCGTCCCGTTTCGCTGTCTATCGGCAGGCATCGGCCGCCAAGCAAGTCCCGTCGGCAGAGCCACCCGAACCGGATTCAGTCCACCGCAGCGCCCTTGAACTCGGCCTGGTTGTGGCGGGTCTGCTCCTCCATGAGGAGGTGGCTCAGCTCCTTCTTGAGGGCGTTGAAGGCGGGACTGGAGACGTCCCGGGGGCGCTCCAGGTCGACCATGAGGTCGCGCTTGATGGTTCCTGGCCGGTAGGTCATGACCACGGTGCGGTCCGCCAGGTAGAGGGCCTCCTCGATGCTGTGGGTGACAAAGATGATGGTCTTCTTCAGCTCGGTCCAGATGCGCAGCAGCTCGTCCTGCAGGTTGCGGCGGGTGAGGGCGTCCAGGGCCCCGAAGGGCTCGTCCATGAGCATGATGGGCGAGTCCAGGGCCAGCACCCGGGCGATGGCCACCCGCTGGCGCATGCCGCCGCTCAGGTCCTTGGGGAAGCGCTTCCGGAAGTCCGTGAGGTTGAGCATGGCCAGGAGGCTGGCCACCTTGACTTCGATGGCGGCCTTCTCGAGGCCCTTGATCTGGAGCCCGAAGGCCACGTTCTGCTCCACGGTCATCCAAGGGAACAGGGCGTACTCCTGGAAGACCATGCCCCGGTCGGGACCTGGCTCGGTGATGGCCGTCCCGTCCACCGTGATGGTGCCGGCGGTGGCGAGGCTGAAGCCGGCCACGGCGTTCAGGAGGGTGGACTTGCCACAGCCCGAAGGCCCCAGGAGGCACACGAACTGGCCCCGGGGGATCTCCAGGTCGATGGCTCGGAGGGCGTGGACTTCCTGGCCCCCGCTCTCGAAGACCTTGTGAACACCCTGAATGGAGATGTGGCTGGCCGGGTCGCTCATCCCTGCTCCAGGCCGCGGTGCCACTTCAGCAGGTGACTGCTGAGGCTGCTCATGAGGGTGTCGATAGCCAGCCCCAGGAGGCCGATGGTGAACATGCCGGCGATGATCTTGTCGGACCAGAGGTACTCGCGGGCCTCCAGGATGCGGTAGCCGAGGCCGTTGTTCACGGCAATCATCTCGGACACGATCACCACGATGAAGGACGTGCCCATGCCGATGCGGGCGCCGGTGAAGATGTAGGGTGTGGCAGCGGGCAGGATGATGCGGGTGAACTGGGTGAGGCGGTTGGCTCCCAGGTTGCGGCCCACCCGCAGGTAGATGCTGTCCACGTTCTGGACGCCCGCCACGGTGTTCATGAGCACCGGGAAGAAGGCGCCGATGCTGATGAGAAACACCGCGGGGGGATTGCCCAGCCCAAACCACAGGATGGAGAGCGGGATGTAGGCGATGGGCGGGATGGGGCGAAGCACCTGGACCAGCGGATTGAACAGCCCGTAGGCCACCCGGCTGTAGCCCATGGCCAGGCCCAGGGGCAGGGCCAGGCCGCCGCCGATGGCGAAGCCCACCAGCACGCGGTAGAGGCTCCCGATGGTGTCTTGGATCAGCTCACCGGTGAAGCACCACTTGAGGTAGGAGCCCTGGTTGGGGTCGAAGGCCTCCAGGGGCCGCAGGTAGGCCCACCACTTCACGACCACCGCCCCGGGGGAGGGCAGGATGGTGGCATTCACCCAGCCCATGGTGGAGAGCAACTGCCAGAAGGCCAGGGCGGCCAGGGGGACGAGGACGCCGGATGCGGCGTGGCGGTAGCCTTTCATCCCTTCTTGGCCTTGGCAGGCTTGGCGGGGGCGGCCTTGGGGGCCTCGATCTTGAGCTGCTTCTTGGCCTCGGCGAGCAGGTCCAGCTTCACCCAGTCACCGGCCTTGGGCGGGTTGGCCATCTTGCCGACGCCGTACTTGGCCATGAGGTCGGTGGTGACCTGCACGTGGGCCACCGAGATGTCGTAGCTGAAGGGCGAGTTGCCGATGGCGTCCTGGTAGTCCTCGGAGGTGATCTGGCCCTTGAACATCACGTCGCGGACGAACTTCTCGGCGGTCGCGGGTTCGTCGATGAACTTCTTGGTGGCCTCCACGAAGCAGAGCAGGAACCGCTGGGCCACGTCCCGGCGCTCCTTGTACATCTTCTCGGTGATCACCAGGGCCCGGATGGGCTCGCCCAGGGGCGTGTCGTAGGGCTTCATGAGCTCCACGCCAAACTTCTTGTTGATGGCCTGGGAGCTGTAGGGCTCGCTCTGGCACATGGCGTCAATGTTCTTGGCCATGAGGGTCTGGTTGAGGTCGGCGAAGGGGAGGTAGAGCACCAGCACGTCCTTGCCGGGCTTGTCCGACCAGGTGAGGCCCACGCTGGCCAGCTCCGCCAGCAGCAGCAGCTCCTGGGCGCCGCCCCGGGCCACGCCCACCTTCTTGCCCTTGAGGTCCTTGAGGGATTTGATGCCAGAGCCTGTGCCCACCACGATGCGGGCACCGCCCTTGGCGAAGCCCGCCACCACGTAGATCGGGACGCCAGCGGCCCGGCCAGCGATGGCCGCATCCAGGGCTGCGGCACTGGCGTCAATCTCGCCCGCCACGATGGCCGGGTTGATGTCGATGCCCTTGGCAAACACCCGCTCGTCGATCTTGAGCTTGTACTTGGGGGCGATCTCCTTCATGTAGGACACGGCGCCGTAGTGGGCGAACTTCAGGTTGCCCAGGCGGACCAAGTCCTGGGCCGAGGCAACCAGGGAAGACAGCAGCAGCACGGAAAGGATGGCCTTCATGCGCATGGGGGGCTCCAAAGTTGGGACGGTTGTAGCCATTCTAGGCCAGGGTTCCAGTGGCCGGGGGCTGAATGAGGACCTGCCTCAGCGGCGGCGAGCAACCATGAGGTACTCCCGACCGGCCCGCCGGGGATGGCTGGCGGTGGCGTGGTCCAGGTGGAGCACGTCGAAGTGGGCCTCTGCCAGGTGGCGCAGCTCGTCCATGGGGATGGCGTGGGGCGGACCTGCGGGCCCCTTGACCTCGTGGAACAGGGCCACCATCCAGAGTCCGCCGGGCTTCAGGTGACCCGCACAGGCCTCCACGTAGGCCGGGCGCCGGGGCGGGTCCATGGCCACGAAGCAGGTGTGGTCGAAGATGGCATCCCAGGGACCCAGGTGGGTGGCGAACCAGTCGCCCTGGGACCACTGCACCCGGTCGCCGTAGCGGCCCATGGCGCCTTGGATGGCCAGGGGGGCGAAGTCCAGCCCCGTGACCTGAAAGCCGCGCTCCGCCAGGTCGGCGGCGTCATGGCCGTAGCCGCAGCCCGGCACCACCAAGTCCCCACCCGGCCGGAGCCCCAGCGGGAGGGCCAGACCCAGCAGCTCCTCCACCAGCGGCGTGGCCCGGTCCATATCCCAGCCGGGCCGGCCCTCGTCCTGGTAGATCTGGTTCCAGTAGTCGGGGTGCGTGGTCATGGCTCGATTCTAGACGCACCGCATGTCCGAATAACTTTGCCTTGGAGCCGATAAAGAAAGAAAATTGTGCAGCCCGGCGGTTCGCGTCCGGTTGCACCGGAGGAAGGCATGACCTCGCCCCACCCGCACCTGCCCGCCGCCCTCCTGCTTCTGGCCGCTCTGGGTGCCTCCGCCCAGACCCCGGTGCAGAACCCCTCGGCCCGCAACGACCCCAAGTCAGTGTACCGGCGGATCATTCAGCCCCAGGAGAAGCCGGAGCGCATCGACTGGGCGGGTCGCATCACGGAGCTGCTGAAAGAGGAACCCGGCGACCTGGTGGTGACCGCGGTGGGGGACATGATCTTCAACGAGCCCATCAGCCAGCTGGAGGCGCCGGAGCGGGCGGGCCTGCTGCGCCTCATGCAGGAAGCGGATGTGGCCTACGGCAACATGGAGTTCTCCCTCAATGACCGGCCGGAGCTGCAGCGCCCCTTCTACAACTTCCGTGCGCCCGTGGCCTTCCGCTGGGAGCTGGCCCGCACTGGCATCAACCTGGTGAGCGTGGCCAACAACCACGCCCTGGACTTCGGCCCGGAGGGCCTCAAGGAGAGCCTCAAGGCCCTGGACCAGTCCAACATCACCTATGCGGGCGCCGGCACCACCCTGGCCGAGGCGCACGCCCCGGGCCGCCTGGAGCTGGCGGGCCACAAGACCCGCGTCGCCCTGCTGTCCTACATGCGCTACTGGACCGCCAAGTACCGCAGCAAGGACGCCAGCGGGCCCTCCCTGTCCACCATCGATCCCGCCGTCATCCTGGCGGTGCAGAACGGCAAGGTGGCGAAGGTGGAAGGCCCACTGGAGAGCGATGTGCTGGCCATGGAGGACGACATCCTGCTGGCCCGGCGCCGCAACGACCTGCTGCTGGTGTCGCTCCACAACCACGATGTGACCCACCACCGCGCCTACGGCATCCAGGACACCACCCCGCCCAACGAGGAGATCATGTTCCACCGCGCCATCGAGGCAGGGGCGGATCTGGTGCTCGGCACCGGCCCCCATGTGCTGCGGGGCATCGAGCTCTACAAGGGGCGGCCCATCTTCTACAGCCTGGGTGACTTCATCTACCAGTACCGCACCCCTGAGCGCATCCCCGTGGACCTCATCCACCAGCGGGACATCGAGATGCCGCGCCCGGCGAATGTCTCGGTCTTTGACCTCCGGGAGTCCCAGGAGGTGCTGGAGACGGTCATGGTGCGCATGACCCTGAACCAGGGGAAGCTCAGGCGCATCCAGCTGCTGCCGGTGACCATCGACGACGAGGGCCCGCTCTACGGCGTGCCCCGCCTCGCCAGCACCAAGCGGGGTGGCGAGATCCTCGCCCTCCTGCAGAAGTTGTCGGCGCCCTACGGTACGAAGATCACCATCAAGGGCTGGTACGGCGAGGTCCAGCTGCCGTAGGATCCTGCGATCCTGAAGGCTCACTCCCGAGGTCCCCATGGGTCACCGCCTGCTCCTGCTCTGCCTCGCCGCCCTCTGCCTCCAGGCCGCGCCGCCTTCGTTTACCAAGGTGGGCAAGGGGCCGGGCGTCTTGCTTATCCACGGCTTCGGTGGGAACAAGGAGGTTTGGACCGAGGTGGCCGCAGAGCTATCCCGGGACCACACGGTCCTGAGCGTGGACCTGCCGGGAAGCGGGGGTACCCCGGGTCCGGCGGAGGTGGAGGGGCGGGCGGACTTCGGTGCGGTGGCCAAGGACCTGGCCAAGCTGGTGCGCCAGGAGGGCCTGGTTCCCTGCCTGGTGGTGGGCCACTCCATGGGCGGCCCGGTGGGCGCTCGGGCTGTTCTCGAAGATCCCACGGCCTTCCGGGGGCTGCTCCTGGTGGACAGCTTTCTGAGTGCGCTGCCAGCGGCCTACCTGGAGCCCACCGCCGTCGCCATGGGGTCGGACCCCGGTGCAACCCTGACGGTGTTCCTGGGCCTGATGACGAGCTCCCAGGAGCAGACCAAGCGGGTGGTGGCCGAGGCCCTGCGGATCCCTCCGGCGGCCCTCCAGGCCTACCTGCGGGGCATGTGTGGAGACATCCTGGGGGGCCGCCATGCCCAGCTGCGCCTGCCGGTGCTGGACCTGGCCTCAGCGCCCCTGGACCCCGACCCCGCCAAGGAGTCCGCCAGCCTGGCCATCCATGGCTTCTCGATGCTGCCGGCCTTCCGGATCATCCACGTCCCCGCCACCAAGCACTGGATCATGTGGGACACCCCCCAGACCTTCCACACCGCCCTGCGCGCCTTCGAGGCCGGCCTGGGGCGCTGACCGTTTCTGGGGCTCGGCTCATCCCGAGACGCATTGAAACCTGGTGTCTTGGTGGTGATCCTTTTTCTTTGACTGCAGAGCGGGCTCAGCGATCCGCCAGCAGCCAGGCGGTGGCTAGGACGAGGCGGGCCATGCGGCGCACTTGCTCGGGGTCCAGCTGGTCCAGGGTGTCGCCGGGCTTGTGGTAGTCCGGGAAGTAGTCGCCGAAGAAGCGCAGGAAGGGCACGTTGAGGCGGGCGAAGTCCCGGTAGTCGCTGCCGCCGCTCTTGCCGTCGGTCCAGTCCAGGTGCAGAGACATGCCCGTGCCCCGGCCGGCCCGGGCCACGACAGGGCCAAGTTCCCGGTGGCTGGTAGAGAGGCCGGGCTCGGCGAAGTGGGTGGGCTGGAGCCCCTCCAGGAATTTCTCGGGTGCCTTTAGGCTGGGATCGGCCACCAGCTCCTGCAGCTCCTGGGGGGTCCAGGGATGGCCGATCATGTCGAGGTTGAGGTAGGCCTGGGTGGCCGCCAGGGGCCAGCGGGGGTGGCGGGTGTAGTGGCCCGAGCCGTACTTGCCCTCCTCCTCGCCGGTCCAGAAGGCAAAGAGGATGGTGCGCTTGGGCCGCACGGGACTCGCCGCCAGCACCCGGGCCAGCTCCAGCACGGCGGCCACGCCTGAGGCGTTGTCGTCCGCCCCTGGATGCAGCACGCCCCCGGGCTTGCCCAGGTGGTCCATGTGGGCGCCGATGAGGATGGCCTGCCCCCGCAGGGCGGGGTCGGAGCCCGTCAGGCGGCCGAGCAGGTTGAAGCTCTGCAGGGCCTTCACCCGGCCCCGGACGGCGAGGCTGGCGGTGCCTTCGATGGGGGTCTGCAGCAGGGCCTGAAGCTCGGAGGTCAGGGCAATGCGAGCCAGGGGAGGCTCGCCAGCGACGACCACGCCGGGGGCCGCTAAGAAGTAGGGCAGGGCCGGTTCTTTGCCCGCCTGGATGCGCCGGTCCAGGCCCTCCTCAAGGGCGACGGCAGCCTTGGCGCCCAGCTTCTCCAGCAGGGCCAGACGGGCGTCGTAGCGGTCCGCGGGTCGCTCCGAGGCGTACTTGGCCCGCAGCTCCGGCTTCTGCCAGGCGGCGCCGGAGGGGATGCCTTCGCGGAAGATGACGACCTTGCCGCGCACCTCCAGGCCCCGGTAGTCGTCGTGGCCCAACGCAGGTTCCTGGATGCCGAGGCCCACATAGACACAGGGGCCCACCAGGGCGCCTGGCTCCGTGGGGGGCAGGATGGCGCTGCTGCCCGCCTGGAAGGTGAGGCTGCGGCCCCCCAGGTTCAGGCGGACGGACCCCCGTCCCGGCTGCACCTGGCGGAGCGGGACTGGCTGGCGGCGGGATGTCCCCAATGCGGGGATGCCTGCGCTGCGCAGCTGTGCAGCGATGTAGTCGCCGGAGGCGGCTAGGCCCCGGCTGCCCAGGCCCCGGCCCTCCCGCAGGGGATCGCTGAGGAAGGCGATGTGGGCCTTGAGGCGGGAGGCCTCCAGACCGTCCACCAGGGCGGCCAAGGGGGCGGGCAGGGGGTCGGTTCCGCTGACTCGGATGAAGTCCGCCGCCGGGTCGGTGCCCTGAGCCAGGGCCCCGCCGGCCAGGAGGGCCAGGAGGGCGACGGCGCGCAGGCTCACGCCGGACCCCAGTGGAAGAGCATCACCGGCGGGATGAGCAGCAGGAAGCTCAGCAGGATCAGGATGACCAGGAGGGGCAGGAACCACCGGGCCCACTTGTCCCAGGGGATCTTCGCCGCGCCCAGCACGCCCATGGTGACGGCTGAAGTGGGCAGGATGGGGTTCACGAACTCGCAGAGCTGAAAGGCGTAGACCGCGGTCTGGCGGGTGACGCCCACGAGGTCGGCCAGGGGGGCCATGATCGGCATGGTCAGGGCGGCCTGGGCGGTGCCCGAGTGGATGAGGAAGTTGATGGCGGACTGGATCAGGAACATCACCTGAGCCACCACCACCCGGGGCAGCACGGCCATGGCCTTGGAGGCGGCAAAGAGCATGGTGTCCATGATGCGGGCGTCCTGGGCGATGATCAGCAGGGCTCGGGCGCAGGCCACGATGAACACCACGCCCACCATATCCTTGGCACCCGCCACGAAGAGCGAGGCGATGCGGCTGGGGCCGAGGCGGCCCGCCACGCCGAGGGCAATGCCCATGCCGAAGAACAGCACGGCGATCTCCTCCATGTACCACTTCCAGCGCAGCACCCCCACCACCAGCAGCACCATGCAGAAGGCGAAGAGCACGAGGGCGGCGACCTTGCGGGCGTCCCAGGCGGCACTCACGCCGGTCTCGTCCAGGCTGCCCCGGCTGAGGTCCAGCTCCCGCACGGGACTGAGGGAGGGGTCGCGCTTGATGCGCCGGGCGTAGAGCATTACGTAGGCGATCACCACGGTCGTGCCGATCACCCAGGTGACCAGGCGGTAGGCGAGGCCGGAGTAGAGGGGCAGGCCGGCGATGCTCTGGGCGATGCCGACGGTGAAGGGGTTGAAGAAGGCTGCGGCGAAGCCAGCGGCCGCACCCAGGAACGGGATGGAGATGCCGACGATGGAGTCATAGCCCAGGCGCCGGGCCAGGGGGATGAAGATGATCACGAAGGGGATGATCTCCTCGGCCATGCCGAAGATGCCACCCGCCAGGGAGAACGCCGTCATCAGGACGGGGATCACCAGGCCTTCCAGAGCGGGCCGCCGGGCCAGGAAGTCCGTCAGTCCGCAGATGCCGGACTCCACGGCGCCGGTCTCCTGGAAGACGGCGAAGGTGCCGCCGATGACCAGCAGGAAGCAGATGAGCAGGGAACCATCCAGGAAGCCCTTGATGGGAGCCAGCAGCAGGGCCTGGAGGCCCAGAAGGACCTTGGGTACCTGGTGGTAGGTGCCGGGCAGGGTGACCTTCCGCAGGCCCTCGCTGGTGAGGACCTCCATGCGCTGGTACTCACCGGAGGGGATCAGCCAGGACAGCACCAGAACGATCAGGACGAGGGCGCCCACGATCACCAGCGTGTGGGGCATCTTCAGCCCCGTGGCGGGGGCCTCGGTTGGGGTGCTGGCTGGCTGCGCTGGCTCGGTCACTGGAAGGTCCCCTTGGCCATCAGTTTGCCGGCTTTCATCAGGAGGCGTCCCTTGGCAATCACGGTGCGGACCTCCAGGTTCTGGGGATCCAGCAGGACCAGGTCCGCATCCATGCCCGGGGCGAGCCGCCCCTTGGCCTTCAGCTTGAGGATGCGGGCGGGATTGGCGGTGATCACACGGAGGGCGGTCTCCAGAGGGATGCCCTCTTCCTGCACGGCCTGACGGACGGCGGGGAACAGCGAGGTGACCCGACCCACCTGGATGTCCTGCAGGCGGCCGTTGCGGTCCCAGTCCGGCAGGCTACCCTGGCCGTCCGAGGTGAAGGTGATGTGCCCCGGGTCGACGCCGGCTTCGAGCATGCGGCGCAGGGCCTTGGCGCAGGGGATCTCGCCCTCTTCGAGGTAGGAGGCCAGGGTCGAGGTGGTGAAGTCCACGAACCCGCCGGCCTTCGCATAGGCGATGCCCTCCTCGAAGAGGTGGGGGTTGCGGTTGATGTGGGTGGGCCACATCTGGGTGGCGGAGAGCTCGGTCTCGGCGAGGATCCGGCGCAGGAAGTCGAGGCCCCGGGGGCCGTCGCCCAGGTGGACATTCACGATGCCGGCTTTGCCCGACAGCATCCCGCCGCGCCGGGCCATGGCCACCACCTGGGCGAAGGCCTCGAAGGTGGGCTGGCTGGAGCGATGGTCCGACAGGGCCACTTCGCCGGCGCCGATCACCTTGTCGATGAAGAGCAGGTCCTCTTCGAGGGTGGGCATAAGCGTGCGCAGGGGGACGCCGTAGGAGCCGGAGTAGGCGAAGGTGCTGATGCCCTCCTCCTCCAGGCCCTTGGCCTTGGCCAGGAGGCCGGCCATGTTGCGGGTGTAGCCGTCCGTGCCCAGGCAGCCCACCACGGTGGTGACCCCACCCTGGATGGCGTCCGTGAGGGGCAGGTCCGGGGTGCGGGTGGCGAAGCCGCCCTCGCCGCCGCCGCCCATGATGTGCACGTGGCCGTCGATGAAGCCGGGCACCGCCTTGAAGTTCCGGGCGTCGATGACCTCGCAGTACTTGCGGGGGATGCGGATGTCCGCCTCCATGCGGAGGATCTTCCCGCCGCCCAGGAGGATGTCGCAGGTGCCCCCGGGCTCTGGGGCGAAGATGTCGGCGTTCTTGATGAGGATCAGCATGGGCACTCCAGGTGCAGCGGGCTCAGAACAAGCGGGACACGGGCAGGATGGACCCCGGCACCGCCAGGGCGCGGAAGCCGGGATAGCCGTAGAGGCCGTAGAGCAGGCAGGGCTCGAGGACCTGGATGGCCCGGCGGGCCAGGGCGGGGTCCTGGTCCAGGGACACCACAAGGGTGCCTGCGGGCAGGTCCCGATCCACCGGGGCCTGGCGCTCGACGATCTGCCGGTCCTTGTAGCGCTGGTAGAGGGGATCAAAGGGCTCTTCCAGGCGGAGGAGGCGGACCGCTTCCACCCGGGCGCGGCGGGGGGCCGCCAGGCGCTCGAAGCGCAGGCCCTGGGCCTCCAGTACGGGCAGGAACAGAGCGGCTGCGGAGGGCTCGATGGCATAGGCCTTGGGCGTCGGGACGCTGGCCTTCACCACCAGATCCTCCATGGCGTTGGCCGTGGGGATGGCGAAGGTCTTGCCGGTGGTCTTCTCCCGGACCTGCACCGTCGTCGCCTTGCCGCCCAGGTTGGCCCAGAAGGTGTTGGTGGCGATGAAGGGGGGCAGGGGCTCCCGGCGGGCCCGCTCCGAGAGCTGGAAGATCCGGTCGCGCCAGGCACGGTCACCCAGCAGGTGGCGGTAGAGGATCCGGTAGCCATCCACCCGCTCCCCCAGGTCCGCTTGGGGATCCGGCGCATGGTGACGAACCCCGGCCTCGATGATGAAGGAGAGGGCGCCGAGGGTGCCGAAGCTGTTGCGGCCATCGTCCACTTCCGGTGTGGAGGGGCGGGTCTCTTCGTCCGGCGGCGGGCCACCGACGCTGTAGCGGGCGTAGGCATGGCCGGCCTTCTGCTGGAGCGGGGCGGCGGCCGCCACAGCTGCAAGGGTGGCGGTCCTTAGGTAGTCGGGGATGAGGGGGTGGTTGGCGGCGTCCATGGTGATAACCGGCCAGGCTTCCCAGCCCCGGGCCGTGAGGTCCTCGCCATCGCGGCCAAACTCGTGGCCGTCCACGGCCAGGTGGGGGCGGATGCGGCGGGCCACCCGGTGCAGGGCGCGGGTCTCAGGCTGCTCCAGCAGGAGGTGATCCCGGTTCAGGTCGGCTCCGGCTCCGTTGAAGCGCCGGTGCGCCTCGGCACCATCCGGGTTGAGCATGGGCATGAGGTAGAGGTCCACATCCTCCGGCAGGAGGCTGGGGCGCTGGGCCACGTCCCGGATGAAGGTGAGCTGGGCATCCTTGCCGGCCACCTCGTTGCCGTGCTGCTGGGCATACCAGAGCACGCGGAAGCGGGCCTTGGCGCCACCCCGGTTGAGGCGCACCAGGAGAACCTTCCGGCCCTGGTGGCTGCGGGTCTCCTCCGTCACCGTGATGAGGCCGGGCCGGGCCACGGCTTCCAGGAAGGTGAGCATCTCGGCGTAGCTGATGGTCTTGGTCATCTGCCGGTGGTCGGCGGGGAAGGGCGCCTCTACAGCCGCTACGAAGGTGCTCACCGCAAACAGGGCGGCAACCAGCACTCGGGGCATGAGGCCACCGCGAAAAGAAAATCGGGTCAAAATGCTTTTCCTTGTGGTTGTTTGTGGTGGAGGACCTAGGGCTGACTGACCTTGCGGGTGGTGAGGTCGATGGACTGTCCGGCCCGCAGGACGTGGATGCGGAGGTCGCGGAAGGACTCGCCTTTGAGCTGCATCCCGGCGGGATCGAAGACCATCACGGAGCGCTTGCCCAGCACCCGGGCCTGGCCGTCCTTCACCACCAGGGCCGTGGCTTCGTCGATGCCCAGACCCAGGTGGTCCGGACGCTCCATGACGATGCTGAAGAGGCGGTTCTCTCGCCCCCGGCGGAGGAAGTGCTGGTCCACGATGACGCCGGTGGGGAGAAAGCCCATGCCCTCGCGGGTCTGGTAGGCGCCAGGGCCGAACTCGGAGAGGGCCTCCTTGCCATGGCGGTCGTCGCCCGTGAGCATCACCTTGGACATGATGGCGGCCCCAGCGCTGGTGCCACCCACGCAGGCGCCGGCCTCGTAGCGCTCCTGAATGACCTTTTGCAGGGGCGTGCCGACGATCTTGTCGCCCACCCGGCCCTGGTCCCCGCCTGAGAACCAGAAGCCCGTGCAGGTCCGGGCCCGGGCCAGCAGCTCGGAGTCGGAGGCCAGCTCTCGGCTGCGGACATCCAGGGGAACTATGGTGAGGCCGGCCTTGTCGAGGTCCTCCTTCCACTCCTTCAGCGCACCATCGGGATCGCTGGTGGACGTGGGGATGATGCCCACCACTCCACCCTTTCCCCCGGAGGCACTGAGGAAGGCATCCATGATCTCTTGCGGCATGCCTCCACCACCCACGATGACCAGGGTGCCTTTGGGGGGGGCTGCCCGCAGGAGACAGGTGCAGAGGAGGAGGACAAAGAGGCGGAGCATGGGAATCCTTGGGAGGGCACATGACGATACCCGGGCCCGCAGGCCCGGATATCTCGCATGCAACTGACCAGTGCTAGAAGTTCAGGCGGATGCCCAGCTGCAGCCGACGGCCAGGATCCAGTGCCAGCGGGTACTTGTAGTCGATGTACATGCCCGAGCTGGTGCTGTTGCTGCTGTTCACTCGGGTGGAGTAGGAGGTGGTGGCCTGCCGATTCAGCACATTGAGGACTTCCCCGAAGACTTCCAGGCGGGAGGTCTTGTTGAGGTTGATGAGCTGGGTGAGGCGGAGGTCCAAGAGGGTCCGGCTGGGGTAGGTCTGGCTGCCCAGGGCCTCGGTGTTGACCAGATAGCGCTGGCCGTTGAAGTTACCCCAATCGCTGTCGCCCCAGCCGCTGGGAGTGCGATAGGTGGGGGTCCAATGGGTTCCGCTGAGGTAGGTGAAGATCCCGGAGATGCGGGTGTTGGTGGCGAGTTCGTACACGCCACGGGCTTTGAACTCGTGGTCATTTACCCCCGGCAGGTTGCCGTAGGAATTAACCATCAGGTTCTTGTTGTAGTAGACCTTGTCATAGCTATCCGCACGTTGGATGTTGCCCTTGAGTGAGGCATTCGTGTAGCTCATGTTGAGGCTCCACCCGTTCTCCAGCTTCCGGTCCAGGCTGATGGAGGTGGCCTGGTACTTGCGCTTGGCGTCACTGCTGTTGGTCGTCACGTAACTGTTGTGCGGGACATAGAAGTCCAGGCCAGCCTCGTCGTAGACGCCAGGCTCGTAGATGCTGATGTTGGTCTGATGCAGCGGGTCGTAGTAGTTCATCCACGCGCCCCTGGGATCATCGGCGGTGTCCTTCCGAACCAGGCTGTCCTTGAAATCGCGAACGACGTAGGAGCCGCTGACGGTCCAGGTCTTGTTGATCTTGTGATCCACAGACACGGTCGTTTCAATGGTGTAGGGCTGCCGGGCGTTGGGGTCCACCGCTGTGATGTCGTTGACGCGCCGGTAGGCGTAGTTATCCACGGTGCCCGGGGTGTGATCGGGCCAGGTGGAGGGGTCCAGGACATTCGGGATGACGGGGTAGTCGCCCCAGCTGTAGTAGTTCTTGACCGGGATGGCGCTCTGAATGGCGCGATCGATGAAGTAGGTGGAGTACCCGGCGTAGTACTTGCCCCAGTGGGCCTTGAGCATGGTGCCCTGGTCCTCGGTGAGGGCGTAGCTGA
>SESD01000516.1_pt1 | contig 23882 bp, 15 predicted proteins | sample 3171411 | NCBI WGS metagenome assembly SESD01 (sample SAMN06051880, study PRJNA518727) | freshwater metagenome | biome: subpolar coniferous forest; feature: holomictic lake; material: water; isolation source: holomictic Lake 442, 16.5 m depth | place: Canada: near Kenora, Ontario | collected...
TGAACCTATTCCATATAAGCCACGGGATTGAACGGCAGGAGGTAGCGTACTGTTTGTGCCTGTTCAAGGTCGTGGTGTTGACGCCGACCGAAAATTGACCTTGTCAAGATTCAATCGGCGCCGTGAATCTGTCTTGAATTGCATGGTGTCCACCTATTACTTTGGTGGACACCATCGTCGGCCAACTCGCTTCCTCGTTCAAGGTGACTTGGCCGGACGCTTACGATCATTGCGCCCAGCATGCCTTCGCTCTATGAAAAGTATCTTCGCCTGCACATTGAGGGGTTGGCCGAACACCAATTTTGTCGTGTCAAGGCGCTAACAAGCATGCAGTGAACTAACAAATATTTTCTTTTAAGTTGACGGATCAATGAGGCCGAGTGACGTCGACGACGCGCACTGCGATTTGCTGCTGAATGTCTTTGGGAAGATGGTTGTGAAGTCTTAATTTGAGCTCAGTTGAGGTCAGAGGTCTTTTGCTTCCGTCCCTTGCTGGTGGCTGTTCGGATCCTCCAACCCATAGCACCATGTAGATCCCGAATCCCTCGGTTTCTTTTTGAGTGGTGTACTGAGGGATCAGCTGACCCTGTACGGCCGTCCAAAGTGCTGAGTGCCATTCACCTTTGATTTCTATGGGAACAGTAATCGAGTTGCGATATGAGACACGGATGTCTGCGCGTTTGTCATTGACGTAGTCGCACTCCGGTTGACTATCAATACCAAGCGGTTCGAGGTGGCCTCTCAGCAAGGCAAGTAGTGCGTCCCGGCAGCTGTTTTCAGACTTGTGCTTGTTCTCAGCGCCTTCTGTCCAAAATTGGCGGAATAGATCGCTGTTGCTGGTTCGAATATCTGTTGCAATTTGATCCAAATGGTCTAACACAATGGCCTGCAGATCAGCAGGACCTATTGGAGACTTGTTACTCAGGATCGTAGCTACGTTGGTCAGGTTCGGGTGACAGAAAGTGTTTTCCCGCAGCCGCTGAATGACCTCGTGTTTACTGCTGAGCAGATGCCGTTTGATTTTCTCAAGCGTAGTGAGCTCTAGAAGTCGGTTGATCTCTTCCAGGCTGTCCGAGGTACCTAAGGCGGTAAGCTTGCCGATGAGTCCTTTGACATGGTCGCCTAGGTTCATAGCTTGGCTGACTGCTCCACCACCCATTGGCCAATCGACTTCTGCGAACGGCGTTTGAATTTCAATGAGCTTCCCAAACGTATTGGCACTCAAAGTGAAATCCATCGGCAAGTCACTTAGACGGCTGCCTAGGAAGTCGGAGATGTGCTGTATGCGTTGCCAAGATTCACCAACGAAGTCCCAGAGCTTTTGCTCGTACTGTTCTGGATCTATGAGCATCCCCGTGAGGAGGAAGTACACCCTCTGGGCCGGGTCAAGGGATTTGAGCTTAAGCTTCTTTGCAACGATGGCTGGGAGCTCGGGCATCTCATACTTGAGTGCAGACCTCAGCAATGAATTGAGCTGATTGAGCTGATTGGACTTGTTTCGAGTCGGGAAGCTGATAAGCAATACTGGTACAGAAAGGCGGGCGACCTTCGCGTACGCAGCATTCCTGGTCAACGGATAGATCCCGTCAACGTATTCCTTCTGAGCTTTGAAGCTTTCACTTGCGTAGGTGATCAGCACCTTTGACACGAGCTCGGGCATATTGCTGACCAAATGCAAGAACCACTCAGGGGGCGTTTCAGTGCCATCGGTCAGTCGGAAGCAGACCATTTTCTCTAGTGTGGTGCTATCCAATAAATCGACGGCACTTGGATTCTCCGTCCAGCTCAGCTCCATACCAACAAGGCATGCAGCTCGAATCCAGTGAGATTGCTGTTTCAGATTTAGATCGATGATTTCCTTGACGGAAGGAAGATCGCTGCGCTTGATACAAGCTGGCATTCCAACTTTCGCAGCCTCATACACATCGACATAGTTATCGCAGTAGGTCTTGAACCGATCGAGCGGTGTCTCGCCACGAGTGTCTGAGTAACGGTTTAACCAAACGCCTGCCAATTCACCCATCAGTGCAGGGTGTGCTTGACCTGATCGGATGACAGGTAGTTTGGCTGCTAGGTTGACGCTTCGCTCTCTTTTGATATCGGATTGCTCGCGCTGACGTTGTTGAATGGAATGATTCTGAGTCTTCCGCCACTCTGGGATTTCCCAGGTCAGTAATGGTTCCAACCAGCCGGTTTTGGTCGGGTCATCGCTCGCCCATTGAAGCACCATGTCAAAAGTCAGCCCTGGTGCGGGTTGATCGGACCATAGGGAACGCATAGCTTCAGCCAAGTGTTCTTTAGCTAAGTCCTTGTTTCGAGTGCGATCGATATTCTGGAAATGCCAAATCCCAAGGTCTACAGGAGCTGGTATTCCGCGAAGGACCTGCGAGTCGTTGAACAGGCCAGGGAGCGGGGCGGGGATAGTTTCATTTCGCTCAAAGCAAACGCCTAGGAGGCCCTTGTAACGCTCGGGTCTGAAGATCAGCCACTGTGTGATGGTCTTGTGGAACTCCGGCTCATGCCGTCGCTCTCCGTATTCATCCGTGCCAATACGCAGCCAGGTAAAGAGTCGTGCGTCGGGGATTTTGTCGCCATGCACTTGAACACCGCGAGCAACCAGTGCGGCCAATGTGCGCGAAAGGTGAAACTCCATCCAGTTCAACGACTGCAAATCGCTGCGTTGGGCCAATTGGTCCAGTACGAAAGGCAAATCGTTTTCAGGAACAGTCTTGGGAAAGTCATAAGCCCAAAAATGCTGGTACATCCCCAAGATCTTGCTTTTGGGGATGTGAAGGTAGTTCATAACCTGTGAGGCAGAGATGGCTCTGGGGAACAGCTTGCCCAACAAGATCCCAGTGAGTTCTTCATCTGGATCGGCAATCTTTCCATGGTTCAAGTGATCCAGGATTTCGATGGCTTGACTATCCGTTACGCCGGACTCAAGCCAAGCCTCCAGCGCATGCCGCCGTACTCGCTCCCAGCGAGAGCTATCCGCTGCAACGTCTCGCAGTTCTTTTGTCAGCTGCGTCTGAGAGGCTGATTGCTTGAGCACTTTGAGGATAAAAACCACATAGGTCTGTGTGGAGTCATCTCGCTTGTGGTCTAGCAACGCCGCCAAGTATTCATCTCGAAGTTCTACTTGGAAGAGCGCAGAAAGATTTTCTGCACCTCGCAGATCCCAGAGTACCGACGGGTTGGCGTGAGTCTGGAAATAGATTTCCTGCAAAAGCAGCCTCTTCGCTTCCACATCCATTGGGTGGGGATCACTGTAGAGTGCAACGGTCAGTGGATCATTTTTGATCAACCCATGTTGTGCCTTGAGACTCTTCAGTGCCAGCCAGCCGTACAGGCCACGCAGCCCTGCTACTGCTTTGCCGTCAAATCCAAGCATGAGATTGAGCACTCTTTTTAGCGGAAGCCCGCGTGAGTCGATCTGTTTGCCTAGCCAATCGGCTGCCAAATATTCGGCAACACTTCTGTGTGTTGGCTCTAGTCGCTGATCATTCGAAGTGGATGGCACGAAGATGGTGGTGCCCAACGTCATAGCCGCTTGTTCAGGTGAGCTTGGCTCCAGATCGTTCAGTGCAGGGAATCGGTCGTCTTGAGCTGACGGATCCAATGCAACACCTGACTTATCCGCCAACAGTAAAGTGGCGAATACCTGGCCAGCGGCCTCCAAGAGTGCGCCCTTGATCACTGGCTGATAACGGGTTTGGTCGCGGTGCTTGCGATTTTCCTCTTGTACGAGAGCTTCGCACGCAAGTCGGTATGTCTCATCTCGACTGCTTGGCCAAGTTTGTCCTCCCAGTGCTTTGACGGTCAGTCCAAGCGTTTGGGGGTTACTTAGCAGGGTGTTGATCCCGTGAGCTTTTGCCTGCGCGATGAAGTTCTCAGCGTCAGATCTGTTGAAGTTGTCTTCGAGAATCCGCTTCATGTCTGCGGCCGTCAGAGGCTCCAGGGTGTAAATCGGGAGCTTTCCATTTGGCGAAGCTCCAATGATCTCTTCAAGATCTGATTGCCCGTACCAGTCTGCTGCACGGCAGGCGATTCGAAAATTGGGCAGTCCCAGTTTCCTGAGTTTGGATTTGACCTGAACTAGGATGGATGCAGTCGTAGCACTTGCACGAACTTCATCCAACCCATCGAGGAACAAGCATTTGTCTCTCCATGCCTCATCGATATCGCTGTAAACGAACTCAGCAATCGTCAAGCGAAGTCCTTTGTCTGATTGCGCCTCGGATTTGAAGGCCTCACTTTTCCCCGCACCTGGCTCTCCCAGCAAAACCCATGCTGGGACTGACCTCAACGAATCCAAGCCCACCGCCTCGGTGTCGGATCCACCGTTGGGCAATTGGGAGAGCTGCTTGACGCTGCGGGGGACAAAGACCATTTACTTCATCCAGCTTTCAACCGGTTGCAGCAGGAAGTCGGAAATGGCAACGCCATCGGCTCCCACCACCATCGGGGTGACATTTTTGAATTTGTCAGCAAAGACCTGCAGGCCTTTGGGGGTAGCGTAGTCATCCCCGCTTTTGACCTCGATGGCGAGCAGTTTTTCGCCATAGGTCAGAACGAAATCCACCTCGCTGGGGCTCTCTCGCCAGTAATACAGGCTGGAGTTTTCGGGCTTGTTGTTGATCAGGTGTGTGCCAACAGCACTTTCAACCAGGCGTCCCCAGTATGTGCGGTCGTTTTTAGCCTGCTCAAACGTGTACTTGGCCTGAGCTGAAATCAGGGCCGTGTTGTGGGCATTGAATTTTGGGGGGGATGCGCGCCTTCGTAGCTCTTGCCCCGCGTATTTCTGCAGGCCCGTCAGTAAACCTGCCTGTGAGAGCAAATCCAGGTAATGGGCCAGGGTGACCGTGTTGCCTGCATCCTGGAGTTGGCCAAGCAATTTCGTCAGTGCGACCAGCTGGCCAGAGTAGGCACCGCAGCCCAGCTCGAAAAGGTTTTTCAAAAGCGCAGGCTTTTCGACCCGGGTCATCTGCAGGATGTCACTCTCGATATTGGGCTTGATCAGTGCATCACGGACGTACTGTCTCCATCGGGTTTCATCGTGGATCATACTGGCTGCACCCGGGTAGCCACCGAAATAGATGTACTCGTCCAGTGAAAAGTCGAAAGCCTCCTGCATCTCGCCGTAGGACCAGTGAGACATGTGAATGGGCTCATAGCGCCCAGCCAGGCTTTCGGTCAGCCCTTTTTGCACGAGCCAAGGTGATGATCCCAGAAGCACAACGTGCAGGGGAACTTGCTCAGCTCGGTCTGCGTCCCAGAGCCCTTTGACGACCTCTGACCATCTGGGGATTTTCTGGATCTCATCGATCGCCAGGACATGACATTGTCCCGGGGGCAGTGACCGGGCTTTGGCGCGTGCCTGTGTCCACTTGTCGATGATCCATTTCTCAGTTGCTTTTGCCCCTGGCTCTCCCTGGATGGCGCTGGCTGAGTCACTGAATGCGTCACCAGTCACTGTGGCAGACTGATCCGTGGCTTCAAAGGTAGAAGGGCGACCGGCTAGAGCCTGGCGGACCATGGTCGACTTGCCAATTTGACGCGGTCCGGCTACAACGATCATGAACTTGGGAGGTTCATCGAGTCGAGCCTGGAGCGTTTTCAGGTGAGGGCGGTTGTACGACATTTGCATATTACTGAGTAAATTTACTTTGTAGTATACAATTTATGTCGTTGGCTCGCAACAGCGTACTTCCTGGCGGGGCATGTGTAATGGGTAAAACCTTCAAGAGCGGTTTATGCACCTATTGCGGCGTGGCTGGCTCCACCACCGCAGATCACGTCATTGCACGTGGCTTCTTCCCTCTGGACCTACGAGCGAACCTGCCAAAGGTGGGCGCATGCCAGGAGTGCAACCACAAGAAATCGAAGGTGGAACACGCGTTGACGGCAGTAATGCCTTTTGGTGCGCAGCATGGACGAGCAAACGAAGCGCTATTGGCGGTTGAGAGAATGTTGGCCAGAAACAAGCCGCTGCACAGACACATGTCCTTGGGATTTCGATCTGTGTTCCGTTCAATCAACGGGTCGCCATGGGTGCAGGAGACCACGGTACCCTTTGATGGCGGTAGCCTGGAGCTACTAGGTGAATACATAGTCAAAGGCTTGGCGCACCATCAATGGGGGCCCGACTTGGGCGTGGATACGTACGTTAGAGCATCTTTCCTGACAGCTGAGGGGGCCGCTGCCTTTAATCAGTTTTTTGCAGGAAATACAGAAGGACGAGTTGTCAACGACTTGGGGGAAGGCGTCTTCCGCTATGAAGGAATCCAGTCCGCCGAAGATGTCAACGTGACTCTCTGGAAGATGTCGATCTATGGGGCAGAGGTTGGAGGTGACCCACTTTTGGTGGGACATCGTGTGTCGTTGATTTATGGCGTGTCGGTCTCGAAAGACACTCGGGCTGCAGAACTTCTCTCAACGATTTTTAGGGATGGCGACCTGGCCCTGGCTGCTGGACGATGTGTCTCGCACTGAAAGAATCAAGATATGGACGCGGATTCAAGGGTGACGTACGGATTTGAACCGCCGTCCGCAATTCTGTAGAATTGGACGCATTCGATGGAGCCGTTCCCATTGGGGGACGGCACCGGATTGGGGATTTTTCGCAGGAACTAGACGAGGCCCGCAGGGGCTACTCTGAGGCTGTTTGCGCAGTGGTTACACGCCACCACCAAACCCAAAATCCAACCCTTCATCCGGTTGGATTTTTTTTTGCCTACACCCGCGTATTCATTGGCGTTCCCGAGGGTTCTTGCGGACTTCGACACTTTTGCTGGGGCCAAAAATTTGGGTGATTTTGCTCTCTCCGGGCCAATAATCTCCGCAACGGAGAGAACTCAAGGAGGTGCGAAGTCCGCAAAGGAAATTTGATATGCCTATAAATATCAATAGGTTGCGCGCGGCGGCGGGGTCAAGGCAACGCTGGCGGAAATGCAAGGCGCTGCCAAAAAGCACTCACCAGCGTAGATCGTCAACCCTGAGGCATGTTGGCTCTACAGGCGAGGAACTATCAAGTCAAATTTTTGAAAATGGGGAAGATAAAGTTGCGGTGGCGTCACTGGAGGGCGGAACGGCTGCAACAGGCTCAATTCCATCTTGGCGCGCTGCAAGGAATTGAGCAAATAATGCAATTTCGCCTTACACTGTGGCTATTGCAAAACTTCAAGGGGATCAAGCGATGACAACATTGACAGTGACCGCCCGGGGGCAAGTGACTTTCAGAAAAGACGTACTCCGTCACCTCGGTATTCAACCAGGGCAAAAGATCGAACTCGATTTACTGCCAGATGGCCGGGGCATGCTAAAGGCAGCGCAGACAACCGGTACGATAAACAGCTTCATCGGACTGCTGGCGCACCGGACAAAGAAGGTTGCCACCATTGAAGAGATCAACGAGGCGACAGCGCAAGCTTGGGCTGGCAAGGCATGAAAATCACCGTTGACACCAACGTGCTGGTTCGATCTTGCGTGCGCGATGACCCGGCGCAAGCCAGCATCGCCACCAAGGTTCTGACCGATGCCGCGTTGATTGCCATTGCGTTGCCATGCTTGTGTGAGTTTGTTTGGGTGCTGCGCAGGGTCTACAACATTGAAAGTGACGACGTCGTTAGCGCGATCCGCGCGCTGATGGCCAGCGAAAATGTGGAAATGAACCGGCCAGCAGTCGAGGCGGGGTTGGAGGTGCTCCATGCAGGCGGGGATTTTGCGGATGGTGTGATCGCCTTTGAGGGCAATTGGCTTGGCGGGGATACTTTTGTTTCATTCGACAAGAAGGCCGTGGCGCTGCTCAGTGCACAAGGGAAAGAGGCGCGGCTCCTGTGACAACGGTGAGTAAACCATCATGATCAATTCCGAGTACGACGACGAAGAGTTGGAGATATTGAAGGCGTGGGACGCTGAGGTGCTCAAGCCAGTCAAGGGCATGACACAGCAAATAGAGGCCCACCGTGCGGTGGCTGGGTTGACAGCTGCTGTTGACCGGGGACAAGCCGACAAGCTTGCAGGCCGCGTGGCACCGCTGAACATTGAAGCTGAGGGCAGAAAATTGCGCGCTGCAAGGGCTCGTGCCCAAAGTTGCGGGGGTGGTTAACCAGTCTTTCGCAAGCTGGCAGTCTCAATGTGCATGACCACCGGCTTACTCAGCATGTCCAGCAAAATCATGGACCGGCTCTCGGCATCAGCGGTCCTGAAATTGGCCTCGATGCCGGCAAACGGGCCATCGGCCACAACAACCCTTTCTCCGGATTTGAAAAGCCGTTCAGGCTGGCCCACTTGCTCACATTCTTACGCTTGGTGATAAGTGAATTCAAGCCGTTTTCGCAATAGATATTGCGTTGAATCAAAGGTGCTGCAATTTCGCGGCGCCAGAAAGTACAAACGCTCCAGAGCGGCTACCCACATGCCCTGTGAAGCATCCTGTTGATAACTTGATGAATAACTCTTGAGGACCACGTCTTTACTATGGTTTCTTTCATTGCTCAAAAAAACAGCAAACTTCACTCGTTATCAACCCTCCATCCAGGGTCGTTTGTTAAAGTCCAGCCACCCGCCTACTTGTTGTGCAAACCGGATAATTCTTCATGGTGAAAATAAAACCGATCGCTGTCGATCGACTGCCTGCACTGCTACGGCTGATGCCGAAGGCGGAGCTTCACATGCACATTGAAGGCTCACTGGAGCCGGAGTTGATGTTTGCGCTGGCACAACGCAACGGCGTGTCGATGGCCTATGCAGATGTCGAATCACTGCGCGGTGCCTACGTGTTTGACAACCTGCAGGATTTTCTGGATATCTACCATGCCGGCACTTTGGTGTTGCGCACCGAGCAGGATTTCTACGACATGGCGCACGCTTATCTGGCCCGCGCCGCGGCAGACAACGTGGTCCATGCCGAGATATTTTTCGACACGCAAACGCACACCGGTCATGGCCTGCGCACAGAGGTCGTTATCAAAGGCTTGCACCGCGCCTGCGTTGCTGCTGAGGCCGAATTTGGCATCGATGCCTCCCTGATTCTTTGCTTTTTGCGCCACCTGAGCGAGGAGGAGGCGTTTGAGAGCCTGGAGCAAGCCCTGCCGCTACGTGACAAGTTGCTGGGCGTGGGCCTGGCGTCCAGCGAGAAGGGGCATCCGCCGGAAAAATTTGCCCGCGTATTTGCCCGTGCCCGTGCATTGGGTTTCAGGCTGGTGGCGCATGCCGGTGAAGAGGGCCCACCGGCTTACATATGGAGTGCGCTGGATGTGCTCAAGGTCGAGCGTATTGACCACGGCGTGCAGGCCGTCAAGGACGCGACCCTCATGGCGCGCTTGGCAAAGGAACGGATTCCGCTCACGGTTTGCCCACTTTCCAACCTCAAACTGCGCGTCTTTCCGTCTCTGGCTGAGCACAATCTAGGACGCATGCTGGAGGCGGGCATTGTGGCAACGGTCAACTCGGACGATCCGGCATATTTCGGTGGCTATATCAACCAGAATTTCACTCAGACCTTTGCTGCATTGGGTCTGACAGCCGATCACGCGTACCAACTAGCGCACAACAGTTTTGAAGCGAGCTTTGTGGATGATGCGCGCAGGCGCCAGTACATCGACCGTTTGAATGCGGCATTTGAGACTTTCGACTGAAACGCAGCGAGTGGTGCAAGGCTAAAATCATGACAAGGCCCGCTGCTCCGGCGGGCTTCACTTTTTGTGTTCCGGAGCCATGTAGAGGACTACCATGTACAAAAACCTCGTAGCCGCGCTTGCGGCCGCCTGTTTTATTTCTCCCGTTTTTACGCAAACTGTCGCGTCAGATGGCGTCGCCAAAGAGCCGCTTAAAGTCGGCTTTGTCTACGTGGCGCCGCTGACCGACACCGGTTGGGTTCACCAGCACGATGAGGGCCGTCGCGCCGTCGAGGCGGCCTTGGGCACATCGGTCAAAACCACCTATATTGAAAACGTGGCTGAAGGTCCGGATGCCGAGCGGGTGGTTCGTGATCTGGTGGCGAGTGGTCACAAGCTCATCTTCACGCCAAGTTTTGGCTATATGGAACCGACCCTGAAGGTGGCCCAGGATTTTCCGGACGTCAAATTCGAATCCATCACCGGCTACAAGACGGCGCCCAACGTCGCGGTGGCCAACGCGCGCTATTACGAAGGCCGCTATCTGGCCGGCATCGCGGCCGGACGCATGACCAAGACGAATCTGGCCGGCTATGTGGCGGGCTTTCCGATACCCGAGGTACTACAGGGCATCAATGCTTTTACCTTGGGTATGCGTTCAGTGAACCCCAAGGCTGAGGTCAAGGTGCTATGGATCAACGCATGGTTCGATCCGACGCGCGAGCGCGATGCTGCCATGACGCTGTTCAATCAAAACGTGGATGTGATTGCTTTTCACACCGCCTCCTCGGCTGTCATGGCAGCGGCGCAGGAGCGCGGCAAACTGGCGGTTGCCTACCACTCGGACATGCGAAAAATTGCACCTGATGCGCAGATCGTAGCGGTTACCCACCAGTGGGGCAATTACTACACGCAGCGGGTGCAGGCAGTGCTCAAAGGTACTTGGAAAACTGGCGATGTTTGGGGCGGTGTAAAAGAAGGAATGATCCGCCTGGAAGGCTTTGGACCCAAAGTTTCCAAGGCCGTGCAGCAAGAAGTATTGGCGCGGCAAAGAGACATTGCAGCAGGCAAATTACATCCCTTTTTCGCTCGTCGAGTGATATTCGACAACAGGGGCAAAGAGGTCGTTGGCAGGGGCCAGACGCTGAGCGATGAAGAGATTCTTAAAATGAACTGGTTGGTGCAAGGTGTGGCGGGCAGCTTGCCTTGATGACCTGAGCGGTTAAGCTTGTCGATATGAAAGCTTACCGCGCCGCCATACTTCGCTTCGGCCCTGACCGGGAGCCGCGTCAGGCCGCCATTTTTGAAGAAGATGGCCTGCTGGTAATAGGGCCAGACGCCAACGGCAGACAGGTGGTGCAGGCAGTGGGGCCTTACCGTGAACTGAAGGACAAGTTTCCCCAAACTGCGATTGAGCACCTGCCGGGGCGCATCATCGCCCCGGGCTTTATCGATATGCACATCCACTTCCCGCAAACCAACGTCATCGGCTCGCCAGCCGATGGTTTGTTGCCGTGGCTGGAGAATTACACATTCCCTGAAGAGGAGCGTTTCTCAGCGCCTGACTACTGCAGCCGTGGAGCGGAGTTTTTTGTAGCCGAGCTATTGCGCAACGGGGTCACCAGCGCGCTGGCCTTTGCCTCTTCACACACCGAATCGGTGGATGCCTTATTCATGGAGGCGCAGCGCAAAAGTATGCGTTTGATCACCGGGCTGTGCCTGATGGACCGTCATGCGCCTGCGCAAGTGCTGAACCGCGCCGCGCCCGACGGTTCACGCAGCGCCACCGAACAAAGCCTGGTTGACTGCGAGACCTTGATCACCAAGTGGCATGCGAAAGGTCGCCTCGGCTACGCCATCACACCACGTTTTGCACCCAGTTGCAGTGACGCTCAACTGCGCGGCGCCGGCGAACTGGCGGCCAGCTATCCAGATGTTTGGATTCAGTCGCATGTGGCGGAAAACAAGGATGAAATTAAATGGGCACGCGAGCTGTTTCCGCTCGCCAGGAGTTACTTGTCCGCCTACGCAGACTTTGGTTTGCTGCGTGAGCGTGCGATCTATGCTCATTGCATTCATTTTGACGACGATGACCGAGCCCTGATGCGCGACACTGGCGCTGCGGCGGCGGTCAGCCCGACCAGCAATCTTTTTTTGGGCAGCGGTTTTTTTGACTATGTGGGGGCTGACCGTGTCGGCTTCCAATATGGTTTGGCCAGCGATGTCGGTGGTGGCACCAGTTTCAGTCCGTTTCACACCATGCTGGCGGCGTACTACGTGGGGCGCGAGGGGCAGACCAAGCCAGGTTTGTCGCTGTCGCCGCAGCATCTGTGGTGGCAACACACGGCTGGCGCGGCAAAGGCACTGGGGCTGGCCGGTGACAAAGGCGCTCCGGCAGTGGGTAATCTGCTGCCCGGCTGCGAAGGCGACTTTGTGCTGCTCAATCCGAAGGTAACGCCGCTGCTGGCGCGCAGAACGGCGCAGGCCAGTTGCCTTGACGAGTTGCTGTTTGCAATGATCGTGCTGGGGGATGACCGATTGATTGAGAGAACGGTGATTTCACAGGCGCAGTGAAGACTTTAAACCTTAGGAGTGTGTTCCCATGAGCATCAAAAGCGACAGATGGATCCGCCACATGGCTGAGACCACCGGCATGATTGAACCCTTTGAGCCCGGTCAGGTGCGCGAGCGCGACGGTCACAAGATTGTCAGCTATGGCACCAGCAGCTACGGCTATGACATCCGTTGCGCACCAGAATTCAAGGTCTTCACCAATATCCACAGCACGGTGGTGGATCCGAAAAACTTCGACGAAAGAAGTTTCGTCGATTTTTACGAGGATGTGTGCATCATCCCGCCCAATAGTTTCGCCCTGGCGCGTACCCTGGAGTACTTTCGCATTCCGCGCAACGTGCTGACCATCTGTCTGGGCAAGAGCACCTATGCGCGTTGCGGCATCATTGTCAATGTTACGCCTTTCGAACCGGAATGGGAAGGTTATGTCACCCTGGAATTCAGCAACACAACACCGCTGCCGGCCAAGATTTACGCCGGCGAGGGCTGCGCGCAGGTGTTGTTCTTCGAAAGCGATGAAGTCTGCGAGACCAGCTACAAGGACCGCGGCGGCAAGTACCAGGGTCAGCGTGGTGTTACCTTGCCCAAGGCATGAACCACGTTTGGAGGATAATCAGGGTTTGCCCCAAGTCCGTGGGGTGCCTCAGCTATCGGGTTGATAGCACCCGACACTGACCGTGGATGACCGATTTGACTTCTGATTTGACCCCCGACACTTTACCGATGGCCTTTGCCCAGCTGCAACTGGCCGCGCCCTTGGCCCGCGCCGTGACGGAAAAGGGCTACGAGTCCATGACGCCGATCCAGGCGCAAGCGATACCGGTGGTATTGCAGGGCCGTGACGTGATGGGCGCCGCCCAGACCGGGACCGGCAAGACGGCTGCCTTTGCGCTGCCGCTGCTGCAACGCATGCTCAAGTATGAGAGCAGTTCGACGTCTCCGGCCCGCCATCCGGTGCGAGCGCTGGTGTTGCTACCGACGCGCGAGCTGGCCGATCAGGTGGCACAAGCCATTAAGGATTACGCCAAATACACCTTGTTGCGCAGCGTGGTGGTGTTTGGCGGTATCGACATGAAGCCGCAGACCATTGAGCTGAAAAAAGGTGTTGAGATTTTGGTCGCCACACCGGGTCGTCTGCTGGACCATATTGAAGCCAAAAATGCCGTCCTCAACCAGGTGGAATACGTGGTGCTGGACGAGGCCGACCGTATGCTGGACATTGGTTTCCTGCCCGATTTGCAACGCATCCTGAGCTACCTGCCCAAGCAGCGTACTACATTGCTGTTTTCTGCCACGTTCTCGCCTGAAATCAAACGACTGGCGAGCAGCTACTTGCAAGATCCGGTGACGATCGAAGTGGACCGTTCCAGCCTCACTGCGTCCACTGTGGAACAACATTTTTACAGCGTGGGGGATGAGGAAAAGCGCCATGCGCTGCACCAAATATTGAAGCAGCGCGACATGAAGCAGGCCTTTGTTTTTGTCAACAGCAAGCTGGGTTGCGCCCGACTCGCACGCTCGCTGGAGCGTGAAGGTCTGAAGACTACCGCACTGCATGGTGACAAGAGCCAGGACGAGCGTCTCAAGGCACTCGAATCATTCAAGCAGGGTGAGGTCGATCTGCTGGTGTGCACCGACGTTGCTGCGCGCGGGCTGGATATCAAGGATGTGCCGGCTGTCTTCAACTTTGATGTTCCCTTCAATGCCGAAGACTATGTGCACCGTATTGGGCGCACCGGGCGTGCCGGGGCGGCCGGTTTGGCTGTAACTTTTGTTTCCAAGACTGACGCCCGACTGGTAGCGGATATTGAAAAACTCATCAAGACAAAAATCGAGTTGGAAGCCATCGAGTTTGAAGAGGATGTACCCGATATTCGCAAGCAGGGTCGCATCAACGACGGTCGTCGCATGTATGCCGAAGGTGCGCAGGATGACTCCCGCCATGGCGGACACCGACCCGGACCGCTTCGGGACGTGGCGCATGAAGGGCAATTTGCCCGCCCGGAGCGTTCCGTCCGGCGCGATTATGGGCGTCCCGCCGCGCCGCCGCGCGATCCATTTTTTGACAAGCCTTATGAGCCCGCACCGGTCGCCGAGGTCACTCCTTCCTGGGAGGCCAGCAACGCTCCCAGGCATGGTGCGCGCAGCATTTCGGCCAACATCAAGCCCAAGCGAAGAGTGGCTGCACTGTTCAAGTCAGCCTAGGTTTTTTCCAGGATTTTGTGCCTGTTCGCATTTGACCTGGATGAGTTGCCGGGCGCGGGTGGTGGCGGTGTTGGCGAGGTCTGAGTCACCAACGCCGGCAAGACGCATGGCACTCAGGCACCCGCCCCAAACACAACCGGTATCTAGCGAGATCAGGTCTGGCCGGTCGAGCGAACCCAGTGTAGACCAGTGGCCGAAAGCCACCGTGACTGCTGCCGTGCGTCGACCTGGCACGTCAAACCAGGGCATGTAGCCGGGTGGTGCGGCTGCCGCACCTTCTTTGGTGCCGAATTCCATTCTTCCATCTGCATCGCAAAATCGCAGTCGAGTCAAAGCATTCACAATCACCCGCAGCCGGGCCGGGCCGGTCAGGGCGTCGTTCCACTCGGTTGGTTCGTCACCGTACATTTGTCGAAGAAAATCACCCGGTTCAGAACTGCGCAGAACATCTTCGACTTCTTTTGCAAGGGCTATTGTTTCAGTGGTGGTCCAGGCCGGCAGAACACCGGCGTGAACCATCAAGACTTCGTCGCCATTGATGTTGCGGAGAATTGCCATATTTTGACTTCGCAACCAATCCAGCATGACTGCCCGGTCGGGTGCATTCAGAATGCCATTCAAGGTGTCATTGTGCTGCGGTTTGCGCGCACCGTGGGCCAGCGCCAGCAGATGTAAATCATGGTTGCCCAGAACGCATTGAACCGACGTGCCATAGCCCATCAAACGGCGCAGCACACCAGCCGAGTCGGGACCACGGTTGACCAGATCGCCCATCAAACAGAGTGTGTCGCGGCTCACCGAAAAAGAAATCACATCGAGCAAGCGTTGCAATGCGTTGTCGCAACCCTGGACGTCGCCAATCAAGTAAAGTGCCATGGTGTTCATTTTCGCTTCTGATTCATGGATTTCTTGCTGATTGTCTTTTTAACCCTGCTCAATGGCGTGTTTGCCATGACCGAGTTGGCCCTGGCGGCGAGTCGCAAAGTGCGACTCAACGCCATGGCGGAAGATGGTGACAAAGGCGCACAGGCAGCGCTCACACTGCTGGGCAATCCAAACCAGTTTCTGTCGACAGTGCAGGTTGGCATTACGTCAATCGGTGTGCTCAATGGTATTGTGGGTGAGTCCGCATTCAGTGCCGGTGTAGCGGCCTGGCTGCACGGTTTCGGGGTTGCCGACAAAGCGGCCGCAATTTCTGCCACCGCCATTGTGGTCACCTTGATCACATTTACCACTATTATTTTCGGTGAGTTGGTGCCCAAGCGCATCGGCCAGTTGCATCCGGAGTCGGTCGCGAGGTGGGTGTCGCGTCCGATGTTGTGGTTGGCCACCATCGCCAAGCCGTTTGTGAAATTGCTCTCTGGCACGACGGCGGCCGTGCTCAAGTTGTTGCGTATTGACACCACCGCTGCGAGAGTGGTGACTGAAGAAGAAATTACTGCCAGTCTCGAAGAAGGCGTTGATGCCGGCGTCATTGAGCAGCATGAGCATCAGATGGTGCAAAACGTGTTTCAACTCGACGACCGGCCCTTGACCTCCCTGATGGTTCCCAGAGCAGACGTGGAATGGCTGGATGCGACCAATACTGTCGCACAGAGCTTGACTTTGGCAGGCACCGCGGGTAGCAAGGGTGCCCATTCCTGGTACCCGGTTTGTCGTGGTTCACTCGATGATGTGGTGGGTCTGATCAGTATTGCCCGTTTGCTGGGGCTGGGCGTCGACACTACTGGCTGCATTGAGGATCACGTCATTCCCGCCACCTTCGTGCCCGAGACCCTCAGCGGCATGGAACTGCTGGAGCAATTTCGCGCCAAGGCTGGCCGCTTTGTGTTGGTGGTCGATGAGTATGGCGTGGTGCAAGGTTTGCTGACGCCGCGCGACCTGCTGGAGGCCATCACGGGTGAGCTGCAGCCGGGCGCGCAGATTGACGCCTGGGCGACACGCCGGGAAGATGGTTCGTGGCTGCTCGATGGTTTGATGCCGGTCGGCGAGCTCAAGGTTCGTTTGAATCTGGACGAGCTTCCGCAGGAAGACCGTGGCCGTTACAACACAGTGGCCGGATTGCTGATGTCGGTGTCGGGTCACTTGCCGGACGTCGGCGAGCGAATTGCGTGTGCAAACTGGCTGTTTGAAGTAGTGGACCTGGACGGCAAACGCATCGACAAGGTACTGGCAAGTCGACCTGTGAAGGGTTGATGTGTATCAATGGATGGCGTTTGTAGCGTGGTGTTGTATCACATGGTGGTGCTACTATTTACTCACCAAAATATGCGAGAGGGACAACTTCTCGTTAGCCCATTTGGGGTGAGTGTTTAGCCGCTTGCCTGTCTGTGGCCGGAAACCGTTCGACCAAGCTGTGAGTTCATCCGGGGTGGGCCTTGAGATCAACCGACAACTCACGGACGTAGCTCGATGAACACCAAGACAGCAAAGTATCCCGGCACCCCCAGCGTTATCCATGGCAATGGTGCAGTCGCCCATGTCATGAACCATGTCTGCGGGGGTGTCATTGGTTACCCCATCACTCCATCGACTGAGATCGCTGAAATCTACGAGGCGTTCCGCGCCGAAGGCGGCATCAATGTCTGGGGCAAGCACCCATTTTTCTTTGGTCCGGAAGGTGAGCACTCAGCCCAAAGTGGTGCGCTGGGTGCGGCGCTGACCGGTGGGCAGTTCATCTCCAACGCTTCGTCGAGCCAGGGCATTTTGTACGCGCTTGAATCGCACTACGTCACCGTCGGCAAGAAGGTCGGTGGCTTTGTGTTGCAGGTGGCGGCGCGCGTGGTTTCCAAGCACTCGCTCAACGTGATGGCCGGGCACGATGATGTTTATGCGCTGATGTCCTCCGGCTACACCATTTTGTTCGGTGCCAACCCGCAGGAAGCGGCAGATCTGGCGGCTATCTCGTACCGCGTCGCGTCCCTGTCGCTGATTCCAGTGGCCAATGCCATGGACGGCTTTGCCACCAGCCACATGCTGAGCGAAGCCTTGATGCCCGAGCCCGAGCTGCTGGCCGAATTCCTGGGTGACCCGGCAGGGCGCATCAAGGCGCCGACGCTGGCGCAGGAGATGCTGTACGGTGCCAAGGGCCGGGTTGTTCAGTTGCAGCAGTACCTGGTGCGCCATGAGGCCGACCTGACGCCGCAACAACTGACTGGGTTGCGTGCCTATCTGGACAAAAACGCGGTCAAGATTGAAGCCGACAATGCCGGCAAAGGGGTTGCCGAGACGCTGGCCTGGTTGCCGCAAGAGTTGCAAGCACCGTGGCAACGTCAATGGCTCAACGCGTTCGAAAAGGGTACGCGGCAACGGGTGCCGGCGCTGGTCGATGTGAACAACCCGGGCCTCACCGGCGCAGTGCAAAACCAGCCGGACTTTCAGGCCGGCTCGGTGGATCACCGAACCCATTTCGCCAGCGCTGTGCCGGCCTTCGTGCGCCAGGCCATGGACGAATACGCCGAGCTGACCGGGCGCAGCTACCAGCCGGTGCAGACGTTTATGTGCGACGACGCCGAGACCGTGATGGTGGGCCTGGGTTCGGTCACGGATGACGTCGAAGCCGTGGTGAGCCACCTGCGCGGCCAAGGCAAGAAGGTGGGCCTGGTAGCGATCAAGTTGCTGCAGCCGTTTCCCGAAGCCGAACTGGTGGCCGCGCTCAAGGGCAAGAAGGCGGTCACGGTGCTGGAGCGTTCCGACCAGACCGTGCTGACCAGCCTGGTGACACAGGCGCTGTTCAAGGCCCGCGAGAACGCCAGTCAGTTGCGCCACACCGGCATCCCGGCCTTGCAAGACAGCCCGTTGCTGACCACCGCCATCTTTGGCCTGGGCGGGCACGATCTACAGCCGCGCCATCTGATTGCCGCATTCAAGAATATGCAAGACGGCAAGCTGGTACCGCTGATCTACCTCGGCTCCCAGTTCTTCTCGGACAGCGCAACGCCGCGCGTCGCCGAACTGCTGCAGCGGCTCAAGGCTGCCTACCCGGAGACCGAGCCGATGGCGCTGCAGACGCAGGCCAATCCCAAGCTGCTGCCCGATGCGGGCTTTCGCGTGCGCTTTCACTCGATCGGCGGCTACGGCACGATTGCCTCCGGCAAACTGCTGACCGACATCCTGGCCGGCGTGCTCGGCATGCATTCCAAGTCGGCGCCGAAATACGGCTCCGAGAAGAGCGGCGCACCAACCAATTACTACATCACGTTGAGCCCGGAGCCGGTCAAGATTACCAACGCTGAGCTGGAGGATGTCGAAGTTGTCGTGGCGCCTGACCACCGGGTTTTCAGCCACACCAACCCCTTGCTCGGGCTGGTCGCAGGCGGCACCTTCATCCTGCAGTCGAGCGCCAGCGCGCAAGAGGTCTGGCAGGAGCTGCCGGCCAAGGCGCGCCAGACCATCCGTTCACAGAAAATCCGCTTCCTGATCATCGATGCGTTTGCGGTTGCCAAGAAACATGCGCCAACACCGGAACTGGCCACGCGCATGATGGGCATCGCGTTCATCGGGGCTGTCGCTGGTCATGTGCCGCAGGTTGCAGGTGGCGCCTCCGAGGATGTGATTCTGGAAAAAGTTCGCCAGCAGATTGCCAAGAAATTCGGCGGCAAGGGCGGCGCCGTGACCGACGGCAACATGGCGGTGATCCGCGAAGGCATCGAGGCCACGCAAAAGGTTGATTACGACGGCACTGACTTTGCGCTGATCGATGCCAGGCCGGCCCCGATCCAGATCTACAGCGCAGCGCTGTCGGCAGCGCAATGCCAGAGTGCCGGCGCTTCCGCCTGCGCCGGTATGTTCGACGCCCAGTACTACGACGACATGGTCTTGAAGCCGTTTCGCGAAGGCAGCATTGGCGAAGCACCGGTGCTGCCCGGTACCGGCTTGTTCATGCCGGCCGGCAGCGCTGGCGCCAAGGACAAGGGCTTGTTCCGGCGCACCGTGCCCGAGTTCAAGGCTGACCTGTGCACCGGTTGCATGGAGTGCGCGCTGGTCTGCCCGGACGCCGCCATTCCGAACGTGGTGCACGAGATTCACGAGCTGTTGCTGACCGGCATCAAGCAGCTTGACGTCACGCCAGCCCAGGCCGAGGCCATGCGCGGCCAGGTTTATGGCTTGGCCGAGGCGGTGCGTGAGGCGTACCGCCAGAGCAAGCAGGCGCGGCCGTTCCACGAGTTGCTGGCCGAGGCGGCAACCCATCTTGAATCTGACAATGTCACGCTGCTGCGCAATTTCAATAAGCTGATTGAAGTGCTCGCGCTGTACCCGGTGGCGCGCACGCGGCCCTTTTTTGACGCCATGGAAAAGGCCAGAGTCGGCAGCGGTGGTCTGTACGGCGTCAATGTGGATCCGTGGAAATGCACCGGCTGTCTGGAGTGCATCGAAGTCTGTGGCCCCGGTGCGCTGGTGGCGCGCGAGCAGGACGCCTCCGTGCTGCAGACCTTGCAGCAGCGTTTTGATTTCATGGGCAAGCTGCCCGCAACGCCGGCGCGTTTTGTCGATGATGCGATCAAGCCCGGGGGTGAGGTCAAACGCCTGCTGCTGGACCGTTCCAACTACTACTCCACCACCGGCGGGCATGGCGCCTGCCGCGGTTGCGGCGAGGTGACGGCGATACGCCTGGTCATGGCCACCAATCACGCCATCACCGCCAAGCGCCAGCACGACCATGTGCGCGAGCTTGAAAAACTGATTGCCGAGCTGCAAGCCAAGCAGAAGACACTGGCGCCTACCGACAGCGCGCGTCAGCAGCACCTGGGTGCGCTCATTGCCACGCTGGAGCGTCGGCTCTACCTGTTCGAGAGCGGCCCCAGCGGCAACGGCCCGGCCGGCGCGGTGGTGGCCAACTCGACCGGTTGCAGCAGCGTCTATGCGTCGACTTTTCCGTACAACTGCTACAACGATCCCTGGGTCAATAGTCTGTTCCAGGACGCGCAGCCGCTGGCCAAGGGCATCTTTGAGGGCATTGCGGCGCAGACCGTCGCAGATGTACGTGCACAGCGTCTGGCTCGCCTTGAATTGGCCGATGCTTACGACGCCACGGTCCATGACAAAGAGCTGCGCATGCTGTCGTGGGAGCAGTTCAGCGTGGCCGAGCTGGGTCTGATGCCGACCGTCATCACGGTCGGAGGCGACGGCGCCACTTACGACATCGGTTTTGGTGCCTTGTCGCGCATTTTGATGAGCGGCACGCCGCTCAAGGTGCTGGTGCTCAATACCGGCTCTTACTCCAATACCGGTGGCCAGGCCTCAACCTCCAGCTTTATCGGTCAGGACTCCGACCTGGCACGCTTTGGCAGTGCGGCCAGCGGCAAGCAAGAGTCACGCAAGGAACTCGGCCTGATCGCGGCCTTTCATTCCAATGTCTTTGTCTGCGCCACCAGCACCTCGCTGCAGGGGCACTTTCTGAAGAACACCATGGAGTGTCTGAGCTACACCGATGGCCCGGCCCTGCTCGACGTTTATACCCCGTGCCAGGGTGAGCACGGCATTGGCGACGCGGCGTCGTCGGAGCGCTCACGGCTGGCGGTCGAGAGCCGCATGAACCCGGTGTTTGTGCACGACCCGCGCCGCGGCAACACCTTGCACGACTGGTTCTCGCTTGAAGGTAATCCTGAGCCCGAGAAGACCTGGGCCAGCAGCACGCTGGAATACGTTGACGATGCCGGGCAGCTCAAGTTGCTTAGCACGGCACTGACACCGGCGCATTTTGCGCTGGGCGAGATCCGTTTCAAGAAGCAGTTTCACAAGCTTGGTACTGACGATGTGAATGCGCTGCCGGTGGAAGTCTTTGTCGAATTACCGCAGGCCGAGCGCGTTGGCAAGACGGCTTTCATCTGGTCTACCGATGCCAACAAGCGTCTGCAGAAAATTGCCGTGGCCGAGGCCATCGTGACCTTGGTCGAAGAGCGCCGCAAGTACTGGCATCTACTGCAATACCTGGATGGCCAGCACGTGGCCAAGCTGGGCGAAAGTCATCGCCTGGGCATGGAAAGCTTGCAGGCGCAGTACCTTGATTCGGTGACGCAGCGCGATTCTTCACTCGACTCGTTTGCCCGCGCCATGTCGGAACTGGCGGCGTCGAGCAAGGCACCGGTCGGTGCGCCGCGCATCATACCGATCACGGCGGTACCGGGCAGTCCGGCAGCGGCCACAGGGACCGCCACCGCGGTGGCTGAAGCGCTGGTGACTTACGATGTTGCCGACCAGGTGAACTGCACCGACTGCAAGACCTGCTACCAGGATTTGCCCGAGTTGTTCGAAAAAACCCGCATCGTTGTCAACGGCGAGTCCAAGGATGTGGCGCAGCTGATTCCCGGTGCGCTCGACAAAGTCAAGGCCACCCCCGAGCTGAAGGCTCGCATCAAGCGGGTGTCGGCCAATTGCGACGCGGAGATCATTCGATGAGCGGCGACGAACTGAACCGCTACCTCAGCGCCAGCAGCGTGCTGGAGACCACACGCAACCAGCTTGAGGCGCTGGAACAGTCTGCACCGGTTGAGACTTTTCACAGCCAAATGGCACTGCTGCGCCGACGCCTGCTGAGTGAGCCACAGGCCTTTCGCGACATGTTCATTGCCGACGGCAGCAACGCCATGGTCTGGGAATTCCAGCAGGATGAACTCAGCCCAGAGTTCACGCGAACCTTCTGGGGTCTGTTGCTGCGCGACGACGACACCAGCAAGGTCTTGATGCGCTTTGTCTGGAACGTACCGCTCAAGCTCAAGCGCAAATTTGTGCGTGGCATTGACGCCCACTTGTCCGAGCGCTACCCGATGTTCAAGGGCCTGTCGCAAGGCTGGCCGGCCGAAAACGCCATACCGCCGTATATGCGCGATGCGGTGGAACGTTCCCAGGACTTTGGTTTGGTCAACCAGGGCTACCTTGGTTACATGAATCTGGGCTACAGCGCGCGCGAGGTCGAGATGTTCGTCTGGCTTGAAGCGCTGCGCGACAAGCAATGTGAAGACAAACCTTGCGAAATCGGTGTGCATGTGGCGGGCAAGTTCGAACCCAAGGGCGGTTGCCCGGTCAAAATTCATATTCCGGAAATGCTCGAACTGCTGGGCACCGGGCGTTTTCGCGAGGCCATGGAGTTGATCGAAAACTGCAACCCGCTGCCCAATGTGACAGGCCGTGTCTGCCCGCAGGAGCTACAGTGCCAGGGTGTTTGCACGCACACCAAGCAGCCGATCGAGATCGGCCAGATCGAGTGGTACTTGCCGCAGCGCGAAAAGCTTGTCAATGCCGACGGCATTGCCGCCCGCTTTGCCGATATTCCCGACCCCTGGGCCTTAGCCGACAAGCCACCGGTGGCGGTGGTCGGCTCCGGCCCGGCCGGTTTGATCAACGCCTATTTGCTTGCCTCCGAGGGCTTTCCGGTTACTGTCTTTGAGGCCTTTCATGCGCTCGGTGGCGTGCTGCGTTACGGCATTCCCGAGTTTCGGCTGCCCAACGATCTGATCGACGATGTGGTGGGCAAGATCCGTTTGCTGGGCGGCAAGTTTGTCGCCAACTTTGTGGTGGGCAAAACCGCCACTATTGAAGACCTGAAAAAAGCCGGCTTCTGGAAAGTCTTCATCGGCACCGGTGCCGGCTTGCCGCGCTTCATGAACGTGGCCGGCGAGCATCTGCTTAACGTCATGTCGGCCAACGAGTTTCTGACGCGTGTGAACCTGATGCAGGGCCTGCACAAGGACTATGAAACACCACTACCCGAAACGCGTGGCAAGCGCGTCATCGTCATTGGCGGCGGCAACACCGCCATGGACGCGGCCCGCACGGCGCGGCGCCTGGGCGGTGATGTGACGATTGTTTATCGGCGCACGCAGTCAGAGATGCCGGTGCGCGTTGAGGAATTGCACCATGCCCTTGAAGAAGGCATCAAGCTCAAAGAGTTGCGCGCCCCCAGCGAGTTCGTTGGCGACGACAAAACCAACTTTGTGACGCACGCCAAGCTCGATGTGATCGCCCTTGGCGAGCCAGACGCCAGCGGCCGACGCAGCCCGGTGAGCACCGGCAAGGTCGAGGCTATGGAAGTGGACCTGGTCATCATGGCGCTGGGCAATACACCCAACCCCATCATCCGTGAGTCCGAACCGAGCCTGAAGACCACCAAGTGGGGCACCATTGACGTGGCCGACGGCTCGCAGCAGACTTCGCTTGAGGGCGTTTACTCCGGCGGCGACGCCACGCGAGGCGGCTCGACCGCGATTCGCGCCGCCGGGGACGGTCAGGCGGCAGCGCGCGAGATTGTCGGCGACATCAACCTGAGCGCCGACGAGATTCGCACCATGGTCCGCGGTGCGCAGTACTACACCGGGCTGGGTGCTGCGCCGCAGACGATTCTGGAAAAGATCGAACTGGCCGACGGCATCGTCGAGTTCATCGTGCATTCACCGCTGGTCGCCAAGGCGGCGCAAGCCGGGCAGTTTGTGCGCGTGCTGCCCTGGGACAAGGGCGAACTGATTCCGCTCACCCTGGCCGACTGGGACG
>SESD01000517.1_pt1 | contig 23873 bp, 21 predicted proteins | sample 3171411 | NCBI WGS metagenome assembly SESD01 (sample SAMN06051880, study PRJNA518727) | freshwater metagenome | biome: subpolar coniferous forest; feature: holomictic lake; material: water; isolation source: holomictic Lake 442, 16.5 m depth | place: Canada: near Kenora, Ontario | collected...
TCAAAGCTGGCATTTGCCAGGACTGGACTAAATCGTGCATTGATATTTAATAACCAAATAAGTTGCACCAGTTATCATGACTTAATCCTGTAATCTTTTGGACAAAAAAATAATAAACCTGTAATCTCACTGCTTATGAGTTATTTTTTTGTATAATCGAACGTTTTAGCGGTTAATATTCACTAATGCAGACACCTTTTAAGACCATAGGTATTATAGGAAAACCCAGTGACCCGAGTATTACTGCGACGTTGACCGGACTTTACAATTACTTGATACAACATCAATACGCCGTGTGTGTTGCTGAAAACAGTGTCGGGTTTATTAAAAACCATGCGGTTGAAGCGTATTCGATGACTGAACTGGGGCAACATTGCGATGTGGTTATCGCCGTAGGCGGGGATGGCACATTTTTAGCCGCCGCGCGTGCCATTGTGGCTTATGATATCCCTTTAATCGGGATTAACTTGGGACGACTGGGTTTTTTGGTAGATATATCACCCAACCAACTGCCGGCTAGATTGCACCACCTACTTCAAGGCCATTACTCGGAAGAAAAGCGCTATTTATTGCGTGCCAAAATCATCCGCGACAATCAAGTGATTCATGAAGAAACCGCTGTCAACGAAGTCGCTATTCATCGTTGGGTGACGCCCAGCATGATTGAAATTGTGACAAAAATTGATAATGTGTTTTTAAATTCTCAGCGCTCTGACGGTTTGATTATTTCCACGCCAACCGGCTCAACCGCTTATTCTTTATCCGCAGGAGGGCCGATTTTGTATCCGTCTTTAAATGCTCTGGTATTGGTGCCGCTTAATCCCCATACCTTATCAAACCGGCCCATTGTTATTCACGACTCGGCTGAAATTGAAATCAGCTTTTGCCAAACCAAGCAAATCAATGCGTTGGTTACTTGCGATCATATTGAAATTCCTGACGTACTAATCAGTGATAAAATTTTAATTAAAAAAGACCCAAAACCTATTAGAATTCTTCATCCTGAAGGTCATGACTATTTTGAAATTCTCAGGAATAAATTAAACTGGAGCAGTGGCTACCACAGCTAATCACTATGCTATTAAATCTAAATATTATTGATCTTGCCGTTGTCAAATCACTGGATCTTGATCTTGAAAAAGGCATGTCGGTTCTTACCGGCGAAACCGGAGCGGGTAAATCTATTTTATTAACCGCTTTAGGCTTGGCGCTGGGTGATCGAGCTGATTCAGGCTACGTTCGACCTGAATGTAAACGCGCCGAAGTTAATCTTGAGTTTGATTTGGCCGATGCGCCGGATGCTCAACAATGGCTGAAAGAAAATGAGCTGGATGACGAGCAACACTGCTTAATCCGGCGTATTGTTAATCAGGATGGCCGCTCAAAAGCCTACATCAACAACCGTCCGGTTACCTTGCAGTTTTTGCAGGAGCTGAGTGAAAAGCTGGTTGAAATTCACGGTCAACACGCTCATCTGACTTTACTGAACAGTGATGAGCAACGCCGTTTGCTGGATGCTTATGCAAAAAACCAAAGCCTTCTTGAGCAAGTCAACACCTGCTATAAACAATGGCTGCTTGCCCATAAAGAACTGGCAAGTCTGATTAAGGCTAGTGTAGACCAATCCGAACGCGAAGAATTACTGCGTTATCAAATTGAAGAATTACAACAATTGGATCTGGCAAACTTTAGTTATTCGGCGTTATCTGAAGAACACAGCAAGCTGGCAAATCTGGGGCAGATTTTAGCCACCGGCCAAGCACAGGTTGAGCTGCTTTATGAGGGCGACCCGCAATCGGTTAATCAAATGCTGAGCCATAGCGTCAGCGAATTGACTCATATTGCCCAATTTGCGCCAGAATTAACTGAAATATGCACGCTATTATCAGAGGCGCAGATTCAAACAGAAGAAGCCGCCATTCAATTACGGCGCTTTTTGGAATCCCAAGAAGCCGATCCACAACGCATGGACTCGCTGGAAAACCAGATTGGCGTTATTCAAAACCTCAGTCGCAAACATCACGTAACACCGGATGATTTACCTGAATTGGTCGATAAGCTTGAGGCTGAACTGGATGGACTGACGCACAGCGGCGAACGCATTGACACTTTGACCACCGATACGGCGCAATTGCTTGCCCAATACCATCAATTGGCCGCACAATTGTCTGGACAACGGCGTCAAACCGGACAAAAATTACAAAAACAGATTTCGGACATGATAAAAGAACTGGGAATGCCGCAAGGTGAATTTTTAGTTGATATTACCGAGTTGGATACCGATGTTCCGAAACTAAACGGCAAGGATAAAATTGAGTTTTTAATCAGTGCCAATCCGGGGCTTCCCCCTAAACCACTGGCTAAAGTCGCTTCTGGAGGAGAATTATCGCGCATTAGTTTAGCCATACAAGTAACGACTTCTAATGATAAAACTACGCCCACGCTCATTTTTGATGAGGTGGATTCGGGTATCGGCGGTGGCGTTGCTGAAATTGTCGGGCAAAAGTTACGCAGCTTAAGCCTTAATCGGCAAGTGATGTGTGTCACGCATTTACCGCAAGTTGCGGCACAGGCGCATCACCATCTGTACGTTGAAAAAAATAATAAAACCGACATAACATCGTCCAGTGTCAGGTTGTTGCATGATGATGAACGCATTGAAGAAGTTGCCCGCATGTTGGGCGGCGTTACTATCACGGCCAATACCCTGGCGCATGCCAAGGAGATGTTGTATCAATCAACTTCCGGCATCCTGCTGGAAGGTACAACCACAGGACAATAAAAAATGAATCGATTTCCAGCCGAATGGGAAAAACAATCTGCCATTTTAATATCATGGCCACATAAAACAGGCGACTTCAGCAATCGACTTGAATCTGTAGAGCAATCCTACAGCGTTATTGCTGACACCATCACGCAATATCAAAAGCTCATTATCGTCTGTAGAGATGATAGCCATCAGCAACATATTAAATCGTTAGTCAGTAATCACGACGCTATTGACTTTATCCATGCCACCGTTAATGACATCTGGGTTAGGGATACTGTTTTTCTTAGCGTAGAAAAGGGAGGTGCCATCACCCATCTTAATTTTCTTTTTAATGGTTGGGGTGAAAAATACCAGCATCAAAATGACAATGCACTTAACCACAAGCTGTTAAATGCCAAACCCTTTAAAGGCAAAGCGTATAAGGACATTGATTTTATACTGGAAGGCGGCAGTGTCGAAAGTGACGGCATTGACACTATTTTAACCACGAAACAGTGCCTGTTAAATCCCAATAGAAACATCGGCCTGACACAACAGGAAATTGAACAGCAACTGCTGGAAAATCTGGGCGCTAAACGGGTATTATGGTTGGATCAGGAAAACCTGTCCGGCGATGATACTGATGCCCACATTGATACCTTAGCTCGCTTCTGCTCAGCCAACACCATTGCTTATACCAGTTGCGATGATGCTGAGGATATGCACTATACCAGCTTAAAATACATGGAAAGGCAATTACAGGACTTTAGAAACCAGGCAGGCGATCCCTACCATTTAGTCCACCTGCCCTTGCCAAAACCGATTTATGACGAAGAAGGCCAACAATTGCCAGCCAATTACGCCAATTTCTTGATTATTAATCATGCCGTCATGGTGCCGGTTTATGGTGATCCTATGGACGCAGTTGCTCTGCAACGCTTGGCGGAATGCTTTCCCAAGCATGAAATCATTGCAACTCCGTGTCGGCCCTTGGTGCATCAATATGGCAGCTTGCATTGCATGACGATGCAGATTCCTGAAGGTGTATTGAGTCCTGTTGTTTAAATAACTCGCTACTTAGTTTAAATCGGGACGGATTTAAAAGCCCCGTCCCAATTTGAGATTTTATTAGATAAATCTCCCCTACCCCCTCTTTTTCAAAGAGGGGGACTGAATACTTACTATTTTTCCTCTTGAAACTCCGCCAAATACTTCCCATAGCCAGCTGTTGCCATTTCTTCTACCGGAATAAACCGTAACGCTGCCGAGTTAAGGCAGTATCTAAGTCCGGTTGGTTTCGGGCCGTCAGTGAAGACATGACCCAGATGTGAATTTCCATAACGGCTACGGACTTCAGTACGTGGCAATATCATAAAAAAATCCTTTTTTTCAGCGACATTCTCGGGAACCAGTGGTTTGGAAAAACTGGGCCAGCCAGTACCGGAATCATATTTATCCTTGGATGAAAACAGCGGTTCACCAGTGACAACATCTACATAAATACCTGCCCGTTTTTCATCCCAATAGGTATTTTTAAACGGCGATTCTGTGGCTTCTTCTTGGGTTACCTTATATTGCAGAGGCGTTAAGGTTTTGCGTAAAACATCATCAGACGGTTTACTGTATGGGTCGCTGCTTTTTTCCTGACTGACTTTTAAATGCAGGTCATCGCCCCAGGTTTTTTCCAGATATTGATCGCGGCCTGATTTAAAACGGTAGTAGTTATAGCGGACGGGATTCTTTTTGTAATAATCCTGATGATATTCTTCAGCGGGATAAAAAGCCTCAAACTTTCTTATTTCAGTAATAACCGGCGCTGTATAACGCCCCGATTTATTTAATAGTTGACGTGACTGTTCAGCTTTTTGTTTTTGTTCTTCGTTATGATAAAAAATCAACGACCGATATTGTTCACCTCTATCAACAAATTGCCCGTCATTATCAGTTGGGTTAATCATCCGCCAGAACGCATCCAGCAAAGTTTCATAGCTGATTAGGTTGGGATCGTAATAAACCTGAACGCTTTCTACATGCCCCGTAATACCCTTCGAAACGTCCTCATAGCTGGGGTTGGCAACGTGTCCACCACTAAACCCGGAAATAACTTCCTTTACACCCGGCAGTTTTTCAAAATCCGATTCCGTACACCAAAAACAGCCACCGGCAAAAGTGGCAATGGATTCGTTGACCGACTTTACTCGCGCGGTTGTTTCGGCGTAACTGTTACCTGTAAACAGCGCGACAATAACACTATAGACTAAAAATACACTCGCTCTCATGGTGCGCCTTGCTTAAGTGAGTTAAGGATTGATGGCGTTTGTTTGCCATACTTTTATTAATGCGCGTGATTATGTTCGTGTTTGTGCTCATGTTCAGGCACCGGCTCTGGTACATCGGCATGATGATGTTCATCGGCGTGTTCATGATCATGACCGCCTTCAGTAACCGGAACCGCCTTAACCGCGACGCCATATTGATAAACCATTAAACCACCCAAATCAGCACCCAGCACCATCAGCACACAAAGCATGGCGGCCAGTAACAAGAACAAAGTGTTAGCGACTCCCCGAATTAGACCCCCACTTTTTATCCGCCATGCCGATAACGCGATGGCTAGAGAAAGGACGGATAAACCAAAATGTTCATGACTCTCCATAATCTCATGTACATTTTCTCCATGTACGACTGAACCTGCGGCCATAAATCCGGCAATGACCGTAAACACAGCAGCGATGCTACCAATATAAAGAAACCAGCTGGCAACAGCACGCCATTGCGGTTTTTTTGCCAACGTGGCGACAACGTCCAAAATAAAAAAAGCGGATAATAAGGCGATTGGAAAATGCACCAGTAAGGGATGAATATTATCCATACCGGAAATGCCCGGCAATAGTACAGAAAAACTATCTTTCGGCCCTTGGCTGATGAGGTTCTCAAAAAAAGCCAACAGGCTTGAAACACTTTCGACAATACCACCGCCGTGATCGGCATTACCATGAATTTGAAAAGATAAAAAGTTGTTCATTATATTATTTGATAGATTTTAAAAGGATAATCTACTTTATATTTGAGTAAATGCAAATATTCAGATTAAAGGTTAAAGAGGCGTAGGCCGGAATAAGACTCCTCATACACTTAAAGATATTAATTCATGTCTTAACTTGATGATGGGTAGCTGATTTTTTAATCATGTCGTTTGGCATCAAGCGGTAATTTATCAAAGATGGGGTGTTTGGCAACGCCATAAGGTTCCGGATAATAAACCGCGCCCAGATACAAACCGTCCGGCGGTGCGGTTATTCCGCCCTGCTTGCGGCATTTAACATCAAGTAATTCTTGCGTCCATTCTACCGGTTGTTTTTCTGATCCTATCGCCATTAGTACGCCAGCGATATTTCTAACCATGTGGTGCAAAAAAGCATTGGCGGAAATGTCGATAATCACTTTGTCTTCTTCCCGATAGACATCAATAAAATACATGGCCCGAAAAGGACTTTTGGATTGACAGCCTTGCGCCCGAAACGATGAAAAATCATGTTTACCAATCAAATGTTGTGCAGCTTGATGCATTTTTTCTACATCCAGCGGTGCATGACACCAGGTGACTTGCTTGCGCAATAACGCGGATTTAATGGGTCGATTGAGAATAATATAACGATAAAAACGGGCGATGGCGCTGTATCGTGCATGGAAATCACCGACCGCTTCTTTAACCCAGGTAATTCTGACATCATCAGGCAGATTACTGTTGCCACCCAATATCCAGGCATGAAGATCCCGTTCTATGGTGACGTCAAAATGCACAACCTGCTCAAGCGCATGCACACCGGTATCGGTTCTTCCTGCACATTGCACCGTAACCGGATGATTGGCGACTTTTGATAAAGCTTGTTCAAGTACCTGCTGCACACTGCGTTGATTGGTTTGCCATTGCCAGCCCGAAAAACCACTACCATCGTATTCAATCCCTAAAACCAATCGTGTTTTATTCATGAATATAAACCTTAACCCCGGCGTCCACCCGATTAAACAAATCCAGCATATCGGCATTGTTCATGCGGATACAGCCATGTGAATCCGGCTTGCCAATCATTAACTCATCAGGGCAACCATGGATATAAATATAACGCCAGGCACTATCGACGTTGCCATAACGGTTTTTGCCAGGCTCCAAACCGCCTAACCATAGAATGCGGGTTAAAATCCAGTCACGCTGGGGGTATTGCTTGCCCAGCTCAGGGTTGTAAACTTCACCCGTTGCTCGTCTGCCTATAAACACCGCCTTGAGTGGCTGACCAGCGCCAATTTTAGCCCTGATGCTATGCCAGCCACCCGGTGTACATTCACTGCCCATTAGTTCGCCCATGCCATTTTTAGCGGTGGAAACGGAGTAGCTCTGCACTTTGTTCCCCGCCACATAAACCGTCAATTGCTGACTGGCGATATTAATATCCAGATAATCCTGTACCTCGACCGGCTCATTATTTTTCACACGCACTCAAACTCCATTCCAATCAGATCACAGATTTAACTTTATATGATAAAGCAATATCACTTAAAAAGTTAGCGTGGCAGGGTCTGCACAGCCTATTTTTGACAGGCAAAACCAAGTACAGCCCTGCATTTTCGGTTTGACTCTATCGTTTTTAATTGCTGAAATTAAATAAGTAGACTCGATATAAGGAAGTGGAATCGAAGTCACCTTATTTCATAGCTTCTCAGCTTAAACACTAAGCATAAAACAGTTATTATCTTTAAAAAAATCAGTGTCGTGATAAAATATATGTGACAATTTTGCCTGAGCAGACTGACCACTAACCACCACTGATGATAAAAACCCAGAAACCGCAGCCCAAACTGTTATTGGTAGATGACTCACCACTTGATTTGGCCACTTTGGCCGCTATTTTAACTGAATACCGTTTGTTTACCGCGACTGATGGTCTACAAGCTTTATTGGTTGCCAGTCAAGAGCAACCAGATTTGATTCTGTTGGATATAGGAATGCCTGGCATAAACGGTTACGAAATCTGCCAACAACTTAAACAACAAGCGACTATTCAACACATTCCGGTCATCTTTGTTACGGGTCTGCATGAAGAAGAATATGAAGCAGAGGGCTTTGCTAGTGGTGCTGTGGACTACATCACCAAACCATTACGACCCAACATTGTTCGGGCGCGTGTGGCGGCGCATTTAACACTTAAAGAACAGTGTGACCGACTGTCACTAACAGCGAATACCGATATACTAACCGGCATCGCCAACCGTCGCCATTTTGAAACCGTGATACAAAATGAATGGAACAGAGCCTTACGTTATGAAAAGTCCCTGTGCCTTATTATGGTTGACGTAGATTACTTTGGACATTACAACGATCTTTATGGACATGCCGCTGGCGACGATTGTTTAAAAGCTATCGCCAACAGCCTTAACATGACTCTGCGTAGGGCTGGTGATATGGTTGCTCGCTGGGGCGGCGAGGAATTTGTTTGCTTGTTGCCGGAAATGCCTCAGGAACAAGCCATTAAACTGGCGGAGAAAATATTGCACCGAATTCATGACTTAAGAATTACCCATGCAGGATCTACTGTTAACGATTACGTTACGGTTAGTTTGGGGTTGGCAGCTCTAAATCTCACCCATCACACTGCCTGGCAAACGTTACTTAAGCAAGCGGATCAGGCGCTTTATCGTGCAAAAAAGCAAGGACGAAATCGCCTGGTTTGGTAGTATAAAATCAGCCAAGCCTAATACTGCGGTTGGAGTAAAACAACTTTAGCTATTTTTACAGGCAATAGCTGAAGTTATTGCACTCCGTTTTTAAAAACTTTCGCTTAACTTAACACCATTGGGGTGGGGGATTATTCCTTACAGCTCAACGGCACTAAGCTCTTCACAATGCTGTTGCAGTGCTGCCAGTGTTACTTCTAAACAAGGCAACAATTCTTCGGCCAATCGCAATAACGTCGGCAAGTCATTTTGGTAGCTGCACGCCTCCATTTTTGCCGCTAACACACTTAAAACAGTCGCACCAAAAGAAGCCGCTCCACTTTTTATGGCGTGGGCTTCAAAGCCCAACGCTGACACTTCCCGTTTTTTTATACCCAGTTTGATTGCATCCTGACGTTTTATTAACTCACTCATAAAAATGCGTAACAAAGAGAGTACTTTTTCCACCCCAAAATCATCTAGGAATTGTTGCAGTATCTTTTCATCCAGTAACCGTAAATTGACAAGGGAATTTATCGGCGGCGTTTCGACAGGAGTGGAATTATTGCCTGAGGCATTGCACCATTTTTGCACTAAGTTCAACAGATCGGTTTTATTAATGGGTTTGGTAGCAAAGCCGTTCATACCGGCGGCCAAACATTGCTCTTCGTAGCCTTTAAAAGCATGAGCGGTCATGGCAATAATAGGTACTGTGGCGGCTGCGCCACCCAATAGACGAATACTGCGTGTGGCCTCCATACCGGTCATATCGGGCATGGAGACATCCATAAAAATCAAATCATAGTCTTCAGTCTGCACCGCTTTGATACCTGCAGCGCCGCAATCAGCAAGATCCACCTGATGACCACCGTTACTTAGGAGCGCGCCAAGTACTGCTTGGTTAGCGAGACTGTCTTCTACCAGCAACAAACGGGCAGTCACAAAAGGTAAATCAAGCGTATTGATGAAAGAGTTGGTAGACGTTAATAAGGTCTGAGGCACAGCAGCAGCCTCACCAAAACTAAACCAAAAACGACATCCCGCACCCAGTTGACTTTCCAGTCCCAAATGCCCGCCCCATAATTCCACCAACCGCTTTGAGATAGAGAGACCCAAGCCAGAGCCACCGTATTTACGAGTGTCGAAAGGATCAACCTGAGTAAACAAGTTAAACAACTTGGGTTGTATGTCTTCGGCAATACCAATGCCGGTATCAATAACCTCAATCAACAATACGCCATCGCCCGCTTCAGCCTGACGCGGTGACAGCTTTATCTTAACGCTGCCGCAGTGAGTAAACTTGATGGCGTTACTCAGGAGATTAAGCAATACCTGCCTAAAACGCCACGGGTCGCCGCTAATCCAGGGAGACAAATCGGGTGCCAACTCAAGGCTTAAGTCTATGTTTTTGGTTTTTGCGCCCTCTGTGACTATTTCCACAACCTCATTGATGACTTGTTCAACATCAAATACCGTGTTTTCCAATTCCAGCTTGCCAGCCTCAACTTTTGTTAAATCCAAAATATCATTAACCAACATAAGTAGATTGGTGCCGGCATCTTTTGCAATGTGTAAATAACTTTGTTGGGTGGTGTCAAGAGTGGTCTCAGCCAGCAGTTCTTGCGTACCCAACAAGGCATTCAGCGGGGTGCGTATTTCGTGACTCATCATCGCTAAAAACAGGGATTTAACCTGATTTTCTTGTTCTGCCAACTCTCGACTCTCGCGTAAAGTTGCCTCTGCCCGTTTAGCTTCGGTAATATCCCGTATAGTCGCGGTAAAATAACTTTGATCGCCAGAGTAGATCGCAGTGACCGCCATTTCTACCGGAAATTCTCCAAGCAGTCGATGCCGGGCGATCTGCTCAATACGCTGCCCCATCATGTTGCTTTCTCCGGTCGTTAAATAATGCTGAAAACCCTGCCGATACAACTCGTGAAAGCGTTCCGGCATAAACAATTCGTGCATAGGTTTACCCAGTACGTCACCTATCGTATAGCCGAACATTCTTGAAGCAGCTGGATTAAATCGACAAATATTGCCCAGTTGGTCAATAGTGATAATGGCGTCCAGACTGGATTCCAGCACTGCTTTTTTCATACTTTCGCTAATCCGCAGTTGATCGTTTAACCGCTTGCGTTCAGTGATGTCAAAACAGGAGCCGATATAGCCCAGGAAAACGCCCAGTTCGTCATAACGCGGTACACCTTTATCCAGCAACCAGCGATATTCGCCGTCGAAACGGCGCAAGCGATACTCCATGGTAAATTCTTGCCGTGCATCAAAGGCAGCCTGGTAAGTATTCAAGCAATGCTGCAAATCCTCCGGATGCACACCCTCAGCCCAGCCATTGCCGATCTCTTGTTCCATAGTACGCCCGGTAAATTGCAGCCAGACTTTATTAAAAAATTCACATCGATTGTCCAATCCTGCAGTCCAGATTAAGACGGGTGCATTATCGGCTATGATACGAAAACGGCTTTCGCCATCAGTCAACGCTTCTTTAACATGTTTGCATTCGGTGATCTCTGTGGGCACACAACCCACGCAATTAATATTGCCTTGCCTTTGCTGTACCTCTTCTTCCCGTTGTGTGACAAAGGGTAAAGACAATAGTCGCGGAATAACCCATACCATGAGTGCGGCGGTGGCGACTGAAATAATAGCGGTAAAACTTTTAAATAAGGCATCCAGCCAATATAAGGGGTGCCAAATCGTAAGCACCGACAATAAATGCGTGGTGCCGCAAGCAAGCATAAATCCGGCAAACAAGACAACCACCCAAGGATAGGGAAAGTCTTTACGCTGCCGGATAAAATAAACCAGCGTAACGGGAATGGAATAATAAGCAAGCGTAATCAGAAAATCCGAGATAGCGTTTAGCCAAATTAATAATGGGCTCAACGCCGAGTAATGGGTGGGAGGGGTAAAGTCTTTAATACCCAAAAGATCAATCAGTGGCTGCATTGGCTGGTTGAATTAGTGATGATTTTCAATAAACGCTATTTGTATAGGGAATTATTAAAACCTAAAAAAACTATTTCGTCCACGAAAAGATAAAAAAAACCGAAACCTGCGAAAAAACGACATAAAACGACATGAAACTGAAAATTATTTTTCACCACGAAGGACACGAAGAAAGAAATTCGCTGCTTCCCAAGCTCCAGAGACTGTGAAAGTATTATCAAAAACAACCAAAATCAACACAAAATAGCAAAAAACCTCCTGTAAGTCATTGATTCTTTGTTTCCGAAATCAAAATTCAACCCGAATTTTGAATACTTTCACAGTCTCTGGAGCTTGGGAAACAGCGGACAGCGGGAACTTCTTTTTCTTCGTGTTCTTCTTTTTCTTCGTGTTCTTCGTGGTGAAAAGTTTTTGTGTTTTATCCCGATTTAAAGCTACCGGTCTATATGGGGTTCAAGGTGAACAATATGTCCGTGCTCGTCATAAAAAACGGTAATCATTGAAGCCGTTCGGCACTGTTGTAATTCATCGGCTTTTACCTGATAAAACGCACACAGCTCGGTATCATTAACTTTTTTTTGCGATGCCGGTAGTATCGACCGCTTCCGTAAGGCACGATAAAGTACCCAAACTAACCAAAGCGTAGCCATAATTAGTAAGGTTACACCGTATATTTCCATCAGTTCAAGCAGGCTTTTGTAACCACCAAACCAGCGCATTTGATTAATCATTTTTTTATCGCCCAACACCCAACTGCATAAGGTGACCAAGGGCACCAATAAATAAATCCACATCCCCCAACAAATCGCCCAGACGAAGAAAGCGCCCAAGCGTTTTTGCAGACTTTGTAAATGCGGTGCATTAATAATGTAGCCTTTCATTTATGGCGCAAACCTCTGTCGACGGTAACCCATACAGCACGCAATCCGCGCTTCTTTTTTATCGCCCTAACGGAACCGACAATCGTGGTGCCTACATTGATAAGCCAGTACACAAGGGGATACCACACCATCCAGTAATAATATCGCGCAACGCCGCCAGTACTGGCTTCGTAACGCGAATCAATAAACAGGCTGACACCAAATTGTATTAAGCAGGTCAAGCTTAGTAACATGCTGGTCCAACTGGGGCTTAAATCATGTAACGATTGATTGGTTGATTCGTTAATTAATGCCACAGGTATATAGAATAAATGCAACAAGATCAAAAATGCCCAAAAAATACTGATTAAGCATTCACCGTATAACAACCACATACCTCGCGATGACCAGCGAAAAAGGGCGGGGAAATAGCGCAGTAACACTTCGGTACCACCCTGCGCCCAGCGTGCCCGTTGTTGCCACAAGCCACCCAGGGTTTCCGGCATCAACACCCAGCACAAGGCGTTGGGTTCAAAATAGATAGTCCAGCCAGCCAACTGCAATTTCCAGCTAATGTCGATGTCTTCAGTGACCATGTCGTTGCTCCAATAACCCACGTCATGCAATGCAGATTTACGGAACGCAGCGATAACCCCGGAGACGGTAAATACTTTGCCATAGGATCGTTGCGCCCGTTTGATCATGCCGACAATGGCTGAAAATTCGCCTACCTGAATCCGGCCCAATAAGGTCGAGCGATTGCGTATGCGTGGATTACCGGTAACGGCGCCCACGGTGGGATTATCATTAAAATGCCGTACCATCCAGGCAATGGCTTCGGGAGCCAACAAGGCATCACCATCAATGCAAATCAAAATTTCACTGTTAGCCAGCAGGGCAGCAGTGCGCAAGCCCATCGCTTTGCCTTGGTTGGTGTGTAAATTAATCACACGAAGCTGAGTGTGTTGTTCGGCTAAGCCCTGCAATATTTCCAGAGTGTTGTCTTTACTGCCGTCATTAATGGCGATAATTTCATAGTCTGGGTATTTTTGCCGCAGTAAAACGTCTATGGTTTCACGAATATTTTCGGCTTCGTTATAGCAGGGAATCAAAATTGAAACAGGCGGGTAATCCTTTAGCTCTGGCAGATGTTCGGCATTACCTTGCTGATGCCATTCATAACGGCTATAAAAAATAATCGCTCCAAACATCCAGATGTAAGCCATAAACAAAGGGTAGTAATAAATAAAACCTTCGATGGCGGCATCCAGCGGTTGCCATGCCAGAAACATTTGATGCCATTGACTTTGCAGCGAAGTACTTAGGTGTTGCAAGGAACTATTCATGGTCTGGCATGTAGCGAAAAATGCTGTTGTAAATCCTTTAAACGCGGCTGATCCGTAAACACATTGTCTGGATAATAACCTATATGACTGACGCCCAATTTTTTCAACAATTCCAGTTGTTCAATAAATACCGGCATGGGGATTTTCTCTTGGGTTTTCCAGTTTACAGCTTGCAACTCAAACACGGTTTTTTTAAGCCCCTCGGGCTGTTTAACTGCTGCCTTTACCAATTGCGTAAGCCATTGCTTGGGATTTTTGGCTTCTTCCATAAAAGGCATGGCTTCTATGGCAACGTAATCATAATGGGCTAAAAAGGATTGATAAGATTGTGCGTACCATTCTTCGCTGTAGGGCTTTAACAAAGGCAGTGCATAAAAATTACGCGCGGTCTTTATGTCCGGTCGATAAATACGCACCCGATCGGCCAACTCATCGGTAAACTGGTTGATCAAATCGGTTTTATGTTGCGCCCAGGCCATGCGCATGGCGGAGGTTGCATGCAGTTGTTCAAATTGATCAGGCAAACCCCACACTTCTTTGGCATAACTTAGCGCCAGCGGGGATACATCTTCATAATCGGATAAAATGCCGTCATCATGAAACAAGATGCCGTCAAAATTACACTGCTTGGCCAAATCTTCATAAATCTCAGCGACATATTGACGCGCTTCAGGGTTAAACGGTGATAGTCGGGTGTAAATATGACTGGATAATTGTGCCTTGCCATCCCGCCATTCTTGCACATACCAAGATTCCGGTGCTTTGCCCTGATAAGCCATAATCGGCATCCAGGCATAAACTTTGACCCTGGCGACTATTTTTAACTGCCAAGCCACCCGATTAAACAAGTCCTGTATAACCGGCAAATGTCGGTTAGGAAAATATAAGGCATCGGCATTGCCATCCCCATCAGGATCGGCATAAGCCTGCAAAAAAACCGTGTTGATGTGCAGGTCTTTAATGCGCTGTATCGCCGCATCCAAATTACGTTCCAGTTGCTTTGGGTCTTTATCGTAAAGATAATCCATATCCAGATGCGCTACCCGCAACGGCAGGTCAGTACGTAGCTTGGTAACAATCTCTGCAAATTGCTTAACATCGGGATTATCGACCATAATCAAACGCCGCAAGGTACTGATATCAGCGAGCGTGTTAAAGCCGTCCATCAGTCGCATGGTGATTGGCATTCCTGCTTCACGCGCGGCTTGCACGGTCATTTGATTATATTCTCCATATGGCCAAACCATCACACGGGGCCTTACACCGGCATGTTGAAAGATAAACTCGGCACTTTTCAACAAGGCGGCATTAATGCGTAAATGATAATCTTCGTCCGTTTCATAAACCAGCATGGGGTCGTCATAAATGCGCGTAACCGCCGCTGCCTGGGTATTGCCTTGCGGATTACCCAGTACACCTTTATGCAGATCGTAACTGTGGGAGGCGATTTCAACCAAGCCGGACTTTACCAATTCTCTGACCTGTTCCCAAGTAAGCAAGGGCTTGCCCGGATCGTTAGCGGTAACATTACCGTCCATCCAGGTTCCCACCAAGGCAACCGTCGCTGAATAATGATATTTTTTTAATAATGGAAAAATATGGGTATAAAAACTTTGATAGCCGTCATCAAAGGTCAACAGCGCGCCCTTAACAGGCAACTCAATCTTACCTGCTGCGGCATCAAGGATATTTTGTACGCTAATAATCTGGTAGCCATTTTTTTTAAGCCACGCCAGATGCTCTTCAAAATGATCGATACTGACGTCCATCGAATTAAAAGGCGGCTTAGCGCCTTCCGCACCAACAATGTCGTGATAATTAAGAACCAAAAAATGATGCTCTGTGGCTGATGCGGCGCCGAAAAAACCAGCCAGGATAATCAAGCAACTTAATTTTTTAATGTAATTAACAGCGGCAAAAGGGGTAAAAAGAGTCATGTCATCCAAATTGTAAAGCTCACCTACGATGGCACACATAGTAACCGAAAAATGTGCAAAACCGTTTGAATAATGGGTGATAAATGAAAAAATTGTATTTTTTAACAGAGACACCGAAGATTAGTCAGCCAATAACTGCTCAATTCTATGAAAAACATCTGCAAACATGTCTTTGGTCAAGCGTTTGGTTTGTACGTTATAACGACTGGTATGATAAGAATCAACCAGTGTGTATCCATCCGGCAAGGTGTGTTGTGCATTATGGGCAAAGGGTGCACTACTCAGCTTTAGGTTGCAGGCTTTTAAAACGGCCTGATGCGCAACGGTGCCCAAGGCTAATATCACTGCCTGTTCTGGCAGGGTTTTTAACTCGGCGGCCAAAAATTGATTGCACTGATTAATTTCAGTTCCGGTTGGTTTATTTTGCGGAGGCAGGCATTTAACAGCATTGGTAATTCGACATTGGTTAAGCTTCAGGCCGTCCGCCAAAGATTCAGACAGTATTTGATTGCTGTAACCAAATTCATAAAGTGCTTCATAAAGCAGTAGCCCCGCATAATCTTTGGTAAATGGTCGTCCCGTCGCATTGGCACCATGCAGCCCGGGAGCCAAACCAACAATCAATAAGCGGGGATTTTTATCGCCAAAAGGCGCTACCGGTCGGGCATGGTAGTCGGGATGCTTCTGTTTTACTTCACACAAAAAATCATCCAGGCGTTTACATAACCGACAATCCTGATCGAATATTTCTTTTGAAAACATATTTGGTGAGGTTAAAGGGGAAAGGTGAAAGGCGAAAGGTTCAAGGCTGCTTAACCGACTATTAAGGATTTTTTATTCACCACGAAGATACGAAGTTTTTTTCTTCGTGTCCTTCGTGTCTTCGTGGTGATTTGTATATAGGACTTTCATGATCCGGCTTATTCTCTGACGGGTTTCTTATCCAGTTTTCTTTGCAAGGTGCGCCGGTGCATGTTGAGTGCTCTGGCAGCGGCTGAAATATTACCGTCATGCTGCATTAGTACTTTTTGCAGGTGCTCCCATTCCAGGCGCTTTATGGATAAGGGATTTTCACTAATCAAGACCGATGAGTCGCCTTCATTTTTATGAAGCGCACTGACAATTTCATCGGCATTAGCAGGCTTGGTTAAATAATGGATAGCACCGAGTTTTATGGCCTCAACCGCTGTGGCGATACTGGCAAACCCGGTCAGCATGACAATTTGTGTATTGTCATCCAAAGAAATCAGCTTTTTTACCAGTTCCAGACCAGATTCATAGCCAATACGCAAATCGATTACGGCATATTCAGGAAGGCTTTGTTCAGCCAGAATCATGCCATCTTTTACATTGGTAGCCACCAGCACATCATAATTTCTTTTTTCCAATGCGGACTTTAATACACTGCAAAAAGTTTCATCATCATCCACAAGTAACAGTCGGGGGTTATCCGTTTCCAAGATCGTCATTATCAGTCTCAGTATTTAAAAGGGGAAGTGTGATTTCAACACAGGCACCGCCTGAATCAGTATTATATAGGTTAATATTTCCGCCTAAGCGATTGATCGTGGAATAGGTTAAAAACAAACCTACACCCAACCCCCGTTTTTTACTAACAACGGGTTGTTTACCTGCAAACTCAACAATCTCTGAAGAAAATCCTGGGCCAAAATCCTGAATCTTGATGGTTATATTATCTAAATCCCAAGTTGCGTGAAATTCTATACCCAATTCAGTCGGGGACGCTTCGGCGGCATTATTTAAAATGTTAATCAATGAATGGGTCAAGGTGCGTTCAGCAATGATTTTAGCATTGATAGCAACCAAGGGGTCGATAAAAAAACTAAGCTTTGCACCTGGCTTGTGGGTTCGCCATTGCTTTATGACATCATCAATATAATCTGTTAATAGTATCACACCACCTGATTCGGCACGCATTTCACCTGCTGATGCGGACATGACTGATAGAGCCTCTTTACAACGATTAATCTGTTGTTGCATGATCAACATTTTTTCGTTCAAATCCGGGTAACGGTGGCCAGGATACTCCTGTTCGAGTTCGTGAGCGACTATCGCAATAGTGCCCAAAGGGGTTCCCATATCGTGCGCGGCACTGGCCGCCAACGTACCCAAGGCAACAACACGCTCATCCCTTAACGCATTTTCTCTGGCTTCAGCCAAGCTTCGCTCCTGCACCCTGAGTGTTCTGGCCAACTCAACTACAAAAAATGCAACCAATCCGGCACTAAATACAAAACCAAACCACATCCCAAACATGTGTAAACTAAAGTAACTTTTATCATGCATGACGTGCGAATTTTGCAGCATTCGATAACTTTCTGCATTAGACTGTATCATGGCCGGATCAGGCATGTGGGGCTCTATAGACGGTAAGGGAATATTAAACGCAATTAACATGGTATACAAGGATGTGGTTAATATCACCATATACCAGGCATACGCTTGGGGCAACATGATAGCGGTAATAATCAGGGGCAACAGAAATACCCAAGTGATTGGGTTGGAGGCACCACCCGTCAGGTACAACAGCGCCGCGATGGTAAAGACATCAACTGATATCTGCGTAAAAATTTCCAGCTCGGTGACCGGTTCATCGGTCTCCAGACGCATTGACGTATAAAGATTAATTGCGCCTGATGATAGCACAACCAACCAAAGTTGCTGCTCCGGCAAGTTTATTTTAAGGCCATAGACGGATAAAATAATTAATACGACCTCACCCAGCATCATCATATTTCTGAGAATAAAAAGCCATTTAAGGTTTTGTCGAACCGGAATCTGTGATTTTGGCGATATATGTGTCAGCATTTTATTGGCTAGTTGAGAATGATTGGGAATTAAATGACGCGAAAGGCCTAAAAATTATAGGCGTAAAATTAAAGCAGCAAGATTTTTTGACTTGCGCTCTTACCATTAAAAGGGAACTGCGACAATATGTCACATTTTTATTTGTAGTGTCTGTTGCTATTATTAGCCTAACTTTTAAAGCTCTTAACGAGTTTTTTAGCTGAAAGTTGCGTTATATCACTCCTAATAGCCTCCAGGCGGTTTTTTAAACCGCCATTTTTTTGTCTTTTGTTACTCATCGCTAATCAAAATCGACGCCTAATCCGCCCAGACCGCAGTAACCCATGGGTTCTTTGGCCAAATATTGTTGATGAAAATCTTCTGCATAATAAAAAATACCAGCGGGCATAATCTCTGTGGTTATTTGATCAAAACCTGCTTGCGTTAACAAGTGCTGGTAAACTTTTTTTGACATAAGCGCTTCATCGAGTTGTTGCTGGCTGTTGGTATAAATTCCGGATCGATATTGCGTCCCACTGTCGTTACCTTGACGCATACCCTGAGTCGGATTATGGGATGTCCAGAACACTCGAAGCAAGTCTTGGTAACTTATTAATAACGGATCATAAATAACTTTTACTACTTCGTTATGCCCGGTCAAGCCCGTGCATACTTCATCATAAGTCGGGTTGAGAGTATAGCCACCGCTATAACCCACTGCGGTACTAAAAACGCCAGGTTGTTTCCAGAATTTTCGTTCAACACCCCAAAAGCAACCCATGCCAAATATTGCCTGTTGCAAGTTAGCCGGAAAAGGCGGTGTAATGGGATTGCCCGTTACAAAATGTTTATTGGTAATGCGCATTTCAGTCACTCTGCCAGGTAATGCTTGATCGGGTTCGGGCAGGGTAAGCTTTTTTGATGATAAAATCATAACTTATGGTATTTTGGTGGACGAATTAAGCGAGTGTTACTTTTTATAGTACCGGAATTAATTATTATAACAAAGCAGTTACTGTTAACGAGAGAGTCATGAGAGAGCAAGATTTATTACGCCGTTTTTTATTTGAAGAGTTGGGCGTCCGGGGTGAATGGGTTAAATTAACCTCCAGTTGGCAAGCGGCCAAGCAGCATCAGCAGGGCCCTTTAAATGCGCAACTTCAATTAGGACAGGCATTTGCGGCGGTGGTTATGCTGTCGGCAACCATCAAATTTAACGGCTCGATGATACTTCAGGCGCAAGGTGATGGTGACTTTAAAACTCTGGTTGTACAATCCACGCATGATCAAAAGATACGCGGTTTGATCCGCAGCAATGACCACGTTCCTGAAGGCTCATTAGAAAACATGTTTGGGCAAGGACGACTGGTATTAACTATTGAGCCTGATGATGCCCAACCTTATCAGGGCATTGTGCCGCTGCAAGGTAAAAATTTGGCAGACGCCTTACAAACTTATTTTGAGCAATCCGAGCAACTTAAAACCCGGTTATGGCTGTTTGCCAATGAAACCGAGGCCGTAGGTTTATTATTACAAGAACTACCTACGCAAAATAACGATAAGACGGATTGGGAACATATTGAGATACTGGCAAACACAGTCACCGAGCAGGAATTGCTGGATCTGGATTGTGAAGATTTGTTGTATCGATTGTTTAATGAAGAATTGGTCAGACTATTTGATGCCGAACCGGTTGAGTTTCGGTGCGCCTGTTCAAGGCCACGCATAGAGAGAACACTCCGTGCACTGGGCGAAGTGGAACTGGAAAGCATTTTGCTAGAGCAAGGCCGCATTGCAATAGCGTGTGAATTTTGTGGTGAGCACTATCATTTTGACAGGATTGATGTAGACGCGTTGTTATCTGCAGAAGGCGTGGTCAATCCCTCTAAAACACGACATTAATTACTCCGTAAAATGAAACGATTTTTTATATTAATACTATCACTTTGGCAGCAACGCCTGAAACTTTATGTCGTTGCGGCCCTGACAGGAGCCATTATTGGTGTTGTGGTACTGGCTCCCAGCTACGATTATATAGATTCCAAAACGCATACTGATAATGCGGCCTCATCAATCGATTATATGTCGAGCCAATTTAAAGAGCTCTTAAAGGGTAATGTATTCCAAAATAGCATGATATTGTTTTATGCAGAAATTGGTGCCATGCTGGGTTTATTAACTATTGGTCTATACAGCTTTTTAAATAAGCGGTTATTGCGTATTGAACTATTAAAAATGGAACTGGATAAGGATATACCTTTAATCATTCGGCAAGGCGAAGGGCCTTTACTGGAATTTAAATCCTCTTTTCGATGGGACTTGGAGCAATCATGTACCAACCGACAACTTGAAAGCGTTGTATTAAAATCCTTGGCAGGATTTCTCAATAGCCATCATGGAGGAACATTATTAATTGGGGTGGCAGATGATGGCCGGATTGTTGGTTTGGATAACGATTTCAAGACGCTTAAAAAGCAAAATCAGGATGGCTTTGAACAGACACTGATGACAGCGATAGCAGCTAATCTTGGCGCTGATTTATGCACACACATTAGTATTTTGTTTCATGTTATAGAGGCTAATGCTATTTGTCGTCTGATTGTTTTACCCTCGGATAGACCGGTATTTTTAAATCAGGGAAACACGCCCAAACTGTTTCTAAGAACGGGGGGCGGAACGCGGGATTTAAACATCCAAGAGGCGCTGGAGTTTGCGCCCATCCGCTGGAAAAGAACCCATTAGCCAATGCGTCACAAATTTTCTTATTCACCACGAAGGCACGAAGAAAAACAAATACAAATTCGTGTTCTTGTATGGCTACAAAGCTTCAAGCGGAACGGAGTTTGTAACTTCGTCCCACCGTTAAGCGACAGTTTTTTAAAAAATGGAGTGCAATAGCTTCAGCTATTGCCTGTAAAAACAGCTAAAGCTGTTTTTACTCCTGCCGCAGTATTATATTATTACGATGCTTAACTTAACGACTAACTTGGGCAATCCAGTCTTGCAGGTTGTAATAATTGGTAATACGAGCCACTTTGTTGTCACGGATTTCAAAAAACGCACCGGCGGGTAAGTGATATTTTTGTCCGTTTGCAGCTGGCAGTCCTTCATCTGTTTTAATATACTCACCCAACACAACAAATTCAGCAGCGGCACGTTTGCCATCGGCAGTCGCCATAATGACCATATCAACCAATTGTTCTTTGTAGTTGAAGTTCATACACGCCATGAACTGGGTAAAGGCTTCTTTGCCAATTTCCCGTTTGCCTTGATTGATGTCATGGATCACATCATCAGTGAGTAAATTTAAAAAAGTCTCCATATCGCCGCCATTAAAAGCCGCATAGTAGCTTTCTACCAAGTTAATACTGTCTTGTTGGTTCATGTTTTTCCAAGTTTATAAGTTAGTAATAGGTTGCATTGTCCATGAAAAGCACGAAATCCAAAAGTAAGTGCTTCCAAGCGATACGATAAATAGTTATCTTAAGTGAGAAAAGATTGCAAACCTCCAACCGGCATGGAGTTTTTATGCATCTTTCATTCGGAGGTCATTATTCTTCCGATAGCTTATAGACGGCAAACAACAACAATGCAGCCGTCAACACCGCTATACCAATAATTGCAAGTAAACCCATTAGCATAACTATAGCTCCTTGATCTCTTTTGTTCTCTGAGAAATCTTGATTACCAATAAAAAAATAACTACTAATAAAAATACGGTAAAAAATGCACCAAGCCAAAATATAGAATCTACATGACTCTCATCAAATCGTTTGATTATTCCACCCACTACAATTATCAACATACCGAATGTCAAACTCATTGCCACTCTTAAAAGTATTTAAAATTTCTTTAACTTCATCTAATTTACTAAAAATTTCACAATACATTTTAATTTAATGACTGTCAATTTTAAATCAATCCTTTCCCCAGCCGCCCTCACGCAAGGTCACGGTTCGGTTAAAGACCAACTTACCGTCAACGCTGTCCACCGTATCCAGGCAAAAATAACCAATTCGTTCAAATTGATAGCGACCCTCTGACTTTGTTTCTGCCAGACTGGCTTCTACGCGGCAACCGTTAAGAACTTCCAGTGAATCCGTATTGATGGCATCCAAAAAGTTCTCTTCATTATCAGGGCTAGGCACTGTAAATAAGCGGTCATACAAGCGAATTTCTGCCGGATGTGAATGTTGCTCGGAAACCCAATGAATAACGCCTTTTACCTTACGTCCTTCCGGATTTTTGCCCAGCGTGTCAGGATCATAAGTACAACGTAATTCAGTCACAAGCCCTTCAGCATTTTTGATCACTTCGTTACATTTTATAACGTAAGAGCCACGCAAACGAACCTCACCGCCGTCAATCAAGCGCTTGAATTTTGGTGGCGGAATTTCGGCAAAATCATCCTGTTCAATCAAGATCACTTTAGAAAAAGGCACGTTGCGTTTACCCAGTTCAACTTTTTGCGGGTGATTGCTTATTTCCAGTTGTTCCGTTTGGTCTTCAGGATAATTATCTATCACCACGCGTAACGGTTGTAAAACCGCCATAGCTCTGGGTGCATTTTCGTTTAAATCTTCACGAATACAATATTCCAGCACACCCATTTCTATCCATGAGTTTTGCTTGGTAACACCGATGCGTTCACAAAAATCCCGTATCGATTTGGGGGTAAAGCCGGCCCGACGCAAACCGGCAATAGTCGGCATTCGCGGATCATCCCAGCCATGTACATGTTTTTCCATCACCAACTGATTCAATTTGCGCTTGCTGACAATGGTGTATTCCAGTTGCAGTCTGGCAAATTCTATTTGTTGGGGATGGCTGGGGGTTTGCAATTGCTCAAGTACCCAATCATAAAGTGGTCGGTGATCTTCAAATTCCAAGGTACACAAGGAATGAGTAATCCCTTCAATGGCATCAGAAATACAATGCGTATAATCGTACATGGGATAAATACACCAGGTATTGCCAGTACGGTGATGATGAACGCGACGAATCCGATAAATCGCAGGATCACGCATATTGATATTGGGTGATGCCATGTCAATTTTAGCGCGTAATACATACTGGCCATCGGCAAACTCACCTGCACGCATCCGTTGAAATAAATCCAGATTGTCGGCAATGGAGCGACTGCGATCAGGACTTTCTTTACCGGGCTCGGTTAAAGTGCCGCGATAAAGTCGGATTTGTTCAGCCGATAAACTGTCAACATAAGCTTGACCTTGCTCAATTAATTGCTCGGCATAGTCATAAAGCTGCTCAAAGTAATCTGAGGCATGATGCAAGTTAGCCCATTCAAAACCAAGCCATTGCACATCTCGTTCAATAGACTGCATGTATTCGATGTTTTCTTTTTCAGGATTGGTATCGTCAAAACGCAAATTACACGTGCCGTTGAATTCAGCGGCAATACCAAAATTTAAACAAATCGATTTTGCATGGCCAATATGCAGATAACCATTAGGTTCGGGAGGAAATCGGGTTG
>SESD01000519.1_pt1 | contig 23809 bp, 13 predicted proteins | sample 3171411 | NCBI WGS metagenome assembly SESD01 (sample SAMN06051880, study PRJNA518727) | freshwater metagenome | biome: subpolar coniferous forest; feature: holomictic lake; material: water; isolation source: holomictic Lake 442, 16.5 m depth | place: Canada: near Kenora, Ontario | collected...
AGCCCCAGCCCCTCGCGCAGCACGCCGGCCACCAGCGCGCAGAGCCGCGCGCGGCTCAGGCGCTGCGCCGGCGCCTCCGCCTTAAGCACGGACAGGCGCTGGTAAAAGCTGCTGTACGCCTGCGCGAGCGCGAAGAGGTACTCCGCCAGGATGCTCGGCTTGTAGGCTTCGGCCGCGCGCACCACGGCCACGGGAAACTGCAGGATCTGCAGCGCCAGCAGGCGTTCGGCCGGGTCGGACAGCAGCAGCTCCGCCGCGGCGAAGTCTTCGCCCGGAAACTGCGCGGCATGCTTGTCGAGCAGGCTGCAGATGCGGGCGTGGGCGTACTGCAGGTAGGGGCCGGAGTTGCCGTCCAGGGCCAGGGCGCGATCCCACGTGAAGACGATCATGGTGCGCGGGTCGTGGCTGAGGTCCGCATACTTGACCGCGCCGATGCCGACGGCCCGGGCCAGCTCGCACTGTTCGATCTCGGGCATGTCCGGACTCGACGCCTGAATGATGGCCCGGGCGCGGGACTCGGCCTCGTCGAGCAGCACATCCAGCTTGATCACATTCCCCTGCCGCGTGGAGAAGGTCCCCTCGGGCAGGCGCATCAGCCCGAACCAGACGTGGTCGAGGCGGGTGGTGATCCCCAGCTTGCGGCTGATGGTGAAAAACTGCCGGAAGTGGTCCTGCTGCCGCTCGTCCGTGACGTAGACAATCCGCTCGGGCGCAAACTCCGCCACGCGGCTCTGCACGGTGGCGAGGTCGCTGGTGGCGTAGTTGAATCCGCCGTCCTTCTTGCGCACGATGCAGACCGGCAGCTTTTCCTCTTCCAGGAAGACCACGGTTGCGCCATCGCTCTCCTTTGCGAGGCCGACCGCCTCCAGCTGCTGCACCACGCCGGGGAGCATGGCGTTGTAGTGGCTCTCGCCGTGGCAGCGGTCAAAGGAGACATCCAGCCGGCGGTAGATACGGCTGAACTCCTCCAGGCTGAGGTCGATGAATTGCTTCCAGAGCGCCAGGTTCTCCGGGTCGCCCTGCTGCAGCTTTACCAGCTCCTGGCGGCAGGCGTCGAGCCAGGCCGGGTCGGCCTTGGACTGCTCGTAGCTCTTGACGTAGATGCGCTCCAGCTCCTCGACCGGCGACTCGGCCAGGCGCGCGGGATCCACGAACGCGCGGAACCCCTTGATGATGATGCCGAACTGCGTGCCCCAGTCGCCCAGGTGGTTGTCGGCGATCACGCAGTAGCCGAGCGCGCGGTACATGCGGTCGATGGCATTGCCAATGATGGTCGAGCGGATGTGGCCGATATGCATCGGCTTGGCCACGTTGGGGCTGGAGTAGTCGATCACCACGGTCTTGCCCGCGCCCGGCTGCGGCAGGCCGCCGTGCGGCAGCGCAGCCTGCTCCGCCACCTGCCGCGCCAGCCAGGACGGGCTGAGCGTGAGGTTGATGAAGCCCGGGCCGGCAACCTCCGCTTTGGCCAGCGCATCCGGCAGCGGCTGCGCCGCGAGGGCGGCCTCGGCAATGGCGCGCGGCGCCTTGCCCAGCGTCTTTTTCAGCGCCATGGCGTCATTACACTGAAAATCGCCGAAGTCCGGATCCGTGGCCGGTATCACGCGGACGAGGAGGTCGTTGCACGCTTCGCCAAAGGCGGCGCAGAAACCGGCCTTCAGCCACTGCGCCAGCTCGGCCTCGGTGCGGCCCACGGTGAATGTCGGTTCGTTGCTCATGTTGCTCCGCTGTCCGTGATCCATTGCGGCGGGTCCGGCAGCCCCGCTCCAATCATGGCGCCAGCGCCGCCGAGGTCATGGCAAAGTACTTCTCGTCCGGCACGTATTCCGGCACGCTGTTGCCGGTGCCGAGCGCATAGCCGCCCCGGGTGGCCAGCGCCAGCATGCGCTGCGAGCGGGCGCGCACGGCGTCGCACGACGAGCGCAGGATGAAGTCGAGATCCATGCCGCCGAGAAGCGCGATCCGCCCGCCGAACTGCGCGTAGGCCTCCTCGATCGGCTGGATCGTGTCCTCGAAGGAGTGCTTGCCGTCGTACTTCATGTCGCCGATGATGTCCTCCATCAGCGAGGCCTGGTTGCCGCAGGAGTGCAGCACCGCCGGCAGTCCGGCGCGGTGCGCGACCTCGACCATGCGCTTGTGCCAGGGGAAGACGTACTTGCGCATGTCCGCCGGGGCCAGCATGGGCTGGGTCTTGAAGCCCCAGTCGTCGTTGAACATCACGATGCCGACCGTGCGGTGCTCGACCGCCCGCTGGTAATGCCGCACCAGGCGCGAGCCCACGGCGTCGAACAGGTCCGTGACCAGCAGGGGGTCGTCGGCCAGCAGCAGGCAGAGGTTGTCGTAGCCGGCCAGTCCGATAACGTTTTCCAGCACGCCGCCCGGGCCGTTCACCATCAGCTTGAAATTTTGGGGGAGGTCGCCGGCAACCTGGCTCAGCCCGCCGTAGTCAAACGTTGCCACGTCCGGCCAGGGGTAGGCGTCGAACGAGGCGCGGTCCGTGATGCGCGCACCCTCGTTCAGCGAAATGGTCTGCACACGATGCTGGTCGCCGCGTGGAAAGCTGAAGCTCGAGCCACGGACCGTGGCATAGTCGTAGCCGGCCGCCGCGAAGGCATGCGCCAGGCGGCGAAACTCGTCGGCCAGGCACGCCGCCGCGGTCCACCGCTCACCCGCCAGCCGCTGGTACAGGCGCTCGTTGAGAAAAAACTCGAACAGCGTGGGGCGCTCCGGGCGCTCCCGGCGCAGGACCTTCTCGATGTTCCTGAAATCCGGCTTCCGCATACGGCCTCCCAAGGCGGGCGTCAGCCCGCAACCCAACGAATGAACACATCAAGGACACCGAGCGCACAGAGAACAACAGAGACCACAGAGAAAGGCCTGTCCTCGGCCGGCGAACCGGCCGCAGCTGCATGAACTTCTCTCTGTGTTCTCTTTCTTTCTCTGCGGCCTCTGTGTCCTTCCACCTGCTGCTGCAAGATGCGACGCAAATGCATCGCATGTTATGATGGAACCATCTAAGCGATAACAAGGCGTCAAACAGCGCAGATACATTACCTGCCGCCGCGATCTTCGTCACGCATGGAATGCGGGATGCATGCGGGATGAGAATCCCTGTTCGATTCCTTGTTCCCGAAGGCGGCGGCGCGGTACAATGGGAGGCGATGTGGTTGCCGGTTTTCCCGCGCGGCGCGGCCGGGATCACCTTCGCCCGGGACGGCGACGTCCGGCGATCGCATTGCCCGCGCCGGCAGAATTGACAAGGCCACTGCCACATGTCCAGCCCGTTTGTCCACCTGCACGTCCACACCAAGTACAGCATGCTCGACGGCGCCTGCCACCTGGAGCCGCTCTGCAAGCGCGCCGCCGAGCTCGGCATGCCCGCGCTGGCCATGACGGACCACGGCGTGATGTACGGCATGGTCGACTTCATCAAGGCCTGCGAGGCGCAGAAGATCCGGCCGATCATCGGCTGCGAGATGTACATCAACGCCCGGACGCTGCGTACCGACCGCGGCAAGGACTCCCCCTGCCACCTCGTGCTGCTGGCGGAGACGGACGAGGGCTACCTGAACCTGGCGCGCCTCAACTCCTGCGCCCACCAGGAGGGGTTCTACTACAAGCCGCGCATCGACAAGGATCTGCTCCGGAAGCACAGCCGCGGGCTGATCGGCCTCAGCGCCTGCCTGCATGGCGAGGTCAACGGGCTCCTGGCCGAGGGGAACCTCGACCGCGCCGCGCGCGTGGCGGACGAATACGCCGACATCCTGGGGCGGGACAACTTTTTCCTGGAGATGCAGGACCACGGCATCGCGGAGCAGAAGAAAGCCAACGCGGGCGTGCGCGAGCTCTGCCGCCGCGGCCGGCACCGCGCCGTGATCACCAACGATGTCCACTACCTCCACCGCAGCCACGCCGCCGCGCACGAGGTGATGCTGGCCATCCAGACCGGCACGGTCATGAGCGACCCCAAGCGGATGCGCTACCAGGGCGACCAGTTCTACTTCAAGTCGCGCGAGGAGCTGGCCGGCCTCTTCCCGGACGACGAGGCGGCGCTCATCCTGCCTGCCGAGATTGCCGCGCGCTGCCATGCAAAAATCGAAATGGGATCCAACCTGCACTTCCCCCGGTTTGACCTGCCCGGCGCAATGAGCCAGCGGGATTACCTGACCCAGCTGGCGCACGAGGGGCTCCGCCGGATCTACGGCGTGAAGGACCCCCGCAATCCGGCCGGCGATTTCGAGCGCACCCTGCTGGCGCGGCTGGAAGAGGAAATCGGCATCATCGAGAAGACGAACTTCATCAACTACTTCCTGGTGGTCAGCGATTTTGTGAACTACGCGCGTGCACAGGGGATACCGGTTGGCCCGGGCCGCGGCTCCGGCGGCGGCAGCCTGGTGGCCTATGTCACCGGCATCACGGAGCTCGACCCCATCCGCTTCAACCTGATCTTCGAGCGCTTCCTGAACCCGGACCGCGTCTCGCCGCCGGACTTCGACATCGACTTCTGCCAGGAGCGGCGCGACGAGGTGATCCAGTACGTCAAGAACAAGTACGGCGCGGACCGCGTGGCGCAGATCGCCACCTTCGGGCAGCTCGGCGCCAAGACCGTCATCCGCGACGTGGCCCGCGTACTGGAAATCCCGCTGGACAAGGCCAACCGCCTGGCCAAGATGATCCCCGAGGATCCCAAGATCACGCTGGCCAAGGCCCGCGAGGCAAACCCCGAGTTCGGCGCCGCCTGCGCCACCGACCCGGAGCTGCGGCTCATCCTCCCCCACGCCGAGGTCCTGGAGGGGCTCTACCGCAATGCGGGCGTGCATGCCGCCGGCGTGGTGATCGGCGACAAGCCCCTGATCGAAATCGTGCCGCTCGGGCGCGACAAGGAGGGGCAGCCCGTCACCCAGTATGCCAAGGAGCCGATCGAGGCGTGCGGCCTGCTGAAGATGGACTTCCTCGGCCTCAAGACGCTCACCGTGCTGAAGGAATCGGTGGACCTCGTGCGACAGGGGCACGGCGTCTCGATCGACCTGGCGAACCTGCCGCTCGAGGACCTCAAGACCTACGAGCTGCTGACCCGCGCTGACACGGTGGGCGTGTTCCAGGTTGAATCCAGCGGCATGCGCAACCTCATGCGCGACATCGGCGTGAACAACATCGAGGACCTGATCGCCGTGATCGCGCTCTACCGGCCCGGGCCGATGGAGATGCTGCCGAGCTACATCAAGCGCAAGACCGGCAAGGAGAAGGTGGTCTACGATCACCCGCTGCTGGAGCCCATTCTCCAGGAGACCTACGGCGTGATGGTCTACCAGGAGCAAGTGCAGCGCGCCGCCAACGTGCTGGCCGGGTATTCGCTGGGGCAGGCCGACCTGCTGCGCCGGGCCATGGGCAAGAAGAAGAAGGAGGAGATGGACAAGGAGCGTGCGCGCTTTGTCGAGGGGTGCGCACGCCTCAACCGGATCCCGGGGCCGCTGGCGGAATCGATCTTCGACCACATCGCCGCCTTTGCCGGCTACGGCTTCAACAAGGCCCACTCGGCCGGCTATGCGATCGTCTCGTTCCAGACCGCCTACCTGAAGGCCAACTATCCGGCGGAGTTCATGTCGGCGCTGATCTCATCGGAGATCGGGAACTTCGACAAGCTGCCGGGGTTTGTGGCGGAGGCGGAAAACATGGGGCTGCCGGTCCTGCCGCCGGACGTCAACCGCAGCGGCGTGCGCTTCGCGCCCGAGGGCAAAGGGCTCCGCTACGGGCTGGCCGGCGTGAAGAACGTCGGCAGCTCCGCGGCCGAGGCGATCGTGCGCGAACGCGCGGCCCGCGGGCCGTTCAAGGGGCTGGTGGACTTCTGCCGGCGGGTGGACCTAATGTCCGTCAACAAGCGCGTGCTCGAGGCGCTGACCCGGTGCGGCGCCATGGACTCGCTCGGCGCGCACCGGGCGCGGACGCTCAACGGCCTGGACTTTGCGCTGGCGCGCGCCGCGGAATCGGCTCGCGAAAAGCAAACCGGCCAGGGAAACCTGTTCGATGCGCTGGGCGATGTCGGCGGCACGAATGTGAACGGCGACGACCTGCCCGACTGCCCGAAGTGGGCCGACCGGGAGATCCTGGCCGCAGAACGCGAACTGCTGGGGATCTACATCAGCGGGCACCCGCTCGACCGCTACCGCCGGCTGGTGCGGGAGTTCCAGACCCTCCCGATCTCCCGCATCGGCGAGTGCGCGGACAACAAGGAGGTGCGCATCGCCGGGCTGGCGGCCAGCGTCTCCATCCGCCTGACCAAAGAAAAGAAGGAGACCTGGGCGATCATCACGCTCGACGACGGCGAAAATACCGTGGAGGCGCTGGTGTTTCCCGAGACCTACCGGACCTATGCCGGGGCCGTGCAGCCGGACCAGCCCGTTCTGGTCTGCGCCATGGTTTCCCGGCGCGACGAGTCGGCCAAGCTGATCGTGCGCGAAATCTATCCGCTGCTGGAGGCGCCGCGCAGCTTTGCGGAGGCGCTGGTGGTCAGCGTACGCGCGGACGAGGCGGGTGCCGGCCGCCTGCAGCAGTTCCGCGACCTGGCTGGAAAATTTCCCGGTCGCATCCCCACCCTGCTGCGGCTGTCCTACCCGGACGGGCGCGCCGTGCTGATCGAAACCGCGCGGGACATGTCGATCGACCCCACCCCCGACTTTCTGGCCGAGGCCGAGCAGGGCGTTGGCCGCAATGGGCTGCGCTTTCTGGCCCGCCGCGAGATCTGCCTCAAGCCGCGGGCGGAGCGGCGCTGGCAGGGACGCTCGAACGGATAACCCCGTGTAGCCAAAATCGACGGCTACGGACGACCGGCCTCTTCGCGAACCTGCCTTGATCACAACGCCCGCTTGGCGTCGCGGATGACGAGTCGTCCGTAGCCGCACAACAGGGTGTAGCGGTCAGGCTCGGAACCCGTTATCATGAAACGCAAACCCCGAAAAAAGGATGACCGAATGAAGCAGGCGAATCGCGGCAGGTTACTGGCAGCAGGCTCGGCGCTGATGATGGCTTTGGGCGTGGCCGGATGCGGGCAGAAGGCAGAGTCGCCGGGCAAGGCGGGCGGCGAGCGCGTCTACCGGATTGCCTTCGCGTCGTTCGGGCCGGACGAGGCGGCCGACATCGCCATCAAGGGCTATCTGGAGGGACTGCGCGACGAGGGGTTCGTGACCGGACGCAACCTGGAGGTCATCCAGCGCCACGCCGGGGGCGAGATCGCGTCGCTGCCCCTGCTGATGCAGTCGCTCGAGGGCGAGGGGCTGGACCTGATTGTGCCGATGACCTCGCCCGGCGTGGCCGCGGCGTGCTCACGGGTGAAGCGCACGCCGGTCGTGTTTGTCTACACCTACGATCCGATCGCGGCCGGGGCCGGCAAGGACTTCGACCATCACCTGCCGAACATCACGGGGGTCGCATCGTTCCCGGCGATCGGCAAGACGATGGCAGCCGTACGTGAGCTTGTGCCCAACCTCAAGACGCTGGGCACGGTCTACAACGCCTCCGAGGTGAACTCCGTGCGGGCCGTGCGCGAGGCGCGCCAGGTGCTGGAGCCGGCGGGAATCAAGCTCGAGGAGGTGACCATTTCCACCACGGCCGACGTCCTGCTGTCGACGCAGGCGCTGCTGTCGCGCCGCGTGGAGGCCATCTGGGTGACCGGCGACAACACCGTGCTGCAGGCGCTCGAGGGCGTGCTCGGACCGGCGAGTCGGGCGCGGATCCCGGTGGTGCTGAATGACACGGAGTTTGTTGACCGCGGCGCCGTGGCGGCCATCGGCATCAGCTGGACGGAAAGCGGGCGCGTAGCCGGGCGCATGGCGGCGCGCGTACTCCGGGGGGAAAGCCCGGCCGACATCCCGATCGTAAATGTCGCCGAAACCAAAATCCTGGTGAATCGCAAGCAGGCCGCGCTGATCGGCGTCACACTTCCGCCGTCGATGGATCTGCCAACCGGGAAGCGACCCTAGCAGCTTGTCGGACTTAGCGCTGTACCTTCACAAACTTTGTGCCGACTAAGCTGCTAGTTTGGGGGACGCAACCGCCAAGCGCCGGACAATAGTGTAATACGCAACCAAAAGAGCAGCCGGAACAATTTTTCTATCTCCTTGTACGCGGATCTGCCGTTTGGCGGCGGGTTTCCAAAACTAGCAGCCTGGTCGGCAGGCAGTTTGTACCTCCACAAGGCTAAGTCCGACAGGCTGCTAGGCGTACTGCCGGCCGAGACTGTCCGCCACGGCGGCATCCAGCTGCTCGCGGCGGCGGACCTGGTCGAAGGCGGCAAGCAGGTCCGGCACGCGCACGCGGGCCTTCTCCTGATCGGCGTACTGGCGCACGATCCGCCCCTTGTGCATCATGATGATCCGCTCCGGAAGCTGCACCGCCTGCTGCATGGAATGCGTGACCATCAGCGCGGTCAGCTTCTCGCGGCGGATGATTTCCAGGGTCAGCTCGGCCACCGCCGCGGCGCTCTTGGGATCCAGCGCGGCGGTGTGCTCGTCCAGCAGCAGCAGCCGGGGGCGCAGCCAGGTGGCCATGAGCAGGGTGAGCGCCTGGCGCTGGCCGCCGGAGAGCGTGCCGATGGGGTTGTCCAGGCGGTCCTCCAGCCCGAGGTTGAGCGTGCGGACGCGGGCGGCGATCTCGGCGCGGGACGAGCGCCGCAGCGCCAGCCCCAGCCCGCGCCGGCAGCCGCGGCGCATGGCCAGCGCGATGTTCTCGGCAATGGTCATCTCGGCAACGGTGCCGGCAAAGGGATTCTGAAAGACCCGGCCGATGAGGCTGGCGCGCCGGTATTCCGCCCAGTGCGAGATCTCCTGCCCGGCAAGGGAGATCTCCCCCTGGTCCGGCTCGAAGGTCCCGGCGACGGCATTCAGCAGGGTGCTTTTGCCCGAGCCGTTGGTGCCGATGATTGCGGCAAAGCAGCCCTCGGGAATGTTCAGGTCGACGCCGCGCAACGCCTGCACCTCGGTGGGCGTCTTGGGAAAAAACGTTTTGGCCAGGTTCCGGATGTTAAGCATGGGATCGTCCTTTTGCCAATTTGCCGACAAAAGCCTTGAGTCCGCCCGGCAGCACCAGCGCGGCAAACACGAAGAGCGCGGTGACCAGCTTCAGGTCGTTGGGGTTGAGCCCCCAGCGCAGGGCAATGGCCACCAGCAGGCGGAACAGGATCGTGCCCATGATGGCGCCGCACAGGGCCAGGCCCGGGGTCAGCCGCGTGACCAGCGCTTCGCCGATGATGATGCTGGCCAGCCCCCAGACGATCATGCCGATGCCCATCTGCACATCGGCAAAGCCCTGGTACTGCGCGAGCAGCGCGCCGGACATGGCGACCAGCGCGTTGGAGCAAACCAGCCCGAAGACCAGCATGGCCTGGTGATTGATGCCCTGGGCGCGGACCATCTGGGCGTTCTCACCGGTGGCCCGCATGGCGGTTCCAATGTGCGTGAGCAGAAACCGGTAGATCAGCACCGCGACGGCCACCGTGATCAGCAGCACGGTGAGCAGCATGGCGACATCCGACAGCGGCACCGGCCAGCCCATGACCCCGATGGTGTCCGCGCCGCCGGTGATGCGGGCCAGGGCGCCCGCGACGGGCGTGGACATGTTGTTCACGTCCAGCAGCGGCACGTTGCTCCTGCCCATCACCCGCAGGTTGATGGAATAGAGCGCGGTCATGACCAGGATGCCCGAGAGCAGCTCCTGAATCCGGAAGCGGGTGTGGAGCAGGCCGGTGGCAAAGCCGGCCACGCCGCCGGCCAGCGTGGCCACCAGGGTGGCGCTCCAGGGGGACCAGCCATGGATCAGCAGCACGGCAGCCACCGCCGCGCCCAGCGTGATGGTGCCATCCACGGTGATGTCGCAAAACCGCAGGATGCGGAAGCTGATCCACACGCCCATGGAGAGCAGGGCGAGGATCAGGCCGATGGTGAATGCGCCGATGACCAGGGTCATGACTTGGCCTCCATGGAAACGTGCAGCGGCGCGCACCAGCAGGCGCCACGGATAAACGCGCTCTGTCCGAGGCCAATGACGGGCCGGTCGTCCTCGATGAGATGCAGCAGCCCGCGGGGTTCGTTGTCCTCAAACACCGCCTGCACGGCCGTGTCCAGGTCCAGGATGCCTTGCGGGATCGAGCGGAAGGGCATGACGACGGCATGCGCATGGGCGCGAATTTCGGGCCGGGACGGCACCGGCCCCAGGAAAGGCGCTGTGGCGTGGGCTGGATCGCGGCTGGCGAAGGCCACCACCAGCGCCTGGGTCTGGCGGTGCACGCGATCGCCGCAGAAAGCCAGCCAGTTGCGCACCTCCGGAAAATCGCCCGGCCGGTCGCCGTCCTGAATAAACCCGGGGGAACGCGCGAGCGCGGTGCCGACCAACCCCTCCACCTCGGCCAGGGCGATCAGGGCCACGGCATCGCTCTGCGTCGCGCGGAAACCCTGCAGGTACAGGTCGGACAGCGTGAGAAAGGCCCCCTTTTCGACGGGGCGGAAGCGCATCAGGTGCGAGAAGCTCCCCTCCCCCGTAATCGCCTGGATGGCCTGCAGCCGCGGCACAAACCGTGCCTCCTGCTTGAGGTAGTCGGGCGTGTCGGCTCCGTCACCCGGCAGCCAGGCCAGGCAGCCCGCTGCAGCCACAAACTCTCCGAACCGGGTGCGCGCGTCCTCGGCGTCCCGCCCCGCGGCCCCGACGCCCAGGCCAAAGACCTGCCGGGGAAACTGGATTTCCACGGTGTCGCCCGGGCGCACAGGCTGCCATGGCTTCCACCCGCCCAGGGTGCGTGCGACGATCCGCCCCTGCGGCGCAAGGGGATGTTTTTCAAAAAAAATGCCCGGCACGCGTTGCTCGTCGACCTTCGGAGTGGCGGTGGCCGCTGGCGTGGAAACCGCGCCCGGTGCCGCCTCGGTTTCGAGGCAGATGAGCTGCTCCAGGCCCGACAGGCGCAGCGTCTCCACAATGCCGGCCGAGGCGCGGATGAACCCGAACGAGCCCTTCAAGGCCGCCAGCTCCCGGTAGATCAGCAGGAGCGAGCGGATGCCGGCTGAGCTCAGGAAGGTCAGCCCGTCCGCGTCGATCCGCACGTGGTGGTGTCCGTCGCGAATGACATCCTGAACCGCGCCGCGGAAATGCTCCGCCCAGGAGACATCCAGCCGCCCGGAGGCGCAGATCACCGCGTGCTTTCCGTGGATCCGTGTTTCCAGCTTCATTTTTTCTCCCCGGGCTCGATGACCTCCTGCACGCGGGTGGTTTCCAGCGGGAGGTCGGCGGGCGGGACACCGGCCAGCACCCGGGCGGCGAGCCGCCCGGCCTGCACGCCCCAGTCTCCGTAATCGTTCCCGATGGCCCCGGCAGCACCCTGCTGCACGAGCGCGGGCTCTGTGACATAGACCGGAATCCCGGCGTTTTTGGCAGCGAGCTGGATGGCGGCGAAACCGGTGGTGGTCAGGTTGTCCGCGGAGAGCAGCAGGGCGCCGGCCCGGCGCTGGATGATGGCCTGGGTCGCCGCCGGCAACTCCGACACGGTGCCGGCCGTGGTTTCGTGCAGCGGCAGGCCGCGCTCGCGGCAGGCCGCGCGCAGCCGCGCCACGGCGATGAGTGAATTGGGCTGGGAGGGATCGTAGACGGTGCCCACCGCCGCAAGGGCGGGGTCATGCTTGCGGGCCATGTCGAGCAGGCGCGCCACGGGAGGATCGTCGTGCACGCCTGTGACCAGGGCCGGTCGGGTCTCGGGCGTGAACAGCTTCAACGCGGCGGGATCACTCGCCACGGCATAGACAATCGGAACCTTGGTGATGCGCTTGACCGCGGCCATCATGGCCGGCGTCGTGACGGTGACGATCAGGTCCGGCTCCCCGGCCATGGCCGCATCCAGGATGGCCGGGAGCTGGCTGATCTCCCCCTGCGCATTGAACTGCCTGACCGTGAAGTCCTCCTGCGCCTTCAAGCCGGCCTCACGCAGGCCGCGCAGGACGCCCTGCTCCGCGCTGTCCAGCAGGGGGTTCTGCACCAGGTTGACCATGGCGATGCGAAACGGCCGGCCCAGGCGGGCCGCGGCATGGTGAAAAACAGTGGCCTCCTTCAGCAGGGCAGCAGGCAGGGCGATCTTCAGGTGGGCCGCAGCTGCAAAATCCACGGCAGTTTCCTTTTCCGAGCTGGGCATGAAGGGAATGGTGGCCGGATCTTCGCCCAGCAGCACGCGCGCGGCCAGGCGTCCGGTCTGGCGCCCCTCGCCGCGCGGGCTGACCCCGCAGGTAAACATTGCGCCGGTACCCATCTGGCTGTTGTCATCGGCCAGCAGGAGGATGCGTTCCCGGCGGCAACTCTGGGCCAGTGTGGTGTAGGCACTGATCACCGTGTTGTCGGCCATGCCGAAGACCGCATCGACCGGCGTGGCCAGCAGCGACTGCAACGCTTGCGTGATGTCGCTGGTGCTGGCGACGGCACGCTCCACCAGCGTCATTCCCTGCGCGGCCAGCATGGCGCGGGCCCGCTCCTTCTCATCGTTGGAATTGGCCTCCGACGGGTTGCAGATGACGCCGACTTTCCGGCAGGCGGGCATGATTTCCTTCAGCCAGGCAAACAGGGCCGGATTCGGAGCTGTCCAGACCGCGCCGGTGACCCGGGGCAGGTGATCCGCAAAGGAGCGCCCGGCCCCGGCCTGCAGCGGCGCCGAGACCACCCCGAACACGATCGGCACATCCCGGGTGTTGGCAAGGGCGGCGCCCAGGCAGGGGGTGGACATGGGGATGAGCAGATCCAGTTTCTGATCGGCTAACTGCCGGACAACCTGCGGGAGCAGCGACATGTCGTCATTGGGATGCACGCGTTGCAGCGTCAGGTTCCGGCCCTCGACAAACCCGGCCTCGCGCAGGGCCTCGACGACCCCTTCCATGGCCATTTCAAAGATTGGATGGGGGCCGAAATAGAGCAGGCCCACCTTGTACATGCGGCCCGGCTGCGGCTGGCGCGCGGCGGCGGCAGGTGGCGTGCCCGCAACGGCGGCCGTGACCCGGGCCTGCGCGCGGACGTCCTCGGGGATCGACCACCCCTTAAATTCAGCGGCAATCGCCTCGTTGACCGACAGCACCTCGGGCACCAGATTCTCAACGCCGAACGTTTGTGGGTCTGCGCCGCGCAGAATCTTTCCGCCCATCTCACCCACGGCGACACCCACCGCATGGTAGGCGGCACCCAGCCCGAACAGCGCGCCCCTGGCGGTATCGCTCGGGTCGTTGCTGAACAAGGGAACCTTCGCGGCGCGGGCCGCGGAAAGAAGGGTGCCGAGGGCGGACAGGGCCACGGTGTCACCGCCGGCCACCCAGAGCGCCTCCGCGCCACGCGACAGGACGGACCGGACCGCTTCCGGAACTTCCGACGTGTGGCCGGCATTGGTCTCGAGCAGCTCCATGCCAAACTCGCGACAGAACGCGCGCGCCTTGAGGACGCAGGCCTCGGCGTTGCTCTCACCGGGGTTCCAGACGACGCCGACCCTGCGCAGCTGCGGGTTCATCCGGCGCGCGACCCGGAAGGCGCGGTCAACCGGCTGAAACGTCCCCACGCCAGCCAGGTGCGGCGGATGCTGCCCGGGGGCGGCGCCGGTGATGCCGACGCCGGCGCCGTACGGGTTGGTCACGGCCCCGAAGACGTGCACCACGCGCCCGGCCGTGTTCGCCTTGGCGACCGCCTGCAGGGCGAGCGTGCTGGCGGTCAGCACCAGATCATATTTTCCGCTGGCCAGGTCACAGGCCATGAGGTTGCCCGTGCTGTTGTCGCCCGAGGCGTTCAAGAAGTGGATGGTTGCGGTGCGCCCGTGCTCGAACCCCTGCTTGCGCAGTCCCTCAACAATCCCCGCCACCGTGTGATCGAGCAGATCGGTTGACGCCCACTGCATCACAGCCAGGCGCGGCAACGCCTTTTTTGCCGGGCGCGTCCTGCTCTGCTGCCGGCGGTCCAGGTCGGAAAAGAGCAGCAGGGAGGATGCCGCAAGGATGAGCACAACGCCCAGCCAGACGCTCTTGAACCATTTCAGCATGGCAGGCTCACTTTCAGCTGCCGCGGGTTGCCGCGGAGTCGGTTGCCAGGTTCTTCACCAGGGTGACGATGTTGTGGCCCTGGTCACGGCGATAGGCGAAGCGGTCCATGGTCTTGCGGATGAAATGAATTCCCAGACCGCCAATCGGGCGGTGTTCGAGCGCCAGCGTCGTGTCCGCAGCCGCCTGCGCCGTGGGGTCAAACGGTTTTCCGTCGTCCTCGATCTCGATCCTCACGCACTCCGGCCCGCTCCAGAGGCGCAGCTCGATCGCGTGCTCGGATGCGTCGGCATGGGCATAGGAGATGACATTGACGACCCATTCCTCGAGCGCCAGGCAGAAACACGTTTCCTGCGGCGGCGGGATGCTCAGCCGCTCGCACTGGGCCTCGACCCAGGCCGTCAGGCGGGTCACCTCCGACAGGCGATTCATCAGGCGGAGCGTGGCATCCGGCGCCCGCGCCGCGTCCGGGTCGGGTTGCGCCGGCGCGGACGATCCGCCCGCCGGCGCGCAAAAGCGGACGGCCAGCGCGGTGATGTCGTCGGACTGCACGGCGCCGCCGGCGTGCGTGTGGACCGCCCGGGCCAGGCCTTCAAGAAACAGCCGGGCGCTCTGTTGGCCTTCCTGCTGGATGTGTTCCCGCAGGCCGGGCTCATCGAACATGACGCCCTCTGCGTTCATCGCCTCCGTGACGCCATCCGTGTAGAGGACCAGCAGATCTCCGGCACGCAGGCGGATGCTGCGGTCCTGGTAGGTGGCGCCGTCGACGACGCCGAGCGCCGGGCCGGGCAGTTCGTCGAGCCGCTCGACAGCGCCTGTGTGACGCGCCAGCAGCGGCGGGTTGTGCCCCGCGTTGGCATAGATCAGATCCCCGGTTTTCAGGTTCAGGATGCCGCAAAACATGGTGATAAACATGCACATCTCATTGTCTTCGGCCAGCTCGGCATTGACCTGGGCCAGGGCGCGGGCGGGCGCGCGCACGCTCTGCATGGTGGACTTGAGCAGCGTCTTGCCGACCGCCATCAGGAGCGAGGCGGGCACGCCCTTGCCGGACACGTCGCCAATGGCGATGTACAGGTGATCGTCGTCCAGCAGCACAAAGTCGTACAGGTCGCCGCCGACCTCGCGCGCAGGAATCAGCAGGGCGTACAGGTCAATCTCGGGGCGGTTGGGAAACGGGGGGAAGAGCTTCGGCACAATGCGCATCTGGATTTCGCGGGCAGCGGACAACTCGCCGGCGATCCGCTCCTTGACCGCGGTGGTGGCGGTCAGGTCGGCAATGTACCGCCGCAGGTCATGGCGCATCTGCTCGAAGTCCGCGGTCAGCCGGGCGACTTCGTCGCGCGAACAGATCGCGGGCAGCGGGACCTCGAAATCGCCGGCCGCGAGCCGGTGGGTGGCCGCAGCCAGTCGCTGCAGCGGCCTGGCAACGGACCAGGCAATTCCCAGCGCGGGGATCAACAGCAGGATCAGGCCAGCCAGGCCGACCAGCGCGCTGATCCGGTTCAGCCGCACCAGCGGCGCCAGGACCTGGGCCTGGGGCAGCATCAGCCCGAGCACCCAGCCGGTGGCAGGCACGGCGCGGTAGTGCATGTAGGCGGTCTGTCCGTCCTCCGGATTCCGGAACAGCCGGTGTCCGGGAAGGCCGCGCAGCATGTCCTGGCCGAGCTGGCGCAGGGATTGCGACAGCTCCGGATCTGCCTGCGCCTCGGCCAGGCTGAACACGGTTTCGGCCATTTCAACCGCGCGCACCGGGTGCGAAATATACGTGCCGTGGTGGGAAAGCAGCACCGCGGCGCCCTGCTCCCCCAGGGGCAGCCCGTCCAACAACTGGCGTATCCACTCCAGGGAGAGGTCGCACGTGACCACCGCCACGACTTCGTTCGAGCGGAGAATGGGGAACGAATAGGTCACCATGATCGTCTTCGCATCGGAATCGTAGTAGGGCTTCACCCACACCGGTCGCTTCAGGTAATAGGGCAGGTAGAACCAGTCCTGCTGATAATCCAGCGCCGGGGATTCCCGGTCCCGCACCTGGATCGCCGACGCGCTGCGCCACCCGTACAGGATCTTGAAGTCGCTGCGGCTGGCGCTGGCTTCGCTGAGCGCCACAGCCACGCCCAGGAAATTTGAATTGCATTCGAGCGTGCGGCGGATGAGGTCGGCGCTCTCCGCGCGGCAAAACTCCTTTCCGGCAATGAAAAGGGCGGTTTGCTGCACCACGGCCTCGGCGCGGCCGAGCGGAACCTCGATCTGGTACACGGCGGAATCCGTCAGCGTATTCCCCTGCTGCACGGCATCCGCAAGCATCCGGCGGCGCTGCGTGAAATGGCTGAAACCCTGTGCCAGCAGCAGCACCAGCCCGGCCCCCAAGAGAATCAGGACGGACATCCGACAGGCCAGGGAGTTCTTAGGGGCGCCGAACATGCACGCCCTCCCCGGTCACAAAGCTGGAAAACTCCGGTGCGCTCTTCAGGCCGCCGTAGCGTGTCAGCAAGGCGCCGGTTTCATCGTAGTCGCCGCGGCCAAGCTGCCCGAAGGTCCAGGCATCGCCCTTGGCCGGAAAGATCGATGTCAGCATCTCGCGCAGCATCCAGGCCATGTGCGCGCGATTGACCGGCAGGTTCTCCCGGCGCACATACGTCATCACCACGTCGAGCGTTTCCTCCACATGGTCACGCGCATAATCCCACCCCCGGAGCGAGGCGCGGACAAAGCCGCGGCAGGTTTCCGGGTGCTGCTGCCAGGTTTCCTGCAGGGCATACAGGCCGTCTTCCGGCATGCGGATGCCAAGCTCATGCAGGTTGAACACACGCACATCCGACTCCTGGATGCCGTTCTGCAGCAGGGTGTGATATTCGTTGTAGCGCATGGCCGCGCAGGCCACCGCGCCCTTCTTCAGGAAGAGCGAAAGCGTATAGTACTGCGGCAGGATGACCGGGCGCACGCCCTTGGACGCAAACAGCGCCAGGTAGGGGGCGCGAAAATCATCCCGCCAGACGGTCACCTCGCGGCCGTCCAGATCGGAGAGCTCGCGAACCGGCGCGCCGGATGCGGGATTGCGCCAGGCCACCAGCTGAAAGTTGCTGCGGTTGACAACCTGCGCCAGATGCACCAGCGGCAGCCCCTGGGCGCGTTCTGCCAGGGCGCTGGACAGCATGAAGGTGGCAAAAACCGCCTTGCCCGAGCGCAGCATCTCCCCGACGCGCACGTCAGGGCCGCCGCGCAGAAGCTGCACGTCCAGCCCCTCCTGCGCATAGCACCCTTTGGCGAGGGCCATGTAGTACCCGGCGAACTGCGCCTGATGCTGCCAGTGGAAAATCATGTTCACCGGCGTGCCGGCCTGCGCCGCGCCGCCGGACGCCGGCAGAAGAAACAGGCACAGCATCCAGACCGGTGCGAGCCATCCCGGAAAACCGGCGGCGCGTCGCGCCGTCCTGTGCGGCGGCTGCCGGGGGTGCACAGGAGCGATCATGTTTTCTCAAAGAATTTGGCCGCCTCGGCCGCGTCCCCTGCGATCTGGAAGATGGACAGAAAACCGCTCACCTCAAACACGATCCGGACCGTATCCTGCAGGCCGCACAAGGCCAGCTTGCCGTTCTGCCGCAGCAGTTTCTTGGCCGTGACGAGAAGAACCCGCAGCCCGGCGCTGCTGATGAACTCCAGCTTGGTGAGGTCCAGCAGGAGATTCGCGGCGCCGCCGTTGATGATCTCGCCGATCTTCTGCTCCGCCTCCGCAGCCGATGTGGCGTCGAGCCTGCCGGCAAGCAGCAACGTGGAATACACGCCATTATTCTTGTGCTGGATATCCATAGGAAAACCCTTTTTAACACGCGCCGGGAGAACATGCCTGGCGCACGACCGCGAGATCGTGGCCACAACATACATGACAAAAAAACCGTACCAAAATGCGACTGGCACCGCAAGCACGATGGCGGCACGGGGAAAAGCCTTTCGCATCGGCGCGGTGCGTTCCTCCTCCCGCTTCGACGTCCCCAGGCACACCCGCGCCGAAGGCTAACGCGTCGTGGATCGGGTTGCGGGGAAGCCGTCCGATGGGTCGCGCGTCAGACCGGCCCGTATGCAAGGCTTGAGCCGAAGGGGCTGGACGTTTAGATGCGCCTGCCCTGCTTCCCGCTACGGAGGCCTTCCCGTGCCGCGTTGAACATGATATAAATGCTCACCATGAGCAGCCCATTCCTGCCCGGCTTTCAGGTTCTTGACACGCTTCGCCAGACCAGCAAGACGCTGACGGTGAAAGCGGTGCAGGTTTCGCTGGAGCGCACAGTGTCCGTAACCTGTCTCCGCTCCGAGCAGGTGGCCAACCCCAGCGAGGTGCGCCGCTTTCTCGGAATCGCACGCGTGTGCGCCCAGATCAAGGCCGATGGCCTGCCCCAGATCTACGACATCGCCAGTCATGGAAACCAGCCCTACATCATCATGGAGCATGTCGAAGGTCTGACCCTCGCTGAACTTGTACGCCAGAACGGCCCCCTGCCGGTTGCCATGTCGGTTCGCGTTGCCTGCACAATCGCCGATGCGCTCAACCATGCCTGGAAGCAGAGCCGCCTGGTCCACCGCAACCTGAAGCCGTCGGAAATCCGGATCGACGACCGCGGCACGCCCAAGCTGACCGACTTCGGCCGTGCCACCGTGATTCTTCCGGACGGCCACCCCGTTGACGAGGAGGAGCCCGGCGTCATTGTCGGCACGCCGAATTTTCTTTCCCCCGAGCAGGTGCAGGGCACGACAACCATCGACTGCCGCGCCGACATCTATGCCCTTGGCGCCACGCTTTACTACATGATCACCGGACACGTCCCCTTTCCGGACTGCGACCCCGAAACAGTCATCCAGAAGCAGCTGACCGATCAAATTCCGCATCCGCGCACGTTCCGACCCGACTTGCCTGCCAGCATCAGCGGGCTGATCACCCGCATGCTGATGAAACTCCCCGACGACCGGTATGCAGACTGGACCGAGGCCATGGGCGACATGAAACTCGCGCTGAAAAGTCAGCCGCTGCACCGCCGCGACACGCCGCCCCGGGGGATCAGCACCGTCTCTGCCGGGGTGCCAAACACCACGGCCACGCCTGCGCCCGAGCTTCCGCAGCTGCGGAACGTGAATGCCCGGACGCCGGGGCCAACCCCGGCTGCGCCGGCAGCCATGCCCGGAACGGCGGCCAGGAAGGAATCCCTGCGCCGCGGCCTTTCTCCCATTGTGCGCGTCACGCTGTGGCTCCTGCTCGGCATCTGGTTTGTCCTGCTCGGCAACGACCGCCTCGGCAACCCGCTCGCGCTCCCGCTCCCCTCGCCGCTGCTGCCGCTGGACGCCTGGCTGGGCACCGGCCCGGCTGCGCCGGCGCCGCGGGCTGCCGCCGACAACCCGCCGCCGCCGGTTGCACCGCCGGTGACCACCACCGTTGCGCCAGCCACGCCCGAACCCAGCCTGCAAGCGGTGCCGCCTGTGGCGACACCCGCCCCGCCGGCCAAACCGGTTGTCGCGGAAAAGCCGCCGGAGCCCGAGAAGCCACGCCTGCCGCAGACGCTGCCGCCGGAAATGGTCAGGCGTCTGGGCGAATCGCTTGCGCGCGGCGACCTGGCCGGCGCACGCGCCCTGCTCGCCGCAGGCATCCCGATGGATCCGGCCCGTCTGGCCGAGTTCCGCAGCGCGCTGGCAGCCATTCCGGAGCCGCTGGCCCTTGCGGAGCAAACCATCCTGGCATCCAGGGGACAGGAAATGGCCGTCGCCTACTTGGGCAAGGACCGCAAGATCATACCGCGAAACATCGCCAATGGCGAAATCGATGCCGACTTTGTGACGGCCGACGGCAATCGACCCGTCACACTAAAGCTTTCCAAGTTCACGGCGGACGAACTGCTCAAGCTGCTCCCCCAGGCACCCGAGACGCCGGCCGCGCATGCCGCGGTTTGCCTGGCCCTGCTCAAAGCCAACCGCAAGGCCGACATCGCCGCGCATGTTCCCGACTGCGGCGTGCTGGGCCCCCTGTTCGAAGCCGCCGCCACACCCTAGGAGACTGTCGGATTTAGACTTTTGGTTGCGTATTACACTGTTTTCCGGCGCTTGGCGGCGGGTTTCCAAACGGCAGGGACACAGAGGGCACCGAGATCATATGAGAGCACCGAGTCAATTTCTGGTTGCCGGGGCCGGGAAGCCGACCGCGAAACGAAATTCCTCTGTGGTCTCTGTCTTCTCTGTGCTCTCGGTGTCCTAGACTTGTGCAATTGTTGGGTTGCGGGCTGACGCCCGCCTTGGGGGCAAGCCACCGCCAAGCGCCGGATAACCGTATAATATGCAACCATCACCTGCCGCCGCCGACCGCGCCGCCTGGCTCCGCCGGGAAATTGCGCGCCACGACCGTCTGTACTATGTCGAGGCGCGCCCGGAAATCGGCGATGCCGACTACGACATCCTGTACCGCGAACTGGAGGCGCTGGAACGCGAGCACCCGGAACTCGCCGCCCCCGACTCCCCCACCCGGCGCGTGGGTGGCGCGCCGCTCGCTTCGTTTGCCGAGGTGCGCCATGACCCGCCCATGATGAGCCTCGACAAGACGCATGTTCCCGATGACCTGCTCGATTTCGACCGCTTCCTCTGCCGCCAGATCCAGGCCGTTGCCATCGGCTACGTCGTCGAGCCCAAGGTCGACGGTGTGGCCTTCAGCCTGCGATACGAGCAGGGCGCGCTGACCTGCGCCGCCACGCGCGGCAACGGCGACGTCGGCGATGACATTACGACGAACGTGCGCACGATCCGCACCATCCCGCTGCGGATCGACACCTCCGCCGCGGTGGTCGAACTGCGCGGCGAAGTCTTCCTGCCCAAGGAGGGTTTCCTGCGGCTCACCCGGCAGCAGGAGGCGGCCGGCGATGCGCCCTTCATGAATCCGCGCAACGCCGCCGCCGGGTCGCTCAAGCTGCTGGATTCACGCGAAGTCGCCCGGCGCCCGCTTGACGCCGTGCTCTATGCGGCCGGAGCGCTCGAAGGCGTGCAGTTCACCACCCACGTGGCCCTGCTGGAGCAGCTGGCCTCCTGGGGCTTCCGCGTGCCGCAGTTTGTGTTTTGTTCCGGCGTGGCGGCCATGCTGGAGGCCGTCCGCGCGCTGGAGCGGCAGCGCCACGACTTCCCGTTCGAAATGGATGGCGCCGTGGTCAAGGTGAATGACCGCCAGCTCTATGAGGCGCTCGGGGCCACGGCCCGCAGCCCGCGCTGGGCCCGGGCGTTCAAGTACGAGCCGGAGCGCGCCGAAACCATCATCCGCGAAATCACCGTGCAGGTCGGCCGCACCGGCGTGCTCACGCCCGTGGCCGAGCTGGAGCCTGTCCGGCTGGCAGGGTCCATCATTGCCCGCGCCACGCTGCACAATGCCGACGAAATTGCGCGCAAGGATGTCCGCGTGGGCGACCACGTCTGGCTCGTCAAGGCCGGCGACGTCATTCCCGCCATCGAGAGCGTCATCACGGAAAAGCGCACCGGCGCAGAGCGTCCCTTCACGATGCCGGTCGCCTGCCCCGCCTGCCAGGGGCCGGTCACCCGCCTCGAGGAGGAAGTCGCCAGCCGCTGCACCAGCCCCGCCTGCCCGGCGCAGCGCGTCGCACGCCTGGAGCATTTTGCGGCGCGCGATGCGCTGGACATCACCGGCGTGGGCGGCGTGCTGGCCGAAGTGCTGGTTGAGCGCGGCCTGGTCACGGATCCGCTCGACCTGTTTACCCTGGATTCAACCGCGCTCGCCGGCGTGGTGATGCGCCAATCCGCCACCGGCAAGGATGTGGCGCTGGGGGAAAAGAACGCCCGCAAAATCCTGCAGGCGATTGAGCGCGCGCGCGCCTTGCCGCTCGACCGCTGGATCTTTGCGCTCGGCATCCCGCGCATTGGCAGCACCGTGGCTGCGCAGACCGCTTCCTGCCACGCCAGCATGAGCGCAATTGCCAGTTCCAACCTGCTGCCGCAGGTCGTGCGCGACGGCGATTCCGCCCGGAACATTCCTCCCCAGGCCCCGGCAGCCGCGACGGCAGCACCGCTTCCGCCCGTGGCGTGCCCGGTGAAATACGAGGCCGCCAAAGCCATCCTGGCCTTCTTTTCCGGCGCATACGGGCGGGCGCTGCCGGACCGCCTGGACGCACTCGGCATTCACCCGGCCGCGGCCGGGGGCTGTGCCGCGGCCGGCGGGCCGCTGCAGGGCCAGACCTTCGTGATCACCGGCACGCTCAGCATGCCGCGACCGGAAATGGAAAAACGCATCAAGGCAGCCGGCGGCCGGATGGCGGACGCCGTTTCCAGGGCCACCACCTTCCTGGTGGTTGGATCCGAGCCCGGCGGCAGCAAGTACCGCAAGGCGCAGGAGCTGGGCACCCCGCAGATCACGGAGGCGGATTTGGTTCAAATCACGGGATGGCAAGAGCTGTCCCGCAAGGCGGGCGGCAACCCGCAACCCAACGAATGAACACATCAAGGACACCGAGACCACAGAGAATAACAGAGAAAGACCTGTCTACGGCCGTCGAGCCGGCCGTCGCCGGATGAAATTCTCTCTGTGCTCTCTTTTTTCTCTGTGACCTCGGTGTCCTTCCTCGCCGAAGCCGGCCCTTCGTCCCCCTGCCGCTGCGGCGCGTCAGCCGCCGAACACATCACCAGGCCAGAGGGCGTGGCCGCAGAGAAAGGCGCGGCCATCGAGCGGCTTGCCGCCTTCGAGCTGGACTGTCAGCAGGCGCAGGGTGCCGTCGCCGGTCTGCACCAGCGGCCCCTCGCCGCTGCAGCAGACCATGGCGCCGGGCGCATGCACACCTGCCACAGGCGGGCAGGCTTCGGCGCGCAGGACCTTCATCCGCCCCGTGTGCCCGGCCGCGTGCAGGCGCGCCGGGAGCATGGTGAAGCAGGCCGGCCAGGGGTTGAATCCGCGCACGCGCCGGGCAAGTGATGCGGCCGAAAGCCGCCAGTCGATCTGGCCGTCCTCTTTCCTGAGTTTGGGCGCCAGCGTGACCTGCGAGGCATCCTGCGGTCTGCTCTGGACGTGCCCGGCCGCGACTTCGGCAAGGGTCCGCAGCAGCAGCTCTGCGCCGAGCGGCGTCAGGCGTCCGTAGAGCGTGGCGGCGATGTCATCCGGCAGCACCGGACACGCCGACTGCCCCAGGATGTCGCCGCTGTCCATCCCCGCATCCATGCGGATCGCGGTCACGCCGGAAACCGCGTCGCCGGAGACAATGGCCCACTGCACCGGCGCAGCCCCGCGATGGCGCGGCAGGAGCGAGAGGTGGATGTTGATGCACCCGTGCGGCGGCAGGCGGAGCAGGCGCCGGCCGAGAAACTGCCCGTACGCCACCACCACGATGACATCCGGCGCCCAGGCCGAAAGCTGTGCCAGGGCTTCCTCGCTGTTGATGTTCCCCGGGGTGATGACAGGCAGCCCGTGACCGGCCGCCTTCTGCTTGCCGGGGCATGGCGTCAGGTGGCGGTGGCGTCCGGCCGGGCGGTCCGGTTGCGTCACCACGCCGGCCACCTGGATGCCGGGTGCGCGCAGCAGCGCGTCCAGCATCTCACACGAGACGTCCGCCGACCCCATGAACACCACGCGCATGCATTTCTCCGGCAGCGAAATGCCGCCGGGAAAAGAATAGCGGATGCAGGTGGCGGGGCCAAGGCGGGAGTGCAGTGCCCTAGCAGCTTGTCGGATTTAGCGCTGTACCTTCACAAAATTTGTGCCGACCAAGCTGCTAGTTTGGGGAAGCCCGCTAACGGGCGATAGCGCTGCGCAAAAA
>SESD01000520.1_pt1 | contig 23780 bp, 17 predicted proteins | sample 3171411 | NCBI WGS metagenome assembly SESD01 (sample SAMN06051880, study PRJNA518727) | freshwater metagenome | biome: subpolar coniferous forest; feature: holomictic lake; material: water; isolation source: holomictic Lake 442, 16.5 m depth | place: Canada: near Kenora, Ontario | collected...
AGAGGATGTGGGGCTTTAAATTTGTCCTCTGCGGCATCATGCCGGCAACTCCCCATTGGGCTTGCAGCCGACCTTCCGCTTCGCCAGCATCTTCTTCCAGTCCTTCGCCTTCCTGCTGCCCACCAGCGCCGGTGATCGCCGCCACGGTCCCGCTGGCGACCGGCAGGGTCGGAGCCGCGGTAGAGGCGGTGAGCAGTTCCGGCATGGCGGACATGATGGTTTTCCGTCTTCCGTTCCCATCCCAATCGCCGGCAACGCCGCGACCGTGGCGCCGGCGGCGACTTCCCCGACGTGGGTGTAGTGGCGGGTCATGGCCGGGTTGCTAGCCAGCCTTTTCGTCGAGGCCCAGGAACTCCAGCACATAGGGCTCCTTGAGCATGTCCTCGGGGCGCTCAATGATCTGGCCCTCCGTGGCCAGGTGTTTGATCTTCCCCTTGTCGCGGCTGAGCGCCAGACGCTCGTAAAGCGCCGAGTCCTTCTGGCGTTTCAACTCGGAAAGAGACCAGTTTTCCTTGGCGGCTTCAATCTCGTAAAAATTGCGCTCGTCCGGGTCTTTGATGGTGAGCAGCAGCACGTAGTGGGACCAACTGAGGGTGAAGGGGAATCGGGGTTTTGCAGACCGCGCTTGGGGAATGTTCGCATTGCCGGCAACTTGTTGACAAAGCTCTCCAGGCACAGATTTTTCAGACACCGTCTGAAAAATCACGGCCCTCTCACGCCAGCAAAGGTAGAAGCGCTTCATGTATGACAGATTGACCGGCGAGAAACCGTTTCCGAACTCCTCTGTCAGCCGCGATGCCAGCTCTTTCAACAGTTCCGCCCCATACTCCGCCCGCTCCGCTCCCTTCTGCTCGTGTTCCACGATGCGCCGGCCGATTTCGAAGTTGGTCATCACCTGGAGGGTGTTGACCACGGAGGCGGCACCACGGCGAGCAGAGTGGATGAGTTGCCGGACCTCGGCAACGAGGGGCGTAAGGCTGGCAGGCTTCTTACTGGCAGGAGATTTTTTCATCGGCAGGGCGACTCCATGAATTGCAAGGTCAGTTTGCTGCAGGACAAAGGCGCTTGCAAGGGCATAAGCAGTAGGCAAATCACGCCCGCATGATCGCCAACGCCTTGTCCCTATGCTCGGCCCAATTCTCGGCCGTCATGCCGGCGAGCAGTATTACGACCTCGGCAAGACCGGCGGCAGTCTTGGCGCTCGCAACGGGGGGAGGGGACTTGGCGGCCTTGCTGGTGGCACCGATGGCCGGCAGCAAGGCCACCGCCGCCCCGGCCGCCACCTCGCCGACGTGGGTATAGTGACGCGTCATCGCCGGGTTGCTGTGCCCGACGATAGCCTCGACCACAGCCAGAGGAGCATTGGACTGCCGGCAGAGCGACACGAACGAGTGCCGGAGACTGTGGAATCCGACCTCCACGACCGCGCGCGTGCCGGTATGCACGTTCTTCTGCCGTTTCCCCCGGCTCGGTGCCCGCGTGAATCCCGTTCCATCCTTGTGGATCTGGATCCCGCAGGCGATGAAATGTCGGCGAATCCACTTCGCCACGTCCGTATCGTTGTCCCGGTACATGACCGCGTGTTCCGGCAACACAAACCCTGTACGCCGTTTTTCCGGTGTTTGCGACAGATACCCGAAGAGGGTGGGGTGGATCGGCACATGCACCGGTACGCCATGTCGCCGCGCGGTCTTGTTCGGCACGCGCAGGATGATCCGCCGGTCCATGTCGACTTCCGACCACCGCAATGTGCAGCAATCCCCCAGGCGCAAGCCGGTGTAGATCCCGAGCACCAGCAACGCCTGCAGTTCCCCCTTGGCCTTGTTGCAGATCGTGTTCAGTTCCTGGACCGTCAACTCCCGCCGGCTCGCCTTGTTCTCAGTCTTCCGCGTGATCTCCGTCCAATGGTTGGCGGTCAACGCGGCCTTCCGCGTCAGGACCCGGAAGACCAGTTCCAGTACCCGGACGTGTTTGTTGAAGGTGTTGGTGGTGAAGGGGCGTTTGACGACGATCTCGCGAGGCTTCTCTCCCTCCTTCGCGGCCGGAACCGTCTTCCGGATCTCCTTGAGCATGAATTCGGCATACTGTTCGGCCAACCCGCAGGACACCTGCCGCAGTTCCGTCACGGCCGGCCGTGTTTGCGCCACCCATTCGACGAACTGGCGCCATTGCGCCTCATACCCCGCCAACGTACGCGGCCCCGAGTCCGGCCGGTTCACAGAGGCCGCATACGCCTCCCATGCCCGATCCAGTTTCATCCCGGTATCCGTGCCCCGTTCGACCGCCTCACGTTGCTTCGCGACATCGTCAAGGCGCAGTTGTACAGTCCGCAACGTCTCTTCTTGCGCAGTGACCATCATCGGCGCCATGATTTCCATGCGTCGCGTTTCAGCGGCACTCTCTTCGGTGATCGGATTGTTGTCCTTATCACGAAGGAGATGGGTGACCCGCCGACCGCCGACCATGAACTGGATGTAGAAGGTATGGCCCCGCTTGAACAGATACCCGGTGCGGTGTTTCGTGACCATGTGTGCGTCCTCCTTGTGGCGTGCCGGGGTAACGTTCTGTCGCCCTCTGTCCACCCCACCGTGAGATTTACACACAAATAGCATACAAAGTGTCGATAATGCAATAGTTATTTAGTAAAACAGCATAAAACAAGCGGACTGAAAATCCGCGTGTCGTGGGTTCAATTCCCACCCTTGCCACCATCTTTTATCCCTGATTTCACGCCGATTCTACTGCCAGAATAATGCATATTTATTGGATATTCGGCATATTTTAGAATACCCCGCGTCACGTCATGGCACCATAAGTCACGTCCGGGCACTGTGGGTAATTGTCCTGTCACGATCCGAGATTTACCCCCTCGTCCTGTCGCTGGCAGACCCCTGATCGGATACCGAAGGAAATACGAGACTACTTCCCGAACAACCCATAGACACCGGACACCGCCGTTTACGTCGTGCTGACCGGCAATGCCGACAGTGCGGCAGGGATGCTTTCGACCATGTATAAGGGGAGGGAGAGGAGTCGATACCTGACAGATTCGCCGGTTGTGGTTTGCGTATCGAGATCCTGAACAGAGGGCGGATTGATGTCCAGTCGCAGGGCATTACGCAGTTGCTTGGCATGCATGAACGCGTGCAAGGACTTCATCGTTCCAGCCTTGCCTGCCTTGACCTCGACCGGAATGAGATGGCTTCCCTGCTGGATGATGTAGTCGATTTCGCCCTGCCTGCCTTCGGTTCGCTGCCAGTAGAACAGTGTGGGGTCCTCGTACGCCTGTGAAAGACAGCGAAGGTGCTGCCCAACGAACTGCTCTGCAAGGCCGCCCTTGTTGGCACAGACCACGGTGTCCAGGTCCTTCAAATCGAGACGCGAAAGTCCCAGGTGGACGGATGCCAGGCCCACATCCAGTAGGATCGCCTTGAAGGTCCTCGGGTTCGTCTCGGCGCCCAGCGGCAGACCGTTGGCCGCCGTATGTTCCACGCGATGGCAAACACGAGCCAACCTCAGCAGTTCCAAGGCTTGCTTGAGATCGCGATGTTTGGCCTCAGCATCGACATGACTGTAGACAAACCGGCCTCCCAGTTGTCGCGGCACGGCATCCATCACCCGGCGCAACAGGTCGACCGGAATCCGGCTCCTGTACTTGTTGAAGTCGTCCCGGTAGGTCGCGATCAGGTCACGCTGGAGTTGCAGGCGTCGTCCATCGTCCCGCCTGGCGATCCAGTCCGAGACGACTTCGGGCAGGCCGCCGACGAGACAATACTCCGCGAACAGTTCGAGCGCTCGCTGGTGTAGCCGGGGGTTCAGATCCAGGGATAGAGCGGCGGCCGCAAGCGCCGATTTCAACGGCTCGTTGCCGGAAGCATCGAGAAACTCGTAAAACGATACCGGCTCCAGATAGCAGTAGGCGATGCGCCCGACCGGCATGCTGAACTCATGGTCACGGAGTGCGAAATCCAGCAGCGATCCCGCCGCCACGACGGGCATCTCCGGCATGTCTTCACGAAACCACCGCAGGAACGCCAACAGGTGAGGCGTGGCCTGCATTTCATCAATGAACAGCAAGGATGTTTCGGGAGAAATGGGAACGCCAAGGTCGGCCGCGAGGTCGGAAACGGCAAGGCGGACGTCGTTCGAGCGAAAGTGATCCGCCAGTTCCGGACGGCGCTCCATATTCAGTTCCACCAGCTCCCGCCCGTGCCGTTGAGCCAGGTCGCGAACCAGCCACGTCTTGCCCACCTGCCTCGCGCCGCGCAAGACCAGCGGCTTGCGGTCCGGGGCCTTGATCCAATTGTCGAGAAACACCGATACTGCTCGTTTCATGACCCCTCGCTTTTCCGTTCCGCCGTCCTCGCGGGACCAGAACAACATGAAGTATTAGGCGCGAAATGTCAATAACAACGGGTTGTTAATGCGCGATAGGCGATGCTCTATGCGCGTCCAACGCCGTGGTAAGCGGGCGGACGGCGCATAGGAAAAAATTTTGATTCCGTCCGCCGCCCGCATGGCAGCGCGACTACGCCGCCATGCGCGAGGAGATGTTCTTCGGCGAGGTGCCGTCATTCGCGGCGCGCAGGTCCTCCCGCGACGCCTCGGCGAGTGTTCGCAGATGTTCCTTGGCCCGCTTCCAGTTGCTGATCCATTGGCGCACCTCCTGTGCCCGTGCTGCAGGCACGTAGAGGGTGCGCGTCTTGTCGGCTGGCCGGTCGGTCAGTTGCCAACGCATCTGACCACCGCGGCGGACAGCACACAGGCTTCCTTCGATCACCGGGCCAAGACTGGCCAGCGCGCGCGTTGCCGCTGCGCGCCTGGAGGACACGGTTTTTGTTTTCATGGTAAGTAATAATACTTACCTTTTGGGCGTGCGTCAACCGGAAAAAGCGCTTGGCGAAGAAAAATTCGGCCGCCGGCCCGGCCGCCGGCGTAAACAGCGTCAGGAAAAGAGGATGGGCGCACTCTCAGCGCGAAGAATTGTTAATGTGGAGTTGCTGGCTCGGAGGTGTTGCGATACCGCCATGACCTCCCGCGCCTGGGTGGATGCCAATCAAAATCTGTTGTGTGTGGAGTTATCCAACACAGGCGGCAAGCCGCTCGCCCTCTCGGTGCAAAATTTCATGGGAGCCAACTCCTCGGCGGTTCCTGCCAGCGTCCCTGTGAGCGCCAGTCCGGTCAAAATCGGCTGTGAACAGTACGGTAGCGGACGTTGGTTCTTCACCGGCGAAATGGCGGATGTGACTGTCCTCGACCGCGCCCTCAGCCTTGAGGAAATCGCGGCTCTGGCCAAGGCGGAAAGGAAAGAGACCCAACCCTTCGACGGGAAAGCCGGCAAACCGTTCACCGCACCGGAAATTTCCAAGGCGCTGACCGTCTCCGGCTGGATCAAAACAACCACGTTATCCACCGAGGCCGACTACATCGTCAGCAAGGGCGAATGGAGCCAAGCCTACAGCCTCGGCCTATCCACCGGTCACCTGCGATTCACCATCGGCGGCTTCATGCTGCAATGCGATGACCCGCTTCCGCTCAACCAGTGGTTTCATGTCGCGGGCGTCTATGACGGCAAACAAGTCGTCGGCATAGTGGATGGCAAGGTAAAAAATCCAGCGTTGCCACCCCCGCAGCCGATGCTGAATTCCTCTACGAGCCAGATGCCCCGAATGCCGAGGGCCGCAAAATTGGACTCGCCACCCGGGTCGTCGGAGTCGACACCACCGAATTCAATCTCGCCCCCGGCAAATCCGTTGTCGTCACCACGGCCATATGGATCCTTGAACTATACAACCGCTGGTTTCGGTTTTCACGATAACGGCGGCAAGCTTCTCCACACGGTCAGCACCAACGGTTCAATCATTGTCGGCGCTCTTATTAGCAGCGCGGCGGGCTTCGACCAATGGGGCGTTGCTAAGGAACCGTCAGAATACTAACATGACAAGCCAGCATGAGCGTGTATAATATCCGGGCATGAAATCTTGTACTTTGGTTCGGGAAAAGTATGAACGCATTTGGGGCCTTTTGGATGAGCGTGCTCGACGTTTGACTGCCGCCAACGAAGCAATGTCCCTGGGATATGGGGGCGTATCTTGCGTTCATCGTGGGTGTGGTCTGTCGCGCCAAGCAATTCATAAGGGCATTCACGAAATTACCAACGGGTGCGCGGTTCCTGCCGGACGAATACGTAGACCCGGCGCGGGACGAAAAAAAGCAACGGTCCGTGACCCAGAATTGCTGCGGCAACTGGAGTCGCTTGTCGAACCGCTGTCGCGTGGTGATCCAGAATCGCCGCTTCGATGGACCTGCAAGAGCACACGATTGTTGGCCGGTGAACTCAAAACAAAACGGCACGGTGTCAGCCACGAGACGGTCGCGCACTTGTTGCATGAGGCGCACTACAGCCTGCAAAGCAACCGAAAGATGGAAGAAGGCGAGGATCATCCGGATCGAGATGCCCAGTTTCGCCACATCAATGCTGCCGTGTCGCAGGCATTGAAAGCGCGACAACCCGTCATTTCCGTGAATACGAAAAAGAAGGAACTGGTTGGAAATTGCGAAAACAAAGGCCGTTGCTGGCATCCGGCGAAGTCGGCGGTCAAAGTGAATGGCCATGACTTTCCGAGTCCATCGATTCCCCGTGCCTATCCCTATGGCATTTACGACCTCGGCCGCAACACGGGCTTCGTTAATGTCGGCACAGACTGTGACACAGGGGCTTTTGCTGTGGCGTCCATTCGTGGGTGGTGGCGACATGAAGGACGCCGCCTGTATCCGCACGGGAATCGGCTGCTGATTACAGCAGATGGCGGTGGCAGTAACGGAGTGCGCCTTCGCGTGTGGAAACTGGAGCTCCAGCGATTCGCAGACGAATCCGGCTTAACCCTTTCCGTCTGTCATTTTCCGCCCGGCACAAGTAAATGGAACAAGGTTGAACACCGGTTGTTCTCGTTCATCTCGTCCAATTGGAGAGGCGAACCACGCAAGGATTATGAGACGGTCGTGCAGTTGATTGCCAACACGACCACCGCCAAAGGCCTGACGGTCACCTGTCGCCTCGACCGCCGGAAGTATCCGGTCGGCTTACGGATTCCGGATGCCGATATGGACAGCATCAACTTGCAACGTTGTCGCTTTCACGGCGATTGGAATTACACAATCTGTCCGAACAAAACAGCTAAGTTGTAATCTTTATTTTCTGGCGGATCCTAGGCTTTGCAAAGCAACAGATCATACTTGACGCGGACATCAAGGGGTTCTTTGATAGCGTGGACCATGACATCCTGATGAAACTGGTGCGCAGGCGGATCAGCGATCCGCGGGTGCTCAAGATCATCGAAGGCTGGCTGTAAGCCGGGGTCATGGAAAACGGAGCCTACCGACCAAAAGGATGTTTCGCCGCCTCAATCGCCCCGATCAGGCGAACAGCCGCCCGGTCAGCGCTTTTCCACTTGCCCGTGGGGAAGCCTATGGGATGCTCGTGATATTTTTTGGAGAAAAATATGCCTCCATCATGATAGAATAATAAACGGATATATCGCTATGAGAACTATGGGGATACGGTTTTCGCTGTTAATACGTTTCGGTTTTTGCGTATTGGCCTATTTTCTGGCGCAGAGACTTGCTTTTCATGGTCCAGCCTATCTCGGCCTGCTCGCGATGATCTGGCCTGCGGCCGGCATCGCATTGGCTGCACTGTTGCTGAGCCCGCGGCGCCACTGGCCACTACTGTTAGGGTGTCTGTTCGCCGCCGGACTCGCGGCTAACCTGACTACGTCCCGGCCTTGGCTCGCTAACGTCGGGTTTATGGCCGCGAATATCTGCGAAACCGGCGCTTCCGCCTGGTTAGTCACCAGATTGTGCGGCCCCGTAATCCGTTTCACACAAATGAAAGCAGTGCTGGCGCTGGCCGCCGCCGCCACCCTGATTAATGGCATTACGGCTATGTTTGGCGCCGGCGTGGCCAGTTTCATCACGGGCGCCAACTTCTGGGAATTTTTCCAGTCCTGGTATGTTTCTGACGGTCTGGGACTGCTGCTGCTCACACCGATGATTATGGTCTGGTTTGATTTTAACAGGCGCGTACTGGCTGACCTGCGTTGGTTCCGGATCGTTGAACTGGCCTGCCTGTTCGCTTTTAGTTGCACGGTGGTGTGGCTGGCTTTTATGGGTACCGGAAAGAGCATGCTTGCGCTGCATCCATATATGATCCTAGTCGGCGTCAGTTGGTCGGCGTTACGTTTTGGGTGCCGCAGCACGGCGACGCTTATGGGCGTGATCGCACTTCTCGTGATCGGCATCACGGTGGCGGGTGTCGGCTGCTTCCCGCTGGCCGGGGCGGACATTCACATGCGCCTGCTTGCCGTACAGACGTTTCTGGCAGTTATGGGACTGTATGGCCTGATGCTCGCGGCCACGATCCACCACCAGAAGGAAGGCGAACAAAAATATAGCCAACTGGTCGAGTTGACCGGCACAGGGTTCTTGATCCTGAACAAGGAAGGCAAGGTCGTAGACGCAAATGCAGAATATGTGCGACTGACCGGTCATCGCAACCTCGGCGACATACTCGGCAAGTCCGTCGTCGAGTGGACGGCCGCGCATGATCGATCAAATAATGTGGCAGCTGTGGCCCAATGTGTCGAGAGTGGTGCCCTTAGAGATTTCCGGGTTGATTACATTGACGAAAAGGGGGGCATTACACCGGTTGAAGTCAATGCGGCCATCGTTGGTGAAGGAGAAGCATTAAAAATTATTTCACTCTGCCGTGATGTCACCGTCCGCAAGCAGGCGGAGGAGACGCTCCAATATACGCAGACCCTGCTGCAAGCCGTCACCGATGGCACCACAGACGCCGTTTTTGTGAAGGATGACCAGGGACGCTATTTGATGAGCAATGACGCGACGGCCCGGTTCGTGGGTAAAACCGGCGCGGAGTTCCTGGGCAAAGACGACACGGCCTTGTTCCCCCCCGACGATGCGCGCCAGGTGATGGCAGGCGACCGCCGCGTCATGGCGTCTGGCAATGTGCAGACCTATGAGGAGTGGGTGACCTGCAACGACGGCGTGGCGCATGCTTTCCAGTCCACGAAAGGACCGGTACGCGATGCACGCGGCAATGTCATCGGCCTGTTCGGCATTTCCCGTGACGTTACCGCGCGCAAACAGGCGGAGGTACGCGACCAACTGGCGCACGCCGTGTTGCAACGGTTGAATCACCCCAGCGATTCAGAGGACATGATTCGCGACATTATCGCGTTGATCAAGAAAGCCACCGGTTCTGACTCCGTCAGCATCCGCCTGCGCGAAGGCGACGACTTCCCATACTATTCGCAGTCCGGCAAGACCAATCCGGCCAACTGGATCTTCACGCCGGGCGGCAGCGCCTGGACCAACACCTTGCTGGACATTCCCCCCGACCAGGACCCTAGGTTGCACCCTCGCAACCGCTGCGTGCATGACGGTTATCTCTCCGTGGCGCTGATCCCGCTGCGCGCGGGCGACGAGATCGTCGGCCTGCTGCAGTTAAACGACCGCCGCGCCAACCGGCTCTCCCCGGAAATAGTCCGGTTCTTTGAGGGTCTGGCCACCAGCATCGCCATCGCCCTGAAGCGCGCGCAGGCCGAAGGCGACTTGCAAAAAAAAGGCTTCCTTTTGTCTGAAGCGCAACGCCTCGGTCACGTCGGCAGTTGGTTCTACGACATGAAAGGGGTGTTCCAATGGTCTGCCGAGATGTATCAACTATATGGAGTTGACCCGGACACATTCATCCCGACACCGGAGTCGTTGTTAAACCTAATCCATCCGGACGACCGGTTGGCAATGCAGACTTGGTTAACGACCTGTATATCAGGAGCCACGCACAATTTACAATTTCGCATCAACCGTCCCGACGGCACGACCCGTCTTATCCTGGGTCGCGGCCAATCGGCCTATAATGCTGAGAATCAACTCATTCACATGGCCGGCACGGCGCAAGACATCACCGATCGCGCGCAGGCCGAAACGGCCTTGGCCACGGCCAATCAAGAGTTGCAACGTACACTCCAGGAACTTCAGTCCAACCAGGCGCACATGGTCCAACACGCGCGCATGAGCGCCCTGGGGCAGTTGGCCGCCGGCATTGCCCACGACTTCAATAACAACCTCATGCCGATTGTGGGGTACGCCGACTTGCTGCTTTCCAAGCCCGAATATCTGAACAACCAGGAAAAGGCACGTCGTTTCATCGGCCTGATTGCCAAGTCCGCCGAGGATGCCAGGCAAGTCATCAGCCGGATCCGGTTGATTCACCGGTCGGAAGCCACGGCGGCGTTCATGCCCGTGAATGTTGCCGAAATCGCCCGGTCCGCCATGCAGTTGACCGCCCCGCACTGGGAAGCTGAACTTGGCGCAACCAGTGTGCGCATTCAATTTTCAACGCACCTGGAAACCCAGGTGCTGGTACTGGGCGACGAAATGCAACTGCGCGAAGCGCTGACAAACCTGATCCTCAACGCTGCGGATGCCATGCCAACCGGCGGCGTGATCACCCTGTCGACAGTCACGCAAGCCGGGGACGTGGTCCTGAGCATCGCCGATACCGGCAGCGGCATGACGGAGGAAGTGAAAACGCATTGCATGGAACCGTTCTACACCACCAAGGGGGCCAAAGGCTCTGGACTCGGCCTGGCCATGGTTGCCGGCATCATGGAACGGCACAAAGGCAGGGTGGAGATCGACAGCACACCCGGGCGCGGCACCACCATCCGGCTGCGCTTGCCCGCCATGGCAATCGGAGAACCAGCCGTCAACCAAACATCCGAAAAGCCCCCGGTGGATGCCACCCCAGCCGGTCTAAGGATTCTGGTTGCGGAGGACGATGAGGCGGGACGGGACCTGCTCGACGAATATCTGAAGATTTATGGCCACGCGGTAGATAACGCGCAGGATGGCCGCGAAGCCCTGGAAAAACTGAGTACCGGGACCTTCGATCTGGTGATCACGGATCGCGCCATGTCCGGCGCCAACGGCGACGCCGTGGCGCGTGCTGCCAAAACCTGTAACCCGGACACGCCGGTCATCCTCCTCACCGGGTTTGGGGATCTCATGCATGACGCCGACGAATGCCCGCCAGGCGTGGACCTAGTCCTGGGCAAACCTGTCTCCCTCGAGGACTTGCAGCACGCCATCCGCAAAGTCATGAAAGACCATGGCTGATGCACATACACCCGACACGCCCGCACAAGCGACAACCGCCGCGCCAGTTGCGCCGGCTCCACCCGCCGCGCCCTCCGCTTCCAATCACCAACTGCGGCACGCCGCCTCCAAGCGTCCCGCCGGCAAGGCCGCGATATGGATCGTGTTCTAAACGATGTCGCTGAGGTGCATGCCAACTAGTACTAATCCACCCATTCCGCGAACCGAATGGCTGACGAACTCAGTCAGTCACGGGGAGCCGATTCGCTGTCGGTGTGGTTCAATGCGTCGCAAGCCTCGAAGAAGGCACATACATTCTCGGGGGGTACCTCTGGCTCAAGCACATGCGTAGGGGACAGCATTAGCCCACCGTTCCGAGCGTCGAGCGCCTCGCGAGATCCAAGACGGTTCGGCGCATGCTAGCGGGTGTGCCAAATGGAAAGGTAGTTTGGGTTCCGATACACCCATCGAAGGCCAGGCGCTTTCCGGCGGACACCGCCAACTTGGCGCCACGATGATCTACGTCACGCACGATCAGGTTGAGGCCATGACCATGGGCGAACGGATCGTCGGAATGAAGGATGGCGTGGTGCAGCAGATCGACGCCCCGATCCAGATGTGCGACCCCCCGCTCAACAAGTTCATGGCGGGATTCATCGGCACACCGCAGATGAATTTCTTCGACGGACAGATCCGCGCGACCGGCGCCACACTGACATTTGAAAGTTCCGGGGGATTACAACTGCCCGTGCCGCAAGACCGGCAAACGGGGGCTCGCAACTTTCCGCGACAAACCAGTCATTCTCGGCCTGCGCCCCGAGGACATCGGATCCGCCGCGGCCGAACAACTTTCCGGCGCGCCGCGCATCCGGGCACTGGTTGAGGTCGTCGAGCCGATGGGCTCCGAGTCCGATGTTCATTTCAAGATTGGCGACACACCCTTCTTCAGCCATGTAGACGCCCACCGCAAGTTCCAGATCGGCCAGACCGCCGACCGAAAAGCGATTTCCTGTCAATTCATTTGGCATAATGCAACCTCCAAGGTACTATAGGGTACGACTTTGAAATTGCAAACGGTCCTGGTAGCGGCGGTTTTATACTGGCCCCGGCCGTCAGACACGTAGGGAGATAACCAATGGCAGTCAAGATCGCAGTCATAGGCGCAGGCAGCATCGGCTTCACAAGAGGACTGATGAAGGACACACTCGGAGTCCCGGAACTGCAGGACACAACCTTCATGTTCCACGACATCAACCCGCAAAACCTCGACATGATCACCAAACTCGCCGTGCGCGACATCAAGGCAAACAAGTTGCCGGCAAAGGTGATCCCCACCACGAACCGCCGTAAGGCACTCGAAGGCGCGGACTTTGTGCTGAACCTCACCCGAATCGGCGGGCTCGCCGCATTCCAGCTCGATGTCGATATCCCCCTGAAATATGGCGTCGATCAGTGCGTCGGCGACACGCTCTGCATCGGCGGCATAATGTACGGCCAGCGCAACATCCCTCAGATTCTCAGCTTCTGTAAAGACATCCGCGAAGTTGCCGCGCCCAACTGCCTGTTCCTGAACTACGCCAACCCGAACGCCATGAACACCTGGGCCGCCAACAAGTACGGCCAAGTCCCCACCATCGGCCTTTGCCACGGCGTCCAGGGGGGGCACTGGCAGATCACCGAGGTAATCAAACTCCTCGTCAATGGCAACAAGAAACCCGGCTCCAGGGGCTACACAAACATCTCAACCAAAGAAGTCGATAGCATCTGCGCCGGCATCAACCACCAGACCTGGTACACGCAGGTTCGGTACAACGGCGAAGACTGGACCCATCGCCTGCTGGAAGGTTTCGAAAAACATCCTGCCTTCTGCGTCGAGGAAAAGATCCGCATAGATATTCTCCGCCGCTTTGGCTACTACACTACCGAGTCCAACGGCCACGTCTCTGAATACGTCGCCTGGTACCGCAAACGCACATCCGAACTCAACAACTGGATCAGTCTCAATTCCTGGATCAACGGTGAAACCGGTGGCTACCTCCGCGTCTGCACCGAGGGCCGCAACTGGTTCGAAACCGATTTCCCGAACTGGCTCAAGGCAAAGCCGGAACAATTCGGCCCGGACAAGCGCGGCCACGAGCACGCCAGCTTCATCATTGAGGGACTCAAGACCGGCCGTACCTATCGCGGTCACCTGAACCTCGTGAACAACGGCTGCATCACCAACCTGCCGGATGATGCCATCGTCGAGGTTCCCGCCTACGTTGATCGCAACGGAGTGAACGTTCCGAAGGTCGGCGACCTGCCGCTCGGTTGCGCAGCAATCTGCAACGCATCAATCAGCGTTCAGCGCCTGGCAGTCGAGGCCGCGGTTCACGGCGACGTAACACTGCTCAAGCAGGCCGCACTCATGGACCCGCTGACCGCGGCAGTCTGCACGCCGCCGGAGATCTCGCAGATGGTTGACGAAATGCTCGTCGCCCAGTCGCGCTGGCTCCCGCAGTACGCAAAGGCAATACCGGCCGCCAGGAAACGCTTCGCGTCTGAGCCCAGACTCGGAATCCACGGCACCAAGGGCGCCGCCAGGGTGCACACAAAGACCGTCGAGGAAATGAAGCGTAACGCCGAAGAAGCCCGCTTGAACGCCGCTGCCGCCGACAAAGCCATGTTCAAACGCAAGGAATCAGCAGCAAAAGCTATCGGCAAGAAGCGCAACTGATGCGCGGCAACAGTGCATACCTACAGGGCGACATCGCAAAAGCCAAGGCTCTGCAACGGAAGCCCCTTCCTCCGCCCGCCCGGATTCCCCGATTTGCCAGGTTGAAATTTCACGACACGCTCCAGATATCCGCACTTCTGGCAGGCTCCCCACCATGAATTCGCTGCGTCATATCGTTTCTGGCATGATTACGGCCCGTGCGGGTGTGTTGGCGGGAAGCCGTATCGAACTGGAATGCCTGTGAAAGGAGTGAATCGGATGCCATCCCATTTTCAAACCAAACTGCGCCAACTGCGATCACGTCATGAACAACTTCTGCGCCGTCGCAATCGGGTCGATGCGAACGGCTACAACGGGGTCGTGGAGCGCTTCGTGCATCCCGTGGTCACCGCCGCCCACACGCCGCTCGCGTGGCGCTACGATCTGAATCCGGCCACGAACCCGCACTTGATGGAACGGCTTCCGGTGAACGCCACCTTCAATGTCGGCGCGATGGAGTGGGAGCGCGAGGTCGTCCTGGCGGTACGGGTGGAGGGCGGCGATCGCAAGTCGTTCTTTGCCATGGCGTCGAGCCGCACCGGCATCGACAACTTCCGCTTCTGGGACTATCCGGTGCGTTTGCCGGAAGAGGCCGCGGACCCGGAGACGAACGTTTACGATATGCGTCTGACGCGGCACGAAGATGGCTGGATCTACGGACTGTTCTGCGCCGAGCGCAGGGATCCCGCCGCGCCGCCGGGCGATCTGTCCAGCGCGACGGCCCAATGCGGCATCGCGCGCACGAAAGATCTGGTGGCGTGGGAGCGGCTGCCGGATTTGAAGTCGCGCTCACCTCAGCAGCGCAACGTCGTCCTGCATCCCGAATTCGTCAACGGCAAGTACGGACTCTACACGCGGCCGCAGGATGGCTTCATCGACGCCGGTGCGGGCGGGGGCGGGATTTGCTGGGCGCTGTGCGACCGCATGGATCGCGCGGTCGCGGGCCTGGAGAGGCTCATTGACCCGCGCGTCTATCACACCATCAAGGAAGTCAAGAATGGCGCCGGTGCGCCACCGGTGAAAACGCCGGCGGGCTGGCTGCATGTGGCCCATGGGGTGCGCAACACGGCGGCCGGACTGCGCTATGTCCTGTATGCGTTCCTCTGTGATCTGCGCGAGCCGTGGCGGGTCATTGCCCGTCCTGGCGGCTATCTGCTGGCCCCGGTGGGGGAGGAGCGCGTGGGCGATGTCTCCAACGTGGCCTTCTCCAACGGCATGGTGGCGCGCGCGGATGGCGAGCTCCTGATCTACTACGGCGCCTCCGACACGCGGACGTATGTGGCGCGTACCACGGTGGATCGTTTGCTGGACTACGTGCGCCATACGCCGGAGGATCCGTTGCGCTCGAAGCTCTGTGTCGACCAACGCTGCGACCTGATCACCCGCAACCTGCAACTCGCGAAAGGACGCAAGGGGCATGCGCTACGGACACTTTGACGAGGCCGCGCGGGAGTACGTGGTCGAACGGCCGGACACGCCGCGGGCCTGGTCCAACTACCTCGGCTCGCGCCGCTACGGCGGCATCATCACCCAGGGGGCCGGCGGTTACTCATTCACGCACTCGCCCGGTGAAGGCCGGATTTTGCGGCACCGCTACAACAACGTGCCCATGGATCTGCCCGGCCGCCAGTTCTACCTCCGTGACCAGGCCACGGGCGACTTCTGGGCGGCCGCCTGGCAGGCGACGGCGAAACCGCTCGACCAGCAGCCCTGTGAGACCCGCTTCGGCCCCGGCTACGCGGTGATCAGCAGCCAGTATGCAAGCATTCGAACCGAGAGCACCTACTTCATCCCGCTCGACGCCGAATTCGAGTACTGGCGGCTCAAGGTCACCAACAGCGGCGCCACACCGCGCCGCCTGCGGGTATTCGCATTCTGCGAGTTCACCACGGAGTGGAACATTGTCAACGACCTGCTGAACCTGCAGTACACGCAGTACATTGGACGCGCCTTCTATCGCGATGCCTTCATCGCCGCCAGTTCCTGCGCCCATCTGCCGGCCGATCCCGCGAACTTCGCCAACCGCGATCAGTCGCGCCACTGGTGGATGACGCAGTGTCTCGCGCCGGTCACGGGGCATGATGGCGATCGCGAGGCCTTTGTCGGCGCGTATGGCGGGTTCCACGCACCGGCGGCCGTTGTCGCCGGCGCTTGTACCGGCAGCGAGGGTTATTCCGACAACACCTGCGGCGCGCTGCAGTCCGACGTGACGCTGGCGCCGGGTCAAACTGCCGATGTTCTGATTCTGCTCGGCATCGGCGAAGCCGGTTCGGTAGGACGCGATGTCCGCGACGCGTTCGGGTCGCTGGACGTCTTCGATCAAGAGCTGACCCGCCTGAAGACGTACTGGCATGGCCTGCTGGACACCTGCCGGGTCAAGACGCCCGATCCCGCCTTCGACGCGATGACCAATACGTGGGGGGCCTACAACGCCTTGATGACGTTCGAGTGGTCGCGCTCCTGTTCGCTTGTCTACACGGGCGATCAGCGCGACGGCTTCGGCTTTCGCGACACGGTTCAGGATTGCCTGGGTGTGATTGCCATGCGGCCCGACACGGTGCGGGAGCGGCTGGTGCTCATGCTTTCCGGTCAGGATGCCACCGGCGGGGCGCAGCCGGAGGTGCGCCCATGGAGCCACGCGCCCGGCCGGATGACACCGACGCCCGCCGACCGCTACCGCTCGGACGATTGCCTCTGGTTCTTCAACGCCATTCCGGCCTATGTCGCCGAAACGGGCGATCGCGACTTCTATGACAGCGTCGTTCCGTACGCCGACCAGGGCGGCGCGACCGTGCTGGGGCACCTGCGCCGCGCCTTGGAGTTCAATTGCGAGCGGACTGGCGCCAACGGCCTGCCGTGCGGGCTGCTGGCCGATTGGAACGATTGTCTGAAGCTCGGCTACAAGGGGGAGTCGCTCTTCGTCGCGTTTCAACTCCGGCTCGGCCTGGACACTTATGCCCGCATTACGGATAACCGGGCTCTGCCTGACGAGGCCGCGTGGGCGCGTCGGGAGCTCGCGCGGCTCGATGCCTCGCTCCAGAAGGTGGCTTGGGATGGCGCATGGTTTCGGTGGGCCATCGCCGAGAACGGCACGATCTTTGGAACCAAGGACTACCCCGAAGGCCAGGTCTATCTCAACACGCAGGCGTGGGCGGTCATGTCCGGCGCTGCGACCGCCGTGCAGGCGCGACGTGCGCTCGACACAGTGCGCAAGCGCCTGGCCTCGGAATGGGGCGTGGCCCTTTGTGACCCGCCGTTTGCGCACACGCCGGTGGACGTGATGCGCGCCGTGCTCATGAATCCGGGCAACAAGGAAAACGGCGGGATCTTCTCGCACACGCAGAGTTGGGCGGTCCTGGCCGAGATCGCCGTTGGCAATGGCGACCAGGCGTATGCGTACTACCGTGCCTTCATGCCCGCGGCGCAAAACGACAGGGCCGACATCCGTGAGATCGAGCCGTACGTGCATTGCCAGAGCACGCACGCGCCGGCGTCGCGCAAGGCCGGCCGTTCCCGCGTGCCCTGGCTTTCGGGCACGGCCTCGTGGGCGCATGTCACCGCCACGAACTACATCCTGGGCATCCGTCCCGAGGATGAGGGCTTGCGCATCGACCCGTGCATTCCCTCGACGTGGCCCGGCTTCACGGCGACGCGCCGTTTTCGCGGCAAGACCATCCACATCGAGGTCAGAAACCCTCACGGGAAGAACCGTGGCGTCGCATCGCTCGTGGCTGATGGCCGGACACTTGGCACGGCGCTGGTGCCGGCCGAGTTGCTGACAGACGGCGCGCATCTTGTGGTCACACTCGGAGAAACACGCACATGACGGAATTCGATGTTTGTTGGAAAGCGCAGAGGCTCGCGTCGCCGGCCCGCGGTGGGGACCGGTGCTGTCCGCCACGAAGGTGCCGTCGCTCGTGGATGCAATGATCTGTCCGGATGGCGGAGTGCAAACGTGAAAAGACTGTATCAGCATGCCAAGGAACGTTACGCCGCATGGGGGGTCGACACGGATGCCGCCATTACCAGGGCACTCGTTATTCCCATTTCTCTGCATTGCTGGCAGGCGGATGACAATGTCGGGTTTGAGCCGAAAAACAAGGTGCTCTCCGGCGGTGGGATCCTGGCCACAGGAAACTACCCCGGACGCGCACGGAATGCGGTGGAAGTCCGGGCCGATCTTGCCAAGGCCATATCGCTCATCCCAGGAAAGCAGCGGGTCAATGTTCATTCGTATTATGCGGAGTTCGAGGCCGGCTTTGCGGATCGCGATGAACTGACGCCGGAGCATTTCAAAAACTGGATGAAATGGGCAGCGGAGACCGGTGTGGCGCTGGACTTTAACCCCAGCTTTCACGCGCACCCGAAGGCGGAAAGCGGGTTCACCCTTTCCAACGCCGATGCGTCAATCCGCCGGTTCTGGGTCCGCCACGGCCGTGCCGCGCGGAAGATCGCCGAGGCCATGGCAAAAGCACAGGGCTCCCCGTGCAACCTGAACTTCTGGATTCCGGACGGGGCCAAGGATATTCCGGCGGACCGATGGGCGCCCCGCCGGCGACTGGCTGAATCCTACGACCGTATCTTTTCGGCCGGATCCATCAGCCGGGCGCACTGCGTTGACTTCGTCGAGAGCAAGCTGTTCGGAATCGGCAGCGAGGAGTATGTCGTGGGCTCCGCCGAGTTTTACAGCAACTACGCGCTCACCCGCGGTGTCGGCCTCTGCCTGGACATGGGTCACTTCCATCCGACGGAAGCCCTGCACGATAAACTGTCGGGGCACCTGCTGTTCATGAAGCGACTGCTGCTGCATGTCAGCCGCCCGATTCGCTGGGACTCGGATCATGTGGTGATCTTCTCGGACGACTTGAAGAACCTGTTCCTGGAGATCGCCCGCGGCAACGCGTGGAACCGCGTCGCCCTGGCGCTCGACTTCTTCGATGCCAGCATCAACCGTGTGGGGGCGTACGTGATCGGAACACGTGCCACACGCAAGGCGATTCTGTACGCTCTATTGGACCCCTCCGAGCAGCTCAAGTCGTGTGAACGCGAAGGCAGGAACACGCATCGGCTGGCCATTATGGAGGAAATGAAGAACATGCCGTTCGGTCCTGTCTGGGACATGCTGTGCGCTCGTGCCGGTGTTCCGGATGGCCCTGGCTGGATGAAGGAAATGGACCAATACGAGAGACAAACGCTGACCCAACGTTGTTAACCAATCTGCAAGGAGGAACCGTGAAAGCTGCTGTCATCAAATCGCCCGGCAAGATCGACGGCGGTAAGTTGGACACTCATGTCTTCGATCTGGTAAACTTCCATGAAGCGGTCGCCGTGCAGGGCAATCCCGCGTCGGGGGCCCTGAAAGTCATCATCAAACCGTAAGAAGAAGGAAACACGCTTAATGAGTTACAAGGAAAAATATCGGGCGGAAATCACGCAGTTCCTCAAGGTGCTGCATCGGTTGGCGTCAAATCACTACGTCACCGCCTATGGCGGCAACGCGGCATGGAGACTGGAAGAGGATGTTATTCTCATTACGCCCACGCAGATGAACAAGGGCGATGTCACGAACGAAGACGTCGTCTTCATCAACCGCGCCGGCAAGACGCTGGAAGGCACACGCCGCCCCACCGGCGAAAAGCCGATGTACATGAAATTCTTCGAGGACCGGCCGGACATCGTTTCGATCGTCCATTGCCATCCGCCTTGTGTCTGCGCGGCGGCCATCATAGACGATCCGGGGTTTCTCATGCGCCCGTATTATCCGGAGACGACCACGGAGGTCGGTCCGGTCCCTGTGGTGCCGTACGGCCAGCCGCTCACGCAGCAACTCGCCGATAATTTTGCGCGCTATCTACCCAAGTACAACAGTTTTGTGATGGAGAATCACGGTCTGGTCACCATGACGCGTGGCGACATCTACTGGACCCTGCTCACCGTGGAACTGTTGGAAAGCTCGGTCGATTCCATGCTGCGCGGCCTGGCCGCCGGTGCGCTGAAAGAACTGTCGCGCAACGCAGTGCGTGACCTCAGCCATGTCATGGTCACGCGTAGCCTGCCGCTCTTTGGCGCTCCAGGGGTCAATTCGTCGCTGGAGGCCCTCTATTTCTCTGCCCTGGAATGACCCCATGCTTGATAAAGACCACGATCACCCGTGACACCGAGAAGGAGCCTGGATAATGAATGACATGATAACGGTTGCCAGTCTGGCCAAGATGATCGACCACTCGCTGCTGCACCCCACCATGACGGATGCCGACCTCGAAACGGGCTGCCGACTCGCGGTCCGTTATGCAGTCGCCAGCGTCTGCATCAAACCGTATGCCGTTCCCATGGCGCGCGAACTGCTGCGGGGCAGCGGCGTGCTGGTCTGCACGGTCATCGGGTTTCCGCACGGCGGCAACACCACGGCCCTCAAGGTCATGGAGGCCGAGGAAATGGCCATGGCCGGCGCCACCGAGATCGACATGGTGATCAATATCGGCAAGGCGCTGGGCAACGACTGGGCCTACGTGAAACGCGACATCGCCCAGGTCAATGCGGCCTGCCTCGCGAACGGCGCCATCCTGAAGGTGATCTTCGAGAACGATTTCATGGACAACGCCCGCATCGAGACGCTTTGCCGGATGTGCGGGGAGGTGGACGTCGCCTTCGTCAAAACCTCGACCGGCTACGGCTTCGTCAAGCAAGCAGACGGTGCCTACAACTACAAGGGGGCGACGGACGCCCAGCTCGCGCTCATGCGCCGGTGCGCTCCGGCCAAGGTGCAGATCAAGGCCGCCGGCGGGGTGCGGACGCTTGATGACCTGTTGCGGGTCCGTGCCCTCGGCGTCACCCGCGTCGGCGCCACGGCCACGCAACAGATCTTGGAGGCCGCCCGGAAACGGTTCGAAGGCCGGGCGGACACCGTGGCGCCAGAGACCACCGCGCCCGCCGGTTACTGAGCGGCTCGGCGAGGCAGGGAGCGCCAATTTGCCGGTCAAAACGGAAGGCTGGGGCAACGCGGAGTTTCTTTCCGGCGGCAGGTGGCGGCACGTCGCGGTTGAGGAGGGGGCGGTCGAGAAGGACGTGCCGGCCGAGGGCGTCCTGATCCGCTACTCTTTTATCGGTGTACAGCTTCTCGGGCAGGCCGCGCGCCGGCAACGCCTGTTGGAACAGATTTAGGAAGCCCTCGATGCGCCCGGCGGCCGTCCGGCGGATGTCCGGCGTCAGTTTTTCGCCGGTAGACGCTCCAGCACCCGGGCCGTGTAAAGCGGCAGGTCGAGCTGACCAGCGACAGCCTCGCCCGTAACCACATCCTTGAACTTCGCGCCCCCCAGATCGATGCGGCAGGCCTCGCGATTGAAGCCGAGCACGAAAACAAACTCGCGCTTGCCATCGGTCCGGGTGCAGGCTGTGACGCCATCCGGCAGCGTGCAGCCGAGCGCCCGCGTCAGTCCCAGCGCCTTAATCTGGTGGTTGAAAAAGTCTGCGTGAAACCGCGCATCATTGCGGCTCGCAATATAGTAGGCCTGCCCCTGGCCGAGGGCATTGACCGTGACCGCCGGCTGTCCTTTGTAGAACTCCGCGCCATAGGTCGCCAGAACTTCCGCGCCCTCGGCATGCATGCGATCGCAAAAAATCCTGGCCTGGTACGAGCCGGCAAGCCCGGCCTGATTGCCGGGGACAGCCACCACGGGCACGCTTTCGTCGTCGTTGATGGCGTCGATCTCTTCCGCCCAGATACCCAACAGCTCTCGTAGCGGGCCGGGGAATCCATTCAGGAAGCAGAGATCGCTCTCATTGGCCACGCCGCTCAGGTACGTGGTGACAAACACCCCGCCATGGCGCACGAATGACTGGATGCGCTCCGCCACGCCGGGCCGAACCATATACATCATCGGCGCGATCAGCAGCTTGTACCCGCTGAAGTCGCTCTCTTCGCGGACCACATCGACATTCACGCCGGCCGACCAGAACGGTCGGTAGTGATCCACGCACGTCTGCAGATAGCTCTTTTTTTCGTTGCGGGGGCCGCTGGTAAAGTCAATGGCCCAGCCGTTTTCCCAGTCATGCAGGATCGCCACCTCCGACCGGGTGGTGGTGCCGATGACGTCGTCCAGACAGCCCAGGATTTTTCCCAGGGCGGCGACTTCCTGAAAAGCCCGGGCCTGTTCCGTGGCGCAGTGATCCACGACGGCACCGTGAAACTTTTCGCAACCGCCCCGGCTTTTGCGCCATTGGAAATACTGGACCGTATCGCTCCCGTGACCCACCGCCTGTAACGTCTCCACCAGGTGCAAGCCGGGGCGTTTAAGTTTGTTGACCGGGGCCCAGTTCTGGACACTCGGACTGGACTCCATCAGCATGAACGGCTTTTGCAGGAAAGAACGGTTCATGCTGTGGCAAAGCGAGGTGCTGATGGCCTTTTCGATCCAGTCATGCGGGCGATCCTGGTACGAGGGGTAGCTGTCCCAGGCAATGACATCCACCACCTGCGCGAACTTCCAGTAATCCAGCGTATTGCAGAACCCCATGAAATTGGTTGTGACCGGCACCTGCGGCGTGTGCCTGCGCAGCGGCGCGCACTCAGCCTGATAGAAGTCGATGGTCTGGTCGGTGTTGAACCGGTTCCAGTCGAGCATCATGCCGTGCATGCAACTGTCAATGGCCGTGATCTCACGCCAGTCGCCATAGCCATGACTCCAGAAGCCGGTCCACCAGGCGTGGTTCAAGTTGTCCAGATTGTCCTGGTAGCGCGCGCGCAGCCAGTTCTGGAAGGCCTGAATGCAGTGCGGACAATGGCAGGCGTCGCCGTTGTACTCATTCGAAACGTGCCAGATCAGCAAGGCCGGATGCTTCTGGTAGCGCTCGGCGAGCTGGGTGTTGATGATCGCGCACTTCTCGCGGTACACCGGCGAGGTCCGGCAGTGGTTGTGGCGCCCGCCGGATGTGTCCCGCTCCCCCTTGGCACTCATGCGCCGGACTTCCGGATACTTCTCGCTCATCCAGATGGGCTTGGCGCCGCTGGGCGTGGCCAGCACGGCAAAGGCACCGTTGGCGGCCAGCTTGTCCATGATGGTGTCCAGCCAGCCAAAATTGAACACGCCTTCCTTCGGCTCGAGCGCCGTCCAGGAGAAGATGCCGATGGACATCGTATTGCAGCCTGCGAGTTTCATCAGCCGCATGTCTTCGTCCCAGACTTCCGGCGTCCGGACCCACTGGTCTGGATTGTAATCGCCACCATGCAGGAAACGGGGGCACTTCAGGCTGATCGGCGGGTGTCGTGTGATCAAGGGGGGGCTCCCATTTTTTTAAAGGCCCGATTGTACTGCACATCTGTGTGGACTTAAAATAGGATAATTTGTCTAGCCAAGGTTGGTGCGTAGCCCTGTTTCATGGTCCGGCCCATAGATGTGCTACAGTTACGCTGCATTTTTGGCTGGCGCATACCTGCCTGCACGAAAAAGAAGAATAGCATGTACGTCGGTGTGGATTATTGTCCGGAACATTGGGATCGGAAACGCTGGGATTTTGACGCCCGGGCCATGCAGAAAGGGGCATTAATGTGGTCCGCATTCCCAAGATGCTGCGCCCTAGTTGCCGTTCGATTCGCTCACGGCCCAGACCGCCGGCAACGCCGCAGCGATCATCGATGGCTCTGAGCACAAACGCCGCCGCATCTGCGAGGTGAAAATTATTTATCGTTATGAATCCGGCGTGAATCGTCTTACCCGCTCGATGGTTCCGGCGTGTTCGACCGCGCCTGGTTCGACGTGCGAGACCGCGAGAGCATCCACCTCTATGGCCCCAGCCGCGCTGCAGGCGTCCCGGCCATCGATGGGCTGATCCTTCAACCAGAACTCGCCGC